>Ga0181537_10002662_pt1 | contig 15607 bp, 12 predicted proteins | sample PEATcosm2014_Bin_39_FD_119765 | JGI IMG/M metagenome (GOLD analysis project Ga0181537, IMG submission 119765) | Peatland microbial communities from MTU Mesocosm Facility, Houghton, MI, USA - PEATcosm2014_Bin23_10_metaG | ecosystem: Environmental > Terrestrial > Soil > Wetlands > Peat | place... | reverse complement strand
GCGCCCGCCTTCAGCGAGGGATTGGCGGCTTCAAATTGCGCGCGTACTTCTTCCCACGTCAATGCGCCGCCGTTCGCCGAGCGCTGCGAAGCGGCCTGCTCGCGCCGCGCCGTGCCGCTCGGCGGCGATGGCGCGGGGCCCGGCGACGTGGGCACAGGCTGCGGCTGGGGAGCTTGGCCGACGGCCGTGCTCGACCAGACCGCTCCCGCTGACAGCGCCAAGAGAACTAGTCCGCCGCGCCTCATTTTTTCCACGTTCTCCGCATAAGCCTTTTCCTTGCTTCTCCTTCAGCATCCGCGACCGCAGCGTGCACCAAAACCCAGCACCTCTGCCGATAGAGGGTGACTCTAGTGCCGCCCAGCGTTGATTTCATGTTAATTTTTTGATTTTTGCGCAGCTTGTGCACTACGCCCGCGGGGGCGCCCGACCGCGTATTCCCCGGGGCACTTCACTCGAATTCGGACGCGCTGTCGGCCACGCCAACTCGTCGCTTGCCGGCGGCAAATCCGCAAATTTCGCGGCCGGCGGCAAAACTCCCGCGCCCCACCCCGCGCTGGCCATCGCTGCCTCGGGGTCGCCGCTGCGTACCGCCGCGCGCCACTCCGTCCGCGCCTCCCAAATCGTCACAGCAAATCCGCGCACATCCGCCAGCCGGAAATTTCCGCGCCCATCATTCAGGAGCACCGCGACCGGCTGGTTGGCCAGCCGCGTCGAAACCACCACGTCCAAAAAACTATCGCCGTTCACATCGCGCGACGAAATTTGCAAACCGCCCGTCGGTGCAAAGACCGCCATCGAGCGCTCGTCGCCTGCGCTCAAGGCGAAATGGATCCAGTACTTCGTCTGCGACGCCACCACCGACCCAGGTTGCACCGTGGCCACATCCGGCTGCGCGTCCCCGTCAAAATCCGCAATGGTAAAATTCGCCGCGGCTACCGGCTTCGCCGCCGGGATTGCCGCGTGGCCGGTCGCATCCCGTTGCGCCACCGCTCCCGCCGCGCCGCAGAGCAGCGCCGCAAGCCACAACATCGTGGCCAGGCAGCGTGCCGCACGGGTTCGTCGCCGTGCGCGCTCACACATCCCTCGCACCCAGGCATATGAATTGCGTGCCGTTGCTAGCCGATTCAACGCGTCATCCTTAACTATCTCAATGCTCTCGATGCGACTCCGCCGCCAGAGGCAATCCCAGACTAGCGCGAAGTCTATCCCACCCCACATAAAGATTCTCTAAAAACTCCATGCCGATTTTGTGATGCACCTCACGCGCAAAGCAAGGCACTTCTATGCGGCCATTGGCCGGCCCTGGTGCACCGTCAAAACTCGACATGCAGCCGCAGCGTCGGCACCACCACTGGACCGCGATCCCGGTTGTAACCCGGATTATTTATGTGCTGGACCCCAAAAGCTGGATAAAACCCGCGCCACAGGTGCAGCGTATAGTATGACTCCAAAATATTCTCGCGCCCGTAATTCAAGCGCCCATCTCCCAGAATAAATCCCAACCCGCCAAGCGCCAGATACTGTTGATGGTCCCGCGAAATGCCATTCGAGACGAACACCAGCCCCATCCGATCATATTTCCTTCCCCAGCGTGTTCCGTTCCCGCCTACCCCAATCTCAAAGGTCTCGTCATCCTCGGTGTACGCGTACGATTCGTGCTGCCCCTCGTTCCATCCCCAGCGCCCAAACACGCCGATCCAGTCCGTCACCGGCTGTTCAAAATTGATGCCAAATCCATACTTAACGGTGGTCTGCAGCGGGTGCGCGGTGATGTCTGGAGCCGTTTCTGGATCCGCCGTCTGCTGGCTCAAACGATAGTTCTCGATGGCCTGGGCGTAACTGCCCATATTCGCGTGGTTGACGAACGCCAGTAGCCGCAACACTGCAGGCTTCAGGCGCCAGGCATGCCCGTGCAGCTCCAGTTCGATATTTTCCGCGCGCGCCCGGCCCAAATCCGCGTCCAGGTGGATGCCGTTCGCCACCTTGGGCATCAGCGCTTCGGCGAACCGCAGCACTCCGAACTTGTCGTGATATTCCACCAACGCCGCGAACGTATACCCGCGGGTGTCCGCCGCGTAGTCATACGCGCCGTTATTGTCCACGGTCCAGTTCATGAACTGCAGATTCGTATCCGTCCCATAGGAGTTAGCATCAAAAAAATCCGGCAAGCTCATCTTTCCGAAACGCACCTCGAGCCGTCGCGCCGGCAGCGAACTAAACAGTGCGAAGGGATTGCGCGACTGCGCCTCACGCACTCCGCCGAGCGGAATAATCTGGTGCCACATGAGCCGCCCGATGTACGGCAATTTGCTCAGCGCCGGGTTTCGCACCACATCCAGATTGGTGGCCCCCGCAAGGCCCAGCGCTTCACCAATACCGTGCCCACCGGTCTCCTGCACGTCACACAACAATTCCGTCGTGGAGGTCAGTCGCAGCCCGGTATAGAGCGTCAGCACCCGCGACGTCGCATCCTGCGCTTCCGGCGTCAAGCTGTGCGGACCCTGATACGGCGAGGTAAACGCCGGGTGCCACTGCGAGATAAAATTCGCCTGCCCGGAAAGCCAGAGGCGATCCGTCTCCGGATGCGGCAGGAGCGTCGGCGGATCGTCCACTCCGGTATCGGCCGGCGCCGATTGTTGTTGATTTGCTTGCGGCATTTGCGGCGCGTCCGCCGAGGCCTGCGCCTCGGCTCGCGGCATTACCCCGCAGCACAGCGCGAATGCCAGCAATGCTGAGGGCAGCGTTCCCCTCATGGAGACTCCCCGCCCATGACAGGATGAAAGATTCGCGAACATTTTGTCAGTTTCTACCGTATTCCCCTGGAACTGCGTAGGATGGCTGACACGCGTTACAGGTTGATGTACGCCGCTGAGATCCTGAGCCGACCCTATCTTAACTGTGGTGAATAGTTCTTGTAAATCATATTTAACCGCACTCCACCTCCGCGTCCTCGGCTCCGCACTGTTAAGCATGCGACACGCCGCCAGCCGCATTTCTTGAGGCCTTTCGGCGAGTGTGGCACAGTCCAGAGGTGGTCCCCTTTTTCTTTTTTTTGTTCGGAATTGTGATTGGCAGCTTCCTGAATGTGTGCATTTCGCGCATTCCCGAGGGGCTTTCCATTGTTTCGCCGGGCTCGCGTTGCCCGCGCTGCCTGACGCCCATCAAGGCGTACGACAACGTGCCGATTCTCGGCTGGCTGTGGCTGCGCGGCAAATGCCGCAGTTGCGCGCTGCCCATTTCGCCGATGTATCCGCTGATCGAACTGCTGACAGGGATTTTGTTTGTGTGCTGTTACCTGACGTTCGATATTTCACAGGCCACATTCAAGTGGCTGTTTTTTATTTGCTTGATCATCGTGCTGACGGTGACGGACCTGCGCGTGCGCATGCTGCCGGACGCGGTCAACTGGCCGGGTTTGGGCATGGGCCTGGGGCTGGCGGCGTTTATCCCCATTGACGACGGCGCGGCTTTTTTTTTGAGCGTTCGGCTGCTGCATCGCGTGTTGCCCGCCTGGGTGCTGGGATTGACGGATGCGCTGCTGGGCGCGGCGTTTGGCAGTCTGCTGCTGCTCGGCGCTTCCGTGCTATACAAAATTTTTCGCGGCCGTGAAGGCATGGGGCTGGGCGACGTGAAAATGATGGCCATGGTGGGAGCGTTTGTAGGCTTGCGCGGCGCGTTTTTGACCATCTTGCTGGGCACGCTTCTGGGCAGCGTGCTGGGCGTGGCGATCATTGTGGCGCTCTACGCCGTGGGGTGGAAACGCGAAGTGGCGGAGCGCGCGGCGCGGCGCGGGTTGGGGAAGCCGAGCAAATTGCGCTGGGCCATTGTGAGCAAGTACCAGTTGCCGCTGGGAACGTTTTTGGGAATTGCCGCGCTGGCCGTGGTGTTTTTCGTCGAGTCGCCCCTGGTCAGGTATCTGCCGCACTGGCATTGAGGGCGCGCCGGGCTGACGCCTTTTTACTATGCTGAACACGCTTACAATGCTGGCCGCGTTGCAAACCGAAAGCACGCAGCACGTCTGGACCGTGGCGGTACTGAGCGGACTTGGCCTGTTTGCCGTGGTGGGCATCATTCTGTACTTCGTGGCGCGATTTTTTCAAGATACCCGCGACGAGCATTCGCGCAAGAGCGTAGCGCCTCCGCCGCGCACGGAGAATCCCAACGCGTTCATCGCCGCATCGATGCACGGCGTAATTCAGACGCTGCGGGATCAGGAAAAAGAGCTGGCGCGGCTGCACCGCATCGAGAAAGAACGCGCCGAGCAGACCGAACGGCTCAGCGAAGAAGTGACCCGCAACATGCCGGCGGGATTGCTGGTGGTGAATGCCAATGGAATCATTTCCAGCGCGAATCCCGCGGCCGAGCATGTGCTGGGCATCAAGGCGCTGGGATTCCGGCGGTACAGCGAGGCCCTCGGCGAGGATTCCGAGTTGACCGCCCAGGTGGCGGAGTGCCTAAAGACCGGCAAAATCTTCCGCCGTGAAGAGGTGAAGCACAACGCCCCGGGCGGAGAGCTGCGCCGGCTGGGGGTGACGATTTCGCCCATTCGACGAGGCGAGGGGAAAATCAACGGCGCGATCTGCCTGTTAACAGACCTGACGGAACTGGCGCTATTGCAACAGCAAGTGCAGCTCAAGGAAAACCTGGCGGCGCTCGGGGAGTTGTCCGCCGGCATTGCGCACGAATTTAAAAATGCGCTGGCGACGATTTCCGGCTACGCGCAACTGATCCGCGCGGAACAATCGGACGCCTCCGAAGCCCAGGAATATGCGCAGAACATCCTGGAGCAGACGCGCAATATTACCCACGTGGTGACGGAGTTTCTGAAGTATGCCCGGCCGCTGGATATTTCCACGGAGACGGTGGCGCTGCAGCCGATCGTGGAGCGCGTAGTGAGCGAGGTTGCCGAGGCCATGCCACAGGTGCGCATCCGCTGCGAGGGACCATTCGGCAATGTGGCCGGAGACGAAGGATTTCTGCGCCAAGCCTTGCTGAACCTGGTGCGCAACGCGGCGGAAGCCAGCATGGACGCGGCGCATGGCGGGCGAGTGCTCTTGCGCGGTGAGGCCGTGCGCGGGAATGATACGTCGTTTCAGCGCATCACGATATTCGACAACGGCGCGGGCATCTCGCCGGACGCGCGCGACAAACTGTTTCACCCGTTTTTTACCACCAAAGCGAAAGGGACAGGGCTCGGGCTCGCCGTGGTACAGAAGATCGTGGTCCAGCATGGCGGCCAGGTGCGCGCGCGAAACCGTCCGGAAGGCGGGGCGGCGTTTATTGTTACGCTACCGTTGAGCAGCGGGGTGCCGGAAGCGGTAGAATCGAAGCAAGCGGTGGGATAGCCGGTGGTGCGCCCGTAACGGCGCTCGTGTGAAACGGTGTCGTGCAGCCCGGGAATTGGGGTTGCCAAAGCAATTTGATTTGCCCGGTCCGGAAGGACGTGCTTGATGCTTGGGAAAAGCGGAACTACCGTGTGGAGTACGTTGTGTGTTGCGGGATTGGTGATCGCCGGCCTGGCTTGGCCGGCTGGCGGACGGGCGCAGGACCCGGCGCAGTCGAGTGGGGGCAGCGTGGCCGACGCGGCGCGCCGCTCGCGTGAAGACCAGAAGAACGCACCGAAAACCAAAAAAGTTTATACCGACGACGACGTGAGCACGCGTCCAGCAAGCGATGCCAGCGCGACACCTGCGGCGCCCGCAACCGGCGCGGATGCCGGCGCAACGCCCGGCGATGCCAGTAAGGCAACACCTGCCGCAGGTACCCCAGGGGCGACCGCGGCGGGCAGCGATGCCAACGGCGAGAAAGCATGGCGCGCAAAATTTAAAGCGCAGCACGACAAGATCGACCGGGCCGAGAAGGAACTGGACGTGCTGCAGCGCGAAGAAGACAAGGCTCAGGTGCAGTATTATCCCGATCCCCAGAAGGCGCTGACCGAAGGTTACAGCCGCAAAGACATCAACGATAAAGACGCGAAAATTGCCGCCAAGAAGCAGGAGATCGCCGATCTGAAACACGGCCTCGACGATCTGGAAGACCAACTACGCAAGAGCGGCGGCGATCCCGGCTGGGACCGCGAGTAATCCACGCTTTTTTCCTTGCCCACCATCAACTTACGTCGTCGCAATACCTCGTGTCGCAGCGCTTCCCTGTTCTAACCGCGCACACCTGCCGCACGCCGCTCCCTGTCAGCCCGCGCATTCGTGGTAAAAACGAAAGCGATGGATCCGCTTCTTCTGGTGGAAGATAAAAACGAATTGCGCGCCATGCTGCGCAAAGCACTCGAGCGCGCCGGCTATGCCGTGGAAGAAGCGCCGGACGGCGTGGCGGCCATTCAGAAGGTGCGCGCGCGGCGCTACCTGGTAGTCATCACCGACCTGAAAATGCCCGGGGCTTCCGGCCTGGACGTCTTGCGCGAAACGAAAAGCGCGGATCCTACCATCCCGGTGTTGCTGCTTACGGCTTTCGGCTCCGTCGAAGAAGCGGTGACGGCCATGAAGGAAGGGGCCTTCGACTTTCTGCAGAAGCCGGTGGATCTGGATCACCTGAAATTGCTGGTCGAGCGCGCCGCACGGCAACAGGAATTGCTGCGCGAGAACCTGCTGCTGCGCGAGGAATATTCCACGCGCTACGGATTCCCGCGCATCGTGGGCGAACATGCCTCCATCCGCGAGGTAAGCGCGCAGATTCAAAAGGTGGCCGGCACGGATTCCACGGTCTTGCTGCTGGGTGAAAGCGGCACCGGCAAGGAACTCTTCGCGCGCGCCGTACACCATCTTTCGCCGCGCCGCGATAAAGCCTTCGTGGCGCTGAACTGCGCGGCCATCCCGGAAACCCTCGTCGAGAACGAGCTTTTCGGCCACGAGCGCGGCGCCTTCACCGGCGCGCAAGCGCGCAAGGTCGGCAAAATGGACCTGGCGCACCACGGCACGCTGTTCCTCGACGAAATGGGCGACCTGCCGCTGGCCATTCAGGCAAAACTGCTGCGCGTGCTCGAGGAGCGGCGCTTCGAGCGCGTCGGCGGCACGCAATCGATCGACGTGGATGTGCGCATCGTGGTGGCCACTAACCGCAATCTGCAGAAGTTGGTGGAAGAAAAATTATTCCGCGAGGATTTGTATTTCCGTATCTCCGCGGTGCCCATGACCATTCCGCCGCTGCGCGAGCGCGGCACTGACGTGCTGCTCCTGGCGCATCATTTCCTGGATAAATTCAGTCGCGAGTTCGGCAAGCCGGGCCTCGAGCTGAGCGACGACGCCCGCGCGCGCCTGCAAGAGTATCGCTGGCCGGGAAACGTGCGCGAGCTGCAGAACACGCTCGAGCGCGCCGCGATTTTGGCCGACGGCTTGACCATTCGCGCCGATAGCTTGCAGCTGCCTCCGGTGAAGCCGGACGCCGCGCAGTTGCCGGCCGGGCTCCTGCCGCCCGAGTTTCGCTGGGAAGGCTCGCTGGAAGAGGTGACCGGACGCGCCGTGGGACACGTCGAGCGCGCCTTGCTGGAGGCCACCCTGCGCGATTGCAAGTGGAACAAGACGCGCGCCGCGGAAGTGCTGGATATTTCCCCGAAGACGCTGCTCGCCAAGCTACGCTCCGCGGGCCTCGAGGAATAGCTTCGAGTAAACATGCTTCAGCCCGTCACTTCGTCCCGACATGCAAACAAACGGTTGAAAACGTCCACGCCGAATGCTGGACATCCTGGTAACCGGCGGCGCGCATCAGCGCGGACAATTCCTCGGGACGCAGAAAGCGCGATACCGATTGCGGCAAATATTTGTACGCTGCGGAGTCGCCGCTCAGCACTCCCCCGATGCGCGGCAAAACTTCACGGAAATACCAGCGATAGACGCGGCCCAGCAGCGTATCCGGCGGCTCGGTAAATTCCAGCACGGCGATTTTGCCGCCCGGCTTCAAGACGCGGCGAATTTCCAGCAGGCCCGCGCGGTAGTTTGCCAGGTTGCGGAAACCAAACGCGGTGGTCACAAGATCGAACGAAGCGTCGGCAAACGGCAACCCAAGCGCATCGGCTTCGAGAAAATTCAGCGGCGCTGTTCCCGTGGCGGCGGATTGTTCGGCGCTTTTTTCGCGCGCACGCAGCAGCATGGGATGCGCAAAGTCCGCGCCAATCACGCGCGCCTGCCCGTGGCGCGCCAGCGAAAGCGCCAGGTCTCCGGTGCCGCAGCACAAATCCAGCACCAGCGCGTCCGGGCGATTGAGAATCGGCGCCAGGCGGCGCGTGGTGCGCGCGCGCCACATGCGGTCAAACTGCAAGGACAGCACATGGTTCAGCAGATCGTAGCGCGGCGCGATCTGCGTAAACATCTGGCGCACTTTGCTGGAGGCGTCGGCCTCGCTGACCGCGCCTTCCGGCAGCGTGCCGGTCGCGCGCGCCCTTGGCGGTGCCGTTGAGGGCGCAGCCCCCGCCAACTTTGTCGCGGCTGGCGTGGCTTCAGGTGATTTGGTGTCAGCTTCAGTCATGGGTAAAATTTGGCGCTCTCGTTACCGCGCGCGAGCCGCTCCGAGATGCGCCAGCAGCCCGGGCCCGAACTGCAAAACACGCTCCAGCATTTCCGCGGAAATCCCGTCGTAAGAACGCGCCCGGCCAATGCCGGGGCTCAACACGAAACGAATTTTCCCCGCGCGCGCTTTCTTGTCCGCGCGCATCGCGGAGATCAGCTTCCCCGCCGCGACCTTCGGCCACGGCGGCAGCGCGCCCAGCCTCCTCGTCAACGCAATAATGCGCGCCGCGTCCGCTTCCGGCGTAACGCCCGCCACATACCCCAGCAGCGCCGCCGCCATCATCCCCCAAGCCACCGCTTCCCCGTGCTGATACACGCGATAGTTCGTGACGCTCTCCAGCGCGTGCCCAAATGTGTGCCCAAAGTTCAAAATTTCGCGCTGCCCCGCTTCATGCTCGTCCGCGCCCACCACGCGCGCCTTAATCTCCGCGCAGCGCGGGATGATGTACCCCAGCGCGCCCGCATCGCGCCGCAAAATCTTCTCCATGCCCGCTTCGAGATACGCAAACAATTGCTTGTCGGCGATCACGCCATACTTGATCACCTCCGCCAAACCGCCGCGAAACTCGCGCTCCGGCAGCGTGCGCAGCGTCAATAAATCGCTCAGCACCAGGCGCGGCGAGTAAAACGCCCCAACAAGATTCTTCCCTTCCGGCAAATTCACGCCGGTTTTTCCGCCAATCGCGCTGTCTACCTGCGCCAGCAGCGTGGTGGGCACATGCACCAGCGCAATCCCGCGCAGATACGACGCCGCCGCGAATCCCGCCACGTCGCCCACCATCCCGCCGCCCACCGCCACTACGAGCGCGCGCCTATCCGCGCCCGCGCGCACCAGCGACCGCGCAATCCGTTCCACGCTGGCCAAAGTTTTCGCGGACTCCGCATCCTCAAATAAATGCACCGCAGCCACACCCAGCGCGCCAAATCGCCGCGGCACCAGCTTTCCCACCGCGCGCCAAGCTTTCGGCGACGACACCACCTGCACGCTCGAGAATTCGCCCAGCCGCGCAATCTCCCCGGCCGCCCCGCGCAAAACGCCCGGCCCGCACACCACCTCGTACTTCCCTGTCGCGGATTGCACACGTATGCGATGAATTTTCATTGTTAGTGATCGCTGGCAATTGGTGGCGAACCTTTGCAATGTAACACACGCCTGCCGCACCCCGCATGCGCGCTACATCGAGTGCGCACGTCATCGCCTGCGCCTTCGCCAGCGTCCCGCGCATCCAACGCCACGGCAGCAAATCGCCCATTTCCTTCGTGCTACCATGGGTGCCGCGCGCCGCAGAGCGTTCATGACCCTCTCCCACAAAACTTATTACGCGGACTACGTCGTAGTCGGCTCCGGCGTGGCGGGCCTGCGCGCCGCCATCGAACTCAGCGCCGCCGGCAACGTCCTCGTCCTCGCCAAATCCAATCTCAGCGATTCCGCCACCTCCTGGGCGCAGGGCGGCATCGCCGTGGCCCTCAGCGACGAAGACGAAATCGGCCTGCACGAACAGGACACCATCAACGCCGGCGACGGTCTCTGCCGCCCGGAAGCGGTCGCCCTGCTCGTCGAAGAGGGCCCGAAGTACATCACCCAACTCATCGAGTGGGGCACGGAATTTGACCGCGCCGGCACCAAGCTGGCGTTCACGCGCGAAGCCGCGCACAGCCGCTCCCGCATCCTGCACGCCAATGGCGACTCCACCGGCCGCGAAATCAGCCGCGCCCTGCTGGCCCGCGCGCACACCATCCCGCACCTGCATCTGCGCGCGCACGCCTTCACCACCGGCCTCATCGTCGAAAATGGCCGCGTCGCCGGCCTGCGCTTCATCGACGAAACCGACAACTCCGAGCACGAAGTCCGCGCCGCCGCTGTGCTGCTGGCCACCGGTGGCCTCGGCCAGATCTATCGTGAGACCACCAATCCCGACGTCGCCACTGGCGACGGCATGGCCATCGCTTACGAGGCCGGCGCCATTCTTTCGGACATGGAGTTCGTCCAGTTCCATCCCACGGCGCTGGCCGTAAAAGGTGCGCCGCGTTTTTTGCTCTCCGAAGCCCTGCGCGGCGAAGGCGGCATCCTGCGCAACATCGATCTCGAGCGCTTCATGAAGCGCTACAACGATGCACAAGAACTTGCGCCACGCGATATCGTAGCCCGCGCCATCGTCAGCGAAATGCATCGCACCAGCAGCGACTATGTTTTTTTGGACATGACGAAAAAGTCCGAGGACTTTCTCAAGCATCGCTTCCCGCTGATCTATTCCACGTGCCTCAGCTATGGCCTGGACCTCGCGAGCGACATGGCGCCCGTCTGCCCCGCCGCGCATTACATGATGGGCGGCGTCCAGACCGATTTGTGGGGACGCACCTCGCTCCCCGGCCTGTACTCCGCCGGAGAAACCGCCGCCACGGGGGTTCACGGTGCTAATCGTCTGGCAAGCAATTCCCTGCTCGAAGGACTCGTCTTCGGCGCACGCGCAGGCCAGGCCATGATGAACGATGCACCCATCGGCAAACGCAGCAAAATGACCTTACCCGGCAGCCCCGCCCCGCAACCGAACGCCACGCTAGCGGGCCCCGCGGCTCCCAAGCCCATCAAGGCCACTCCCGCCGCTTTGGCGCTCAAAGCGATTCGCGACATTATGTGGAATAAGGTCGGCATCCTGCGCAGCGGCAAAGAACTGCAGGAAGCGCTGCAGCAACTCGTGGCGCTGGAATTGCCGAAAGCTGCGGATCCCGACCGCGCGGACCATGAATTGCACAATCTTCACGCCCTGGCCACGCTGATCGCGCGCTCCGGCCTGGCACGCGAAGAAAGCCGCGGCAGCCACTACCGCTCCGATTTCCCCTATCGCGACGACGAAAAATTCAGCAAACACTCCACGGTGAAAAGAGGCGAGGACATTCGCTTCGAGGTTTGAGCAGGGTGCAGAAAACCGCTCCTCCTGTCATTCCGAGGGCGGGGTTTGCCCGAGGAATCCGCTTCTTTCCTTACTTCGACTGCATTTCCTTAATCGTCTCAAGAAATACGTGGCCCGTAATGGCCAGCGATTTCGCGCTGATTTTGTCCAGCGTATCCGTGCCGTTCTGGTTATGCCAGTAGGGCACGTCATTCACGATGTCCAGGTCGATCACATCCACCGACGGCACCTTGCGCTTCAGAAACGGCGTGTAGTCATCCCCACCAATCGAGGTCGTTTCCTGTACAAAAATATCCCCGTAACCCAATTTCGCCGCGATGCCCCACATCAAATCCACCAGCGATTTCGTCGATTCCTCGTCGCGTTTGAAATGGGCTTTCTTTCCGCCCACCAAATCCGCCAATAAAAACGCCTTGATCTTCGGCAAGTCGCCGCTGTTCGCCAGGCGCGCGGCCATTTCCCGGCTGCCATACACGCTGTCGTCGTCCGTCCACTGCACGCGGGTAGCTTCTTCGCCGTCGAAAAACGCAATCCACACGTTGTAGCGCCCATGCTGCGAACAAAGATTGCGCGCCAGCTCCAGCATCACCCCGGTAGAAGAGCCGGCATCGTCCGCGCCCAAAAAATCCGGCAAAATTTTCGTGTCGTAGTGCGTCCCCAGCAGAATAATTCCCGGCTTCTCTCCCGGAATTTTCACCAGGATGTTCTCCATGGTCTTGTGCCCCACGGGCGTGTCCACCTGAAAATCGTCCACCTCAAACTTGCAGCCGTAGCTCGTCAATTCGGATTTGAGATAAGCCTGCAATTGCTGAATGGCCGGCGAACTCGGCGGACGCGGCCCGAAAGAAACCTGCTTGATGACTTGCTGCAACGCGCGGTGTCCGTCAAAGCCACCGGTCGCCGAAGCTGGCGGCGCATCGTCTGCGGGCAAGGAATCTGCCGACGCAGCGGGTGCTGCAGCAACCGTGGACGCCGCGCCAGCGCTGGAATCACCGGAACTCGGCTGCGACTTGCAGCCCACGGCTCCCGCAAGCCCCAGGAGCGCAACGAAGGCGATGGCGCCAAAGAACGCCGGAGCAGTTTTTTCGCGCCGAAAACCGCATATCGAAATTCTCATGCCGCACTCTGTTCCGCATCGAGCCGCTTCTCGCGCTTTTTCGCCACCACCGCGGACACGCCTATCCCCACCACATATAACCCGATCATCGGGGCCATGAAAATCAGCATCGTCGTCGCATCCGGCGAGGGCGTAATCACCGCCGCCACCACGGTAATCAGCGCCACCGCGTAGCGGAAATTATCCCACAGGAACTTGGGCGTTACGATGCCGAACAGCGTCAGGAAAAAAATCAGAATCGGCAACTCGAACACCAGCCCAAATCCCAGCAGCACCATCAGCACCAGATCGAAGTAATCGTTGGTGGTAATCATCGGCTCGATGGGCCCGACGTTGCCCTGAAAACTCACCAGAAATTTCAGCATCGACGGCAACGCCACGAAGTAGCCAAACGCGATGCCGCCCAAAAACAGAAAAAATGTCGAGGCCACAAAACCGGAGATGGCACTGCGCTCATGTTTATAAAGCGCCGGCGCCACAAAGAGCCAGATCTGATAAAGCACATACGGCGCGGCGATCACGATGCCGAGATATACGCCCAGCGAGATGTACAAATTCAAATATCCCGCGGGATGCGTGTAATAAATATGCGGAGTCTGCTTCGCGGCTTTCAGCGCCGCTACGATCGGTTTGGTGACCACATCGATCAAATACCTGGAAAGCGCCACGCCAATGCATGCCCCGATCGCCAGCGCGGCCAGCGAATGGACGATGCGTTTCCGCAATTCGGCCAGATGCTCAAAAAAAGTCATGGCCCCGCCGGGCTCTTCGTCCGCGACCACGGGCGTGGCCGGCGGCACGATCAACGTCGGAGGGGCAATCGCCGGCTCAATCGCCTGGGCGCTCGCCGGCTCGATCTCGGCACTGGTTTCCGGCAGGTTGTCGAGTGTCATGAGCGGGGTCGAATCATGAGCGCGGTAAAGTGTCGTGCGCAGCGTCAGAGTCGTGAGCGTGTTCAGCCAGGGGAATAGGGCTCAGGTTTTCGTGGCCGGTGGAGGCCGTAGAGGCTGCGTCTTGCGTCAAGCTGCCATTCGAATGATCGCCGGTCGGAAAATCAGTGCCGCGCGCCACAGCTTCGGCGACAGGCGTGGCGACTAGCGCCTCCGTAGCACGGGTGTCCGCCACAGGCCGACCGTCCGCAGTTGCACTCCTTTGCGCTTCATCGGGCGTTTGTGCTCCCGTTGCCGTACCAATCGTCGCCGGCTGTACCGGGGCGGCGGCCGCAGCCGCAGCGGCCGCTTCCGCCGCGCGCTTCCTCTCCTGCAAAACCGCTTGCCGCTCGATCTCCCGCATCTCCTGCTCGAACGCGCCCTTAAAATCCGACGACGCCTTGCGAAACTCCGCCATCAGCTTCCCCAACCCCCGGGCAAGCTCCGGCAGCTTCTGCGGCCCGAAGACCACCAGCACCACAATAAACACCACAATCATGTGGGGAATGCTAAGCATGGGAAGCGGTGGACGTTTTCGTCGCCTTTTGCATCATAGAAAGGGTGTCCGGCCCTGTCAAACCTTCCGCCAAACTACCGAAGGATGCGGGTAGCCGTCTAAATAACTTGGCCTGACGTACAGGTCCATGGGCGGGCCGAAGCGACTGAATTCGCCGTGCTATACTGATTCGATGAGTTTTCGCGCGAGGTGCGCATGAAACCGGAACGCCGCGGGCTGATCCTGGTTGTCGCAGTGCTGCTGATCTCCGCCGTCCTTGGCGGCATTTACGGCCCCAACGTCAAGGCCACCACATCCTCCGCGGACAACTACCAGACTTCCGTCCGGGAGTTCACGCAAGCCCTCGACGTGGTGCAGTCCAACTACGCCGAACCGGTCGATGTCGATAAATCCGTCTACCAGGGTGCCATCCCCGGCATGCTCCGCGTACTCGACCCGCACTCCAATTTCTTTGACGCCAAGCAGTTTGCCCTCCTCCGCGAAGACCAGCGCGGCCGCTACTACGGCGTCGGCATGACCGTAGCCCCGCACGAAAATCACACCATGGTCATGGCTCCCTACGTTGGCGCTCCGGCGTTCACCGCGGGCATCCGCCCCGGCGACGTCATCATGAAGGTGGATGACAAGTCCACCGAAGGGCTCACCACCACCGAAGTCGCCGACATGCTGAAAGGGCCGAAGGGCACGGTCGTCAAGATCACCATTTCCCGCGAAGGCTTCCCCGAACCTTTCGTCTTCACCGTTACGCGCGACGAAATTCCCCGCCGCTCCGTCGTTCTGGCCTACCGCATCAAGCCTGGTATCGGCTACATCCGCTTCCCCGGCCCGTTCAACGAGACCACCGACCGCGAAATCGCCGACGCCATGCGTGAATTGGACGCTTCCATGCTCGATGGCCTGATTCTCGACATGCGCAACAATCCCGGCGGCTTGCTGATGGAAGCCGTGGCCGTGAGCGACATGTTCCTGGACAAGGGCCAACTGATCGTTTCGCACCACGGGCGCAACTCACCCACGCGCGACTACACCGCCGTACGCGGCAATCGCGGAGACACCGTGCCACTCGTGATCGTCGTCAACAACAACTCCGCCTCCGCCACGGAAATCGTCTCCGGGGCCGTGCAGGACCACGACCGCGGCCTCATCGTCGGCGAAACCACCTTCGGCAAGGGCTTGGTGCAAACCGTCACCGGCCTCAGCGAAAACACGGGCTTGGCGCTCACCACCGCGCGCTACTACACGCCCAGCGGACGCCTCATCCAGCGCGACTACAAATCCGTCTCGCTCTACGAGTATCACTACGAACGTAAAGTTCCCGAGCATCCCACGGAGATCAAGCTGACCGACAGCGGGCGACAGGTTTCCGGCGGCGGCGGCATCACTCCGGACGTGGTCGTCGCGGCGCCCAAGCTCAACAAGTTCCAGACGGAGATGTTCCGCAACGATGTGTTGTTCGGCGCGGAGACCGGCATCGGCGGCTTTACGCGCCACTACCTCGGCGGCAAGCCCACCATCACCAAAGATTTTGAAGTGGACGACACGATCATGAAGTCCTTCCGCGACTATCTCGCCGCGCACAACGTCCGTTATACGGAGCCGGAACTCGCCGAGAACAT
>Ga0181537_10002661_pt1 | contig 15609 bp, 14 predicted proteins | sample PEATcosm2014_Bin_39_FD_119765 | JGI IMG/M metagenome (GOLD analysis project Ga0181537, IMG submission 119765) | Peatland microbial communities from MTU Mesocosm Facility, Houghton, MI, USA - PEATcosm2014_Bin23_10_metaG | ecosystem: Environmental > Terrestrial > Soil > Wetlands > Peat | place... | reverse complement strand
GTCCGAACCAAGGGAGATTGGGAGGCTTGGCTTGATTTCTTCCTGGTAGGAGTGAGGGACACCGCGGAGCAGGCAGCCAGCGCATCGCGAGAAATTCTGGCCCTTTTCAACCGTGATCGGGAAAAGATCGAGACGCTCGGCAGGCCAGCCGCTTCTGTGCTGCGCGTTTTTCAGCACATGCAGCGAAACCCGATCATTGCGATCCCTTCGGCAGCAAAGCGGATTGGGATCTCAGCACCGACCGTTGCCAAGTCACTGGGCCACATGATCGATCTCGGCATCCTCGAAGAGACCACTGGCCGCGAGCGGCACCGGCTTTTCGTTTACAAAGGCTACCTCGATATCCTTAACGTAGGAACAGAGCCCCTACGAGCATAAGCAATTAACCGTTTTGTGAAAAAGGAATTGACACGGATGAATCTCACTTCACACACTTTTCGCACCGTGGCCAGCCTCAAAAGAGGATTCAATACTGCGAAAACATGCATTCAGCAATCATTGCTCGGATGCACGGAGGTCAGTCGCGATGATTTTCAGTGAAGATTCAAGGATCAAAATCCCGTGTATTCTCCATCTCGTGCGACTCGGATATCGCCTTGAGAAGTATTACATTTATTCCCCAGAGCGAGCGGTTCTTGCCCCCGTCGCAAAAATCCTAGCTGACCGAAAATCGACAAAAGGAACGGCGCCTGGGGTTTCTAGCCAAAAATATTGGCTACAGTGGAAGGCGGCAGATGTATTGGATAGGTTGTTCCAATCTTCGTAGCTGTCTCAAGCGCCCATTTGCCGGCTTTCTTAAGATGAGTCAAGGCGCGATGCCAGTCACCATCCCTCGCTGCTTTTTCTGCGCTGCCAACGTCAACGACAACTTGATCTTGGTCGATTTCGTGCGCTTCGCTACGGAGGGCGATGCGCAGGTTTGAAAGATCAATTGCAAGTGCATCTAAATCCGGAATGGAATGTGATTGTGGGATCTGCTGGAGGAAGGTATTTCCCTCAGCTTTGGAGTTGGGTCCTGTTTATGTGTAAAGCTCATTAGTTTTCTCATCATCGTACCCCTGGTCCGTTTGCCGATTGGCTGTCCCACGTCAAGAGAGACATGGCCCTCCCTAAGGTCGCGAAGCCACCAGACCTTCCTTACCTTCGACCCGCGCCAGTACGAGCCTCGATACCTCATCCGGGCACTCTTCCAGCAGCCAATGAGACTTGCCGTTCAATCTCTCAAAGCGGTACGGCCCGCTCACATACTTTGCCGTAGCGAGCGCGGCAACTTCACCCAGCGCCTGATCCCGGTCGCCCCAGATATAGAGTGTCGGCAACGTGATCGGCCCGATCTCACTTTTGCTAAAATTCATTGCTCGATACCAGTTCAACCCTCCCGTCAAGGTTCCGTCCTCGCAGAACCGGCGTACGTTGGCCTCAATCTCGGCTGCGGGAACCTTTCCCGCATACACCCCGCGTAGAAGCTTCGAATCGTCGGCCAGCAGCGCTGTCTCGGCCGCGTGATTGGGCGCCTGAAAAAGTTGAAGGTAAGCGGAAAGCTGCTGTTGCTTCGGATCCGTCTGGAGCGCAGCCGCAAATGCATCCAGGTGAGGCGTCGAGAGCACAGACAGGCTCTTCAGCCGCTTCGGATAAGCTGCAGCGACACCCCACGCTACTGCCCCGCCCCAGTCATGACCCACAAGGTGAAATTGTTGGGCACCCAGCGCATCCGCAAAACCCACCGTGTCCGAGACGAGCTTCTCAATAGCGTAGTCGCTTACCAGCGGCGGTCGAGCACCTTTCGAATATCCACGCTGATTAACCGCCACCACCCGGTACCCAGCTTCTGCCAAAGGACGCATCACACTCGTCCAGGAATCCGCAAACTGAGGAAAGCCGTGCAACAGAAGGATTAGCTGTTCGCCCTTCGGTCTCGCGGCAAGAGCATCGAATGTGAATCCATTTGTAGTGATCGCTATTTGCTCGGGAACAAAATCTCTACTAGACATGCTTCTCACTTCTCCACACGCAAGCGCTCCGACCGCAAACGTGCCATCTATCAGGAACTGCCTGCGATCCATTCGACCTTCCTCCGCGCCCCGATTCCATTACTATCTCACGGCTTAAATGGAGTGCGGATAGGAGGAAATGAGGGGACGTGATACCAAGTTCCGGCTAATTTATCAGTTGATTCTAATTGGTGCCCAGAAGGGGACTTGAACCCCCACGGCCTTGCGGCCTGCGGATTCTCCGGCGGAGGGGTTGATGACTTGGCATGGCAGTTGCTGAGCGACGCGAGTTTAGCCTGCACCGACGACGTACTCTGCAGGAGTCAGAATGCGAGTTCCCTTGTAAGAACCCAGAACGAGTAGGTCCTTATCCCCGGCGATCAGCAGATCAGCCTTCGCGCATGGCGCACTCAAGGAACATATCGTCGTTTGGATCGCGGCATTCTTTGACCGTCCCGCGGAGCTGAACACGAACTGCACGCGCCAACACCGTATCCAGCGCGGCACGGGCACGAGTGGACTCCCAAGCGAATTTGGCAGTTAATACCCGGAGAATCTCCGCTTCGATTTCACGGCAACTGGCGATTACATCCTCACTCATAGCTTTTTCGAGCGCTCGCGTCGGCGTTCCGCGATGTTTCGCGAACTGAAGAGCTGAAATCCAAACGTTCGTATCTAGGACAACGATCACTGGCGGGTGCGGATATGCCGACGAGCAGGCGTTTCAGAGCGGACCTCTTTGATGAGGCGTGGTACGTCGGTTTCCGTGTAACCGGGATTGCGGCGGTTCGCATATTCGCCAATCTCCTCCAAGATTTTGCGAGATTGCTGAGCGTAATAGGTGCGGAACGCTTCGCGGAAGAGTTCGCTCATCGTGCGGCTGTCGCGTTTGGCCAAGGCTTCGGCCTTCCGCGCTAACTCAGGAGGAAGGCTGATAGTGTAGACGCGGGACGTACGAGTAACGACCATGCTGCCAATCTTACATTGTAATGGGATCCAGTACAACATGAAGTAGGCGGCTTCCTGCTCCAAGTCTTAAACCCACGATTCCAACCCACGATTCGTATGTCTCTCACATCCTTCAAACTGCAACATAAACCAGCCCTGAAAATGCCCGATGGTTCGACGAAATGATTCCTTCGCATCACGAAAGCAATTCACGGGCGAGACTGTGAGAGCGCTCATTGCCTCGGCTGTCACTCGTTATTCGTAAACTCTGTTCGTAGACTCTATTCGTAGCGCAGGCTCTCGACTGGGTCGAGTTGCGCCGCGCGGGTGGCGGGCACCGTACCGAAGATGACGCCGACCAGCGACGACACCACGATGGCGATGATCGCCGACCAGCCCGAGATCGGAATGTGGTATTCGGTGAAGAAGTGCACCGAGTAAGGCAGGGCCAGGCCGATGGCGATGCCGGCGATGCCTCCGATGAGCGAGATCAAGACTGCCTCGGCCAGAAACTGAAACCGGATTTCGCGCCGGGTGGCGCCGACCGCCTTGCGGATGCCAATCTCGCGGATGCGCGAGGTCACGGTCGCCAGCATGATGTTCATGATGCCGATTCCGCTGACCAGAAGCGTGACCATGGCGCTGGCCAGCAATCCCCAGGTCAGGGCAGTTAGAATGCGACCTGCCGTGGCCAGCAGTTCAGTGAGATTTTGCACGTTATAAACGGACTCCGCGCGGTGACGCGAACGCAGCACGCGTTTTATCTGCAGGGTCGCCCCGGCCACCGAATCGGAGTCCCGCATGGAGAAGTAAATCATCTTGACGTTGGGCGTTTCCAGAAAATACCGACTCACACTGTAAGGAATGACCATGGAATTATCGGTGACTTCCGATTCGCCGAACGTCTCCACGCTCTCTTTGAAGGTGCCAATCACGGTGAAGGGCAGTCCGGTTAGTTTGATGACTTTCCCGACTGCGGCCTGGGGCGAGCCGTAGACGGACCTCGCCATTTTCTCGGTGATAACACCGACTTTGTTATGGGCCTGGGAGTCTTCGGCGTCAAAGAAGCGGCCGGAGAGAACCTTCAGGTTGCGCACGCGCTGATACTCGGGATATACGCCGAGAACCTGAATATCTTTTTCGTCGCCGTTGCCGACCGGAATGCGCTCGCCCAAGGTAACCACCGGCGAGGCGGCAACCACGCCCGGAACTTGCTCCTGCACGGCCTGCACATCCTCCACCGTCAGCGGGTCGAGGCTGGAATTGCTGATGTGCTGCGCGCCCTGGTATTCCGCCCAGATTTCGTTGGTACCGATCGCTTCAATCTGGCGTAGCGCGTACTCGCGTCCAGTCATGCCAATGGTTACGACTAAGATGAGCGAAGCCGTACCGATCACCATGCCGAGCGCGGTCAGCATGAAGCGAACTTTGTTCGACATGAAGGTGTCGCAGGCAAAGTTCACGATTTCCCCCAGAGCCAGATCGGGGCTCAAACGGGAGCGCACGTGCTCGGTAGCAATCGACATTAGTTAAATGCTACGGAGGGAACAGAAAAGGCGCAAGGGCCGGGCTTGGGCGGGTCAGTAAAGTGGCTCCCACGGCGCGAAGCGATTCGGGCAAAAGATGTGGTACACCTCTATTCTGTCTTCTGCGATCAATCCAGTTTTGCGAAGGGCCAGTTATCTCATCGGCTGACAAAAGTTTCGGCGCAGGCCACGATCCCCGGGCGTCGCGACCGCACACTCGCCGTTCACTGCTGGGGATGGTGCTGGCGGGTCTCGTGATCCGGCTGATCGTGGTGGGATTTCTGTATCCGGAGCGGACTGACCCGACGCGTGATCATTGGCGCTTCGGCGGCGAAGCGGGGAGAATCGCGCGCTCGATTGCTCTGGGGGAAGGATTCAGCAATCCACTGTTCGGCCAGACCGGGCCAACGGCGTGGCTTTCCCCGGTTTTTCCTTACCTGCTGGCGGGGATTTTCAAGGTCTTCGGCATCTACAGCAAAACTTCTGCGCTGGTCGCGTTATCGCTCGACAGCCTATTTTCAGCGCTCACGTGCATTCCTGTGTTTCTGATTGCGCGAATGCACTTTGGGGAAAAAACTGCGCTCTGGGCAGGATGGGCATGGGCATTTTTCCCCTATGGCATTTATTTTTCCGCCGATTTCATCTGGGCCACTGCGCTGACTACGCTGCTGATGAGCCTGGTCTTTCTCGCCGCTCTGCGACTGGAATCGTCATCTCGAATTTCTGATTGGGTCCTGTTTGGTGCACTTTCCGGCTTGGGCGCGTTGACTGATCCGGTCGTGTTGTCAGTGGCGCCGTTTCTGGGCGCGTGGATGTGGTACCGCAGGCGCCAGCAGAAAACGCGGTGGCTCGCACCGGGAATAGCGGCCGTGCTTGCGGTGGTCCTCGTAACAGCGCCGTGGATGGTGCGAAACTATCGCATCTTCCACAAGATCGTACCCTTTCGCAGTTGCCTGGGCCTCGAAGTTTATTTCGGCAACAATCAGGACACCTGGCACTGGGGACCTCCTGGGTATCATCCATCGGACAACCAAGAGGAGTGGAAGCAATATCAGCAACTGGGAGAGATCGCCTATGTCTCAAAGAAGCTCGACCAGGGCCTGGATTTTATCAATCATCATCGCGGCTTGTACGTATGGATGACCGCGAGGCGCGTGGTGTATCTGTGGACCGGCTACTGGAGCTTCAGTCATCGCTATTTGCAGGAGGAACCGATGGACCCTCCGAACATTGTTTTCTGCACACTGCTGACAGCGCTTACATTGGCCGGGCTGTGGCGCGCGTGGCGGAATCGTTCGATTGTGGCGATGCCTTACATCGTCACGTTTTTCTTTTTTCCCATTGTCTATTACCTGACTCACCCGGAGGACTATTACCGGCGTCCGATTGATCCGCTGTTCGTGGTGTTGACGGTGTATGCGGTGGTTTCGTGGTGGCGGGAGCGAGCGGAGCAGCGCGTGGCGCGTGGTGCTGCGTGAAAAAATTCCGCACTGGATTCTTCCTGCTTCTGCTCACGGCCTGCGCTCTGCTGGTGCACGGGTATCACCCCTACGCCGAGGACGCGGAAATCTATCTTCCAGGCGTGGAGAAGATTCTGAATCCCAATTTATTTCCAGTGATGCGGGAATTCTTTGCTTCGCACGCCAGCTTGACGCTTTTCCCGAATCTGATTGCATCTTCGATTCGCGTTAGTCATTTGCCGTTCGAGTTCGGACTCTTTCTGTGGCATGTGGCATCGATTTTCTTGTTGCTGCTGGCTTGCTGGGAACTGGCGGGGGTGTGCTTTGCGAGCGCAGGAGCACGATGGGGTGGGGTGTGCCTGGTGGCGGCGCTGCTTACGATTCCGGTTGCCGGGACGGCCCTCTACATCATGGACCAGTATTTGAATCCACGAAACCTGGCGGCATTTGCGGCGATCTTTGCCGTCACCCGGACGCTCGAAAATAAATATGTTCGCGCACTGCTGTGGCTCGTGTTTGCGGCGTGCGTGCATCCCCTGATGGCGGCGTTCTCGTGTTCCTTCTGTGTGCTGTTGGTGGTGATGAAGCATGGGGCGACATACTTAGAAGCCCGGAACGTCCGCAGGCGGATTTCGCCAGTCGCGGCCAGCGCTCTTGGCTGCCTGGTGCTTCCGCTCGGTATTTCCCTGGACCCTGGGACTTCGCCGGCCTACCACGAGGCCGCGTTGCGCCATGGATTTCATTACATCCAGCGCTGGCAGTGGTATGAGCAATTCGGGATTCTAGCTCCGGTGCTGCTGTTCTGGTGGTTCGCGCGTCGGGCGCGCGAGCGCGGGTCGCGCAAGCTCGATCTGCTGTGCCGAGCTTTTATCATTTACGATTTAATTTACTTCGTGATGGCGTTAGCGATTGATTTACCGGCGCGATTCGAGAGCCTGGCGCGCCTGCAGCCGCTGCGCAGCCTGCATCTGCTTTACATGGCGATGTTTGTGGTCATGGGCGGCTTCGCTGCCGAGTATGTGTTGCAGAATCGCGCTTGGCGCTGGCTGACGCTGTTCGTTCCTCTGAGCGCGGGAATGTTCGCGGCGCAGTTGGTGCTTTTTCCGGCGAGCGCGCATGTGGAATGGCCCGGCGTCACTCCGCGGAACCAATGGGCGCAGGCTTTTGTATGGATTCGGCAGAATACTCCCGTGGACGCGGTGTTCGCGCTCGATCCGGAATACATGCAGATCCCGGGCGAAGATGAGATCGGCTTCCGCTGCCTGGCGCAGCGCAGCCGGCTCGCCGATGCCAACAAGGACAACGGCGTGGTCAGCATGTTTCCGCCGCTGGCCGAAAAGTGGCTGGAGCAGGTGAAGGCGCAGACTCCGTGGAAGAATTTTTCAGCCGTCGATTTTGCGCGATTGAAACAGAAATACGGCGTGGATTGGGTGGTGGTGCAGCAACCCGGGGTTGTCGGCGTCGATTGCGCCTATCAAAACGCGGCGGTGAAAGTGTGCCGGGTGCCTTGAGCAAAACCTCTGTCGCACTGATGCTGAGCGGCGAAATCCGCGTTTCGGATTTGCTGATCGGATACAATTACAAGAAACTCAGGAGATCTCTGACCCTATGTCCACTGCGCATGCCGTTCAAGCCCCCGTCCGGCTATTTCCGTATGAAAGGTGGGGCTCGGCGCTGTCTGGACTGGCGAAGCAATACCGCGACAACCACCCCTGTCCGCATATTCTGCTGAACGATTTCCTCGATCCCGAGGTCGCGTTGACCATGGCAGAGGAGTTTCCCCGCCCAGACAGCGCCGCTTGGACGCAGTACAAACATCCCAACGAAAACAAGCTGGGCATGCCGCGGCGCGAACTTTTTCCGCCAACCATTGCGGCGGTCACCGAGGAATTGAATTCGCCGGAATTCACCGCGTGGGTGTCAGAGCTGACCGGAATTCCGAATCTGATTTCTGATCCTATGCTTGAAGGCGGTGGGCTGCATCAGTCCGGCCCGGGCGGCTATTTGAACGTGCACACCGATTTTTCCATGCACCACTTCCACACGAGTTGGCACCGGCGCGTAAATTTGATCCTTTATCTGAACCCGGGCTGGCAGCAGGAGTGGGGCGGAGCGTTGGAATTGTGGGAGCGTGGAATGAAGAGGTGCGCGGCGAAATATCCACCGCTGGTGAATCACGCTTTGATCTTTACCACCGATGAGCGCTCGCTGCACGGGTTCCCCGATCCGTTGACCTGCCCGGCGGGGCAATCGCGCAAAAGCCTTGCGCTCTATTACTACACTGTCGAGCCGGGAAAGAAAGTGACCGCGCACTCGACCGATTATTTTGCGCGTCCGCAGGATGGCTGGGGAAAGTCGGCGATGATCTGGCTCGATAAAAAGGCCGTGGATCTTTATTCGCGCGCCAAAGTGCGGTTCGGATTTTCGGACCAGTTTGCCAGCAAAGTGCTGGGATTTTTGTCGAAGAAGAAGTAGGCGAAGAATCGAAGGCGGACTTCGCTCAGCTTCGATAGCCGAGGCGACTGTCCCCACAGGAGCTAGGCGGATCGCGCCGTCTCGGTCCGCGGCGCGTAGTAGGAGGGGACGCCGGGATCGAGCTTGCGGCCTTTGTCGCTGAATCGACGCAGGTGAATCAAACCGATTCTTTGCAGCGCGAACTGCAGCGTGGTGCCCAGCACACCGAATCCGTAGGTCACGCTGCGGCGGAAGTTGATCGAAGAGGCCTCTTCGAAATACTTCGTCGGACAGGAAACTTCGCCGATGCGAAATCCGAAATATACGCACTGGGCAAGCATCTGATTGTCGAAGACGAAGTCGTCGGAATTTTCAAGCAGCGGCAGTTCGCTCAAAACCTTGCGGCTGAAAGCGCGATATCCGGTGTGATATTCGGAGAGCTTGACGCGCAGAAAAAGATTCTCAAAAGCGGTTAGCAGGCGGTTGGCAACGTATTTGTAAAACGGCATGCCCCCGTGCAGCGCCCGCCCTCCGATGATCCGCGAGCCCAGCACAACGTCATACACATCATAGGCAATCATGCTGCCCATGGCGGTGATCAGCAGCGGCGTGTATTGATAGTCGGGATGCAGCATGACGATTACGTCGGCGCCGGCCGCGAGGGCCTCGCGATAGCAGGTCTGCTGGTTGCGTCCGTAGCCGTAGTTGCGGTCATGCTGGAAAACGTGCAGGCCGAGACGCTGCGCGAGGGCAACGGTGCCGTCGGAGCTGCGATCGTCGACAAGAATGCGGATGTCGACCAGATCGGGCAGATCGGCCACGGTGGCCTCCAGTGTCAGCTCGGCGTTGTAGGCGGGCATGACGACCGCGATTCTTTTGCCGTTGATCATAAGGCGTTAGACCAGGCGTTTAGACCAGGCGTTAGACCACGCGTAACCGAAAGACTACGCGGAATACCTAACCCAAGGGTTCGCAAAAAGCCTAACCCAAGGGTCGAGATGCCGATTGAAAGCGAAGCGCTGCTTTCATGATACCCGAGATCGGCGCCTGATCCTACAAATCGGTGGCAGCCATTGGCAGCAATCGCAGCAACGATGAGTTCTGTTATTTCATGTTGTCGAGAATCGAGCCGACGATTCCGCCGACCACGCCGCCCTGCACCGATTGCCTGGCCTCCTGATGCGGCATGTATTCCTGCAATTCGTGGGCCAGCCGGGAAATGGGCAGCGTCTGTAGCCAGATTCTGCCGGGGCCGGTGAGCGCAGCAAGGAAGATTCCATCGCCGCCGAAAATCATGTTCTTGATTCCCGGAACGGTAGTGATCTGAAATGAAACGCTCGATTGAAACGCACCCACATGCCCGGGATGAACCCGTAGCGTCTCTCCTGGCTTGAGATCCCTGATCACCAGTTCGCCCGAGAGTTCAAGCCACGCCACGCCTTGTCCGCTGAGCTTCTGCAGTAGGAAGCCGTCGCCGCCGAAAATTCCGGCGCCGAGCGATTGCTGGAAGCCGACGCCGATCTGAATCTGCGGGGTCGCGCAAAGAAAACCGTGACGGTGAATGAGATATTCCTGCGCCGGACTCACCTCAACCGGCACAATGTGGCCCGGCATCTTCGCGGCGAAGGCAAGTTCTCCGGCGAAACCCGCCGCGCGATACTCGGTCATGAACAAGGTTCCGCCGCCGGCCACGCGCTTCAGGACGCCGAAGATTCCGCCGCCTCCGCCAAATTGCGTGTGCGTGGTCATCTGGATCGAACTCGACATCCAGGAAAGTTCTCCGGCTTCGGAAATGATGGTCTCGTTCGGGTCGAGAATGAATTCGAGTACGGGCATGGTGGTGCCGGTGATGCGGCTTTGCATGACGGATCTTTCTCCTGGGTCGCGATTACTGTTTTAGTCGGTTGGTGCGTCGAACCAAGCTGTCGAAGCCAGTTGCTCCTCGCAACCTTCCCGCCGAAAAAAGAGTATATACGGCGCGGTCGACGACGGCGGTGCGAAAGTCGTGCCGTTTAATTTTCCCGGCATGATCGCGTTCTGGTATCTGCCCCATGGTTAGGTGACGATACCTTTTTCCCACCAGGCACGTAGACAGTTCGGTAGCGAAGCACAGCAAGCAATATCAAGGTCGAAAGTCGCTCGACCGGACCGCCGAGAGCGACTGTGTCCACACATGAGCATTTTCGAGTTGAAACTTTTCGCCGAGATCGCAGCGGCTTGCTCCGATCTGCTTGCCTGTGAAAAACTACAATTACGTATTTGAGTCGCTGCGCCGCCTGTCGCGGCGCGCTTCAAGGCAATGACTGCAAAGCGGACATTATTCGAGAAAATCTGGGACGCGCACCTGGTGGCCCAGCCGGGCGGCCGGTCTCCGATTATTTACATCGACCTGCATCTGGTTCATGAAGTGACTTCGCCCCAAGCCTTCGATGGGCTGCGGGTGGCGGGAAGGAAACTGCGTCAGCCGGCGCGAACTGTCGCTACGGTTGATCACAACATTCCGACCGAACCGCGCGGCACTCCGATTACCGACGAGATCGCGGCACGGCAGATTGCGGCACTGCAAACCAACTGCAAGGAATTTGGCGTCCGGCTCTTCGACATGGATTCGCCGGACCAGGGAATCGTTCACGTGATCGGCCCGGAACTGGGGCTGACACAGCCGGGGATGACCATCGTTTGCGGCGACAGCCACACCAGCACGCACGGCGCGTTTGGGGCTCTTGCATTCGGCATTGGAACGTCCGAAGTGGAGCACGTGCTGGCGACGCAGTGCCTGGCGCAGCAGAGGCCGAAGACGATGCAGATTGAAGTGCACGGTCGGCTGGCGGAGGGCGTCACGGCCAAAGATCTTGCGCTCGGGATCATCGGGCAGATCGGCACCGACGGCGCGACCGGGCATGTGATCGAGTATGCCGGAGAAGCGGTTCGCGGGCTTTCGATGGAAGGGCGCATGACGCTATGCAATATGAGCATCGAGGCTGGAGCCCGCGCCGGGATGGTGGCGCCGGACGACGCTACAGTCGCCTATGTCAAAGGAAAACGTTTTGCGCCGGGCAAAGACGAATGGGAGAAGTCGGTCGAATACTGGCACACGCTGGCAACTGATGAAGGCGCGGTCTTCGATAAGGTCATTGAGATTGACGCGGCCCAACTTTGTCCATTTGTGACTTGGGGAACGAATCCGGGGATGGTGGCTCCGGTGACGGGACGCGTGCCGGACACGGGAAGCTTGAAAGAAGCCGACCGGCGAGCGACGGAGCTCGCGTTGCAGTATATGGGCCTCGAGGCAGGTAAGCGCATCGAAGATATCGGCGTGGACCGGGTGTTTATCGGTTCGTGCACGAATTCGCGGATTGAAGATTTGCGGGCTGCGGCGCGGGTAGCGCGGGGACATCATGTGAGCCCGAAGGTGCGGGCGATGGTGGTGCCGGGATCGCAGACCGTCAAGCGCGTGGCCGAGCAGGAAGGACTGCACCGCGTTTTTTTGGAGGCGGGATTTGAGTGGCGCGAGTCGGGATGCTCGATGTGTCTGGGAATGAATCCCGACATTTTGCAGCCGGGTGAACGCTGCGCGTCCACCAGCAACCGGAATTTTGAAGGCAGGCAGGGGCGCGGCGGACGGACGCATCTGGTGAGCCCGATGATGGCGGCCGCGGCGGCGATTGAAGGGCATTTCACGGATATCCGGAACTGGAAATTTCAGTGAGTGGTCTTCCGAGAATGGCAAGGAACGCGCTATGAATCCGTTTCGCACACATCGAGGACGCGTGGCGCCGCTCGACCGGGTCAACGTGGACACCGACCAGATTATTCCCAAGCAATTCTTGAAGCGGATCGAGCGCACTGGCTTCGGCCAGTTTTTATTCTATGACTGGCGCTTTTCGGCAGATGGAAAGAAGAACGCCGATTCTGTTCCCGGCAAAATTGCTGTGGACCAGTTTGTTCTGGATCAGCCGCGCTACAAGGGCGCGAGCATTCTGGTTGCAGGAAGGAATTTTGGCTGCGGGTCGTCGCGAGAGCACGCCGTGTGGGCGCTGGCCGACTTCGGTTTTCGCGCGGTGATCTCCTCTTCCTTCGCCGATATTTTCGCCAACAACAGCACGAAGAACGGATTCCTCACGGTCCTGTTGAGCGAGAGTGAAGTTGCCGAACTGATGCGCCGCACTCGCGAGACGAACGATTATCAACTCACGATCGATCTGGAACAATGCGAAGTGCGCGACGAGCAGGGATTTCGCGCCAAGTTTCCGGTCGACGAATTCGTGCGCCATTGCCTGCTGAACGGCCTGGATGATATTGGGCTCACCTTGCAACACGAGGCCGAGATTACGGCCTACGAAATGAGGCACTCAGTGCCGCCGGCGCTGAGGGCGGAGGAACGGGCCCGTTCTTAAGCGGTTAATTTCGAAGGTCATTCATCATTCACACTAGATCGAATCATGAAGATCGAAAAAGATTAACGATCGACTCATAAGCTCGACCTCACAATGTTCAATGTTCAATGATCAATGATCAATGATCAACGCTCAAATGATCTACGCACCAATGATCAACGCACGAAGATGCATGCGTAAAGACCCACCATGAGCGAGTAAAGATTTGTAAAACTCTCGCCCCACTCTTGACCTGTTGCCGGGGCGCAGTTGATGCTGGTTTTGCGCCAAGTTCTGATGTTGCACCTAGGATTCGGTTCCCACCCTCTGCACTCCCGGACGATCCCCTTGGAGTGATGAGTTTCGCGGTTTTTTGCGCATAGATTAGCGAACCCGAACGGAACTTGCGTACGTCTAATGTTTGGCGGACAACCGCGAGTCTGAGGTATCTGTGTAACGAACCGACATCGTAAAAAATTATGAGTGACTCCCGCTTCATCACGGCCCAAACCACACCGACCCAAACTCGGTCGACTCAAACGCAGTCGGAAAAAATCCGCCGGTCCTTGCTGGCGTCATGGCTTACGGTAGCTTTTGCATTGATTCTGTGCGCCGCCTTCGTTGCCTGCACCGGCGGCGACGCCAAGCAGCCAGCGCAAGCCGCCTCGCCGCACCCAGTGTCGGTGGCGATCGCCCCGGTAACGCAGCAGGATATGCCCGTCTACCTGGTGGGCCTGGGCTCGGTAACCGCGTTCTACACGGCGAACATAAAGAGCCGCGTCGACGGGCAAATCATGCGCGTCAACTTCCAGGAAGGGCAAACGGTGAAAGAAGGCGACTTGCTCATCCTGATCGATCCCCGCCCCTACCAGGTGCAACTGGAACAAATGCAGGCGCAATTATTCAAGGACCAAGCGTCGCTGCGCGATGCCCGGCTGAACTTTGACCGCTACACCACGCTCATTCCTTCGGGAAGCATTGCCCAGCAGCAGGTGGACACGCAGAAAGCTACCGTCGACCAACTCGACGGCCAGGTGCGCACGGACCAGGCGCAGATCGATAATGCGAAGCTGGAACTTGTCTACTGCAACATTACGGCGCCGTTCACTGGCCGTGTCGGCTTGCGGCAGGTGGATCCGGGCAATATCGTGCATGCGGCCGACACCAATCCGATGCTGATCCTCACGCAATTGCAGCCGATTGCCGTGGTCTTCACTCTCCCCGAAGATCAGTTGCCGACCGTGGCGCAGCACATGAAGAATTCGACGCTATTGGTGGATGCTTACAGCAAGGACAATCAGATTAAGCTAGCGACGGGCAAACTGCAGACGATTGATAACCAGATCGATCAGACGACGGGAACGGCCAAGCTGAAAGCCGTTTTCGATAACAAGGACAACCAGCTTTGGCCCAACCAGTTCGTCAACGCAAACCTGCTTCTTGAAACGCAGAAAAAGAGCACCGTGCTGCCCACGGCGGCGATCCTGCGCGGTCCTCAAGGAACATTTGTTTACCTGGTCAAGCCCGACAAGACGGTCGAAGCGCGCACCGTGACCATAGCGCTTACCCAGGGCAACACCACCGCCATTGCCAGCGGCCTTAAGCCGGGGGACACGGTAGTGACCGACGGCCAGGACAAACTGCAGACTGGCAGCAAGATCGAGGCCCGCAGCGGCCGCCCGGGCAACAATGCGAGAGGCAGCGACGCGGCCTCATCAGGAACTCCGGCTTCATGAGTCCTTCAAAACTGTTCATTCTCCGGCCGGTGGCGACCACACTATTGATGGTCGGCGTGCTGTTGGTCGGGTGGGTCGCGTTTCAGCAACTGCCGGTCTCCGCCCTGCCCGAGGTCGATTACCCGACGATTCAGGTGGTGACGTTTTATCCGGGGGCGGATCCTGACGTAATGGCATCGTCGGTGACTTCTCCTCTCGAACGGCAGTTCGGACAGGTTCCCGGACTGACCCAGATGACCTCGACGAGTTCGTTTGGCAGTTCAGTAATCACGCTGCAGTTTGGCCTCGACCAGAACATCGACGTAGAAGAACAGCAAGTGCAGGCTGCGGTGAACGCGGCGGCTACGTTTCTGCCGGCGGATCTGCCGAATCCTCCGATCTACAACAAAGTAAATCCGGCCGATTCTCCTATTATCACGCTGGCGATGACTTCGGACTCACTCGCTCTGTCCAAGGTTGAGGATCTCGCCGACACCGCCCTGGCGCAGAAAATTTCCCAGTTGCCGGGCGTGGGCCTGGTTTCGATCAGCGGCGGACAGAAGCCCGCCGTGCGGGTGCAAGTAAATCCGACGGCACTCGCTTCCTACGGGTTGAGCCTCGAAGATGTTCGCACGGCACTGGCTGCGGCGAATGTGGATCAGGCAAAAGGCGTCATTGATGGCGCGCGCCAGTCCTATACCATCGGCGCCAACGACCAGCTGTTCTCTGCCGAGCAGTACAAGCCAATCGTCGTCACTTATCGCAACGGGGCGCCGGTGCGGATCAGCGATGTGGCGAATGTAATCGATGGCACGGAGAACACGCGGCTCGCCGCATGGATGAACTCCACTCCCGCAGTGATCATCAACATCCAGCGCCAGCCTGGGGCGAACATCATCAGCGTAGTCGATCGGATCAAAAAGTTGTTGCCCCAGCTGCAGGCATCGCTGCCGTCCGCAGTGAAAGTGCAGATTCTCACTGACCGGACTACGACCATCCGCGCGTCCGTAAAGGACGTTGAGTTCGAGTTGGCATTGACCATCGTGCTGGTGGTCATCGTTATTTTCTTTTTCCTGCGAAACTTGCGGGCCACGTTCATTCCCAGCGTGGCGGTTCCACTGTCGATCGTGGGAACGTTT
>Ga0181537_10002660_pt1 | contig 15611 bp, 11 predicted proteins | sample PEATcosm2014_Bin_39_FD_119765 | JGI IMG/M metagenome (GOLD analysis project Ga0181537, IMG submission 119765) | Peatland microbial communities from MTU Mesocosm Facility, Houghton, MI, USA - PEATcosm2014_Bin23_10_metaG | ecosystem: Environmental > Terrestrial > Soil > Wetlands > Peat | place... | reverse complement strand
GGGGAGGCGGACCGCCTGCGACGCGCCATGGCGGCCTGGAAGCGCAAGGGCGGATTGGAGCCCTTTCAGCGCCAATTGATCGACGGCATGCGCGAGCGCGACTACCCCGAAAGCTTTGCGCACCAGATATTCAATCAGATACTCGGGTTCGGCGAGTACGGTTTTCCGGAATGTGTCGTTGGCGAGACGCGCGTAGTGGATGCCGATACCGGAAGATGGCCGACCATCGACGAGGTCATCAGCGGCCGGGCGCGCCTCGATAACACGCTTGCGTGCGATGATGACCTGCGTTTGAGGAAGCGCAAAGTACTGCGCGTCATGCGAAGCGGCATGAAACCCGTATTGCGTCTGCGCACGGCTTTAGGCCATGAGATTCTCGCGACGGCCGAACACCCATTCATGACGATGGCGGGTTGGTTCCGGCTGGGAAAGCTCAAGGTTGGCGATCATGTGGCCACGGCGCATTCCATACCCGCGTCGGGACACCGGAGATGGCCGCGTCACAAGATTCTCGTTCTCGGGTCACCTGATCTCGCGCGTCTATCACGCTCCGATGTCTATTGGGACAGGATTGTGGAGATCGAAGCAGCCGGGAATCGGGAAACATACGATTTGCAAATCGAAGGCGATCATAATTTCTTGGCCAATCACTTTGTTGTCCATAATTCGCACGCGGCCAGCTTCGCGCTGCTCGTCTATACCTCCGCCTGGCTCAAGCATTACGAGCCGGCCGCGTTCTGCGCGGCGCTCATCAACAGCCAGCCGATGGGCTTTTACGCGCCGGCGCAATTGGTGCGCGACGCGCGCTTTCATGGCGTGGAGGTACGCCCGGTCGACGCGGCGAGCAGCGATTGGGGCTGCACGCTCGAGCGGCGAGCCGACGGCCGCCCGGCGCTGCGTTTGGGATTGCGCATGGTGAAGCACTTGTCGACCGAGGGAGCGGCGCGGCTGGTCGCGGCGCGCGCGGTGCGCGCCTTTGACGACATCGCCGATCTGGCGGAGCGGGGAGGGCTCGACCGGCGCGATCTTCAGGCACTCGCCGCCGCCGATGCGCTGAGCGCTCTTGCGGGACACCGGCACCGCGCGGTGTGGCAGGTCGCCGGCGTGGAACGCGCGCTGCCCCTGCTGCCCGCCGCCACGGCGCGGGAGGAGGGCATCCCGCTGCTGCGCCCGCCGCGCGAGGGCCAGGACATCGTCGCCGACTATGGCAGCACGGGTTTGACGCTGCGGCGCCATCCCTTGAGCCTGTTGCGAGAGAAGCTCGAGCGGCGCGGCGTGCTGCCCACCCAGGATCTGCGCCAGCAGCCGAACGGCCGGCAGGTGATCACGGCTGGCCTCGTCATCACCCGCCAGCGGCCGGGCAGCGCGAGCGGCGTGATCTTCGTCACCCTGGAGGATGAAACCGGCTATGTGAATCTGATCGTGTGGAACAGCGTGGCCGTCGCGCAGCGCGCTCCATTGCTCGAGTCGCGCCTGCTCGAGGTGCACGGCCAGCTGCAGCGCGAGGGCGAGGTGCAGCACGTGATCGCGCGGCGCCTGATCAATCTCTCGGCCATGCTGGGGGATCTCACGGTGGCGTCGCGGAATTTTCATTGAGACACCCGGGCCGCCGCGCGCGACGAGATATAAACACGGGCCCGGGCAAGTTGCTGCTAATATCGTCTCAAGTGCGAGGGGATATGAATACAACCGACGGCGATCAATGCGGTTCACGGCGCTCATTTCTGCGGTCGGGCGGTGGATTGTTGACGGGCGTGTGGCTCGCGGCGAATTGGCCCGCGATCGCGGCCGCGGCTCATCATGCCGAAGACCTCTCCGGGGGCGGCGCGCCGGCGGGATTCGAATTTCTCAATGCCGCCGACGCCGCCGATGTCGAGGCCATCTCGGCGCAAATCGTGCCGAGCGGGGCGACCCCCGGCGCGCGCGAGGCGCATGCGGTGTATTTCATCGACCGCGCGCTGGCCACGTTCTTCTCGGACTGGTCCCGGGACTTTCGCACGGGACTCGAGCAATTTCAAAGGGCGCACCGCGCCGCGAATCCGGCATCGGCATCCTTCGCCGCGGCCGCGCCCGATGCGCAGATTACCTATCTTAAAACCGTGGATCAGACGCCGTTCTTCGACACGGTCCGCACGCTCACCGTGCTCGGCATGTTCTCCTCGCCCAAGTACGGCGGCAACTACCAGGGCTCGGGTTGGAAGATGATGGGATTCGCCGATCAGCATGCGTTCACTCCCCCGTTCGGCTACTACGACCGCGAATACGGCGGCTTCGTGCCGTACGACAGTTCCACGAGGCAACGGTCTTGAACGCCCGCCGCTTCAAGCCCAACGAGACGGTGGATTTCGTCGTGGTCGGCTCCGGCGCCGCGGGCGGGGTGATCGCGCGGGAGCTGTCGTCCGCGGGCTTCACCGTGCTGGTCTTCGAACAGGGGCCGCGTCTGGGTCCCGCCGATTTCGAGCACGATGAGCTGAAATACTTTTTTATGAGCGGGATCACGGTCGATCCGGCCGTCAGCCCGCAGACCTTCCGCAGGACGGCCAATGAGGTCGCCGAACGGCCGCGGGGCGAGCAGCCGGCGCTGTATGCACGGCTCGTCGGCGGCAGCAGCAACCACTTTACGGCGAATTTCTGGCGTTTTCATGAGATCGACTTCGACGAGCGAAGCGTGCTGGGCTCCATTGCCGGCACCGGGTTCGCCGATTGGCCGATTACCTACCAGGAGCTCGAGCCTTACTACACCAAGGTCGAGTGGGAGGTCGGCGTGTCGGGCCTCGCCTATGCGAGTCCGTTCGATCCGCCTCGCACCAAACCCTACCCGATGCCGCCGCTGCCGGTGAAATCGTCGGGCGTGCTGCTCGAGCGCGGCGCGCGAAAATTGGGGCTGCATCCGTTTCCGGCGCCGATGGCCATCGCGTCGCAGCCGTTTCGCGGCCGCCCCGCCTGCGTGCACTGCGGATTCTGCATGGGTTTCGGCTGCGAGGCACGGGCCAAGTCCTCCTCGCTGTACACCATGATTCCGGAGGCCGAGGCAACCGGACGCTGCGAAGTGCGGGCGGGGAGCTATGTTTTCCGCGTGGCAACGGACGCGAGCGGCCGCGCCACCGGGGTGCACTACTTCGATGCGGTCAAACGGGAGCATTTCCAGAAAGCGCGGGCGGTGGTCGTGTCCGCCAACGGGGCCGAGACGGCCCGTTTGCTTCTCAACTCCGCGGACAGCCGCTTCGCCCACGGATTGGCGAACTCGAGCGGTCTGGTCGGCAAGTATCTCATGTTCAATCAGGGCGCTTCGGTGCACGCGGTCTTCGAACATGAGCTCAACGAGTACAAGAGCGTGCAAGTGACCCGCATCGTGCATGACTTCTACGATGCAGATCCGAAGCGCGGATTCTATGGCGGGGGCGGCATCGACGGGCGCATCAATCCGCAGCCGGCGATCTGGGCGCTGTCCGGCGGCGGCGACTTGCCGGGTTGGGGTGCCGCCTTCAAGGCGCGGCTGGAGGCGTTTCCGCGCTCCATGGTGTCGACCGGGCACACCACCTCGCTCCCCGTGCAAAGCAACAGCGTGAGCATCGATCCCTCGCTCAAGGATGCCTGGGGGATCCCGGCCCTTCGGGTGACCTACGAGGATCATCCCGACGATCTGGCCTTTGCGCGCTTTCTGCAGGATCGTCAGGTCGAAATCATGCAGGCTGCCGGTGCGCAGCAGGTGTGGCGCGACGCGGTGGGGCATAACGTGTCGGGTGTGCATCTGCTCGGCACCTGCCGCATGGGCAATGATCCGGCGGCCTCCGTCGTCGACAAATATCACCGCGCGCACGACGTGCCGAACCTGTTCATCTGCGACGGATCGAGCTTCGTCACCTCGGGGCGCGGCCAGCCGACCATGACCATCCAGGCGCTGGCATTCCGCGCCGCCGATCACATCGCTCAATTCGCCAAACGCAACGAGATTTGAGCAGGCGGACTCGGGCACCGGCGGCGCCGGGCCGGTTCAGCGGGATTTCTTCTTCTTTCGCGTAGATTTTTCCGCGTGCGCCGGCGACTCGCCGGAATCATCGTGATCCTCGGATTGCGCTTCATCGCCGGGACCGCCGATCTCGTAATCGTCGAAATCGCTCATGAGCTCCGCGGTGCGCCGCTCCTCCATGACCCGCTCCAGGCGCCGCCATGCTGGCTCCGCGCCCTTCGGCGCCCGCCGGCGCTGCGACTCCACGTCGCGCATGATGTGATCCACGTCGACCTCATCGCCGCCGGGGGCCGGATCTTCGACGTCCTCTTCCTCGAATTCGTCCGATTCGGGTTTCTCGCTCATGCTGTCGCGATGCGTCTCACAATTGATCGAACACGCGCGGTTTATAAACGGAAAGGAGCCCCAGGCGCAATACCCCAGGAGCCTGTCTGAGTATTCCGCGTGGCCGCGACCGTGACGGATTTGCCTTCAGTCGAGGCGGAGCCGACGAAGTTGGGGGACAGGCTCCCATGCTCAGTTTTACTTCACCAGGTCGTTGAGCTGAAAAATCGGCAGCAGGAGCGCGATGACGATGAACATGACGACCGCCCCCATGAACACCACCATGAAGGGCCCCAGCAGATTGGTCATGGTCGAGAGCAGGCCGTCCATCTCGCGTTCCTGATTCGTTGCGGCGCGCTCGAGCATCTTCTCGAGCTCGCCGCTGCTCTCGCCGCTGCTGATGAGGTGAATCATCATGGGAGGGAAGAGCTTGCTCGCCGCCAACGACTTGCCGATGGGCGCTCCCTCGCGAACCCGCAGCGCCGCCTCCTCGACCGCGTTCTTCATGGGCAGGTTGTTGACCACCTCGGCGGAGATTCGCAGCGCCTCGAGCACCGGCACCGCGCTTGCCGTGAGAATGCTGAATGTGCGGGAGAATCGGGCCGTATTGAGGCCGCGAATGAGTTTGCCCGCCAGAGGCACGCGCAGCAGGAACCGGTGGAACTTGAGTCGCGCCTCCGGCACCTTGAGCCAGCGCAGGAAACCCCAGGTGCCGGCGGCGATCACGATCAAACCGTAAAACCAATAGTGGCGGATCAGATCGCTCATGCCGATCAGGATTCGCGTGGCGATCGGCAGCTCTTGGTGGCCGGATTCGAACACGGCGACCACCTGCGGCACCACGTAGGCCAGCAAAAACGACACGATGGCGAAGGATAGAACCATGAGCACGATGGGATACACCAGCGCATTGCTGACCTGCTGGCCCATGACCTGGCGCGATTCGGTGTAATCGGACAGCCGCTCCAGCACCGAGTCGAGCTTGCCGGACTGCTCGCCGGCGGACACCGTCGCGCGATATATCTCCGGGAAAGCCTGCGGGAAATCCCGCAGGCCGTCGGCCAGCGGGTGGCCCTCGACCACTTTGCTGCGCACACCCAGTATGATGCGCTGGACGCGCGGCTTCTCGGTTTGTTCGGCCACCGCCTGCAGCGATTCCTCGAGCGGCAGGCCGGAGCGCAGCAGGGTGGCGAGCTGGCGGGTGAGCAGGGCGAGATCCAGCGTCGATAGGCCGCGGCGCATGAAGCCGCGGGCCCGGCTCTTCTTCAGCTCGCGCTGCGCCGTCTCCTGGATTTCCATCGGCAGCAGCTGTTTGTCGCGCAGCAGCTGGCGGACGTGCTTGGGGGTATCGCCCTCGATCAGACCCTTGCGTTCCCGGCCCTGTGCGTCGAGAGCGGTGTATTCGAACGCGCCCATCTTGGCTTCAGTCTTCCCGGGTGACGCGCAGGACTTCTTCGAGCGTGGTTTCCCCCGCCATCACTTTGCGGCGGCCGTCGTCGCGGATACCGGGGCTCGCCGTGCGCGCGTAGCGTTCCAGGTCCTGCTCGGAGCTGCCGTCGTGAATCATGGTCCGCATGTGATCGTCGACCGCGATGAGCTCGTAAATGCCGGTTCGCCCGCGGTAGCCGCTGCCGGGCTCATTGCTCGGGCGGTACAGCTGGACCGGCTTGCCGCTCGTCTCGAGGTTCAAGAGACGCCGTTCATACTCGCCCGCGAAGAATGGCTCGCGCGTCTCGGGGTTGAGCACGCGCACCAGGCGCTGCGCGAGCACCCCGATCAGACTCGAGGACAGCAAGAACGGCTCGATGCCCATGTCGCGCAGCCGCGTGACCGCGCCCACGGCGGTGTTGGTGTGCAGCGTGGAGAGCACCAAGTGGCCGGTCAAGCTCGCCTGCACGGCGATTTGCGCGGTCTCGAGATCGCGGATTTCGCCGACCATCACTACATCGGGGTCCTGTCTCAAGATGGCACGCAGGCCGCGCGCGAAGGTCATTTCGACCTTGGTGTTCACCTGGGTTTGGCCGATGCCGTCGATGTAGTACTCGATGGGATCCTCGACGGTCATCACGTTGCGGGTATTGTCGTTGATGCGCTCGAGAGCCGCGTACAGCGTGGTGGTCTTGCCCGACCCGGTGGGCCCGGTCACCAAAATGATGCCGTGCGGCTTGTGGATGATTTCATCCATCGTCTCCTGGGTGCGCGGGTCCATTCCCAGCGAGGTGAGCTCGATGCGCCCGGCTTGCTTGTCGAGCAGACGCAGCACCACCCGCTCGCCGTGGCCGGAGGGCAGGGTGGAGACGCGCACATCGACCGCCCGCCCGGCGATGCGCAGCGAGATTCTGCCGTCCTGCGGCAGACGCCGTTCCGCAATGTCGAGCTTGGACATGACCTTGATGCGCGAGACCACCAGCGGCGCCACGGCGCGCTTGGTCTGCAGTACTTCCCGCAGCACGCCATCGACGCGAAAACGGATCACCAGTCGGTTCTCGTAGGGCTCGATGTGAATATCCGAGGCGTTTTCCTTGACCGCCTGCGTCAGCAGGGCGTTGATCAGGCGGATGATCGGCGCTTCGTCATCGCTCTCCAGCAGATCCGAGGATTCCGGTATGTCCTCTGCCAGATGCGCGAGGTCGGTGTTGTCGTCCAAACCCTCCAGCATCTGCATGGCGGCGCCCGAGCCCGCTTCGTAGGCGATGCGCAGCATGGAATCGAAGGCCTCGACGGACACCCGCTGCAATTTCAAGGGCACGCCGACGAAGCGGCGCACTTCGGCGAGGGCGTTCGGCGTGACACCGGGGCGGCATACGGTGTCAGCCACCCCCTCGGCGATGCCGCGCACCAGCACGCCGTGCCGCTTCGCGAAGGGAAACGACAGCTTGCGCTGTTCGACGGGATCCTTGAGTTCGGCGCTCATGGGGTGGGCGAGGTCGTGGGTTGGGTCGCGGGCGGCGCCGGCGCCACCGGGGGTTTCGGCACCGAAGTCTGCGGTGTCGGGGTTGCCCGCGGCTGCGGCAGGTTGGGCGTGGCGCCCTGGGCATTCGCGTCGGCCGGAGGCGGCGCCGGCAATCCGGATCCGGGCGGCATGGCGGGAATGACGGGTTGCTTCTCACCGGGCAGCAAAGTGATGTGACCCTTGTGCAGCGATCGCTCCTCCTGGCGCACTTCGTTGTACTTCGCCTCGCTGGTGCTCTCGGTCGCTTCGGCGTCGCGCATGATGGAGGGACGGATGAACACCAGCAGGTTCTTCTTCTGGCGCGAGCCGCTGCGCGACTTGAAGAGGTTGCCTATCAGCGGTATTGCACCGAGCCCGGGCACGCGATCCTCGCTTTCCGTCACGGTATCCGACATGAGGCCGCCGAGCACGATCACGCCGCCGTCCTCGATCAGCACCGTGGTCTTGATGGAGCGCTTGTTGGTCGAGATGTCGGCCGAATCGGTGAGCTTCGCGCCCGGGGAGGAGTCTTCCTGCTCGATCTTGAGCTGCACCGAATTGCCTTCGTTGATGTGCGGGGTGACCTTCAGAATCGTACCCACCTCCTCGCGTTGAATCGTCGTGAACGGGCTGGTGGTCCCGCTGACGCTCGCGGTCGAGCTCGAGTAGGAGCCGGTGATCAATGGAATCTCCTGTGTGACCTTGACCTCGGCCTCCTCGTTGTTCATGGTGATTAGCGACGGGGTGGAGATGATGTTGCTGGTGCCGTCGCTGCGCAATGCCTGAATGAGCGCGGCGAAGCCCTTGCCCGTGGTCGAATTATACGTGCCCAGGGCAAGCGTGGCTCCGGTGCCCACCGTCGAACTGCTGATGCCCGTGGACGTCGTGGAGCTGGAGCTGGTGGTGTTGCCCGTGGCGCTCAGTACCGCTGCGGCCAGGTCGACGACGCTGGTGCCGCTGCCGGGCAGATTGGTCACGCCGTAGCCGTAACTGGAGCCCCCATCGAGCAGCCACTGCACGCCGATGTTGGAACTCTTGTTGACGTCGACCTCCACGATGATGGCCTCGACCTGCACCTGTGCGCGGCGAATGTCGAGCTTGTCGATCACGGCCATCAGCGACTTCATGATTTTGGGCGGCGCCGTGATGATCAGCGCATTGGTCGCGACGTCCGCCCAGATGGTGACGCTGGCATCGACATTGGGTGTGCCCCCGCCGCCGCCGGCGGCGGCGGCGGACGGTGTCGGCGGGCCGCCTTGGGCCTTGGCGGAGGCGGCGGCCTGTCCTTTGAGCTTGTCGGCGATCTTTTCGGCATCGGCATAGCGCAGGTACCTGACCTGCGTGTCCCCTCCCGTTGCCAGAGGCGTGTCCATGTTGACGATCAGCGCCTTGAGCTTCAGGCGTTGCGACCGCTCGCCCGTGAGCAGGATGCTGTTGGTGCGTTCATCGGCGACGATCTTGACGGCCGCGCCGGCGCCCTCCGCGCCCTGGCCCTGGTTCAGTGAATTGACGACCCGCACCACATCCGCGGCGCTGGCATTGTGCAGTGCAATCACCTCGACGGGCTCGTCGCCGCTTTCATCCATGCGCTGGATGATGCGCACCATTCGGCTCACATTGCTGGCGCGGTCCGAGATGATCAGCATGTTGCCCGCGGGATACGCGGCCAGATGGCCGTATTGGGGAATCAGGGGCCGCAGCATGGGTACGAGCACCGCGGCGCTCACATTCTTCAAGGTGATGACCTGGGTCACCAGTTCGTCCGATGAGGAGCTGACGTTTTCCGGCAGGTCGTTCGACGGCAGCTGCCGGGCATCCGTGTTCGGAATGATCTTGATGACCTTGCCGGCCGGCACCGCAACGTAGCCATACACCTGAAGCACCGACAGGAAGGCCTCGTAGAACGCTTGCGGAGACATCGGCGTCGCCGACAGCATGGTGACCTTGGCGTTGACCCTTGGATCGATGATGAAATTCTTGCCGGTGACCTCGGCCACCGCCTGGATGATCTGGCTGAGGTCGGCGTCTTTGTAGTTGGGCGTGATGGTGGGTCCGTCCGGAGCCTTTGCCGGGGGCTGCGCCGCCACTGCCGTGACCACGAGCAAGGCCGCGGTCGCCACCAAGGCGATGCGGGGCTTGAGTTTCGTTATGGTCGACTTCGGCATCATGAGTACTCGCATGTTGAACGCGTTTGAACCCGTCGTTCGCGCTATTGGTTTGGATTCTCGTTGCCGCCGTTCGGACCCGGCTCGGGCGGCGCGGGCGGGGGCGCAGCACCGCCGCCGGGCGCCGGCGGAGCGGTCGCCGCCGGCACCGAGCTCGCCTCGCCATCCAAATCCTTGGTGGCCTGTTCGGCAACCTGGGCGATGTTCAAGGAGATCTCCTGTTTCTGACCGGCGCGCTCAATGGTCACGCTCACGTGGTCGGATGTCTGAATCGTATTGAACACCTCTTGGCTGCGCTGCGGGTCGTCGAGCGCGGTGCCGTTGATCGCGGTGACCAAATCGCCCGGCTTGAGCCCCAGCTTGTTGAATATCTGCCGGTTTCGCCCCGGATAGGCGCGAAAGCCGCGCAGCTTGCCGGCGGCGCTGTCGTACGAGGGTACGGTGCGCATGACTTGATCGAGTATGCCGGGATCCTGCTGCACCAGGCGGCGGACATTCTCCACCGCCGCCACGGTGCGCGGGTCGGCGCCGGTTCGGCGCACCACCGCGGGCGCGCGCATGCCGGGGCCCAAGAGCCGCGGCAACAATAAGGTCTCCAGCGCACCTGCGCGATCGAGGATGACATGATCGAGATATACTGAATGCAAGGAGGCTCCGCCGACATTGTCGCCAACCGAATACACTTTTGAGGGGCCGCCGTCGCTGATGATGGCCACGCCGCGCTTCGGATCCTGGGTTGCGATCGTCCCGGTCAGCAACAGATTGGCCGTGGTCTGGGGCGCGTTGGCCGGGTCCTGAGCGGCGGGATCGACCGTGGCAACCCCAAACAGGTGGGCGGCGGCAATGCTCTGGATGTTGAGCTGGCTGCGGGGGGCATGGGGCGACGGAGCCGTCAGCACCGGCTGAGGGGACTTGACGGGGCTGCCGCTCAGAAGGGAAATGGCGATTCGCGCCAGTTCCACGGCGATTAGCGCCGCAAGAACCCACGATACCACCCTGGGCCCGTCGCCCTGCAAACGGGACAGCCACTCCTGCGCGCGCGTATCAAGCATGTGTATCGTTAGTCACGGTGACCGGCAATCATACGGGCTACCCGCTTGGCCGCTCAAGCATTTGTTTTCACTTGTTAAAGTAAAGTGATACCGTTTGGCGACAGGACGGGCCTGAAGGGTTTAGATTACACAGTCTTGTAAACGATTAAGTCGGACCCTATAACTGATGATTCATGAGTGACGTTGAACGTGGACGAGATGGAACAGGGCTGGTCGTCGAAGAGGCGGCGCCCAAGCTCAAGCGTCCGCCTCTCTATCAAGTTGTGCTGATCAACGACGACTACACTCCCATGGAGTTCGTGGTGGATATCCTGCAGCGTTTTTTTGCGATGGACCGCACCAAGGCGACCCGCGTTATGCTGGAGGTGCATACGAAGGGAAAAGGAGTCTGTGGGGTCTTTACTTATGAGATTGCAGAGACCAAGGTGGCTCAAGTGATCGCGTACGCGCGACAACATCAGCATCCGCTGATGGCAACGCTAGAAGAGGCGTAAAGTGCTAAGTCAAGAACTCGAATTTTGCTTGAACGATGCGTTTGCCGGCGCGCGCGAGGCGCGGCACGAATTCATGACCGTCGAGCATCTGCTGCTCGCCATCGTGGATACGCCCAAAGTCAGAGAGGTCCTGAAGTCGTGCGGCGCGGACACCGCCAAGCTCAAGACCGAGCTGAAACAGTTCATCGACCAGACTACCCCGCGGTTGCCGGCCGGGGAGGATCGGGACGTGCAGCCGACCTTGGGATTCCAACGGGTCCTGCAAAGGGCCGTGTTCCATGTGCAGTCGAGCGGCAAGAAAGAGGTCACCGTCGCCAACGTGCTGGTGGCGATCTTCAGCGAGAAGCAATCGCATGCCGCCTACCTGCTCAGCATGCAGGACGTGTCGCGCCTGGATGTGGTCAATTTCATCGCGCACGGCCTGTCGAAGGCCGGCGGCGAGGAGCGCAGCGAGCGCGACGAGGGCGGCGCCTCTCCCGACACCGAGCGCGAGGGTGACGGCGGCGGCAACGCCCTGGAGAAATATGCAACGAATCTGAACGACTCGGCGCGCAAGGGCAAGATCGATCCGTTGATCGGCCGCAAGCTCGAGGTCGAACGCACCATCGAGATCCTGTGCCGCAGACGCAAGAATAATCCTCTATACGTGGGCGAGGCCGGCGTCGGCAAGACGGCGATTGCCGAGGGACTTGCCCGCATGATCGTCGAGAACCAGGTACCCGACGTGCTGCTGGATGCCACCATCTATTCCCTGGACATGGGCTCGCTGGTCGCCGGCACCAAGTACCGGGGCGATTTCGAGAAACGCCTCAAGGCGGTGCTCGCGGAGGTCAAGAAGCAGCCGGGCGCGATTCTTTTCATCGATGAAATTCATACCGTCATCGGCGCGGGCGCGGCATCGGGCGGCGTGATGGATGCGTCGAATCTGATCAAGCCCGCCCTCGCCAACGGCGACCTGCGCTGCATCGGCTCGACCACCTACAACGAATATCGCGGGATCTTCGAGAAGGATCACGCGCTGGCGCGCCGATTCCAGAAGATCGACATCACCGAACCGTCCGTTTCGGACACGGTGGATATTCTGCGCGGCCTCAAATCGCGCTACGAGGAGCATCACGGCATCAAGTACGAGGACGATGCGCTGCGCGCGGCCGCGGAGCTCGCGGCGCGGCACATCAACGATCGGCACATGCCGGACAAGGCGATCGACGTTGTCGACGAGGCGGGTGCCAATCTGCGTCTGCAGCCGGTGGACAAACGCGCGAGCAGCGTCACCGTCACACAAATCGAGAACGTGGTGGCGCGCATCGCGCGCATCCCGCCGAAGAATGTGTCCCTGTCGGACCGCGACGTGCTCAAGAACCTGGAGCGCAATCTGAAACTGACGATTTTTGGCCAGGACAAGGCGATCGAGGCGCTGTCCTCCGCCATCAAGATGTCGCGGTCGGGATTGGGCGACCAGCGCAAGCCGGTGGGATCGTTCCTGTTCTCGGGCCCGACCGGGGTCGGCAAGACCGAGGTGACCCGGCAGCTGGCGATCGCCATGGGCGTGGAATTCGTCCGCTTCGACATGTCGGAGTACATGGAGAGGCACACGGTGTCACGGCTCATCGGCGCGCCGCCCGGCTATGTGGGCTTCGATCAGGGCGGATTGTTGACCGAGGCGATCGCCAAGCATCCGCACTGCGTGCTGCTGCTCGATGAGATCGAGAAGGCGCACCCCGACGTGTTCAACCTGCTGCTGCAGGTCATGGACCATGGCACGCTCACCGACAATAACGGCCGCAAGGCGGACTTCCGCCACGTCATCATCGTGATGACCACCAACGCGGGGGCGTTCGAAATGAGCCGGCCAAGCATAGGATTTACGCAATCGGATTCGAGCTCGGACGGAATGGAGGCGATCAGGCGCTTGTTTTCACCGGAATTTCGCAATCGTTTGGATGCCGTCATCCAATTCGGCGGCCTGGATCAGGACACGATCGAGCGGGTGGTGGACAAACTGCTGGTCGAGGCGGAGGCGCAGCTCGAGCAGAAGCGCGTCTCGATTTCGGTGGACGATTCGGCGCGCCGCTGGATCGCCAGACGGGGCTACGACCCGAAGATGGGCGCGCGCCCCATGGCACGCATCATTCAGGAGTTCATCAAGCGGCCGCTCGCCGAGGAGCTGCTGTTCGGCAAACTCGTGAATGGCGGACATGTGGAAGTTTCCTTGAGCGAGGACGGCGAAAAGCTCAAGCTCGAGGCCCGCGCCGCCGACCAGCCCGCCCTGTTGTCGCACGAAAGCTAGTGTCCTGTCCCACAAATACCTTACTCGCTGCGCCGCGTCTTTTCGCGCCGGGCGGCGTTGCGCCTCCTCGCCATAGTTCCCGCTATGGATCGTCGGCGCGCCTTGCCCGGCACGAAAATCCGCGGGCGGATCGAGCAAGTTATTTGTGGGACAGTACACTAGCTGGCTCTTATTGATCTAGGACGGGGTCGCTTCGACCCCGTAGATTCGGCGCGTAAGCGCCTGGACTATCTACCGCGGTAGACGATGCGGCCCTTGGTCAGGTCGTAGGGGGTCATCTCGACGGTGACCTGATCGCCGGTCAAAATACGGATGTAGTTTTTGCGCATCTTGCCTGAAATATGGGCGGTGACGACGTGGCCGGTCTTGAGTTTGACGCGAAACGTCGTATTGGGCAGGGTCTCGACGACCTCGCCCTCGAATTGAATTGCCTCTTCTTTTGACATGCGTCCTTGTGATGCGCGGAGATGGATAAGCCGCGCGCATTGTGCATAAAGCACCCTGTTAATGCAATTTACGCAACGGCGGCCCAGCTGCCGCAGGGTCCGCGGCGGGCGTAGCGGCGCAATAGCGCTGCAAATTGACCGCGCGAGACCTCGCGGGCGCCCAATGAGGCCAGATGGTCGCTGGCCACCTGACAGTCTATGAGCTGGATGTCGCGCGCGTGACACTCTTCGACCAGTCGCGCCAGCGCCACCTTGGAGGCGTCGCGCTCCCGGCTGAACATCGATTCGCCGAAGAACACCTGGCCGAGCTGAATGCCGTACAACCCGCCCGCGAGTTGCCCGCCGGCGTAGGTTTCGACCGAATGGCCGTAGCCCATCGCGTGCAACTGCTCGTAGGAGGCGATCATGTCGTTGTTCAGCCAGGTATCGGGTCCCGCGCGGCGCGGCGCCGCGCAGCCGCGGATGGTGGCGCCGAACGCGCGGTCGACTTGCGTCGAGTAGGGGCCGTTGCGCAGCGTCTTGCGCAGGCTGCGCGAGCAAATGAATTCCTTGGGGAACAACACCATTCGCGGGTCCGGCGACCACCACAGGATGGGCTGCTGCGCCGAATACCAGGGGAACACGCCGCGCTCATAGGCGGCGAGCAGTCGCGCCGGACGCAGGTCGCCGCCGGCGGCGAGCAGCCCGGGAGGCTCGCGCAGGGCATTCTCCAGGGGTGGAAACCAGTCAGGATCCGTCTGCTCGCCGAGCCAGATGAGTCTGCTCAGAGCTGCAATTCCTCATCGGACGCACGGTGATAGGGCACATGCTCATTCACCGCCGCCGCGTACGTGTCGACACCGCGGGCCTCGCGCGCCGCGAAATCTCGAATGGCCGCGGCGAAGCGCGGGTCCGCCACGAAATGCGCCGAGCTCATCAGCGTCGGGACGAAGCCCCTGGGCACTTTGTGCTCGCCCTGCGTGCCCGGTTCGAAGCGCTGTAATTTCCTCTCGATGCAGTATTCGATCCCCTGGTAGTAGCAGGTTTCGAAGTGCAGACTGTGATAGTTGCCGCCGGCTCCCCAGTAGCGGCCGTACAGGGCATCGCCGCCGACGAAGAATATGGCCACGGCGATGCGCTCCGAACCGATCCGCGCCACCTTGAGCATCAGCCGGTCCGGCATCGATGCGGCCAACCGCTTGAAGAAGTCCAGATTCAAGTAGGGGTCGTGGCCGTGGCGGTGGAAAGTGTCGGCATAAAAGGGGTAAATGGTGTTCCACAGGGGGCCGTCCATGTCACCGCCGTGCAGGGTGTCGAACACGATGCCGGCATCCGCGACCCGGCGTCTTTCACGCTTCGCCTTTTTGCGCTTCTCCGCGGTGAATGTCGCGAGGAAGGCATCGAAGGACTCGTAGCCGCGGTTGTACCAATGAAACTGGCAGTCGCGGCGCAGGATCAGCCCCGCCGATTTCAAGCGCTCGGCGTCTTCGTCCGCGGGGAAGAGCACGTGCCAGGAGGAGAGCTGTTCGCCGCGGGCATGGTCGATTGCCGCCTTGATCAACAGCTGGGTCATGGCCTTGGCCTCCACTCGCGGGCTCACCAGAAGACGCGGCCCGCGCACCGGAGTGAACGGCACGGCCGACAGCAGTTTGGGATAGTAGGGCAGACCGTGCTGCGCATACGCATTGGCCCAGGAGAAATCGAAAACGAATTCGCCGCGCGAATGCGTCTTGCGGAACAAGGGCATCGCGCCGACGGCGCGCCCCTGCGCGTCGGCGATCACGAGGTGCCGCGCGGTCCACCCGGTGCGCGCCACGGCGCAGCCGGATTGCTCGAGCGCCAGGAAGAACTCGTGGCGCAGGAACGGCTCGCCCGTCCCGAGCAGGGAGTTCCAGCTCGCCGCATCGATCTCAGCGATGCTGTCGAGAAAGCGCGCTGCGCGATGGATCACGCGTGTTG
>Ga0181537_10002659_pt1 | contig 15613 bp, 16 predicted proteins | sample PEATcosm2014_Bin_39_FD_119765 | JGI IMG/M metagenome (GOLD analysis project Ga0181537, IMG submission 119765) | Peatland microbial communities from MTU Mesocosm Facility, Houghton, MI, USA - PEATcosm2014_Bin23_10_metaG | ecosystem: Environmental > Terrestrial > Soil > Wetlands > Peat | place... | reverse complement strand
CGCTGCAGGAGTGTCTGCGGATTTATGTGCGGTACGCGCTGGGATTCACGATGCTTGCGTACGGCATGGATAAAGTTCTGGCGCTGCAGTTCAGCTGGTCGTTGCCGGGTCCTGAAAGGTTAGCGGAGCCGCTGGGGAATTATTCGCCGTTTGCGCTGCTGTGGACGTTTATGGCTTATTCGACCGCGTACACGATTTTCGCGGGTCTCGGGGAAGTCATTGGCGGAGTGCTGCTACTATTCCGGCGGACGACGACGCTTGGTGCGCTGATTGTCTGCGGAATGATGGCAAATGTGGTGGCACTGAATTTTAGTTATGGCGTGCCAGTGAAGATTTTCTCGAGTGAGTTGCTGCTGCTGGCGATTTTTCTGGTGGCTCCGGAAACGAAGCGGTTGTTGAGTGTATTCGTGCTGAACCGGCCTGCGGCAGCGATGAATCTTGGCGGGCCGTGGCGTGAAGATTGGATGGCGAAACCGCGCATGGTGGTAAATGCGGCGATCGTGATCTTCGCGCTGTACTGGTTTTCGGGCCCGTTCCTGAAGCCCAATCGAGTGCGGGCGAATCCGGAGAAATCGCCGCTATACGGGCTGTTTCAGGTGGAATCATTTACACAAGATGGAATGCCCGTGACACAGAGCGATAAGAATTGGCGGCGCGTGATATTCGAAGGGAAGGATTACTTCACGGTGCTAACGATGGACGACTCCAGACGATATTACGGCACCGAATACGACACGTCCAAAAATTCCGTGACCATTTCGGGAGCGAATGATCCGGATTCGGATTCGGATAGCGGGGAATGGAAAAACGGATTCCTATATTCGCAGCCGGACGCAACGCATTTGGAATTGCGAGGGAATCTGAAGACTTCTCCCGTGGTGATCGAGCTGCTGAAGGTGGATATCTCGAAACTTACACTGCCAAGCCGCGGTTTTCATTGGATCGAGGACGGCGGGTACTACCAGTGAAGGAAAGTACGTAAGCAAGACGACCTTCACTGCTGCGCATATCAACTGTTTCTTACTTTGCCTGCCGCGTCATGATAACTCGTTGGGGCGTTGGCTTCGCCCGCGCCGCTCCGGGCGAGTTTTTCGCGACTGTCCTAAAAGTCGCGCTTAGTAGCCTGCACGGTACAGGGCGAAGACAGCGACAGCGGCCACGATGCAGTAGATGCCGAAGAGATACCAACGGCCCTTCTCGAGCCACTGACTGAGCCACTTCAGCGCCAGCAAGCCCGCGAGAAACGCGAAGATCGCTCCGAGCAGGCTGGGCACCACAGCGGAGGACAAATTCGCGCCACCTTCGTGTTGTGCGTGCACGAGACGCAGAGCTTCGCGCCCCACCACCAACGGCGTAAGAATCACCGCCAGCGCGAAGCTGAACGCTTCGGCGCTGATCTTTGGTACGCCGGCCAGCATGCCCGCGGAAATCGTTGCGCCAGAACGCGAAAATCCGCGGAAGGGAAGACACAATCCTTGCACCACACCGATGAGACTCGCTTGGCCGGTGCTGATGTCGGTGGCTTCGGCAGCGCCATGGCTCTCGGATTTGCCTCTTGCCGCCAATCCCGCGACGAGAATGAGGATTCCCGCCGCCAACAAGGCGGGCGCGATCAGGTCCAGCCGTCCGAAGAGATTTTCAATCTCCGCGTGCGGCGCGCCTTTGAACAGCGTCTTCTCGATAACTTTAATGAGCGCTTCGCCCACGATGGCCGTCAAAACGGTGGCCACAATCAGCAGCACTGCGATGCGCTTGAATTTTTCGCTGCTCGCAAAATACGCGTCTCGCCATTGCTTCCAGAAATACAGGATCACCGCGAACATCGTTCCGGTGTGCAGCATCACCAAGAGTAGCGTCATCGCCGGCGACGTGGGATCCAGCCCCAGCAGTTTCTCCGTCACCACCACGTGCGCGGAACTCGAAACTGGCAGCAACTCCGCGAGTCCCTGGACCACCGCCAGAATGATTACCTGGATTAGTGACATGGCACCGTCCCGCTCCGCCCCGTCTCTTGCTGATCGTCGTTCACTGTGATCTCCTGTGATATCTCGCCTGGAATATGCAATCGCGCCGTCCACATAAGGCCCACCATTGTAATCTGAACCGGCCGTCGAACCGATTACGCGCGGGCAATATTTTTGCGCATCTCATAAGCATCGATTGTGCCCAGATAGTAGCGCGGCAGTATTCCGACCGAGCGAAAGCCGTGCCGCTGCCAGAACGCCACGCCGGCCGCATTCTCCACGCTGGTCTCCATGACAAATTCCGTGACGCCGCGCGACGCCAAATCGTTTTCGCTGCGCGCCAGCAACTGCGTGCCCACGCCCCGCCGCCGATATTCCTCGGCCACGTCCAGCGTCAAGATATGCCCGACCGGCGGCTCTTCTTCCGTGATCATGAATCCCGCCAGCGCTCCGCCCTTCCCCGCCAGCGAGCCATCGCCTGGCAGCGCCGCGTCATCGCGCGCCAAAATGCAGCGCCCCTGCGGCATGCGCAGAAAATACCGCAGCATGCGTTTGGAATATGCAATGCCGGGAGGGAAGCAACGCTGGTCGAGCGCATACAGATCCGCGAAGTCTTCCTCCGTGTAGCCGCGCAGCTCTATGCCCATCGAACCATTCTAGCCGAGACGTGCGGGGCAGGGCCGTGCGGGGCGGGACGGCGCGGCCCGCGAATCAGAAGCCGAGGGTTTCGTCTGCCGAGGGCCCATAGACCGAGGGAACTGGCTGCCCGGCTAAACGCAGGTATACGCCAAGCTGGGCGCGATGATGCACAATGTGATTTAGGAACATCTGGCGGTATCCCAGAAAGCGGGTCCCGGCAAAGATGGTCTTGCCGCCGATGAGCAGCTTCCAGGTCTGCGTCCACGCCTCGTCCGGCGTGCTGATCAGGGCTGCGCGGACCTTGGCGGCGCCTTCATCGAACACTTTGACGAGCTGCGCCGGCGACTCGACGACTAACGGCTTGTAACTGCCCGCGGAAAAGTCCACCTCCGGGGTGGTCAAAATGGGTACGCCAAAGCCGGCCAACTGCGCCACGTGGGGGGCCAGTTTGCCGAGCGGCATCGATTTGGGATGCGGTGCGAGGTTGGGCTGGTCCGCCGGAACCCGTTCGAGCGTGGTGCGTGTTTTCTTCATCTCGTCGTCGAATTCGGGCAAAAGCAATTCGCTGATGGACATGAGACCTCCGATTCGCTAAATGCGCGGGTGTTCCGTTCGCTCTCTGGTGCGGCGTGATTCTAGCGCAAATTTAAGGCGCGGCGGGCGGCATGTGTAATCCCAAGGCTTTCACCGTGGCTTCATCCACGACGGCCGGTTGTCCCGCCGCTTTGGTGACCACGCCAAAGCCGCCGCTGTAGTCCCACATGGCCCAGCCGATGTGGTGTTTTTCGAGAGCGATGCGCACATCGTTTAACCATGCGGCGCGGTCTTCGGGCTTGGACACGCGGCGGTAGACGCCGAACTCGTTGCAGGTCACTGCCACGTTCCAATGCTTGGCCCAAGCTTCCACTTGCGCGAACTCGGCGTCGAAGCGCGCGGCGTCCCAGTGATCGAGCCCGTAGCGAACCACTTGCAGCCGCTTTTGCGGGTCCGGCACATTTTGCGCCACACGTTCGGCGCTCTCCGGTGACGAAGGGTAGGGAAGTGCTTTCACCGCGTGCCAATAATTTTCGCCCCACGTTGCGCCTTGGTGCGTGAAAACGTGCGGCTCGTAGAAGTGAAAGTTGTAGATGACGTTCGGGTCGTGCAGCGGCTCGAGCGCCAGTAAATCGTCGTCGTCGGACCAGCGTGCGCCTGCGACGATGATCGTATGGCGTGGCGCGCCTTCGCGAATGGCCGCCGCCAGGCGGGCCTGAATGCCGGCCCACCGATAGGCATCGCGCATTTCCGGCTCGTTCAACACCTCGAAGAACAGTATTTCCGGATCGCGGCCCGCGTAATGCGCCGCCAGGGCGCGCCAGAAATCCGTGAATTCTTCGACGGCTCCGGCACTGTTGGCCAGTTTCTCCTTCAAGTCTTCTTCGGGATGCGCGTCGATAATCACCGCCAATCCCTGGTCGAGAATCATATTCACGGCGAGATCGAGGTTTGCGAGATAGTCCACGGGAAGCTCGTCGGCATGGCCGCGCCGCAACATTGGCTCGGGATTGACGCTGAGACGCACGTGATCAAAACCCATCTGCTTGATGAGCAAAATGTCCCGCAACGTGGTCCAGTCCGCAAAGTGCTCTTTCGTATAGCCGCGCGAGTCGTACACTTGCGCGAACCATTCGCTCAGGTTGATGCCGTGGCGCAGGTGCTGCGCGCGCCGCTCGGCCAACTCCTCTGGTTCTTGTGCCGCACAAACGGAAACTCCCATGAGCAAACCGAAAACCAACGTCAACACCACAGCCATGCGTCGCCAAATCATCTCCGGGAATCCTCCGACAATGGAAAAGGCGGGCAAACCGCCCGCCCTTTGGCCCCACTCAGTATGGAACGCCGAGCTTACAGCTTGATCGTGACCGTTTTTACTTCTGTGTAGTTCGCCAAGCCATACTCGCCGAGTTCGCGCCCAATGCCGGACTGCTTGAAGCCGCCGAAAGGCGCGCCGGCGTCGAACACGTCGTAGCAGTTGACCCACACGGTGCCAGCGCGTACGCCGTCCGCGATGGCATGGGCTTTGGTGATGTCCGAGGTCCACACCGCGGCGGCCAGGCCATACATATTCTTGTTGGCGCGTTCCACGACCTCGTCGATGGTCTTGAACTTCAGGATGGACATGACCGGGCCGAAGATCTCTTCTTGCGCGATCTTCATGTTGTCCTGGACGTCGGAGAAAACCGTAGGCTCGATGAAATAGCCTTTGTCGCCGACGCGGTTGCCGCCAGCCACCAGCTTGGCTTTGTCCTGTTTTCCGGACTCGATGTAGCCCATCACCTTATTGAACTGTTCCTGGTCCACCTGCGGGCCTTGCTCGGTGGACTTATCGAACGGATTGCCCACGGTACGCTTTTTGGCGCGCGCCACGCTCTTCTCTACGAACTCGTCATAGCACTTTTCCTCGACGAAGGTGCGCGAACCGGCGCAGCAACACTGGCCTTGATTGAAGAACAGCGCAAAGTGCGAGCCTTCGACCGCTTCGTCCATGTTGGCGTCGGCAAAAATGACGTTGGGGCTCTTTCCGCCGAGCTCCAGCGTCACGCGCTTCAGGTTGGTGTCGGCGGCGGCGCGCATGATCAAGTGCCCGACTTCCGTCGAGCCGGTGAACGCCACCTTGTCCACGTCCATATGCCGCGCCAAAGCGGCGCCCGCCGTAGGACCGTAGCCTGGCAGCAAATTGAGGACGCCGTCAGGGAAGCCGGCTTCGAGCGCCAGCTCACCCACACGCAATGCGGTAAGCGGTGTCTGCTCGGCGGGCTTCATCACCACCGTGCATCCCGCCGCTAGCGCCGGACCCAGCTTCCACGCTTGCATCAGCAGCGGAAAATTCCACGGAATGATCTGCGCCACCACGCCTACCGGTTCGTGCTTGGTGTAGCAGAAATAAGGGCCGTTTACCGGGATGGTCTTGCCTTGAATTTTGTCGGCCCAGCCCGCGTAGTAGCGATAGCACGCGACGGTTAGCGGCAAGTCCGCCGCGCGCGCCACGTGATAAGGCTTGCCGTTGTCCAGCGATTCCAGCTGCGCGAGTTCATCGGCGTGCTTTTCGATCAGGTCCGCAAGCTTGTGCATCAGCTGCCCGCGTTGCGAAGCGGACATCTTGCGCCACGGGCCTTTTTCAAACGCCGCGCGCGCCGCCGCGACCGCCTTGTCCACGTCCGCGGCATCGGCTTCGGCCACTTTGGTGATCGCTTCGCCGGTACTCGGGTTAATCGTGGCGAAGGTCTTGCCAGACGCCGCGTCCACCCACTTGCCGTTGATGAGTAATTTCGTTGCGCTGATTTTTACCGTTGGTTCAAACACTGCTGTAGCTGTCGCCATGTCGGAATTCCTCCTACCCGGGGGAAAGCCTATACCTTGGGAAAAACCGTGGCAAGGGGCCAGGGGCGCTTCGACACTCTCAGCGCAGGAAAAGCACGGGTCTAAAGACCCGCCGCTACAGAGACCGCTACAAAGGAGTTACGTAGGGCACGGGCACGGAGTGGCGTGCCCGCTAGAGTGGCGCCCCGCTGATGTGTGCGGCAACTTCTAGTGATATAGTTGGGCGCGCGCGCCATTGCCCCGCGCTAATTTCCGCACGCCATTGAGGTGCTCGTGAGAGCCGGACCCATCCTTGGACTCGCCATTCTGCTGATGATCGTCTGGGTCATCAGCTTCCTCGTCTATCACATCGCCGGCTTCTTCATCCACCTGCTGATCATCGTGGCGCTCATTCTGTTCATAGTGCAGCTCTTCGCCGGCAAAAAACGCTGAAAGGCACGGGCTGACAGTAGAGCGTGCGGCGTGGTTGGAGATGTAAGTACCGCATAGAGTTGCTGGGACTGCACGGAAGCGTCCAGGCACACGCATGCCGCGCCCGCAAGCGAGCGGGAAAATCGCGCCTTAGACGATCAGCATTTAAACCGCGGGGGAAGTTTACGTTGCGCGCCGCCGAAGCTAGCGCGTCGAATCGTTGTAGTTTACGTCGTTGAAAATATCCAGTTCCGGCGGATTCATGTCGATCTCCGGGCCGGACTGGCCCGAATCCTTCTTAGCCGCTTTGTCCAGCTTGCGCTGCGCGCGTTGCTGTTCCTTCATTTTGCTCTTTTCCACGCGCTTCATTTCTTTTTGTCGTTTCAGGAAGGTAGTTGTCAAAGCTGCTCCTCGTAAGAAGTTATCCGGCGCCGCAAAATCAGCGCCGGCAAGCCGCACCTATACGCACCAGCGGCCAGTCCAGCAACATCCGTTGCAAAAAGCGGGCATTACAAAAAAACGGGCATTGCAGAAAAACCGGGGAAACCCTACTTATTCCGAACTCGCGCTGGCCCTGCGCGCGAGCTCCAAAAAACGAGCTTACCAGCGCGGTTCGCGCGGCTGCCGCGCGGACTCGCGATAGTCCTCGTTTGAGAAACGATCACGCCCACCGCCGCCCTTGCCCCCGCGTCCGCCATCACGACCACCGCCGCCATCGCGTCCGCCACCGCCGCCAGGACGACCGCCGCCCCCACCACGCGGCCCGGAAAATCCGCCGCCGCCGGGACGCGGACCGCGCGGAGGACCTCCTCCTTCGCCCTTAGGACGCGCTTCGTTCACCTTCAAATTTCGCCCGCCCGCTTCTTTGCCGTCCAGACCGGCGATCGCTTGCGCGGCTTCCGCATCGTTGGGCATTTCCACGAACGCAAAGCCCCGCGCCCGCCCCGTTTCGCGATCCATGGCCATGTGCACGCGCGACACCTGCCCGAACGGCTCGAAAAGCGCCCGCAGATCGCTTTCCGTGGTCTGAAAATTCATGTTGCCGACAAAAAGACTTTTCACGTTGCTTCTCCCGGATTTTTGATGCGCCGCTCACCTGAGGTTGCGGCAAGCCTCCGCCAACTCGCACTGGGACCGCGCGGCTTGGAGTGAGCTGAAATCAAAAAAGGGAGGGGGTCGCCGGAGCGGCCACCTGGAATTCAGGCAATCCAACGTCGCAAGTCTGACAATAACACAGTCTGCCAAGAAGCGGACGCTCAGAATGCGGGATGGGCAAAAAAAGGCAGTTTATGCCCGATTTAGTGTCTTGGAGTAAGCCTACAGCAACACCAGTACTAGTAGTCTTCCATCCAGGGATGCCAATTTCGCCCTGCCGGGACAAGCATCTTCCGTTAGCGCATTCTAAACCAAGCTAAGTCCTTTGTTTGTATAGCGAATCTACTTGGCACTTGGCCCTCTACATGCCCTTACTACCCTCGAATTACAGGATTTTCGACAGGCGCCGTTCGCCCCCGCACCCGCCTGTCGCCACATCGAAGTTTCGAGGACCCATGTACAAATTGATCAGACGACTAGCTACACTTTTCATCCTCAGCGGGGCATTGCTTTCCGCCAAGGCCGACACTATCACACCGCTCTTCAGTTCGGCCACCACCACCACGAACAATTCCATTGCGCTCGGCCTGCCTAATGCCGGCGCCACGGAAAACATTGTTGGCAACTCCGCTTGGGCTGCGCCACTCGCCGGTTCCAGTTGGGTTTCGTACACCACCAGCGGCTCAACCGGCGCAGGTTTCTTCAGCCCCGCCAACGGCACCGCCGTCACCTTCTCGGAAACCTTTTCGCTGAGCGGGCCGGTCACCAGCGCGTATCTTGACGTGCTGGCCGACGACACCGCTACCGTGATCCTGAATGGCGTAACGATCTACAACGCGAATCTCGGCGGCAGCTATCCCACGTGCTCGTCGCTGCCCATCGGCTGCCTCACTCCCACCGAGGGCATGTTCAATACCGCGCAACTCGCTCCCTACTTGAACGATGACGGCTCCAACACGCTTTCCTTCGTGGTCTATCAGGAAGCGGGCTCGTCCTTCGGGTTGGACTACGCGGGTGGTGTCACCGTCAAAACTCCGGAGCCCGGTTCGCTGCTCTTGCTGGGCGCCGCTTTCGCGGGCTTGGCCTTGCTGAAGTTCCGCAGCTAACAGTAAGCCGCTCGGCGACTCGAGCGCAATTTCCATCTAGGGCGTCCGCATACGTGGACGCCCTAATTTTTTTCTGGAGAAAAAAATCCCGCCTGCGTTTATGCCGGCGTCGCCTCGGAAACTCCACTATCCCCGGCCGCCGCATCCCCCGCCAATTCCGCGGCGCCTTCAGTTCGTCCTTCGCTCGGCCCGCTCGCCGCGCCGCGCGTCACGAAATACGCCACCACCAGACTCAACGCCAGCAGCACCGACGCCAGCGCGTATGGCGCTCCCGGCAACGGATGCACGCGCCTGGCGGCCGTCGCCAAGGCGAACACTTGCGTAAAAACCAGCGGACCGAACATCCCGGTCATCGAGCGCACCGAATTGATCGACCCTTGTAATTTCCCTTGCGAGGAATGATCCACGTGCCGCGACATCATGGACTGCACTGCGGGCGCGGCAATCCCCCACAGCCCCAGGAAGGGAATCGCCGCAAACATCATCCAGCCTTTCGCGGACAGGCCGAATCCCAGAAAGGAGACCACGCCAAACAGCAAACCGAAGAGCACGCTGGTGCGTTCGCCAAAGCGCTTCACAAAAGGTCCCACCAACCCGCCGGACACAACGCTGACTCCCACGCCCACCGCCGCGAGGGACAGCCCGACCATACCCTCGCTCCAATGAAAGCGATAAACGGTATAAAGCACCCACACCGACGGCAGCACCTGATGCGCCAGGTAGTACAGGGTCATCACCGCCGCCAGCCCCGCCAGTTGTGGATGCGACCCCAGGAGGCCCAACGTGGCCAGCGGATTGGCCAGCTTCAAACCCTTTTTCGCGCGCTTCTCCGGGGCCAGCGATTCCGGCAGAATGAAAAATCCATACAGCGCGTTCGTCAGGCTCAGTCCAGCCGCCATCCAGAACGGCAGACGCAGGCTGAAATTCCCCAGCAGGCCGCCGACCGCCGGGCCAATGATGAATCCCAGCCCAAACGCCGCGCTCAGCAAGCCAAACTGTTTTGCGCGTTTTTCCGGCGGCGTTACGTCCGTCACATATGCAAACGTCGAGGAAATGTTGGAGGTGGTGATCCCCGAAATCAGCCGCCCCACGAACAGCCAACGCAGCGACGGCGCCAGCGCCATCAATATGTAGTCGAACCCCAGCCCCGCGCAGGAAAGCAAAATAATCGGCCGCCGGCCGTAGCGGTCCGAGAGCGACCCCAGGATCGGCGAAAAAATAAACTGCATGGTCGCCCAGGCAAACCCGAACACGCCGGTGATCACCGCGGCGCGCGAAATGTCCCCGCCTTCAAAATGAATGATCAGGTTTGGCAGGACCGGCGCAATAATCCCAAACGCCAGAAAATCCAGCAGCACGGTAATAAAAATAAAAACAAACGCCGCCCGCGAACCCGCAGGTTGCGGCCCGGCTCCGCCAGGCACATGGGTAGTATTCTGCGGTTCAGCTCCATCAGGGGAAGACACAGGGCACTCCAAAACGAATGGCCGATTCTATCCGGGATTGCCCCGCCTGCCCAGCCTTTGTAGGGGCGCAGCATGCTGCGCCCCAGCCCGCCCAGCGGTAGAGTGCCAACGCATCAGGCCGCTGATTCGTCGCACTCGCGCACTACACCGCCACCTGCGCCTGCGCCGCGCCCTGCGGTCCCGCCTTCTTCCGCAGCACTCCGGCCGAAACCAGTGCAATTACCAGCCCCACCGGAAACGGCTCCATGAACGTCATGGCCCCATTGATCAGCGGATTCGCGTACATCTGCTTAAACTTTTGCGCATCGGCCAGCGCCTTCTGGATCGCCGCCTGGCTCGCTCCCTCCGCTTGCAGCTTCGTTACCATGTGCGCGCCATACTTATCGAAGAAATCCGGCATGAAGTTGTAATACAGCACTTCCCAGGCCACCACGTAGCACAGGCAGGAAATCACTGTGATCGCCAGACCAACCCCAAACGCCCGCAGAAAGGTGATCTGCCCATCCCCATAATGGTCGCGGTACGTCTTCACCCCGGCGGGCACCAGCAGCAAGGACAGCACAATGGTCGTGTACCCAATGTACGCGCCCCGCTCGAACCCAATGTGATCGGCGATGAGCATGGTGACAAACATCATCACCGTGGCCACCGCCCCGGAAATCAACCCATAAACCACAATTATCTTTTTCATCAGCGTCTCCTGTGCATGCCGTGCGGCGTGCTGACGCACCCTACCGCAGCCGAGGCCCAGTCTGTCGTCACCCATTCGTATGATTTTGCATCTCGCACCGCAAAATCATCCCTTCCGGTGACAATTCCACCAAAAACGTGTCATTCCGAGGGCCGGGTCTGCCCGAGGAATCTGCTTTCTTTAGACACTACGCACAAGGCAGCCTACTCGCGACGCTCGACCCGCCCTCCAAGCACTTTTTTCCGCTGCCGGGCCGCCTTACGGCAGAAGCCCCATTTCCTTACCCAGTTGCACAGCCTGCGTCCTGCGCCGCGCCCCCAATTTCCCAAACACGCGGCTCGAATGGGTCTTCACGGTGTTCTCGCTGACAAACAGCTTGTCTGCGATCTCGCGGTTGCTTAACCCCTGCGCAATCAAACCCAGCGTCTCCAGCTCCCGCGGCGTAATCCCCAACTCCTCCCGCTTGCGATCATCTGGCGCAAACGGCTCCCGGGCCAACGCGCTATCGCCGGGCGACCCGGCTGCCGCCGGCAGTGAACCGGGCACATCCTTACCCGTCGACCGCGGCTTGCCCGTTAGCCGGTACCCCAGCCAAATGCCCAGCGCCGCAAACGTCGCCGCCGTCAACCCTCCATAAATTTCCAGGGAATGCTCAAGCACCAGAAACCGATACTCCGTTAGCTTGAGCACCACAATCAGGAGCCCGCCCACCAAACCGTAAATCAGCACATGCCGCTTCATGAGTTTGAGGAGTACATCTTTTGGTGGTAGCCGCCCTCAGCTTGCCATGACATCCACGCTCTTTATTGGCCTTATTCGAGCTGTCTTGGCTCCGATTTTGTCAAATAGACTGCCTCGTCGGGCTTCCAGTATGCAAACTGTCCAGGGTTGATTTCAATTCTCGAGATCAATCCGACACGTCCAAACTCGGCTTCCGTTTCTAATCGATTTGTGCAGTCCAGAAAATGAATCAGGTGTTGCTCCCTTATCACGTCGCCGTAATTTTTGAGATTGTTGTTCTTGGCCAACTCGAGCGTGGTGGCTGGCGATTGTCCGACAATATATGCGTGGATGTCATGATCCAGCGCATAGGTACGTATCCGCCAGCAGCCGCCGCCGCCAAACCACCATTGAAGAGTGTCGGGGAACGTCGTCTTCGCCTTCTAACGCGATCTCGAGCTCGCGCGAATAGCTGCATTTGACGTTAAGCACCGCGAGGAGGAGCATTCCGCGCATATTTGCTTCCGACGTATTTTGCGAAACAAATTAGACTTCCAAAATCACCGGCAAAACCAGCGGCCGTTTCGACGTGTGCTTGTTGATGTAGCGCTTCAAATCAATGCGAATCTTCTCTTTGATCACGCCCCAGTCGGATTTTTCCTCGGCGTTGGATTCCGACACCGTCTTCAGCACCACTGCCCGCGCCCCGGCCGCCAGCTCCTGTCCGTTGTCGCTCATCAAGCCGCGCGTCACGATCTCGGGCTGCGATTCCATCTTCCCGGTGTGCTTGTCGATGGCGATAATCGTCACCACCACGCCGTCTTCCGATAGATGCTTGCGGTCGCGTACCACCGCCTCTTCAATCTCTTCGAGCGAGCCCGAATCCACCAGCACGCGTCCCGCAACTACCGGGTCACGCCGGCGCGCGCCATCTTCGTTGAACTCCAGCACGTGCCCATCTTCCATCAGCAGAATTTCGCTCGAAACGCATCCCAGCTGTGCCGCCAGCGCCGCATGACGGAACAGGTGCCGGTATTCGCCGTGCACCGGAATGAAATACTTCGGCTTCACCAGTTGCAGCACCAGCTTCTGCTCCTCCTGCGAAGCGTGTCCGGAAACGTGAATGGTCCCCGCCGTATTGTCGTAGTACACCAGCGCGCGCCGGCGGAACATGTGGTCCAGCATGCGGAAAATGGCCTTCTCATTGCCCGGAATAATGCGCGCCGAGAGAATCACCGAATCGTTCTCATCCACGCTCACGAAGCGATGATTGTCCACCGCAATGCGCGAAAGCGAAGACATCGGCTCCGCCTGGCTCCCGCTGGCCATAATGATGATGCGCTTCGGGTCATACGACCGGATATCCTGCGGCCGCACCACCATGCCATCCGGTATCCGCAAATAGTCGAGCGAGTGCGCAATCTCCACGTTGTCGACCATGCTCCGGCCCACGAACGCCACCTTGCGTCCCACGCGCGTCGCAATGTCGATCACTTGCTGGATGCGGTGTATAGACGAGGCAAAGCACGAAAGAATTACGCGCTTCGGGGCCGAGCGGCACAAATCCTCGATGCGCGGCACGATGGCCCGCTCCGAGGGTGTGAATCCGGGCCGCTCCACGTTCGTCGAATCGCTGAACAGCGCCAGCACGCCCTCCGCGCCATAGCGCGCAAACGTATGCAAATCAAAGGGCGCGCCGCCTACGGGCGTCTGATCGATCTTGAAGTCGCCAGTGTGAATAATCACGCCAACGGGCGTGCGCACGGCCAGCGCTACGCAGTCGATAGTGCTGTGCGTTACGGGAATAAACTCAATCTCGAACGGACCGATTTCCACGAGCCGCCCAGGGATCGCTTCCCGCAGCGTGGTCGAGCTCAGCAGTCCCGCTTCTTCAATCCGCTTCTTCACCAGCGCCAGCGTGAACCGCGTGCCGTACACCGGCACATTTAAATCTTTCAGGATGTACTGCAGCGCCCCGATGTGGTCTTCGTGACCGTGCGTCAATACAATGCCACGTACGTGCGCGCGATTCTGCTTCAGGTAGGAAATGTCCGGAATCACCAGGTCCACGCCCAGCAGTTCGGATTCCGGGAACATCATGCCCGCATCAATCACAATTATGTCGTCGCCGACTCGCAACGCCATCATGTTCATGCCGAATTCGCCGAGACCGCCGAGGGGTATTACCAATAAGGATTGCTGAGGCTTGCTCACAATAACGCGTCATCTCCGAGACGCAATCAAACATCGTACCACATCGCGTCACGCCCCATGACGCGCGCGGCCCGTGGGCTTGTGGGGATACTAGCGGCGTGAGAGCATGGCTGGCGTGAAGAAAAGTATCGGGGTCTTCGGTGTAATCGTTCTCGTTTCAGCGATTTGCGCTCTAAAATTCTCGCGCCATCCCATCGCTTGGCTCATCAGTCTAATCATATCAATTCCGATATTCGCGGCCTTCGCGGGAGCTTTCCTAAAAACGGAGAAATAGCGGTGGTCGGGGCTAACAGGTAGCACAGGCGTTCAGCCTGTGAGCTTTTCTGCAACCAAGCCCAAGCCGCAACTAGCGCCGGGGCCCTGGCGAAAAGAGGTGGACGATGGAAACTAGGATAATGGCGCCCAAGGTAGCCGCCGCCAAGGAGTAAATAAATCCGCCGCCAAAAATCCCCAACTTAATAAAGATCCACCCACCAATCAGCGACCCCACGAGTCCCAGCACGATGTCGGTAATGCACCCATAACCCTCACCTCGCGCAATCTTGCCCGCCAACCAGCCCGCGATAAGGCCGATGATGATCCAGCCAAGCCAGCTTTGCGTATCGACGACCACCACTTGGGTTGCGCGATACATGGTGAAGCCATACATCGTCGGTAACATCGTTCCAAGCATGGAGCCTCCACGGCTGAGATTCGATGGTCAATCGAGCGGTATTGTAGCAGCATTCCCGCCAGCGTCGGCCATACAACAGTCGCCTCAGACGAATCTGCGGCCAGCGGCGCCTAAACGGTTGGGCGGTTACTTCGCCGCAGGTTGCTGCTGCGTCATGCAATGCAGCGTGCCCAGGCCAAGCACCAGGTCCCGGCAGGGAATACCGACCACCTCGCGCGACGGAAAGAGGCTGGCGATAGTGTTCAGCGCCGCGCGATCTTGCGGGTCGGTGAACGTCGGCACGATGACCAGTTTATTGGCGATGTAGAAATTGGCGTAGCTCGCCGGCAATCGCTGTCCGTCGAAATACACCGGCGCAGGCATGGGCAGCGTCACCACGCGCAGCGGGTGACCGTTCTGATCGCGGCTGGAAAGCAGAATCTCCAGATTTTCCTGCAGCGGTTTGTAATTGGCATCGTCAAGTTTCGTTTCCACCACCGTGACTACCGTGCTCTCATCCACGAAGCGCGAGAGATCGTCCACGTGGCCGTGCGTATCGTCGCCAGCGATGCCGTTCTTCAGCCAGATGGTGTTGGTGATGCCGAGATAATCGCGGAACACTTCTTCATAATCGGCGCGCGTAAAACCGGGATTGCGTTCCTGCACCTTGCTGAGCAAACACTCTTCCGTGGTCAGCAGCGTGCCAGCGCCGTTGACGTCGATGCTGCCACCTTCAAGCACCACGCGGTGGCCGTTATGCTGCGGCAGCCACACGCGCCGCTGCAGCTTGGCGTTCACCTTGTTTACCGCGACTGCGTCGCGTTTGTGGTTCGCGTATTTCGCCCAGCCGTTAAACACGAAATGGTTCAGCGCTACTTCTCCTGCGTCGTTGCGCACGCAGATGGGGCCGGAATCGCGCATCCAGCCGCGATCCGTTGGCACACGAAGGAAGTCCACATTATCGAGGTGCGCGCCGGCTTTTCGCAGTATTCCGCGCACGCGCTTTTCCGAGGCCGCGTCTTGCACGAGCAGGAACACGTGCTCCACGCGCGACAAGAGCCGCACAATTTCCGCAAAGGCCCACGGAATCGGCGCGAACTTGCCCGGCCAGTCGGTGACTTCGTGCGGCCACCCGAGCCACGTAGCTTCGTGCGCGTCCCATTCCGCCGGCATCGCGTAGCCCGCGGCGAACGGCGTGTCACCGGACTTGCTCGATGGAGCTGGTGCTGTCGGTTTTCTTGGCATGCTGCTTATTCGCCGATCCAGCGTTGTTGGATGGGTTGGTAGGCGTCGAT
>Ga0181537_10002658_pt1 | contig 15620 bp, 16 predicted proteins | sample PEATcosm2014_Bin_39_FD_119765 | JGI IMG/M metagenome (GOLD analysis project Ga0181537, IMG submission 119765) | Peatland microbial communities from MTU Mesocosm Facility, Houghton, MI, USA - PEATcosm2014_Bin23_10_metaG | ecosystem: Environmental > Terrestrial > Soil > Wetlands > Peat | place... | reverse complement strand
TCAAAGGGCAGAGCTCCCACGGGCACGGTCGCAGTCACGGTCTGCGCTTGGGCCGGCGATCCAATGGCCACCGCAATGAGAAGGATGGCCTCCAAGAAAAACGAAGACCGCCGGCAGGTAAATTCGCGGGGCGCGGTCCAAATATGTCTCATGGGAGTGAGCGGATCCACCTTTTCGAGTCACCCTTTGAGTCGGTGCGGGTGGGTCGACGCCGATACGGATGACGCGGGTCGTCCATCCCTTGCGGAGGGAAGGCCCGGCCCGGCGGGCCCGACTGGATCCAGGGATGGATATGGACCGGCCGCGTAACGGGCCGGGCTTTGGTACCCGAGCCGGATGTGCGGCCGCTTCTGGTTATATTTGTTGCGATAGCCTTCTAGGACAGCGCGGGCCTCGGTTGGTATCCAAAGCCGCTCGCGATTGAGGCACTCATCACGGAAACGCCCGTGGAAGGATTCGACGAAGCCGTTCAGCCAGGGGCTGCCCGGATTGATCTAGATGGTCTTGATCTTGTTCCCGGCCAGCCAGATCTGGATTTCCCTGCCGACAAACTCCGAGCCGTTGCCGGAGCGGATGTACCCGGGAGCGCCGTGCCGTACACGGTTTTCCGCGTTATACGGGCGATTTGGATGTGCTTGTCGCAATCGGCGGCGAAAATGCGGACGATGGATCGGGGTCTCTAGAGAAGCTGGCGCAGGTCCGGCAAATCATGGCTCAAGACGCTCTCCATGAATGTCAGGGAAACCGCGGAAGGGGTGATTCGGGTGACTGCGTCCCTAAGGGCGCAAGCCAGAGGATTCTCAAACTGCCCGAAGATTCCCACGCGCAGAGATTGATTCGTGATCATTGTTGTCCTGGGAATTCGCCGGCTCTCGTACAAGCGCAGGAGACGGGACGCATCGTCTCCCTGGCCAAGACAGTGGGCCAATGTCACGGCATCCTCAATTGCCTGGCAGGCGCCCTGCCCGAGATTGGGGGTCGTGGGGTGCGCCGCGTCCCCAAGGAGGGTGACGCGCCCCTTGCCCCACGACCTGATCGGCTTTCGGTCGACGATATCGTTGCGCAGGATGCCCTCAGGAGGGGTGGCTTCGATCAATTCCGGGATTGGGGAAAACCAATCTCGAAAGCATTCCAGGGCCTCGGCTTTGCTCCCGCCGGGCGCGTCGGCCATCGCTTCGGGTGTGTTTTTCGTGCCATACCAGAAGACCCGACCCTTGCCGCAGTGATGGGTGGCAAAGCGCTTCCCAGGTCCCATGGCCTCGAAGGCCGCATCCGGGGGCAGTCCCATGTGATCGAACCGGGCAAGCCCCCGCCAGCAGGTGTAGCCGGCGTAACGAGGCTTCGACTCACCGTGCAAGAGCGCCCTGACGACGGAATGGAGCCCATCTGCCCCAACCAGGACGTCGCCGCGTTCTTCCCGGCCGTTTGCCAAGCGAACCGTGACCCCATTGTCGTCACATTCGAAACCAGTGAATCGGGCGTTGCAGTGTATGTTCTTGGGGTCAACCTGCCCAGCGAGCTGCTTCAGAAACTCTCCGCGATGGACACAAGTGCTCACCGGAGCCCCAAGCTTCATGCCCAGGCGGGCCAGGGGCAACTCCGATAATACGTCTCCGCGCCAGCTGCGCTGCTCAAACCGTGCGACCGCGGAGCCGCATGCCAGCAGGTCGCCCGTGGCACCCAGCCTTTCCAGGGCTCTGGTGGCATTGATCCACAGGGTCAGGCCGGCCCCTGCCTCGCGCAGTTGATCCGCCTGCTCGAAGATCACCGACCCGACCCCAACGCGGTTGAGCCCTATGGCGGCACAAAGCCCCCCGATTCCCCCGCCGATGACGATGGCTTTCACCTTAGGTTGGCTGATTTACGCTTCATCTGAGCAAGGACAATGCCGCATCGCAGACATAAGACTCCTTGGGGGAGCAACGTGCCGAACATCCAAAGTTCTTCTTTGAGGGACCCAAGTCTCCACCAGACTGCACCAATTCCTCCGCTTGCGCGCACGACATACGACCTACTTCACCTCCGGCTTTGGGTCTCAGGCCACTTGATTGAGCGTAGGTCTTCACGGCGATCGCGTTCGGAAGAACCCTGGCAAAAGGGAAGAGGCGCGGCCCGAGAAGGCCTCGCCCGAGCCAGGAGCGCCCGAGGCTGCGTCCGGACTTCGCGCCTATCTCAAGTTCTTGAGCGCCTCCGACGCCTCGGCGAATGCTGGATCAATCTTTAGCGCCGCCTCATAGGCGGCGCGGGCCCCCGCCCTGTCCCCCTTTTTTTCCAGAATGTTGCCGATGCGCCACAGCGCGGCGGAATGGGGCGGGTCGTGCGCCGGCACAGGCAGGTCGAGGCTGTGGCGCAGCGACGCCAGGCCCTGGTCGAGATGCTCGCCGCTCAGGACAGCGATCCGGCCCTCCTGATAGAGCGCCCCGTAGTCGTCCGGCTTCGCCCTGAGAATCTCGTCCAATTCCGCAATCGAAAGGTCGAATTTCCTATCTGCTGTGTACAGGGTGGCAAAGGCCCTGTGTCCCCGCTCGGGATCGAGCTTCTTGATGACCGCCGCCTCCTTGGCCGCGTTATCCTCGCCCCCTCCGACTATCGAGGGTGCGTTTATGCAGAAACCAAACAGGCTCTCGTGGTAATCGACATTGTTCGGCTCGATCTCCAAGGCGCGTTGGTATTCGGCGAGGCATTTGCGGGCCAGCCCGAACTTGCTGAACATGCCCGCCTGTTGGGCTGAACGGCCATAGGCGTCGCCGAGTGCGTTGTGGCCTCGGGCGCTGTCGGGCGAAAGCGCGATGGTCTTCTGGAGTTCGGCCACCGCGGCTTCGGCATCGTCGCGCTCCAAGGCGAGCTGACCGAGATAATAATGGACGTCGGCGTTTTCAGGTTCATCCGCCTCAAGCTTACCAAAGGAGCGCTGCGCCGCCTCAAACCTTCCCATCTCGAACTGGGTCCGGGCTGAGATGAAGGCGGGGGAATCCGCAGCCACGGCCGGTGGGCAGACGAGGCAGAATGCGAGACCAAGCGGCTTCAGTTTCATTGGCGAGTTCACGATCCCAGAGCCGGAGAATGATTCAGGCCGAATATTCCCGGTCAACGCCGCGATGGGACCAGCATCGAAGGTGAGCAGACCATCACGGCTGCCGTTGCGTTGCCTGCCCGATTTAAGCGCGTGCTAAACGCAAGTGAGGCGTCCCGCCCCTCCATCCGCTGTCCCTCTGCGACCCTGCTAGCGCTGCCCTCATTCAAGTGACAGCATTCGCAACGAACCGGGCAGCCCACTCAACTTGCCTGGCCATGTCGGGCATCCAGGAACTCATCGATCGGGCTTGTGGCAAGTCGGCCTTCCCGGGGTGAAGATCTGCTCATTCCTTCTCATTTGTAGGCATAATACATGGGAATTGTTGTCTTAAAAAACGGAATGAACTAAAATAACGCCCGGCATCTCCTACGCCTCTTAAAATGAAGGCCCAATGAGCGGTCCATCAGGTTACCTCATCCCAGTCCCTTCCGTCGGAGAACCCGCTCGTGCCTTCGTACCGAATCCCCTTCCCCCGACTCCCCGATCTCATGGGATGCGAAGCTCCAGGCTCAATCGCAGCAGGCAATGCGCGCCGTGGGCCGCTCAGACGGACTTTCCGGACATTCGCCACCGTCATCACGGCATTCGCACGGCTTGCTGACCTCGGAATCGTTGAGGAAAAAACGGGAGGCCAGCGCAACCGCGTATTCGCCTACAAGGGCCATCTTGGTATCCTAAACGAAGGCACAGAACCCATCTGAAACAGCTTACGAAATGGAGCAGGGTCAACCAGGCTCGGGGCACGTCTCAATTGGTTGCGAGAGGTCGCCCAATAAATTGTTCTTCACGTTCCTTCACTTCATTTGGCCGTTCTTGTCTGAGCGCTCCAAGAAATCAATAGTCATCCAAGTCCAATTCCGCTAATGACTTGGCTTCGTCGAGTGGAGACGATTCAACTCTCGGCAACTCCACCATTTTGGTCGCCTGATTGCAATACGGGTTGGATCATCGACCGCGAAAAGCCATGCGCGCCCTGAGATTCGAGAATACAGGCTCCCTGGACGGACTGAGCATCCGGGACATCCCCGTTCCCAAGCCGGCGGCCGGCGAGGTGCTGGTCCGGGTGAAGGCCGCCGCGATCAACCCGAGCGACATAAAGAATGTCCTGGGCAGGATCCACGGCACGACCGTCCCGCGCACACCCGGCCGCGATTTCGCGGGCATCGTGGTCGAGGGTCCCGAGGGGTTGGTCGGCACATCCGTCTTCGGGTCGGGGGGAAACCTTGGCTTCGGGCGCGACGGCAGCCATGGGGAGTTCCTAGCGGTGCCCGCGCTGGCGGTCCTTCCCCTGCCGCGCAACGCAAGCTTCGAGCCGGGGGCCGGAATCGGCGTGGCTTACATGACCGCTTGGGCCGCCCTGGTGAGTGCGGCCGGCGTACGGAACGGGGAGACGGTCCTTATCACCGGGACCACCGGCAACGTGGGCAGCATCGCGGCGAGGATAGCCCACCGGCTGGGGGCCAGGGTCCTCGGCACGGTGCGTTCCACGGCCGACCTTGCAAAGGTGGGCGACCTGCCGGTCGGGGCCTGGATAAACCTGCAGACCACGGAGCTCGCCGACGGGGTAAGGGCCGCAACCGCGGGAAAGGGGGCCGACGTCGCCTTCGACGTCGTCGGCGGGGCCATGTTCGAGAAATGCCTGCAGTCGCTCGCCTGGCGCGGGCGCCAGGTGGTCATCGCCTCCAACCCCGAGCCCCGGGTGAATTTCAACCTGGTCGACTTTTATCACAACGAGTCGCGCCTGATCGGGGTGGATTCCCTCAAGCTGGATTTCGGGGAGGCGGCCGGGATCCTCCGCTCGCTGACGCCTCTGATCGAGAGCGGGGAGCTACCGCTGCCGAAAGTGGAGGCTTATCCCCTCGAAAGGGCCCCCGAGTTGTATCGGGCGATCGCCGCTTCGACCCTCAAGGGGAAACCCGTTCTTACCCCGTGACGGCAATCGGCCGGGCTTTTTTCTCTATCGCCGCCCCCAAGTGCGCATTGACGTGCACGGCATTTGCACTACACTTGATCCATGAAGACCAAGTGGATTGCGTCGCGTGAATTCTCGGCAAGCCCGGGGCGGGCTCTGGCCGCGGTCAGCAAGGCTGGCCGCGTCTTGGTGACCGCAAATGGAAAGCCCAAGGCCATCATGATCCCGACTTCCGAAGGCACCTTCGCCTCCGACCTGGAGCTTCTCGACCGGGTGGACCTGGCGCGTGCGGTCGCTGCCATCAGGTCGGACGCGGTGAGGAAGGGGACGGACTCGCTTTCGATGAAGGAGATCGACGCCGAGGTGGCTGCCGTGCGTGCATCCCGCAGACGTCGATGAAGTGCTGGGTGATTGACACGAATGTGGTCGTGTGGGGACTCATGAGCGCCAACGGCCCTTGCGCCAGGGTCTTGGAGGCCGTCATGGACGGACGCATCAAGCTCGTTTACGACGCGCGAATCATGGCCGAATACCGCGACGTGCTTTGCCGGCCCCGGCTCAAGCTGGACCCGAAGCATGTGATGCGCTTTCTTAAGGCCTTGGAAGGCCAGATGTCCGTGGTTCCCGAGCGGCTTGCCACAGCCGGACCTGATCCCGACGACATGCCTTTCATTGAGGTGGCCCTAGCGGTTCCTGACAGGACGATCGTCACCGGCAATCTCGCGGACTTCCCGCGGGAGATTCTGGGCGGAGTACGTCTGCTCACGCCGGTGCAGGCGCTCGCCGAAGTCTAAGGTTCAGAGCTTGCCGACGTCCTCCGGATGCTTCGGCCAGAAATCCTGGTGGATGGCGACGCCCTGGGCCTCCATCAGGGGACCGAGGACCTTCACCGTCGGCGCGATCCGGGACAACACTTCGTGGCTTGTCAGGGGATTGGGGTCGGGGGGCACCCCCATCGCATGGAGGAAGGGTGCCTCCGACGTGCCGTAGACCACACGCCCGATCCCCGAGAACGCGATCGCACCGCAGCACATCGTGCACGGCTCGGTGCTGGTGTAGAGTGTCGACTTCTCAAACGTGGCACGGTCGATCTTCGGGCTGAATGCGGAGATGAGCCCCGTCTCGGCATGCTTCGTGATGTCGCCGGTTGACAGGACGCAGTTTGAGTATTCGGCGAGGATCTTGCCGTCCTTCACGAGGAGCGCGCCGAAGGGACCGCCGCCATGTGTGGTGGCATAGACCGCGAGTTCGTAGGCGCGGGCCATGTAGATCCGGTCCTGTGCCGTGCATCCGGGGTCGTCACCCTGGGCCGGGGAATCGCCCGCAAGGGAGCGCACCGCCGGCAAGCAGAGCGAGAGCGCGAGAATCGGGAGGGTACGCAAGGAAGGCATGGTCTTGCTGAGCAGCGGACGTGCCATGGCGCACGGCACCGCATGCCGGAGCTGCCAAATTCAACCCAAGCAATCCACCGTATGAAATCCGCCCGAATCCTTGCCTTTGCGACACGGACCCGTCTCATGGGTGCGCCCCCACCCCGCCGCATGAGTTCCTCCCCTGCCCGTGTTCGCAACCCCTGGAGCTGGGTTCCCAGCTCATACCTGTCCGAGGGCATTCCCTTCGCCCTGGTGATCTGGGTGTCCGGGACCATGTACAAGGACCTCGGGCATTCGGACAGCCAGATCACGCTCGCGACCGCCAGCATTGGCATCGCGTGGTCGCTGAAGCCCCTCTGGGCCGCCTTCCTCGACATGTACCGGACGAAGAAATTCTTCGTCCTGTCGATGGAGATCCTCATGGCGGCGCTCCTCTGCGCCGTCGCCGTGGCGCTCCCCCTTGCGAACTACTTCCAGATCTCGATCGCGATCCTCTGGGTAATGGCCTTCGCCTCGGCCACGCAGGACATCTGCGTGGACGGCGTCTACATCACCACGCTCGACGCCAAGGCCCAGGCCAAGTTCATCGGGGTCCAGGGCGTCTTCTGGAACGTCGGCCGCCTGTTCGCTACGGCGGCGGTGGTCTGGGCGGCCGGATCCCTGAAGCAGGACCACGGATTGTCCGCGACCGCCGCCTGGGGATGCGCGCTCGGGCTTGCCGCCGGCGTGCTCTGCGTGCTCGCGGTCTACCACTGGTTCATCCTCCCCACGGGCTCGATCACGGAGCGCCCGAAGGACCTCGCCCAGGTCGGGGCCACCTTCGGGGACTCGGTGGCCGACTTCTTCCGGAAGGAGAAGATCTGGGGAATGCTGCTATTCGTGTTCCTCTTCAGGAGCTCCGAGGGGCTGCTCCTGATCGAGGGGCCGCTCTTCCTGCAGGCCAGCCATGCCGCGGGGGGCGTCGGCCTGTCGCTCAAGGAGAAGGGCCTCATCGACGGCACGATCAGCACGTTCGTGAGCCTCTTCGCGGGACTCCTCGGCGGGGCGTTCATGGCGAAGTTCGGCCTGAAGCGGAACACGCTCATCTTCATGGCGCTCCTGCTCAACCTCCCGCACGTCACCTTCATCATCCTCTCCCAGCTGGCGGGTCCCGGCCACACGCTATCGCTCTGGACGGTGGGCTCCCTCGTGACGTTCGAAAAGTTCGGGTACAGTTTCGGCTTCGTGGCCAACATGCTCTACATGATGCAGCAGATTTCGCCGGGAAAGTACCACATGACCCACTATGCGTTCTGCACCGCCCTCATGAACCTGATGCTCGTGCCGACGCAGATGATCAGCGGCCCGCTGGCGGACCATTTTGGATACAAGGCGTACTTCATCATCGTGATGTTCGCGGCGATCCCCTCGATCCTCGTGTCCGCGTACGCGCCCTTCCCCAGGAAGTTCGGGGCGAAGGCCGAGCCGGTCGGGGACGTCTCCCTCGCCTCGGAGTGAGGCCCCCCAGTCCCGAGAGAGCGGGGTCGCGACGCGCGGGATTGAGACCTATGCCTTCGCTCCGGGAGCCCGGCGCAGCACCAGGAAATTCCCGGCCAGGCAGAGCAGGATCCCGAGGATGGTCGCCGCGTGCCAGTGCAGTCCCTCGAAGCAGGTCGACATGAGCAGGGCGACGATCGGTATGGCGGCGCCGGTGTACCCGGCGCGCTCGGCGCCGATCCGGCCGATGAGGGTCAGGTACGCTCCGAAGGCGAGTACCGATCCGAACAGGGCAAGGTAAGCGAGCGACAGGAGGTAGTGGACCGAGCCGTCGAAGACGAAGGGGCGGCCGCCCGCGGCGGCGAACGCCGCCACGAAGAGGGAGCCGTAGATCATCCCGAAGGTGTTCAGCTGGACCACCGGAAGGCCCCTGCGGTGGTTGCGGGCGGCGAGGAGGTTGCCGAGCGATGCGGAAACGACGGCGACCACGGCATAGCCCACCCCGAGGCCCAGTTCGCTGCCGGTGGAGGCATGGCGTATCTCGGGAAGAAAGACCAGGACCACGCCCGCCACGCCGCATGCCGCGCCCGCCAGCGTTGTAGGTTTGAGGGCGGTCCCGAAAAACAGCCGGGCCCCGAAAATGTTGAGGAAGACGATCAGCGAAAAGGTGACCGCCACCAGTCCGGAGGCGATCAGCCCCTCGGCGCGGTAGACGCAGACATAGTTCAGGCCAAAGAGGAGGGCCCCCTGGCCCGCCATCGCCGCATGGTCGCGCCAAGGGTAGGCCAGGCGCTGGCGGCGCACCACGCACCAGGCCAGCAGCATGAGTCCCGCGAGGGCGAAACGGTACGCGACGGACATCTCGGGCGGCACGCGGCCGAGCTGGAACGTGATGACAAACCACGTGGAGCCCCAGATGAGGACGGATACGAGATAGAGCCCGAGGTTGTTCATGGCTCTCTCAGAGAGGCACCCCGGCCGACCTGGGGGATGAAATGCGCGGGGATCGGGGTCATGGTGGCGGCGGACCCTTTCTGAAAGCACCGGCCGGGCTCGTCAACATAAACATCAATATATGCGCATACGATGATTCGTTTTATTATGTCTTGGGACGCACCCCTCGCGAGGGCCTTGACAGGTTTCGGGAAAGCGGGAGGCAAAGCGACAGGCGTCCCTGCGGCTCGCCAATCCCCTCACCGGGCCAACTCAGGAGATCAGCCCGTCGAACCCCACGCTCGGCGCCTCTGGCCGTCCGAGAACTGGAACGTGTACCGCACCGTCGTGTAGCTCAGGGCGATTTCCTCCAGGACATCCTCCGCGATCCCCTCGCCTTCGGTAAGGAACATGACCTCGTCGATGCTTTTCCGGAAGGAGATGGAGTCCGCGGCGGTCTCAAAGAGGAAGTTCCAGGCCGACCTTCGCCCATTGCCCGCCACCATGACGACGATGAATCCCTCCCTCTCAAGGCGGAGGGTGTCGGAGAAGGCCTGTTCGGGAGTGAGGGGTCCGATTTCCAAGGGTGCGTGGGTTTGAGGATGTGTGCCGGTCTTGGACGCCAATCATGTGCGTGAGGGCGCAAAGCCCAAGGGCGGAGAGTACTTATCCCGCCGCAGGGCGGGCCCATGACAGGCGCGCATCGCCGGCCCGTGAACTTTACACGCTCCTTCACGCCCTCTTGAGTGGGTCCGTAAAATCGTTCCCCACCCTTCCCGCCGTGCTTGTGGCCGCCCTGATTTCAGGCTGCGTGGAGCCGGGCGCGCCGGCCCCGGCGCCGACGGCGGGGACAAGGACGGTCTCCGCCGCGGATTTCGACGATGCGCTCCTCTCGTCGGAGCTCCTGCGCCTTACCAACCGGGAGCGCGTGGCGCACGGCGTCCCGATGCTCGTCCACCGCGTCGAGCTGGACCGCGTCGCGGACCGGCAGGCGAGCTACATGGGCCTCGTCGAGAGACCCGACCATTTCAATCCCATCCCGGGTTCGAATACCGTCGGCGAGCGCGTGGCGCTCGCGCACCTCTACCCCCTCATGGCCGCGGAAAACGCGGCGATGGTCCCCGCCCTCCCGGGAGAAGACGCGCGCGAGCGGACGAATTCCTACACCGGCCTGGCCGAGACGATCATCCTGGGCTGGATGAATTCCCCGGGGCACCGCGCCAACATCCTCAATCCCGGGATGACCCAGATCGGCTGCGCCGCGCGCATGGCGCACGGGGTCGGCGGCAACCCGCGGGTGTTCGCGGCGCAGGTGTTCACGTCCGACCTGGAGCACTGACCGGCGCGGTCAGAGCGGCTTCGCCGAATTCAGGATCTTATCAAAGCGCGCGTCGCCCCTGAGGCGCGACCAGATCAGGTCATAACGGATGTCGTTTGGCGACGCCACCGGAAGGACAGGCGCGACAATGTCTCCCAGGAGGGAGAGGGCCTCCTCGGTGTGGCCCGCGAGAACGAGGAGTTGTCCGTAATCATAGAGCACGACCGGCCCGGAGAAGCCGTCCTTCGCCATCGCCTCGGCGGCGGCAGAGGAGCCGTCGCGAAGCGCCTCATCCATCCGGCCCGCATAGGCCTCCGCGCGCGCGATCCCCATCTTGACCCACATCCCCTGGCGGGGCGTCCAATCCTGGCCCCTGTAGGCGGCGATTGCCTCGTCGGAATACCGGCGGGCGTCGGCCAAGTGCCCCTGAAGATACGAGACCAGGGAGCGGTGCAGGCTCACCGGGTCATTTATGGCCCCGTCCTCATTGGGGACCGAGGTGAGCTTCGGGTTCGCGAGCGCGCGTTCGGCGCTGGCGAGGTCACCGGTCTCCATCGCCGTAAAATAAACGCCCAGGGCGTGCTTCGTCTCCGCGGGCCCTATCTCGAGCGCGACGTAGTCCCTGAGGAATGCCGCGCGGTCCCCGTCGAGTTCGAACTTCGAACGAATCCGCAGGTTCTGGATAAGGATGCTGGCCTGATGGGTTGTGAGCAATCGGTCGGAGATCTCGAGGGCGCGGGCATACCGCTTGAGGGAGAAGACCGTTTCGACCACCGTGCCCGCGACGAATTCGTCGTTGGGGCTCAGCTCCGCGGCGCGCTCGATCTCGGCCAGCCCCTCCTGGACGCTGCCCAGCCGCCGGTAGGCGAGACCGATCCTGAAATGCAGGTCCGCGTCATTGGGCAGTCCCGCCTCGGCCACCTGGAGCTCTTCCAGGGCGCGCCTCCAGTCATTGTTGCATGTGTATTCGAAGGTTCCCCGCGCGACGTGGGTCTCCGGGGCGTCCGGGGCGATGCGTATCGCCGCATCGAGCTCGGCCTTGGCCTTGGCCCGCCGCCCCTCGGTGGGGTCGATGGTCCCGAATCAATACGCCTCTCCGTGCAGGTTCGCCGCCGCGACATGCGGAAGCAGGAACGACGGATCCCTTGCGGCCGCCTGCTCGAAAATGTGGGCGATGCGGTCAAAATATTCCACGGACGACGTGATCGATATCTTCTCATACAGGGCGCGCCCCTGGAGGTAGAGGTCGAAGGCCTCCACGTCCTGCGTCGGGCGACGCGCGAGGAGGGCCTTCTCGTCCGACGTGAAGCTGGCCTTCAGCGCGCCGACCACCTCCCCGGCAAGCGAGGATTCCATCGCGAAGACATCGGTCAGGTCCTCGGTGTAGGAGTCCGCCCACAGGTGCTGGTCCGTGCGGGCGTCGATCAGCTGCACGTTCAGGTGCACCTTGCTTCCCATGCGCTGGACGCTGCCCTCGAGGACGGTCGCAACGCCCAACTCACCCGCGATCTTCTTCAGGTTCCGCCCCTCGGGATTCTTGTAGGCCATCGTCGACGTGCGCGAGATGACCTTCAGGTCGTGGATCTTGGCGAGCGCCGTGATCACCTCGTCCTGGAGGCCGTCGGCGAAGAACTCGTTGTCCTTGTCGGTGCTGAAGTTCGCAAAAGGCAGCACCGCGATGGACTTGCTGCTCACCTCGGGCGCCGTCGGGACGGGAGTCGGCGCCGCAGCGGCCGCGGGCGCCGGCTCGGCCTTGGGAGGCATCACGGCCTCGGGCCTTCGCCCGAGGTAAAGGGCGGCAACGACACCGACCGCGATCACCGCGAGCGCCCCCCAGGCCCAGCCGGGAATGCCCCGGTTGACCGGGGGGAATCCGCCCGTGGTTGACCGCGCGGAAGCCTGTGGGGGCTGGGCCGGCGCCGGCGTGCGCGGCGATTCCATCAGCCTCTTGACCTGCGTGACGAATTCCGGGGAGGGCACGCCATGCGGCAGGCGCGTCCACTGGACCCGCATGAATTCCTCGGGGACCAGCGCCGCGGATTCCGGGGTGTCGTCGATCACGACCGGGACGATGAACGCGACCCCGGCCGCCATGTCGTGCGTGCGCTCGACGCCGAGCTTCCACTCGCGCCGGAAATAGCCCTCGCCCCTGCCCTGCGTCGTCGCCGAGATGAGCGGCATGAAGAGCGCGCACTCGCGGATCTGCCTCTTGATCTTCTGGTCCCAGGCATCGCCGCCGCGCAGCTCGCTCTGGTCGAACCAGGCCTCGACCCCGAAGGCGCGGAGCGCGTCCGCGATCCGGCGCGCCGCCTCCGCGTCCTCCCGCGCATAGCTCAGGAAGACCGCCCGGCCGCTGGGAGCTGGTGTGGCCTCCGGCATGATGGTCCCGAATTGATGGATGCACCACCCGGGGGTTGCCAGTACAAATCCCCGGTGCAGGCTGGCTCCGCGCCCCGGGGCAACCGCGGCCGGCGTTGCCTGTCCAGAGGATGGCGCCGACGGACCCAATGAAAACCTTCCTGCTTCTCTGCTACTTCGCGACGTGGTCCGCGATCCCGCACCTCCTTCTCCTCAAGAAGCGGCCGACGGCCACGCTCGCGTGGCTCTGGGCCATCCTCTTCGTCCCGTACGTCGGTTTCCTGAGCTACCTCCTCTTCGGCACCGACCGCCTGAAGAGGCGCCGGCTCAGGCGCCGGCACATCTTCTCGGCCCACGCGCAGCGCCGGGGCGCCGCCGACATCGCGGCGGACAACGCCGCGGAGGAGCTCCTCGGCCACCTTCCCCGCAGGGACCGACAGTTCCTGCGCCTGGTCTCCCGGATAAACCAGATCGCCGTCAGCTCCGCCCAGTCGATGCGCATCCTGCGCAACTCCACGGAATTCTACCCGGCGCTCCAGGAGCGCATCCGCAAGGCGAGGCACCACATCCACGTGGAGTTCTACATCTGGCAGGCCGACGCGACCGGCGAGCGCTTCCTCGCGGCGCTCACGGAGGCGGCCGCGCGCGGCGTCGAGGTGCGCCTGCTGCTCGACGGCGTCGGCTCGCACGGTTTCGACGAGGGCCTGCTCGAGGCCTTCCGCAGGGCCGGGGGGCATTTCTCGTGGTTCCAGAGCCTGGACCCGCGGCGCAACCGCTTTTTCCTGAACCTGCGCAACCACCGCAAGCTCCAGATCATGGACGGAACCGTGGCCTTCGTCGGTGGCATGAACATAGGCCGGGAGTACGAGGGGCAGGACGCGGCCCTCGGACATTGGCGCGACGTCCAGGTGGAGGCGACCGGCGCGATCGCCTCGGAGCTCGAGTCCGTCTTCGCCGACGACTGGTTCTTCGCGACGGGCGAAAAGCTCCTCGATCCCGCGTACTACCCCGTCCTCGCCCCCAACCCGGCCCTTCCGGTCGGCATCGTCCTGGGGGGCCCGGACCGCCGCAACGAGCCGATCAGCAAGACCATCGTCAGCCTGCTGAACGAGGCGAGCGAGAGGGTGTGGATCGCCACGGGATACTTCGTGCCCGACGACGTGCTCCTGACGGCGCTCGAGGTCGCCGCCACCCGCGGCGTGGACGTGCGGCTCCTGGTCTCCGACAAGCACGACCACCCCTCGCTCGTGACCGTCGGGCGCTCCTACTACGACCAGCTGCTTGCGACCGGGGTGCGCATCTTCGAGTACTCGGCGGGCATCAACCACGCGAAGATCGCGGTGGCCGACCAGCACTGGTCGATGATCGGCTCGGCCAACTTCGACTACCGCTCGATGCGCCTCAACTTCGAGCTCAACCTCCTCTTCCACTCCCTGGAGGAGAACCGCGCGCTGGCCCGCATCCTGGGCGAGGACTTCGACCTCAGCGAGGAGATCGACCGCGCGGCGTTTGCGCGCCGCCCCTTCCGCCAGAAGCTGCTCGAGGCCGCGCTTCGGCCGCTCTCCCCGCTCCTGTGAGCGGGGACGGCGCCCGTCAGTTCCCCTCGTTCAGGCTGAAGACGATCGGCACCTGCATGTGGACGTACACCGCGTGCCCCCCCTTCCTGCCGGGCCTGAACTTCCACCTGCCGACCGCCCTGCAGGCGGCGTCGTCGAACCCTCGGTTCGTCGAGCGCGCCGCCACCGGGTTCCTCACGGCCCCCCTGCTGTCGACGATGAAGTCGACGACGACCTCGCCCGTGATCCCGTCGCGCCTGAGGTCGTAGGGGTAGTCGGGCCGCGCCTGGAAGGTCGCGACGGGCGGCTGGTCCAGCTGGGAGAGGTCGAACGGGTGCTCGCCCGCCGGGGGGCCTGAACGCATGTCCGGAATCTGGAGGACCCCGCGGTCGCTGGGAAGCGCGGGCGGCTCGATCGGCTGCTTGAACGCATCGGGCGCCGCGGGCGCAATGGTGTCCTGCTGCTGGGGCGCGATCTTCTCCAAGGCCTTCCTCGGCTGGTCGCGGTCCTCCACGACCTCCTCGTCCGGCTCAGGAGTCGGCGCGAGTGTCATCTGCGTGACGCTTGAGGCGCGCTGGGCCGCCGGCGGAGCGATGTAATGGGTCCGCTCGCCCAACCAGGCGACGGCAGCCATGAGGGCAACGACGAGCGCGCCCGAGGTGATGAGGTCTTGTCGCGGCATAAGGTTCTTCAGGAGCGCCCGGCGCCGGCGGGGAGAGAGGCGCAGCGTCTCGCGGTCGGATGCGACCGCCTCCTCGACGAGCCGGCCCGCGTCCTCGACCTGCCGTTTGAATTCCGCGAGCTCGGGCCGCTCCGCGGCCAGCCGCTCGATCTCGGCCGCCTCGGCCTCGGGTATCTCGCCGCAGATCCACGCGAGCACGCGGGCCTCCAGCTCGGCGGTGGCCGCGTTCCCAGGGTTGTTTTCGTCGAAGTTCATGGTGTGGTCACCCCTCGCTTCCCTCTATTCCCGCCTTGTGCATGCGCCCGAGGAGGTCCCTCAGCGCGTGGTGGAGTTTGAAGCCGACGTTTCCGACCGAGAGGCCGGTCCTCCTGCTGATCTCGTCGTACTTCAGGTCCTCGAGGTATTTGAGGCGGATCAGGTTCCGATCGGCCTCCGGCATCTCGGCGAGCAGCATGCGGACCGTTCCGATCGCCTCGATCCGGCCGAGGACCTCGCGGGGGAGTTTCTCGTCGCCGGCCGTGGCCTCCTCGTCGAGCACCCCCTCCTTCGGCCGGTCGCGAAGGTGGTTCAGCGCCAGGTTGCGCAGGCACCGGTAGATCCAGCCGCGCGGGTTGTCGACCTGGGACCAGGCCTTGTGGAGCCGCAGGAACGACTCCTGGACCAGCTCCTCCGCCACCATCCGGTTGCGGACGATGCCGATCGCAAAGTGGAGGAGCGCGCTCTCCTCGGATTCGAAGAGGACCGCGATGTTCCTCGGCCTCAGGGGCACGGCGCCCGCCCCCGGCGAGCCCTCGGCTCCCAGGGGCCGCCGCGGAGGTGTCTCGAACATCAGCGGGTCCATCGGGGTGGTGCGGGAGTGTAAGCACGGCTCCATCGACAGTTAAAGACACTCCGCCGGGGGAATCCTTAGGGAAAATCGCCCGATTGGACGGCCCC
>Ga0181537_10002657_pt1 | contig 15622 bp, 12 predicted proteins | sample PEATcosm2014_Bin_39_FD_119765 | JGI IMG/M metagenome (GOLD analysis project Ga0181537, IMG submission 119765) | Peatland microbial communities from MTU Mesocosm Facility, Houghton, MI, USA - PEATcosm2014_Bin23_10_metaG | ecosystem: Environmental > Terrestrial > Soil > Wetlands > Peat | place... | reverse complement strand
TCGGCAATCAAGAAATCAAGATCGGTCTGCCAACGCAGCGCAGGCTGGGGTACGGAGTCTGGCGTCAACGTGATTCCCTTTAATAGCGCGAATGGGATTCCAGCGTGCTCGAACTGCCTCGCGACGCTCTCTGCCTCACGCAGAAGGGCCGCCGTCCGTTGCCGGTTTCGATTGAGATTCTGCTGCAGACGTTCGCGAATTTCAGCGGGCACGCTGTCTTCGATCCCCAACTCTTCCAGCCGGTCAAGCAGATACAAGGCCATGCCGCTGATGTCCAACCAGATCAGAATCGCCCGCCAGTCAACCTGCGAATGACTCCTGAATTGACTCGCGACTTCGATTGCTGAACGCTGAAAACTGGCGATCACCGCCTCCTTCAAACGGCGCGGGCCTGGGTGCGGTCTAACTCCGGATTGAGATTGAAAGATATTCATAGGAATCAATGGCTGTACATTTCCGGTTCCCCAACACTGCCAGCCGCAGGAAGATGCCGGAGATACACGACAATGGACCAAATCTCCTCGTCGCTTAGAATTCCCTTCGAACCCGGCATTCCTGAAGGCCAAATACCGTAGTCGATGACCCATTTCAGTTGGCCGTCGCTATATCTCTGAACGTCATATGAAGCCAGGGACGGTACGGGCGGAGCCATGTGGTCGGCAAAGGGCACGCCGGTATTTTGTCCATCCATCCCGTGACAGGCCACACAGTAGTGTGAGAAAGCTTCTCTTCCATCCGCGACCGTCGAGGGCGAATCGGTCAGCGGGTTTTTTTGCGAGTTGTTTCCAAATAGGAATTCGTGTTTCGCAAAAGTCATCATGCGCGTTTCGAGCCTCGAAGGAGTTTTCGCCTTGCACCCATCGAGGCGAAGAGCACACAACACAAGTACGGCCACCGGAAGAAGAGTCGCGGCTATAAGAACGACCCGTCGCATGACTATCCGGTTACGTGAAGCGTCAAGCTCATTGATCCGTGACCGGACCCGCAAAAAACCGAGCAGTGACCCACAAAGTCACCCGTCTTTCCAGGAGTGAATTGCACTTCTCCGCTTCCACCTTTTGAGGCCTTCACTTCCACATTCAGGTCGCGAAATCGGATGCCGTGTGGAACGTCGACGCTCTTCAACACCAGAATCACCGGCACTCCTTTCTGGAGTTCAATAGTGGCTGGCTCGAATGTGAATCGTTTGGCAACGATCTCAATGCGCCGAGGAGCGGAGTCCGCCGCAAGAGGCAAAAGAAAGAATGAATTTGGAGAACACACGCCGGCAAGCGCGAAGAGGATTGCGATGCGTTTGATCATTTAGCTCCTGAATTGCTGTGGTAATTGTCCGGAAGGCGGGCCGCGTGTTCTTCCTCGCACTCGCTCCGTCGCACACTGTTCACCCTAGGCCGTGCTGCAAAGCAAGCTGTCATGTGCGTGTCAGGAGATTGTCAGCAGTTTGTCTCGCTGAGCAAAGTTCGGCCTCATTTCAGCAGCGTGCTCAGCGCGTTCCCGCATGCTGGCGTTGCACGGGTGACTTGCCGCAAGCACAAGTGACAATTCGCTGACAATCGCAAGACGCTCCCATGACACGCTGACGCTGGAACCAAACGAATCTAAGTCCATGTTGATTCATGCATCGTCTCGAAACCATTTAGCCAAACGCGCAATACCGGCTTTCCTGGTGTTTTGCATGGCCTCCATGGCGACTGCTGCCCAGGACGGTCAAGGTCAATACGTTCCTCTTCTTTCCGGAGGCGTCGGATTTGTGACCAGCACGAACGCGGGAAACACAACGTACATACCCGTGATCTCACCCTTGCTGGCCGCGCCGATTGGAAACCACATCCTGGTTGAGAGCCGTGCCATCATCCTCGACCCATTCTCCCCGAACGGTGGCGGAAAGCCGGGATACAACGGCAACTTGTTCCTGGGACTCACCTATCTCCAGGCTGATTTGCTCGCTTCCAAACATCTCACGTTTGTGGCCGGCGATTTTCTTACGCCATTCGGAACATACAACGAACGCTTGACCCCGATCTGGATCGGCAATTTCCAGGACGCACCGCTGATCTTCAGTGTGGGGACCATGGAGACTGCTGCGAGCGTCGGAGGAATGTTGCAAGGATCGGCGTTTGCATCGGAGCGCGTCTCCGCCGACTACGCGGTCTATTTCTCCGCTACCAGCACGAATAAGCAGTTCACTGCTGAGCGAGCCAGCGGCGGTCAGGGAAGCCTTTACTTCCCTGCATCCCGGCTCGAAGTTGGCGTCTCCTATGGACGGCAACTCCAAGATGTTCACGAAAGCTTTGAGGGTGCGCACGTTTGGTGGGAACCGGCTGACACCGCGCTCAGGCTGCGTTCCGAATTTGCCAAAGGTGCGCACGCGGGCGGCTACTGGGTCGAAGCAGATTACCGCTTATCTCGCTTCAAAAACGGAGAAAGTTTTGCAGGCCGATTCGAACCGGTGTTCCGCATGCAGCAAACATTTCGCTCGCGGCTCGATTCGAACGATGGTCTCCCGACCGCTAACACCCAACAGGCTGACTTCGGTCTCGATTATCGGTTGCCTCATGAAGTGCGAATCAACACCAGCTATTCCCGCGAATTCTCTTCGACGGGAAACAGGAATATCTGGCAAACCGGCATCGTTTATCGATTTCTCTTTCCAACCTGGAGGGGCAAATGAAGAGCAGTTCGGTACTTCTCACATGCCTTGCCGCCGCAATCGCAATTCTGCCCCTGTGCGCTCAGCAGGTTGAACACAAGGCAAGTAGCCAGGCGCCTCCGGCCCAAATGAATCATGCTTCGTCCTCTGCTGATTCTGACCGGGGAGAACGTGTCTTCAAACAAAACTGCTCGCGCTGCCATGACGCGCCACAGAGTTTTTCTCCACGGATTTCAGGCACCGTCATTCGTCACATGCGGATACGAGCTTCCCTCAGTGAGCCGGATGAAATTGCAATTCTGCATTTTCTGAATCCCTGACAGAACCGAACCCGAATGCGGGCCGCGGTCTACACTCGCTTGCGCAAGTCATAGCAAAAGGATGTTCGCAGATGCAGTTTCACGGGAGTTACGCTTGAAGGATAATCCAATTCTCCAGCATCTTGGGCTTGATTCCGATTCGTCAGCAGAACACTCCGTAGACGGTTCTGAATCGGAGTGTCTCAGTGCGTGGGTGCGGTCTCCAGCCCGGCACGCATTCGACCTTGTATTAGTATCTGCAATGCTGCCTGTTTTATTGCCGCTCCTCTTAATTATCGCCTGTATGGTTCGCCTCAATTCCAGAGGGCCGGTCTTGTTCTTGCAAAAAAGAGTGGGACGGAATGGAATACATTTCACGATCTACAAGTTCAGAACGATGCTTCTCTCGAACGAGAGACGAGGCAACATTACAACCATCAACGACCCTGCAATTACCAAACTGGGCAGGTTCCTCCGATGGTGGAAACTCGACGAGTTGCCCCAGTTCCTTAACGTGCTGCAAGGCCAAATGAGTCTTGTCGGACCGCGGCCCAAAGTCCCGGAGCAACAGACCGGGACGTTAAGTTGTCGGCCGGGAATTACGGGCGCTGCAACCATTGCGTTTGCCCAGGAAGAGATCTTTTTGGTTGGAATCCCGGAAGGCAAACTAGAAGATTACTGCCGCAATGTTCTGCTCCCTATGAAGCAAAGCCTCGATGAGAGCTACATGGCCAGGGCCACGCTACTCTCCGACCTGCGCCTCCTTCTGCACACGGCCATGAGACGCTGGGATCGCAAGAATACTTCTCACGTTCTCGAACCCCCGCAAGACATTCGCAAACACTGTGTGGGTCTACTGGAGAACGGGTTGGGAATTGGAGATTAAAGCCCGACACCGCTCCGCTCCGCCAGGCGCCTCTGCCGACACGCTCCAATATCACCCTTGTCATCGGGCCCCCAAAGTTCACTTTTTGGGGGCCCGACTTTCACCTTATGCGGGCAAGGTCATCACTGGCTTGCCCCCGCTTTATTCTGGAAATACAAACCGAAGCGAAAACCGGATTCATGGTTTTCGGCAAGATTGACCGATCCTTGCTTCTAATGAAGGGGGCAATGATTTGTGCCAATCCATGAATCCGTTTGCCCCGGCCCGCCGTATTGTAAGGGGGCCTGCTCTGAAAAGGCCCTTGGCAACGGGTGCGCGTCTTGTTGCGCCATCGGGAGTTCTTTGCAGAATTTCATTCAATCCTCGTGTTTGGGTGCTGTAGAATCGGAGCGAACTTCAAGGCGCTCCCCGAGCCAGCATCTCCCAGGGGCGGATAGACTTTCCCTTATCCGGAGCAGGTCGAGCGGGTCCGTTTTGTCCGTGTGCACTGTTCAGAAAGCGGCGGTGGAAGCGTCTTCAGCATTTGAGCGTTCCGAGAGCGGCGACGCGTTGGGGGGGCTGGTCACGAGGTTGGCGGCTGGGGATCAGAACGCCTTCGCGCAACTCTACGACTGCACAAACCGGATTGTTTACGGCCTCGCTCTGCGGATTTTGCGAGATCCGTCATTCGCGGAGGACGTAACAATGGAGGTGTACCTTCAGGTCTGGCGCACAGCATCTCGTTATAACCCTCAGCGCGGCACGGTGACCTCCTGGCTCGTCACGCTGGTGCGCAGCCGGGCGCTCGATTATTTGCGTAGCCGTAAGGCACGCCGAGCCGATCTCGAAGAGAATGTGGACGACGTGCCTAACCTTCGCGATTCTCGGCCCACCCCCGAACTGAATAGCATGGCGGCCGGACGGTCGCGTATAGTACAGCAAGCCTTGGCCGATCTTGCCCCCGATCAGAGGGAGGCTATTGAGTTGGCATATTTTTCAGGACTTAGTCACTCTGAGATGGCTGAGCAAACCGGGTTACCGCTGGGTACTGTGAAAACACGTATACGGCTCGGAATGTTACACTTACGGAAACTTCTTGGACCTTATGCGGAGGGCCTGTGAACAACAGAAAGCAAGCTTCCAACGACGACCTGCATGAGCTTGCGGATCTTTACGCTCTGGGGTCTCTAGAAGGTCGCGATAAAGTCGCATTTGAAGAGCACTTGCGCCAGGGATGCGATGACTGTGCCAATGATGTGCGTTCTTTTGCGGAGATTGCCAGCCTGATCGGAGAATCTGTCCCGGCTGCTGCTCCTCAGCGATTACGTGAGCGACTGTTGTCAAAAATCGACGGCAGTCCCCGAGTTCCCGGAATCGTCTTGGAACATAGTGGACTGCTCATTGCCCGTTCGGAAGAGCTCGCGTGGCAACCCATTGCCTCAGGCGTTTTCCTGAAGACTCTTTTTGAAGACAGAGCACGCATGTACGATACTTCTCTGGTCCGCATGGAGGCTGGCGCTCACTATCCGAGTCACCACCATGCCGCTATCGAGGAACTCTTTCTTCTCTCCGGCGACCTCCATGTGGAAGACCAGGTCATGCGCGCCGGCGACTATTGCCGGGCAGATTCCGGTACGATCCACGGGGAAACCTTCACCGATGACGGGTGTTTGTTTTTGTTGATGGCTTCACCGGAGAATCAGATCATCCAGAATCGTGTCGTCTGACAGATCGCTTTTTGATTCCGGGCAGGATCGGGTGAAGTCCAAATACTTCTCAAAATTCCTGCCATAAAATGCGGAGCGCGTCGCTCGAACTCACATTTCATGCTGCAAGTGCGTGTTCCCTCGCTTCTATGGTTCTGGTATTGACCACATCTTCTCTTCGCTTCACGTTTCTCCGCTTGACAGGTCCGCGCGATTCTCTCGGAAGATTCCGGGCGCTCCCGCAGGACCTACTTCCGGCGTGAGCGCCGCATGCCTAATGCAGGCTGGTCAATCCTTCAGGTTGTACGAATCAGAGATTTCTATCTCTGTCGTTGAGTTAATTCGGAAGAAGAACACTGTCCACCACATGAATCACGCCGTTGGACTGAAAGGCATCCGCAACAGTGACGGTTGAAGTGCCTCCCTTCTCATGGGTCAGAACTATCTTGCCGTCCTGCACGGTTGCCGTCAGCGTTTCACCCGACACGGTCTTCAACTCTGATTTGCCGCTATTCAACTTGATCTGGCGCTTCAGATCCTTTTCGCCGATCCGGACGGCGACAACATGGTAAGTAGTCGATCCTGAAAAAATTGTTTTTCAGGATCGACTAATGTCAATGCCGCAATCTTCTCCGCTTGGGCCGAAATAGGTGCGCGATAAGTCTTATACGTCGACGGGAAATCACGAAATAACAATCGCAAAGGCGAGACTTACTTCTCGGAGTTAAACCGCCAGGAGATCGATCCCCCCAACCACGAGACCATCCGTATACCGACGCTCTTCTCATTGGTTCCGCAGTCGAAGTCGTTCGCCGCGCCGCTCGGGCCTGATCCTGGAGCGCAATACGGAATCGCACCCAACTGCCATGCGGGATCGAAGGTCTCTGTTGTCTGCCCACTATAGCCTCGGGCCAGCATTCCGTTTGCGCCCATTTCCAATCGGCGGTTCAGGAAGGTCCGGACCACCGCCAGCCGCGTTTCGCCGACCGGAATCGCTTCGTACGTGCGTAAGTGCTGCGCGTTGCCCAGGTCCAATTGCTTGTGGCCCACATACTCGTACTCGACCCGTCCGTGCAGGCCCAGAGGCAACTTGTCCAGCGTCGCAAGGGCGTCAAAGATGGTTCGCGGCGCCTCGGGCGTGATCTGCGCGATAACCTGCTGGCCGTCAATGAAGCCACCTGACAAACGCGCGTCGGCCTTTGAGAGCTCCCCTTGCAATGTGCCGAAACTGCCGAACTGATGGCGCACGCTGGCGGTGACAAACTTCAGCGTACCGGGCCCCAGTGGCTGCTGTGTGCCGTTGTCTGGATCGATCTTGCCCAGGGTATCCGTGGTCGTGGTCCGGCCCACGGTCACGCGCAAATCGGTTGCGAGGATTTCTCTTTCGAGCACCATTTGCTCGGAGTGGGAGCGCTCGAAGGGGGAGGGCAGGGCCCCTGCTTCGGTGGGATTGCCTGCGTTTTTGCTGCCGACGGCGATGCGCGGATCTTCGGTGAAGAAGGCCTGTCCGATGCTGAACGAAGCCGTGGGCAGCCAGTGGATCGCGCCAGCTTCCGATCCAGAACCGCTGGGCGTCCAGGCCAGCGTCGCCTTGGGTGCAAGAAAAGTGCTCCAGGTGTCGAACGAGTATGCGGGATTGAGCATGTCAGTGTTCTTCAACTCGATCGTGTCGGGCCGCAACCCGCCGTAGAAGCGCAGATGCTTTCCCAGGTCGCCTCGCAAGGCCCCGTACGGTGTTGCATCGCGTATGGTCACGTTGCTGGATAAGACCTTGAGGAAAGGGCCGTAGGCCAGCACGTTGTCCGAAAGATAGTGGTCGAGGTTGTCGCGATGAATGTCGTCTTCGTGATAGTCGAAGCCGGCCATTGCTTGTAGCCAAGGCGTGAACCTGTGCGTCTCGCGCGCCTCCGCGCCTTCGACGGTACGGAACTCGCTCTGCCGGATCAGCCCTTCGCCGAAGTTTGAATAGAGCGCCAGGTTGTAGGTACGGAAGAATCCAGAGAAGGCAACTTCGTCGCTGGTCCTTACCTTCCAGACGTCGTCAATGGCCTGGATCGAGGAGTGCGTTTGATCAAACTGCCTTGGGTCAATGGTGTCGTCTAGCTGCTGGCCAAAACCCACCGGGATCAGGTTTCCCTCGTGCGATTTACCCCAATATCCAAGGCTGAAGAGCGTGATTTCGTGCTTGCTTGTATCGAAGACGCGCAGCCCATTCCACTTGATTTGCTTGCGGTGCTCCAGCCGCTTCATCAGCCCGTTGCCGAAGTTGGCTTCTACGGCCAGCCACTCCTTCTTCAATGGATTGTTCGGCGCAAGACCTGCGCTCAAATCCGCGTCGCGATAGTCTCCGGTAAGGGTGAGGAAGCGGCTCAGTTGCGGGCGCAGGCTATAAGTCGCCGCCAGGTTAAGCGCATGATTTCCTTCCAGCACATTGAACGCGCCGCCGTCCGTCTCGACGCTACCCAGCGCCGCGGAGACGTAGATATTCGGGTCGGCATAACCGTTGCCGTGCGCGTTTGCGGAGAGGTTGTTCGTCACCAGATAGCCGCCCACGGCAATGTACTGTGCGATCGGCTCGCCGTGATCGCCAGCCACTCCGGGCACAAAATATTGCGGCGCCTTGATGCCGCCGGATGCCGTCTCGATAGGCAAACCTGGAATTGAAATCGGCGCGCCCGGACGTCCGGGATTGGCGTCCAGCAGCTCCTCGCGAACCAGCACCTTTTCTGATGGGTCGGGCGAGGTGAGTGCAACCTCGCTCACGTCGCCTGCGACGATCACCTCTTCGGCTGCTCCAGACACACGCTCCAGGCGCAATGTCATGCTCGCTGTCGCTGCGCTTAGGTTCACATTGCGCATCACTGGGGCAAACCCCACGGCCTCCACCCGCGCAGTGTAGGCGCCCCACGCGGGCAGCGCAATCGCAAATTCGCCGCTGCTCCCAGTGGTGCCGGCCAGGTGCGCTCCAGAAGTGGAGACGAGAATTACGTGCGATCCAGCCACCGGCTGTCCAGCCGGATCGAGCACAGTGCCGCTAGCGTGGACAGAGCCGTTTTGAGCCACGCACGAAATGGGGCAGGCAGAAAATACAAGAAAGAGAAATGACATAGCCAACGTCCACAGGCGAACTCCACTGCTCGTTGTTGGGAGGATCGATCTCGAAGCGTGCATTTGTTCCTCAGTGATTGGAGAAGTAAGCCGGGCAGCTCTGGAGGGGGGACCACTGGGCACAAGAAACTTCTTCATGGAAACGGTGCGAGTTTTCCTTTTGGATTCCCTCGATACTGTAACACCTTTTTAAACATCGTGCTACCGATTGCGCTGTTGGCTCCTTTCATTGATTACGTATTGTCCCGGCCTTTGGATTGCGAAGCTCCGCTTTTTTTCGCCACGCTCGCAATCCAAGCGAAGCAATGCAGCGTATCTATTTGCACGAGTTGAGAGTTATTGAGCCTGCTGCAATCTGACCCCGTCCTGCTCAGACCTTCCATTCCCAACTACTCCGAACAATCTTGGAACCTCCACCGAATCGTGGGCGCACCCTTCAACGCTCTCCAAAGTTCTCTTGATTCATGAAATCCAATTCCAGAGCAGCCCCGTACTTTAGAGGACGACCACAAAATGCATGAGCCGCGCTCGGCCTGCTTTCGCATGATTTGGCCGTCTCGAACTGCAGCAAAGTGAGGTGAATCAACAGAGATGCATGCAAAGGGGCAACTCAGTCATCCCCCGGAGCATTCACCTCTCGATCTTCTCTCAGGAATTCCCCTTCAACCTTCTCAACCCGATCATCAACCCTATCTGTGAGATTCTGCGCAGTCCGGCTATGTGTCGTTGCGCCCCCGCGGTTGCGCGACAAATGCCCTAAGAAATGGAGAACTCGTGACAAAAACTCTGAGAATGCTCGCAATCGCTGTCCTGTCCGTCGCAGCCATCGGGACTGCGGCTTCGGCCAAGGCAGACAACATTGACAACGTCGTGCTCGACTTTGAATCCGGCGCCGTCTTCACCGGTCAAATCGATTTCGCGAACGACTACAGTTCCATCACTGGCGTCAACGGCACATTGACCGGCTACGAATACGGAATCAGCGGCTTTACGGGCATTGGCTCCGACGCGATCAGCTGGGTCTATGGGCTCTGCGGAAATTGCTCGGGTCTCACCGGCGACCAGTTCGGCGGCCTGCTGATGGACGGCGCGCCCGACGGCACCGGCGGTGGAACCTACTCGAACTTCATTGCATTTACGTACGACTACACGAATGCGCCCAACCTTGTGTTGTTACCAGTAAGCGGCAACATCGGAACGGATGTTGATTACGACGACTTTGTGGTAAGCAGCTCAATCGCTCCAACGCCGGAACCTGGCTCGATGGTTCTGCTTGGTTCAGGTCTGCTTGCATTGTTCTGCATGGCAGCAAGAAAACAATCCTTGCGCATGCTGCCTGCAATCACCGCGCGACACAACCACGCCAGCATCTGAAAGCAAGGAAAGGTTGAGCGGAATCCCTGTCTCGGGTTTCGCATTCCAATCCGCTTGCAGCCATGCTATTCACTCAACCGAATGGCGATTCCCTGAACTTCCCCAGAACTGGTTTCGCAACATTCAGGCCGTCCCATTCCCACACATCCAAAGTGCATGGAGAGCCTTATGAAAAAACTGAAAAGTGTAATCGGACTCGCGTTGAGTCTGCTGATTGCCATCCCGCCAGGCGCCTTTGCGTCGAGCCACCGGGAGGCGCCCATCACGTCCCTCGATCACACGGCTGACATCACCGACTTCTACGCCTTTGTCAGCTACGACAAGCCGGGCTACGTCACTTTCGTGCTGAACGTAGATCCGTTTCTTGAGCCGAGCAATGGGCCGAACTACTTCCCGTTCGATCCAGGAGTTACCTACCAGATACTGGTTGACAACAACCACACTGCGCTCCCAGGCGTAATCTTCCAGTTCCAGTTCCAGACCCACATCCAAGCTCCTGGGGTACCCGTTGGCCTCATCGGAGCTGGAGCCGGAGTTGACGCTCCAGCCAACTCTCCGGCACCCATCGCGCCCGGTACTCCGATCGTTCCCCCGGCCATTACCTCTCTCACCGGCCCGGGAGCCGCGGGCCTGAGCCTTCAGCAGACTTTCACCGTGACAATGATCAAGGGCGGCAAAATCACTTCCTTGACAAATACAACTGGTGATTCGCTGATTGCTGTGCCGAGCAATGTGGGCCCCCGCACCATGCCCAACTACAGCGCCCTTGCGGAAGAAGGGATCTATTCGCTCAAGGGCAGCGGTGTCTCGAATGTTAGAGTCTGGGCCGGCACTGCAGCGGATCCATTCTTTATCGACCTCGGCGCCACCTTTGACAGTCTCAACTACCGCGCCGGTCCAGGCGTTGAAGCCCTGACTGCCGCGCAAGACGCTGACGATCAATTGAACTCGACGCGAAATACGCTCTCCGGATTCAACGTCAACACTATTGCAATCGAAGTTCCGGTTACGCTCCTAACCGTGGATGGCGAGGTGCACAGCGCGACCGATCCGAAAGGAACGATCGGGGCATGGGCAACCACATCCAGGCCGGCTATCAGGATCCTCAGCGCCCCCGGCGCCATTGAACCTCTCGGCAACGTTGGTCTGCTCCCAATCGCTCCCGCTCTGGCGCAGATTCAGCGCTTCGGCAATCCGCTCATCAACGAACTGGTGATAGGCACTGGAAGCAAGGACTTCTGGAGCATGTCGCAGCCCGTCAACGACAGCCAGTTTGCCGCATTCGACCTTGACCCTCTGATCGCAAGAGTCTTCAACGCCGTCTACGGATTCAATATCCCCGCACCACCGCGCTACGATCTTCTGCCTTTGGTCACTTACGCTGCGCCAATTGCACCCGCAGGCACTCCAAGCGGGCCAATCGCAGACCTGATGCGTTTGAACACCGGTGTCCCCGCCACACCAATGGCTTCGCGCAAGCGGCTTGGCCTTATCGCCGGCGACGGCGCAGGCTATCCGAATGGCCGCCGCCTTACCGATGACGTGGTCGACATCACTGAACGCGTGGCTATTGGCGGTCTCCTAGCCGGATCTCAGTTCGACGTCGCGCCCAACAACCTTCTCGGCGATGGCGTGAATGCGCCTGACGTTCCACCGCAGGAGACCTTTCCGTATGTTCACTGGGCGTATAGCGGCCGCGACAGCCGCCATGTCAGCCCGGGCGATTCAACCGGTTGCGGCGATCAACCAACCTCCAACAGTTCGCAAAACTCCGATGCGCCTCCGCTGAACCAAGGCGGCTCGTCACCTTGCCCCCAATAACTCGTGCAGCGTTCATGCAACTAGAACCCGGTCTTCTGCGCGGGGCTAAGCTCCGCGCAGAGATCGGCTCCTGAAGACGGTCGAGGTTACACCCATCATGAGATTTCCGCGCACAGCTCTATTCGTTCTTGTCTTGCTGGTTCATGCCTCTGGCTTAGCCCAGCAAACCAATCCGTCCCAGCCAGAACCAGAGAACCTGGCAGGCCAGACGGCCGAGCAGGAAGAGCCTCCTGCGAAGCAGCGGATTGCCGCGGCTCAGTTACAGATCAAAGCGGATGCAAAGAAACCACAGGCATGGAACGAACTGGCAATCGCCTTCATCCGCCGCGCTCGTGAATCTGCCGACACTGTGTACCTCAAGAATGCCGACGATGCATTGTCACAAGGCTTGGCAATCGATCCCAACGACTTTCAGTTGAAGAAGACCCAGGTGGCGCTCATGCTGGCACGCCATCGGTTTGCTCAAGCGGGCGAGTTGACCAAGGCGCTCAATCATCGCGTCCCTGACGATGCGATGACCTACGGATATCTGGCCGAGGCGGAGATCGGACTGGGCGACTATCAGGATGCGGTTACGAATGCGCAATGGATGATGAATCTGCGCCCGCGAAACACACCGGCCCTCCTACTAGGCGCAAGACTGCGCGTCATCTACGGCGATTCGCATGGTGCAATCGATTTCTTGCAACAGGCCTATTCGCAGACATCTCCCTCCGAAGTGGAAGACCTCGCCTGGATCGCCAATCAGATCGCGTCCATACAAGTCGACTCGGGTCAAGCGGACGTAGCAGCACAAACACTGGCGACTGCCGAACAGCAGTTTCCTCACTATGCATACACAACAGAAAATCTGGCGCGCGTTCGCATGGCACAGAATCGAGTGAGCGACGCAGTCCAATTGTGGTTGCAAGCCGCGCGGATAGATAAAGAACCACACATTCTCTATGAGTTGGCGAGAGCTCAGCAGGCCGCGGGACAGGTCAAGGACGCCCACGCCACTTATGCGCAGTTTCAGTATCTGGCGAGTGCACCGGAGACGGCGACAGACAATTCAACACTCGACCTGATTCTGATGTATGCCGGCAACGCCGCCAGCGCACCCAGTGCGCTGCAGCTAGCACAGCAGGAAATTGCCGCGCGCCACGATGTTTGGACGCTGGATGCATACGCGTGGGCTCTCTACGCCAACACCAGGTACCAGGACTCGGACGCCGCGATTCAGAAGGCTATCGCGGTTGGAATCCAGAGTGCGCAGATTTTCGATCACGCAGGACACATCGCACAGAAGCTGGGTCATGCCGCGGACGCTGCGAAATACTTTGGCTTGGCGCTTCAGGCCAATCAATCATCGGAGTATGCCCTGGATGCTCGCAAATCTCTGGGATCAACGGACGTAACCGGAATTGGAGAACCTCCAATTTCTTTAGTGCCGGCGCTGGCTCCGGTCTCCACTGCCGAGCTACCGCACGACTCAACGTCCGATACCGATACCTCCAATCGCAACACGACTACCAACGCGTCGAGTATTACTGCCGCTACCGTCTTCGCTCCGATTCCAGAAAATCTGTTGTCTCCGCGCCCCACGGGCACCGAGCGCACGATCCATAGCGCGCAAACCCTGGTAGCCCGGGCTCCCGAAGACGCAACCGCATACGCTGGATTGGGCGCAGCCTATTTTCAGCGCGCCAGGGAGACAGCCGACGTAAGCGACTATGAACTCGCCGAACAATCGCTGACCAAATCTCTCGATTTGGCGTCGGAGGATTTCTCCTCGGAAGCGGCTTTGGAAACCTTGGCCGAGGTTTGCATGGGAGAGCATCGCTTTACAGACGCGCTCGTCTACGCCCAGAAAGCTTTGTCGCTGGGAACCGGCGAGCTGTCTCCCTTCGCCATTCTTGGCGATGCTCATGCGGATATGGGCGCGTACGACAAAGCCGCAGCGGCTTACGGCCGGCTGACACCGCGCGACATGACCCCGTCGCCGCGTGCCGCCTATGCGCGAGACAGTCGAGTCTCCTATCTGAAGTTCATCTCTGGCGACACAGCCGGGGCAATCACCCTCATGAAGTCAGCCGTTTCGGAAGGCATTCAAGCGCAGCTTCCGGCCGAAAACCTGGCCTGGTTGTACTACGAACTGGGAGAGTACAACACTCAGGCGGGCGACGCACCTTCTGCCGATGCGGCCTATCTGGCCGCTTTGACAATCCATCCCGGCGACTATCGCGCCCTGGCCGCATTGGGGAAACTGAGGGCTAATGCAGGCCGATACTCTGAAGCCATCATGCTCTACCAAAAGGCGATCGCCATCGTCCCCATGCCCATCTTCGTTGCTGAACTTGGCGACCTCTACGCCAAGTCTGGAAATCAGAACGAGGCCCGCAAGCAGTATGCGCTGGTCGAATACATTGGACTGCTTGGGCGAATCAATCAGGTGCTGCACAATCGGGACCTTGCCCTCTTCTATGCAGATCATGACATGAAGCTCTCCGAGGCCCTGGATTTGGCGCAAAAAGAGCTTGAAGTACGGCGCGATGTATATACCTGGGACGTGCTTGCATGGGCTCTCTATAAGAACGGAAGGCTGACTGAAGCCGCGGAGGCAAGCGGGAAAGCGCTGCGTTTCGGAACGCGGGATTCTTTGCTGCTGTTCCACGCCGGAATGATCGCTGAAGGACTCGGTAAGCATGAACAGGCGCGCAGTGAACTGAAACAAGCACTCGAGATCAACCCGCATTTCCATTTCATCTTCGCGGATGCGGCGCAGCAGAGGCTCGCTACGCTGGAAACGCAATCCAAATCAGAGGAAGGGTCGAATCAACATGGCCGGTAAAAAACTGTTTGGCTTCCTGACATTGTTTTTCCTGCTGGGGAATTGCCGGCCGGCTGCAGCTCATCCCATGGGCAATTTCAGCGTCAACCACTACTCCAAAATTACCTTGGAGAGCGACCGTATCCGCATTCGATACTTCATCGATCTGGCGGAAATCCCCACCTACCAGGAATTGCAGCAGGCAAACATTGCGGCAACCAGCATCGATCCCAGTTCTCCGGCGGTCATCGGCTACTTATCTGCCCGCGCCCTTGAACTGGGGCGCGGTCTCACCCTCGATGTGGATGGCAAACCAACTCCCCTTCGACTCATCTCCAGCGGAGTCATCTTTCCCATGGGCGCGGGCGGATTGCCAACGATGAAAATGGGCTTTGTCTACGAAACGGCGTACCCATCGGCCTCTTCAAACGCCGGCCAAACGCAAATAACTCTCCACTACGCGGATAACAATTACCCAGGTCACAGCGGATGGAAGGAGATCGTTGCGCTTGCAACCGCAGGATCATTGCTGTCCAGCTCAGTTCATACCGCAGACCGCAGCAGTGAATTGAGTAACTATCCAACCGATCTGCTCACCAGTCCGCCTCAGGATCTCGATGCGTCCATGCAACTCTCATTGCCGCCGTCTCAAGTCCCGGTTGTGGAGAGGCAGCCGGTGCGTGCATCGCGGCCGGCAGCAGTTCCCGCGGCTTCGGCAGTCAGAACTGCGCTGAAGAAAACCCCAAGTTCGCCCCTCGTGCCGGGTGTTGTACCCTCCCCGGCAATTGGGCAGCTTGCGACACCGATAAATCTCCAGGCCAATCGCCAACAGACGCCGCGCAGCAACTTTACCGAATTGATTCAAGCCCAGCGCCTAAGCCCGTGGTTTTTGTTTACCGCGGCCATCATAGCTATCGGTCTCGGTGGCCTGCACGCGCTGGAGCCTGGGCACGGCAAAACTATCGTCGCCGCCTATCTTGTGGGCTCCAG
>Ga0181537_10002656_pt1 | contig 15622 bp, 11 predicted proteins | sample PEATcosm2014_Bin_39_FD_119765 | JGI IMG/M metagenome (GOLD analysis project Ga0181537, IMG submission 119765) | Peatland microbial communities from MTU Mesocosm Facility, Houghton, MI, USA - PEATcosm2014_Bin23_10_metaG | ecosystem: Environmental > Terrestrial > Soil > Wetlands > Peat | place... | reverse complement strand
GGATGATTCAGCGCGGCAACGGCTTGCGCTTCCACCTGAAAACGGCGCAAGCGGTCGGCGTCTTTGGCCAGCGCTTCGGGGAGAACTTTAATGGCGACGTCGCGCCCGAGCCGGGTGTCTCGAGCGCGATAGACTTCGCCCATGCCGCCGGCCCCCAGCGGCGATAGGATTTCGTAAGGGCCTAGTTTTGAACCCGAGCTGAGTGCCATGCGTGCGCGTGATTATAGCCTAGGGAGCACGTTCGACGCGGATGCTAAGATTCTGGATGGATGCGAGCGGTTCGGGAAGCCGTAGCGGCGGGAGGTGGATGGTGACTCGAGACGATGCGTGGAATCTGGCTGAAGATTGGGTGGGGGCGTGGAATGCGCATGATCTGGAATTGATTTTGTCGCACTACGAGGAGGAGGTGGAATTGACTTCGCCGGTGGCGACACAAATATTGGGAACAGCGGATGGCAAGGTGGTTGGCAAGGGCAACTTGCGGGCGTACTTTCGGCGCGGGCTGGAAGCTTATCCGGAACTGCATTTTCAGCTGCAGGACGTGCTGTGGGGTTTGAACAGCGTGGTGATTTATTACCGGACCCAGAAGGGGACGCGCACGGCGGAGTTTATGGAGCTGGGTGCGAGCGGGAAAGTGGCGCGGGTGGTGGCGAACTATAGCGCGTAGCTGGGGTCGATGCGGCTGGCGGGGAAGCAGCGCCTTGTGTTGTGATATTGCGAGGTCCTAATTGTTGTAATCATTTCGTCGCGTTGCAACATCGGAGGCTCTAGCTTCGAGTGCCAAGGAAAGAACGCAGGAGGCGGTGATGACCGTTTCACCGGGAGCAAGCTGATGAAAGCGTTGCGTTTTTCGGAGTTTGGACCGCCGTCGGTGTTGCGCATCGAAGAAGTGGCGATTCCGGGGCCTGGCGAGGGTGAAGCGCTGATTCACGTAAAGGCGGCGGCGATCAATCCGAGCGATGTGGGGAATGTCGCGGGGCGGTTTAAGAGCACCACGTTGCCGCGAACGCCCGGGCGCGATTTTGCGGGGATCGTGATCAAGGGGAAGCAGCGCGAAGGCGAAGAAGTGTGGGGGAGTTCGTCGACGCTGGGGATCGTCCATGACGGGTCGCACGCGGAATACGTTGTGGTGCCGTTAGAAACGCTGTCGAGAAAACCGCAGTCATTAAATATGGCGCAAGCGGCGGCGGTGGGGGTGCCGTTCATTACGGCTTGGGCGTCGATTGTGGGCGCCGCGCAAATTCAAGCCGGCGAGACTCTTCTGATTGTGGGAGCCGGGGGCGCGGTGGGGCAAGCAGCCACACAGATCGCGAACTGGAAGCGGGCGCGCGTCATTGGCGCGGATACGGCATCGCATCCGCTTCCCGGCACGGATGCGGTGGTGAACACGAAGACCGAGGATCTCCGCGAGAGAGTCTTCGAACTGACGGCGGGCAAAGGAGCCGATGTGGTTTTGGATACGGTCGGCGGCGCAATGTTCGAGCCGGCGTTGCGCTCGCTGGGATTCCGGGGACGACAGGTGGTTATCTCCAGCGCCGGAGAGCCACGCGTCAGCTTCAACCTGGTGGACTTCTATCACCATTCGCTCCGGCTGCTGGGAGTAGACAGTTATGGACTGACTCCGCGAGAGGTGGGCGAGATCGCCGCCGAGCTTCGCGCGGGTTTTGAAACGGGAGTTTTGCGACCGCCGCCGGTGGAGGTGGTTCCGTTTGAAAAGGCCGTGGACGCCTACAGCCGCGTGGCGTCCAGACAGACGACGACGAAGCAGGTGCTAAGTTTCGAATAGGGCGATGGGCGGAAACTTTCCTCTGAGGGTGCGCGCGACGGCAGGGAGTCAGGGAATGAAAGCACTGGTCATCTCGTTCGTAGTGGGCTCACTGGTGGGGGTTGTCTATGGCGCCATTCGCGTCAAGAGTCCAGCGCCGCCCATCGTCGCGCTGCTCGGGTTGTTAGGAATGGTATTAGGCGAGCAAGCCGGGGGATGGCTTTTTGCGAAGAAGATGCAGGCTGCGAACGTGACGGCAACGCAGCATATTGTGAGCGAACACAAAAGGCCGTAGCAGCGTCCGAACGCACAATCCGTATCGTCGGTCCCTACGACGGCGCGCGGGGCCTGCTCGCTGGGCGCTCAGTGGGGACTCGACTGGGCGGTGGCGGAAGGCTTTAGTACGGCGTTGTTGCGTTCGTCGCCGGCGATGTAGCGGTAGAACTTGCGCAGGTCGTTGAGTTGGTCTACGGGAACAGTGACGCCCTTGATTTCGAGGCTGCGGGTGTAGCGGATAACGTTGCCCTGCACCTCGGTCTTGCTGTGGTAGGCGCCGAAGGGGTAGTCGAGGTTCACGGGGGGCGGAAGATCGTCGACTTCGTAGCCGGCGGGCATGGTAATTTCAAAGGTATCGTTGTCCAGGCGCGGCCCAGGAAATTCCACGGGAAATTTGCGCGGCTCCTTGGTTTCGAGCAAACCGCTGGACTCCTCGCCAAGGACGCGTGGGCGCACCAGGAGCAGGTTACCGGCCAGCTTGGCGTACCCTTCGGAGATCAGGGAATAGTTGTAGCCGAAGGGCTGATCGATCGAGGTGGGATTGAGAATGCTGGCCTTGGTGATGCGAAACGTGGGCAGGGAGTGCGAGGCCAAGGTCTCGATGGGCTTGATGCGATCAGCATCCTTGTTGATGGTGCGCAAGGCATAGCGCTGTTCAAAGGCTGGATCGCCGTATTGCATTTCCCGAAAGTCTCCGACGAGGGTGCCGTTGGCGGCCAGGGTGAGCTTTGCGGATCGGTGGACCCCGTTGGTGGCGGGCTTTAGCAGCGGCGATTGGATGAGTGCGCCGGTCGCGGGGTCGACCAACAGTCCGTAATTGGCCTGGAGAGGGCCGCGCAAATTTCCGAAGGGCGTGTAGTCATCGGTGGGGTCGAAAATCAGGAGACGGCCGAGGGTGGGGTGATCCACGGTGGCGACGATCGATGAGTCGTTGACGTCCGCGGGCAGCTTAATGGCCAGGATTTCGTGATTGAACCAGCCGAGCATGGCGGGACGATCCGGGGCAGCACCGCCACGCTGCGTGTTGATGTCGAGAAAATAGGAGTCCACCCCGATTTCGTGGAGCATGGAACTCATCAGGGTGGCTTTGTCCTTACAATCGCCGTAGTGGTGGTTGAAGATGTCGGCCGCGGGGTGAGGCTGCAATCCGCCAATGCCCAGTTCGATGGCTACATAGCGAATATCCGATTGCACGAACTTGGCGATAGCCTGCATCTTGGCCAGCGTGGTGGTTTGTCCGACGGTGAGACTGGCGACTTTCTGTTTGATTTCCGGTGAGGCGTCGCGCCGCCCCTGCATCAGGCGGTCTTCCCAGGCGCTCATTTCCTTCCAGTTTTGAAAACCCTGGTTCTGGGCGGAGCCAGGAGGCAAAAGCATCATGACCATCAAGCCGCCCATGGCGTCCCATGGGGGCATCTCTTCTTCCGTTCGCAAGGCGGGAATATCTTTCACAATCCATTGCCATTGATTATTGCCGACGGAAACGGGGGTGGCGCCGGGATGATTGACGAAGCTGGCCCTGTATTGCCAGCCAGCCGGGAGCTGCAGCGTGTAGCGGGCCTCGACGGTGGGAACGCCTTCCTGAAAATTCCAGTTGTCCTGCAGGATATAAGGGCGAAGCTCTTGCTCAAGCTCGTAGCCCACAACATTGCCGGGATCGGGGGCGGGGATGGTCAAGATTTTGTCGCGCTCGTCGGTGGCCAATTCGCCATTCATGACGCCGCGAAGAGCGGTTTCGATGGCGTCTTTGTCTTTTACCTCGTAATCCTTGCCCTGCGCGGGTATGCACCAGCCGTGGATGGACGTGATGCGCGTTTCGTTATCGAAGCTGGCGACCACGGTGCCGAAGTCGCGGCCATTGGGACGGAGGATGCGGTAGACGCGGCGCGTCGTGCGTTTGAGTTTGCCGTTGGATTGCACGGTGAGAATGTCTTCGGCATAGAGCACGACGGCGGAAGTTTTTTCGTCGTGCGCGGGAGTGGGGGCAGCAGCAGCGGTATGCATCCAGGCCGGTGCGTCGGAGGCGCCGAGGCGCGGTGCGCATAGCAGGGCCGCAAGTGTAAAGGCAGCGACGATAGAGACGCGGCGCATGTCAGTTCTGCGCCGCGGTGGAACCGGGTTGCAACACGACCTGTAGTTCATCGTCCGCCTTCACGGCCTGGAAGAAGTTACGCAGGGCCGGATAATATTTGGTCTCGAGGTACAACACGTTCATGTCCAAGGTGCGCTGCAAGTGCAGGGTGCCTTTGTCGTTCCGCACATCCAAGGTGTAGAGAATCAGGTGGCCATCATTTTTTTGCGGCGCGGGGACGCTGGAGACCTTCCAGTCGAGCGGCAACTCAATGGCCACGTCGTCGACCTTGCGGAAGGGAAAGGTGAAATAGATGGGATGCACGCGGTCGGTGTGCTCGAAGATGTGCTTTTCGGTGTTGCTGAACAGGCCCACGGGAAGCAGGGCGCGCTTGCCGGCGCCCGAAATCCAGCCGGGCACCTTGAGCTCGTACTCGGCGATAAGGTTCTCGGAGGAGCTCCAGTCCGGCTTGTTGGTCAGCTCGATCTCGATGCCCACGGGAATATATTCGCGAATTTGATCTTCGAGGAATTTCTTGCGGGTGGCCTCATCCTCTTGGCGGTAAGAGATGCGGCGCCATTCGGCTTCGAGGCCGGTGAAGGTGACGGTGAGCTTGCCTTCGAGAGATCCCTCACTGGTGGCTTTGAGATCGGCTTTGCGTTCAATGCGGGAGACGGAAGGGTCCGGGACGGACACCTGAATCCAGCTGCCGCCGTCCTTATCGAGGCGCAGGCCTTGCACGCTGGTTTCCTGCCACGGCACGATGCCGAAGGGCGCAAAGTGGGAGCCAGGATCGCAGAAAACGTCCTTGCCGTCGATTTTGACGAGGACGACGTCGGAGGTTAGCGGGCGGGTATTCATCAACTTAGGATTAAAAAAATACTGGTCGCGAGGGGACAGATAGACTTCGTAGGCTTCGAGGCCGGCGGCGCGCAGGAGGGCCAGGTACAGGTAATCCACCTGGCGGCCGTTGCCGTAGCCGCGTTTCCACATGTCCTCAACGTTGTTGACGTCTTTTTGTTTGTCGCGCTTCTGTTCCTGCTCGGACTTCTCGACGTCCATGGAGGTGTTGTGAATCTGCAGGACGCGAGCGTAGATTTTGCGGGCTTTCACGTCCGGGGAATCTCCTGGCGAAACGATGCCCGCGACGGCTTCTTCCATGGCTTTGCGCTTGTTGATGAAACTTTCCACGGTGTCGTTGTACTTCTTGCCCTGTTTTTTCCAGAACTTGTCCGGGTCCTTCTCGACGTCCTCGCTATAGATGAAATCCACGCGGGATTTCAGCTCATTCTCTGGCGGCATGAAGTCTTCGCTGTGAAAGGCGGGGATGTCGCTGGCGTCGAGGGTTATGAGGCTGCCGGCGTTCTTGGGCGGGCTGGTACCGGGCGGGAGGGAGTTCCAACTCCAGGTGATGGCAAACCCGGTGGCTTGCTTGAGCGTGAATTTGGCGCGTTTGGTAAAAAGCTCGTCGCTGAGAATCCAGCGCGAATCGTAAATCAGGTATTGCTCCCAGCTGCTGGTATAGCGGTATTCGATGATGCTGCCGACCTGGACGTCCGGCAGGGTGAAGGTCTTGGCCATGATTTTCAGGTCTTTGCCCTTCACAATAGGCGCCATGTAAAACTTGCCGTCGAAGTTCACGATAGTGCCATCCGGACGGATCGTGCGCGCGCGAATGCTGTTGATCTGTTCGCCCTGCAGATAAAGCGGGATGGAGACGTCGCCGTATTTGCGGCCCTCTTCGGTGAGGATCTTTATGCGCACGTAGTTGTTCTCGTGGTAGGCCTGATCGTCGCGATCGACTTGGCGATAGAGGTTGATGGCGGGGGCGCCGGGGGCTTTGGGCTCGACGGTCATTTTCAGTTCGTCCGGGGAGATGGGGAGCCAATCGTCGGCGGTGGCGGTGGGGGCCGTGGTGGTGGCGGCGAACAGGAAGAGGGCAGCGATGGCGACGATGGCGATCAGGCAATTGCGCATGCCGTGGTTCTGTGTGGGCACGATGGGCCTCCGGGTGAGAGCGGGATTCTGCGGGACATGCGTGGTGAGCGCGGAGTTGTTGCCTGGAACGACGGTGCGGCTAGAAACGACACTGCTGGGCATGGGCCGGCCTTGAGCGTCAGTTGATTGGACCTGTAGTACGTGTTGAGCGGGACAATATAGCACGGTTCTAACGCTGTCAAGGTTACGGGAGGACGGCGGTTCCATGCGACTTGGGGTGCTTGTTGGTGGCGCGATGGATGAGGCGGCGGATCGGAAGAAACGGCCGGATGGCCGCAAGGAAAAGTAAAGATGACGCCCTAAAGGGCGTCGCTACAAGGGCACCATGAAAAGGTCGCCGCGACAACGGCGTCATGCACGTGAGGAAAGACTTTCGTGGCGGGGCCGGGTGCGGCATAATCCAGCCGCCGTCTGGGGAGACATTTTGGCGCGCTTCGGTGGCAAGGGCGCGTTAAACGGGGTTCGACGGGGCAGCAACAGAATCCGCAGTAAAAATTTGTAAGTTCGCGGCAACGATTTGCAATGTGCAGTAAGGGGAGGAATTGGTGAGCGAACGGCCTTGGAGTTCCACGGCACCGCCTGAAGAATTTCGCACGTACATCGGCGCGGAAGAATCCTTAAAGGAATTTACGCTACGGGCGGTGATTCTGGGCGCGCTGTTTGGGCTGTTGTTTGGCGCGGTGACGGTGTATGTGGGATTGCGCGCGGGGCTTACAGTGTCCGCGTCGATTCCCATTTCCGTGTTGTCCATTAGCATTTTGCGGGCGTTTGGGCGTTCCACGATTCTTGAAAATAATATTGTGCAGACCACCGGTTCGGCGGGCGAATCGCTGGCGGCTGGTGTGATGTTTACGATTCCAGCGCTGATCTTTCTGGGATTCGGCTCGGAATTTACGTTTTGGCGAATTTTTCCACTGGCTCTGCTCGGCGGTTGGCTGGGCGTGCTGTTTATGGTGCCGCTGCGGAGGCAGCTCATCGTGAAAGAGCACGGCAACCTCAGCTTTCCCGAAGGTACCGCTTGCGCCGACGTGCTGGTTTCTGGCGAACGCGGCGGGTCGTTTGCTGGCCGCGTGTTCTGGGGACTGGGCCTCGGCGGCATCTACACGTTTTTGATGAACACGGTGCAGGCCTGGCCTTCGCAGCCGGAGTCGCGGCCGGCGTGGTTTCCCGGCGCGTCGTTTCGCGCGGCGATCACCTCGGAATATCTCGGCGTGGGTTACATCATTGGCTCGCGCGTTTCGGGGATCTTATTTGCAGGCGGCATCGTGTCGTGGCTGGTGATTATGCCGGCGATCAAGTTTTATGGGCAGCTCGCGAACGGCGTGCCGATTTATCCCTCGACCATTCCGATTCCGCTCATGTCGCCGGATCAGATTTGGGGCACGTATATACGCCCGATGGGGGCGGGCGCGGTGGCGGCGGCGGGACTGATCACGCTGCTGCGCACAATGCCGACAATTATTTCCGCGCTGCGCTCGGGATTGAAGGATGCGCGGACGCAAGGCACGGGAAGCTCGGCCGCGCCGTTGCGCACGGAACGCGAAATTCCCATGCGCACGGTGATCCTCGGCTCCATCGTGATCATCGCGATGATGTGGGTGCTGCTGACATTTGACCCGATGAAAGGCGCGGAAACGCGCTGGTATCAGAATCTCTTCGCCGGCGTTTTCGTGGTGGTGTTCGGATTTTTGTTCGTCACGGTGGCGGGGCGGATTAGCGGGCTGCTGGGCAATTCGTCCAACCCCATCAGCGGCATGAGCATCGCGACGCTGATGGCTACGTGCGCGATTTTTTTCGTGGCCGGATGGACCGCGCCCAATTATCAGGTGCTGGCACTGATGATCGGCGGGGTGGTGTGTATTGCTGCGGCCATTGCGGGGGCGACCTCGCAGGATTTAAAAACCGGCTTTCTCGTCGGCTCGACTCCGTATTGGCAGCAGATGGGCCTGCTCATCGGGGTCACCGTTTCCACGCTGGCCATCGGCACCACGCTCAACTTGATGAACACCGGCCTCGAGAAATACATTCCGCAGCAGATTAACGTGAACGTGCAGTCCTTGCCGGAGGGCGTGAAGATAGAGCGCGAATCTTTTACGTATAAAGACAAGACGTACACGCTGCTGAATTCGTTGGGCTCGCACGAAGTGCCCGACGGCGAATATCTGTACGATGCGAGCTCGCAGCGTATCGAGTATCAGTGGGCGCAGGGCATCGGCAGCGACAAGGCGCCGGCGCCGCAAGCGCGGTTGATGGCCACGGTGATCAGCGGCATCTTGAATCAGCGTTTGCCGTGGCGGCTGGTGCTGATGGGCGTGGCGCTGGTGATCGCCGTGGAAATTCTTGGCGTGCGCTCGTTGGCGTTTGCCACCGGTTCTTATTTGCCGCTCGGTACCACCGCGGCCATGTTTGCCGGAGGATTGCTGCGTTCACTCGTCGAAGCCACCACCAAGAAAAAGGACGAAAGCGAAGCCAGCCCTGGCGCGCTGTATTCGAGCGGATTGATTGCCGCGGGCGGGGTCTTCGGGCTGCTCGGTATCGTCATTAATCTTTTGCAAGATCCGGAAATCTCCAGCCATGTGCCCGGGTGGTTTGCCTCGATGCTGCGCTTGCCGTGGCGGCCTGACCTCTTCGCTTGGGGGCCGAAGCTGCTTGGTCCGACGCTGGCGAACAGCAACCTCTTCGGCATCCTTATGTTCGCGCTGCTGGGCGCTTCGCTCTTCTACTTTGCGCGCAAAAAGCTCGATTAGTGGCTGCGCAACTCGATTAACGGGCGCGGGGCAGGCGCGCTTTGACCCGCCCGGTTTTCGGTTCTAAACTTGCATTCATGGCCTACCGCCCGCCACGCGGCTACGCGTTCAACTGGAGCAGCTTCATCACGCCCGGGGTGAAGCTGATCGTCATTGCCTGCACCGCCGTTTTTCTGGTGCAAACGCTGGTCAACGTGCTTTTGGGTCCGCAGGTCGGGTATCGCTACCTCACCTTAAATTTCGGCCTGATGCCCTACGCCGTCTTCCATGGTTATATCTGGCAACCGTTCACCTATATTTTCTTCCACGACGGTTTGCTGCATATTCTGATCAACATGCTGATGCTGTGGATGTTCGGGCGGGACCTCGAGCAGCTCTGGGGCAAAAAGCGCTTCCTCAGCTATTTTTTTCTATGCGGCGTGGGCGCCGGACTGATTGAGTTGCTGGTGAAGGCCATTCCGCTATTTTTTGGCAAACCGCTCTCCACGATACCCAGCATCGGCGCTTCCGGTGCGATTTTCGGAATTTTCATCGCCAACGCCATTCTCTTCCCGGACCGCCAGATCTGGCTAATCCCCTTGCCGATCACCATCCCGATGCGGCCGTATGTGGCGGTGATGGGGGCCATCGAGTTTTTTCTGTCGCTGGGTTCCGGCGGCGACGGCGTGAGCCACATCTGCCATCTCGGCGGCATGTTGGTGGGCTGGATCTACCTGCGGCGCGGTTCGTTTTTTTACGGCTTGCGGAATTCGATTTCGGACTGGCGGCTGCAACGGAACCGCAAGAAATTTGAAGTGTTTATGGGCAAGAAGAACGAGCCGCGCTCGCGGCCGGATAACTGGGTTAATTAAAGTTATTCTTTGTGGACGGCCGCGCTACTCCCGCGCCGAGCCAATTTCGTGAAATTTCATAAAATTAGTCGTGCCGCGCACACCCATCGGCGTCCCCGCCACGATGGCAATCACGTCGCCCTTGCGCACCAGTTTTTCTTCGAGCAGCCGCTCTTCCGCAATGCTCGCCAAACCATCGATCTTTCGCACATCAGGGATATTGCGCGGCATCACGCCCCAGATCAGCGCCATGCGCCGCCGCGTTTCCGCCACCGGCGAAAACGCCACGATGGGCACCAGCGGCCGGTAACGCGAGACCAGGCGTGCGGTGAAGCCGCTGTGCGTAAACACCGCGATCAGCCGCATGTGCAGCTCGCGCGAGGCGTGGCACACCAGTTCGGCCACGGACTCCGCCACCTTTAATTTTTCCTGCACGCTCGAAGGCTGCGGAAACTCCTTGATACTGCCCTCCGCCTCCTCGATGATGCGCGCCATCATGCTCACTGCTTCCACGGGATACTTCCCGGAAGCGGTCTCCGCGGACAGCATCACCGCATCGGAGCCGTCGAAAATCGCGTTGGCCACGTCCGAAGCCTCCGCGCGCGTGGGCCGCGGATTCTCCGTCATGGATTCGAGCATCTGCGTAGCGGTAATCACCGGCCGGCGGAATTCGCGCGCCCGCGCAATGATCATTTTCTGCACCACCGGCACGCGCTCCGGGTTCATCTCCACGCCCAAGTCGCCGCGCGCCACCATCACGGCGTCTGCGGCGCGCAAAATGCCGTCGAGATTTTCGATGGCTTCGGGCTTTTCGAGCTTGGCGATCACCGGCGTGTCGTATCCCGCGCGTTTGATCAGCAATTTCGCCAGCAGCACGTCTTCCGGCCGCCGCACGAAGCTGACCGCGATGTAGTTGACCTGCTGTTTCAACGCGAACTTCAGATCCACGCGGTCTTTCGGCGTGAGCGCCGGGACGCGCAACTGCACCCCCGGCAGATTGATTCCCTTGTTTTGGCCGAGCGTGCCGCCGTTGACCACCTCGCAAATCACTTCCTGCCCGCGCACTTGCACAACGCGCAGTTCGATCAGCCCATCGGAGAGCAGGATTCGCGCGCCGCGGCCTACTTCGCTCGGCAAGGGCAGAAACGTGGTGTTCACGCGTGTGGAATCGCCCAGGATTTTCGCCGTGGTAATGGTGAATTTTTGCCCCGCGCGCAAATCCACGGTCTGTCCGCCGGCCAATGCGCCGGTGCGAATCTTGGGGCCTTGCAGATCGGCCAGGATGGCGATGGGTTTTTCCAGCTTCATGGCCAGCGCACGCAAGTCGGCGATGATTTCCGCTTTGGCTTCGTGCGAACCGTGGGAAAAATTCAGCCGCGCCACATCCATCCCGGCGCGCAGCAGCCGCTCCATAATGCGCGGTGAACCGCTGGCGGGCCCGATGGTGCAGACGATTTTTGAATGCCGGTACGCCATGTGTGCGTGGTGGAAAAAGGATGGCCTTTAACTTCGGCCTTTTTGCAATGCGCTTTCGTACGTGCCTATTTTACTGTGTTAGTGTGCGACGGCAAACTCGGCAACTATTTTTGCCAGCACGTCGACGCCTTTGGTAAACGACGCGATGGATACCCGCTCGTCGTCCCCGTGCATGCGTTTCAGATCCTCGTCATTCAGGGGAAACGGTACCAGTCCATAGGCCTGCACGTTGCGCAGCCGCAGCGTCGAAGAATCCGTGGCCCAGGTGGACTGAAACGGCAGCGTGGGCGCGCCGCCAAACTCGCGCGTGGCCACGCGCGCAATCGTCGCGTAAAACTCCGTCTCCAGCGAGGAATCTGGCGCCGCCAGGCTGGTCGTGGGCAGCACATCAAAGTGAATCGCCGGATCGTTCACCAGCTTGGTCAGATCCAGCAGCACGGTATTGATGGTATCGCCCGGCAGCAGCCGCACGTTCAGGTTGGCGTGCGCTTCGCCCGGAATCACGTTGCGCGCCGTGCCGGCATTCAATATCGTCGGCGCAATGGTGTCGCGCATCATGGCGTTCCACAGCGGGCTATCGTCAGAAATCACGTGCTGCGCATGTTCGCCGCGATCCGGCGTATCCAGCGAACGCATCCATTTCCCCACTTCGTCGTCTTCCAGTGGCGCCAGTCCTTCGAAATAGCGCCGCACAATCGTGGTAAAGCGCACTGGGGCCGCGTACGCGCCAATCCTCCCCACCGCCGTCGCCAGGTGCACCACAGCGTTATCTTTCGTCGGCTGCGACGCGTGCCCGGACGTGCCGCGTGCCGTCACGCTGATGTTCATGGAAACTTTTTCGCTGGCCTGCAAGCCGATGTACTGCACCTTGCCATTCACCGCGAAAACGTTGCCGCCTTCGTTGATCGCGAAGCCCGCCGCAAACTTGTCCCAATATTTATTCGCCAGGTTGGCGATACTAGCCTCCCCGCTCGTCTCTTCGTCCGCGGTGGCCAGAAAAATCACATCGCGGTTCAGCCTCACCGCGGAGCGCTTCAGCGCAATAAACGCCGCCAGATTCGCCGCCAGCATGCCTTTGTCGTCGATGGCCCCGCGCCCGTAGATGTAGCCATCCTTTACCACTCCGCCGAAGGGGTCCACACTCCAATGCGTTTTGTCTGCGGGCACCACATCGAGGTGCGCCACCAGCAGCAGCGCTTTCGATGGCTCAGCCATTGCCGCGCTGCGCAACCGCGCCACCACCGCGCTGCGTCCCGGCGCCATTTCCAGAATCTCGGGATTCAGTCCTTCTTTTTGCAGCACGCCGGCAACGTATTTCGCCGCCGGCTCTTCGCCGCCCGGCGGGTTCGAGGTATTAAACTTGATCAGATCCGTCAGCCAGGTTTGCGCCTCCAGCGCCAACCCGCCGGTATCTCCAGGCCGCGGTGCCGACGTGGACACCGTTGCCGGAGGCGGATTCGCCGGAATTCCCGGCCCATTCACGCGCGACTGCGCGGCGAGCGGCATCGCACCCGGCAACAGCAACACTATCGCCAGCATTGGCACCGCGCAGATTCCCTGCCACGCCCTCGCTCTCCAGTTCACAAGCGCACCCTCAGTTTTGGTTTTGGCAACCCGCGCCCGGCGGGCAAAACCATCCCTGCAACCGTTTTGCATGGAATGTGCTTCATACTAGCATGCGGTTACAACGCCCTGGCGCGCGGCAATAGACCGGCGTTGCGTATCTTCAACGTGGCGCGCCGGCACAAAAGCGCGTCCGGAGTTTGGAACCTTTGCACAGAAAATCGGGCATTGGTTAGCATCGGGTGGTAGGCAAGTTCAGCTATGCGTTGGATTGTCGCGAAGGTTGTTAAGATAGCTGGGCTACGATTTCAGAACGTCAGCGCCAAGCGAGGGGTGACAGGCAATGGGGTTCACGAGAGTGCGCAATCGCGCAATTTGGGCAGGCATCCTGAGCGCGACGTTGTTGGCCACGGGGTGTCTTTTGGCCACCGCCGGCCTCCGCGGCCAGGAACCGAACGGCCCGCAAGGCGGCGCGCAACCACCGCAGGGCGCGCCAGACCAGAAGCCCGCCCCGCCACCGCCGCCACAAGCCGGCGTGAGTATCTCCGTCGAAGCTCCCATCGTCACCGTCGACGCCGTGGCCACCACACAGCACGGAGACCTGCTCATGGGCCTCAAGAAAGAAAATTTCCGCATCACCGATGACGGCGTGCCGCAGACCATCTCCGGCTTCAACGCCGGCGACTCTCCCATCACCATGGTGGTGGTGATGGAATTCAGCTCGCGCGCCTACGGATTCTTCGCCTCCTATGCAAAATACTGGGCCGACGCCCTCTTCCCCAACCTGCAACAGCGCGACTGGGTGGCCCTCGAAACCTTCGACATGAAAACGCGCCTGGAGGTGGACTTCACGCAGGACAAAAACGAGGTTCGCAACGCCATCTATCATCTCTACTTTCCGGGCTTCCACGAATCCAACGTCTTCGATGCGCTGCTGGAAACGACCGATCGCCTGAAAGACGTAAAGGGTAAAAAATCCATACTGCTGCTGGCCAGTGGCATCGACACCTTTTCCAAACACACGCTCGACCAGACCTACAAGGAACTGCGCCAGAGCGACATTCCCATCTTCTGCGTGGGCCTCGGCAAAGTATTCACCAACGCCGTGGAACTGCACGGCTCGAATCGCTCAGAGATTAACTTCCTGCAGGCGGAGAATGAGCTACGAACCTTTTCTTCCATGACCGGCGGTTTCGCGTGGTTTCCGCAATTCGACGGCGAAATCCCTGGCATCTTCCAGCAAGTCGCTAGCTTCCTGCGTCACCAATACAATTTGTCCTACACTCCCACCAACGGGAACGACGGCAAATATCACAAAATTAAAGTGGAATTGGTGGCGCCAGACGGCGGCCCGCTGACCGTGCTCGATCAAAAAGGCAAGAAACAAAAGTACGTAGTCTATGCCCGTGAAGGCTATCAAGCTCCGAAGGGTGTCGGTGGCGGGGACTAATAGCCTTTCGTCAAATCCACCACGTTGAACAATTCGCGCCCATCGAACCAGCGCTCCACCAGTTGCACCAATAATTCCGTTTCGCGTAGCCACAAGCGGCTGCTGATGGCGCTGGTATGCGGTGTGATGAACAGATTCGGCGCCGTCCACAGCGGACTTTCCGCTGGCAACGGCTCAACGTCTGCAACATCCAGCGCCGCCCCGCCCACTTGTCCGTTCGCGAGCGCTCGTACCAGCGCCGCATCGTCAATAGCCGAGCCGCGTCCCAGATTAATAATGCGAACCCCGCGCTTCATGCGCGCGAACCGCTCGGCATTCATCAAATGTCGCGTCTGGGGCGTCTCCGGAATGGAGAGCACCACGTAATCCGCGTCCGCCAATACTTCGTCCAGCTTTTCCATCGCCACGATGCGTTCCACGTGTGTCAGATCGCCCTTGCCGCTGCGCGTCACGCCGATCACGCGCATCTCCAATGCTCGCGCACGCTTCGCAATCTCCCGCCCGATCGATCCATATCCCACGATCACCAGCGTCGTGCCATTCACTTCTGTCAAATGCTGCGGTTTATCCCACAACAATTGCTGCGACCAGACCTTCTCGTCCTGCTGGCGCACGGTATCCGGAAAATTCCGCGCCAGCGCCAGGATCAAGCCGATGGTGTGCTCCGCCATGGGCACGGAAAACACTCCGCTGGCGTTGGTCACCATGATTCCCGAGTTCACAATCTCCGGATAGGCCAACTGCCCCACGCCGGCCGTCGTTGCATGGATCCACTTCAGCTTTTTCGCCAGCCGGAGTTGCTCCGGCCGCAGCGAGGGCCCTACAAAAATGTCCGCGTCGGCAATCTCTGCTGCCAACCCGTCGAAGGTCGGCAAATGCACCACGCGCATTTCCGGCCAGCGCTGCTGCAGCGTCTCCCACAGCACGGGCTTGGCCTGCCATTCCGTGAATGGCTGCCAAACGCAAATGACCAGCTTGGTGTCCTGTGGCTTCGTTCGATTCATGGTCGTTTTCTGGAAAAAGTTGCGTGCTCGGAGTCCACGGACACCTCAGGACTCCACCGCCGGCGTGCGCACCCACGGGTGCACGCACAAATCCTCCCCGGTCATCTCCACCGGACGCGGCTGCCCCAGCGCGCTCAACATAGTCGGCGCAATATCCCGTAGCGACCCGCCTTCCCGCAAACGCACGCCTTCGTTGTTGCTCACCAGAATCAGCGGCACCGGATTCGTGGTGTGATAGGTATGCGCCCCGCCGGTCGTGGGATCCACCATCGTCTCCGCATTCCCGTGATCCGCGGTGATGATCCACGCGGCATCGTCAAAGCGCGCTTTCAGCGCCTGATAAATCTGCCCGAGCCCGGCGTCCACCGCTTCCACAGCCTTGATCGCCGCTTCCAGCTTGCCGGAGTGTCCCACCATGTCCGCATTCGCATAATTCATGATG
>Ga0181537_10002655_pt1 | contig 15631 bp, 10 predicted proteins | sample PEATcosm2014_Bin_39_FD_119765 | JGI IMG/M metagenome (GOLD analysis project Ga0181537, IMG submission 119765) | Peatland microbial communities from MTU Mesocosm Facility, Houghton, MI, USA - PEATcosm2014_Bin23_10_metaG | ecosystem: Environmental > Terrestrial > Soil > Wetlands > Peat | place... | reverse complement strand
TTAAACGATCGTTGATTTGCGAACGTTGTGAGGGCTTCTGGCTTCGTGACCAGCTTACAGCCAACCCGTTCAGCCGTCCCGACGAGTCCTTGAAAGGAAAGCTCTACGATCTCTACTTCCGAGCCATATATTATCGCGAAAGCGATTTCATTTTCTATCTGGACATAATGGAGAAATACATGGTTGCCGCAGATTTGCCGAACCAGAAAAGATTCGAGGTTGCCAGGCAACTGACTTCGCAAGTGAGAGAGAGCAAAGAGAATGGCCGCGCATATGCCGTTTTATTTGCGGAATGGGACAAAGTGTTCCTAACCGATGCCAGAACCCGAGCCAAGTTGCTCCTTTCGGAAGCGGCTCTCGCCATCGAACGCTACCGGCTGGCGAATCACAACCTGCTTCCACCCGCATTACAAGACGTCGTTCCCGCTTTCTTGCCCGCGGTTCCCCTGGATCCCTTCGACGGCAAGCCGCTCCGCTACCAACTGCTTCCCAAAGGCTATCTCATTTACAGCATCGGCGAGGATGGTGTGGACAACGGTGGCAAGGAATGGGATCCGGAGAAACAAACCGGCGACCGCACCTTCACCGTTGAACGGTAGATTTTTGCGGGCCTTGCGTCCTACCCGATGTAACCTTTTAACGATTTAACCTTGTAACGCTCAGTTCAAATGATACGGCCGGCCCGCCTGATACAACTTCATCTGCTCCCGAAGCTCGCCCGCCAAGGCGGAGTTGGACTGTGCCTCCGCAAGCTGCAAGGCGCGCTGCCCGGTTTGCACCGCCTCGGGAAATCGACCGGCCTCGGCGTACGCCGCCGCCAGCGTTCCCAGAAAGACCGGATTTCCATTCCCCGTCAGCAGGTTCGCCCGCTGCGCGAGTTCCACCGCTTGCCGGCCGTTGCGCAGCGACGCGTCCGGACAGATGGCCAGCACCCACGCCAGGCTGTTCTGCGCCTCCGCGTAATCGGGCCTGAGCCGCAGCGCCTCCCGGAAATGAGTAATCGCTTCTTCCGCATTGCCTTTTTGGAGGAGCGCACTGCCCAGGTTGAACTGCGCTTCCAGGAAATCAGGATTGATTTGCACCGCCTTCTCGTAATGCGGGACGGCGTCCTCCACGTCGCCTTTTTGGGACAGCGCATTGCCGAGATTATAATGGGCCTCCGCGAATTCGGAATTGATCTGCAGCGCCTTTTGATAATGCGCAATCGCCTCGTCCACCTTGCCCTCCGAGCACAGGGCGTTGCCGAGATTATTCTGCGCTTCCATGTAAACCGGATTGATTTCCAGCGCCTTCTGATACTGCGCGACGGCGTTGGTCACCTCACCCTTTTGGAACAACGCGAGGCCGAGATTGTTGCAGGTAAAATCGTCGTTGGGATTGATGCGCAACGCCGTTTGATAATGGTCAATCGCCTCGTCAACTTTTCCACGTTGGAACAACGCATAGCCGAGGTTGCATTCCGCAATGGAGTTGTCCGAGGTGCAGGCCAGCGCCCGTGTCCATAACGTTTCACTGTTTTGCCAATAAGCCGTCTGCGCGCGCGCGCAAAAAGCCAAGGCCGCCAGTATGCCCGCAGCACATCCGACCAGCACCACCCGACCGCGCCGGCCGGCGCACAAATCCGCCGCCAGCCAAGCCAGCATCAGATACAAACCGATCTGCGGCAGATAAGTGTAACGGTCCGCCCGCGCCTGCGTTCCGACCTGCAGTATCCCGATGACCGGCGCCAGCATCACCAGATACCAAAGCCACCCGACCAGAAGATACGGACGTGATTTTCGCAGGAGAAACACTCCCGTGGAGACTGAAAGCAAAAGCATTGAAGCCAAGATCACTTCCCCGGCTGGCGCGCCATTCGCCGGAAACGGGTACAAAACCGACAGACCCGTCGGCCAGAACATTTGTTCCAAATAGGCCGCGTAGGAGATCACGGCATTGCCCAGGCGCGCAGAAAGGGAAATCTGGTCCAACGGCCGGATGGCCTCGCTTTGGGCGAAAATCGTGGCCGCACACGACGCCGCCACCAGCCCGAGCAACGGCAATTTTTCCAAAATCACTCGTCTCGGAATCTGCATTCCGCCCAGCCGAAAAACGGATTGCGCGGCGTCATCGCCTTGCAACCGGTTCAACGGCCAGTAGTCCAGCAACAGCAAAACAAAAGGCAGCGTCACCAGCATCGGCTTGCTCATCAGTCCCAGCGCAAACAACAACATCACCACTCCGTAGCGCATCGGCGACCATGGCTTCCGCGCATACCCCGCATAAGCGCCGATGGTCAGCATGAAGAACACCCCGCTCAACACGTCCTTGCGTTCCGCCACCCACGCCACCGATTCCACCCGCAACGGATGAATTGCAAACACCGCGGCCACAAACGCGCTGCGCCACAAAAACCCCGTCATCCCGCGCAACACCAAAAAAAGCAGAATCGCCACAACCGTGTGCAGCAGGATGCTCGTGAAATGATGGCCGCCGGGATGCAATCCATAAAACTGGCAGTCCAGCATGTGCGAAATCCAGGTCAACGGATGCCAGTTGAAGGCATAAACGCTGGTGAATGCCCATACCACGCCCGCGGCCGTCAAACCCCGCACCACCTCCGCATTCCCGTACACGTATTTGTCGTCGTCAAAATTGACAAACCCGTGATGCAAAGCCTGGCCGAACACGACCCAGATAATCGTCGCCAGAAAAACGCATACCCCCGCCACCTTCCACCGCTCATCCGTGATTGCCGCACGACTCCCGGATGCCGCCGCACGGGAATCGGTCCCTCGCGTTTTTCCCGCGGACGCCGAAACGGGCGCCTTCATTCGCGCGGCCGATGATTTCTTCCTGGATTTTCGACTCATGCGGCGCGCTCATGATTAAGGATGCCGACGGCCCAGTTCCCTCTCCGTTTTAACCTTTTAACCTTTTAACAATTTGGCGCTTTAACGCTCAATTCAGCGCCATTCCGCGCCGGATATACGTCGGCACATCCAGATCCTCGCCGCCGTGAATCGTCGGCTCGCTCTTCTCAAAACGCCCCTTCGAGATGGTCTCCAGCGGCATCAACATCTGCCGCTGATTGCCGGGCTTGCGCCGCGAGCGGTCCTGGGCCTTGAACATTTTTTCCGCCTCCTGCGCCGTCAATTCCGGCGCCGGCGGCAGGTGCCGCGGACCCGGACGCCGCGCGCCCCTGGGATTCGCCAGCTCCTGCTCGCGCTCGCCCGCCAGCCCGTCCTTCGCGTTCGAGCGCGCCCGTTCGTCCTCCGCATTCTCGCGCGACGCCACCAGCGTCACCGACAACTTGCCCGCGAAGGCCTCGTAAATTCCCGCGCCCATGATGATGTGCGCGTTCTCGCATTGCCGGTTGATTTGTTCCATCACGCGGTTCACCTCCGCCATGGTCATGTCCGGGCCGCCCGCCAAACTCACCAGCACCGCGTCCGCCTCCGCCAGTACCTGGCCGTTTTCCAGGAACGGATGCGCGATGATTTTTTCCACCACCTCGTGCGACCGGTTTTCGCCGGAGGCCTCGACCGTCGCCAGCGAGCTTTCCTCGTGCCGCCCGCGCAACACCGCGCACAGGTCGTTGAAATCCACGTTGATCAATCCCGTGTGCGTCACCAGCCGCCAGATGCCGCGCACGCCCTGCGCCAGCAGTTCGTTCGTGATCTTGAACGCCTCGTTCACGCTCGTGTTCTCGTCAATCAACTTGAACACCTTCTGGTTCGGCATGCAGATGACGCCATCGGCCGCGCTTTTCAACTCGCGCAAACCCAGTTGCGCCTGCCGCTGCCGGCGCGAACCTTCAAATTCAAACGGCAGCGTCACAATCCCCAGCACCAGCGCGCCGCCCTCCCGCGCCAATCGCGCCACCACCGGCCCCGCGCCCGTGCCCGTCCCGCCGCCCAATCCCGCCACCACGCAGACAATGTCCGCGCCCGCGCACAACGCGCGCATTTTCTCCACATCCTCCTCCGCCGCCGCCCGGCCCATCTCCGGGTCGCCACCCGTCCCCAGCCCGCGCGTCATCTTGGCGCCCAGGGTGATCCGGTCCGGCACGTTCAATTGTGCCAGCGCCTGCGCGTCCGTGTTTACGGCGGTGAAACCCACCCCCGCAAAGTCCTGCCGCGCCATGTATTCCACGGCATTCCCGCCCCCGCCGCCCACGCCGATGACCTTGACCAGGAACTTCTTCGCCGCGGCGACGCCCTCGGGCGCCGGCTGGTTCGCTTCTGCAGGCTGGTTTGCTTCTGCGCTCATGCGTTTTGATTTTGACTTTGAATTCGTCTTTTTCACGGTCCCGGCCCGCATCCTAGCCCCGGCTACGGGCACCCGACAACCCCAAAACGGCCAAAAACCATGCTCGTTTTTCGTCATAATACTGTGACAATTATTTACTTGTATTTTCCCCGCGGATGAGTCTAGATTAGAGTTGCCACAATTGGCCGGGTATGGTGCCCGTTTGGTGTCCGCTGAATAATTGCATGAACAAATCTAACCGCACGGGGGTGTCTTGAGCCGCCCGTTTTCTCCACGTCCTACTTCTTCCGCTTCATTCGTCAGGGTCAACGGGAAAATTCGTGCCCGCGAAGTGAGGGTGATTGGAACGGACCATGCCCAGTTGGGCGTCATCTCCCTGGGCGACGCCCTCAACCTCGCCCGCGCCAAGGGCGTGGACCTCGTGGAGATCGCCCCGAACGCCGTCCCGCCCGTCTGCCGCCTGGTGGACTTTGGCAAGTTCCGCTACGAGCAATCCAAGAAGGACAAGGAATCCCGCAAGCATCAGCACGCCAACAAGGTCAAGGAGATCCAGCTCAGCCCCAAGATTGACCCGCATGACCTCGGCGTCAAATTGAGCCACGCCATCGATTTCCTCTGCGAAGACATGAAGGTCAAGGTCGTCCTCAAATTCCGCGGCCGCGAAATGGCCCACACGGAATTCGGCTTCGCGTGCATCGAAAAATTTCTCAAGGACACCGCCCCCTTCAGCCATCCCGATTCGCCGCCGAAACTCATCGGCCGCGCCATCAACGTGATGCTCAGCCCCCTGCCCCGCGCCAAGCGCGCCAAGAACCCGCACGAAGCCGCCAACAAGGCTGCCGCCGCCGCGGCCGCAGCGAACGGCAGCCATAATTCCGGCAACAGCGGCAACGGCTCCAACCACGCCGTCAGCCCCCCGGAAATCGAGTCCGGCGATTCCGTTGCCGCCGCGTGATTGGTAGGGTCGGCGCGCTGCGCCGACCTGGAAGCCGTGGCACTTTCCGCGCAGGAATACTAAGGTTTTGGCGATTGCCAGTTGGCAATATCATCCTCCGTCCCAAACTTTCCGTCCGGTCCCGCTGAACTGAGGTCATACGAATTCGTCCGGTGTTTGCCGGGATATTCGTACAAGTAAGGATGGCCCCAGGGATCAAGCGGGATTGTGTTGTTCAAACAAATATAATAAGGATGCCAGCTATTTGCGCCGGCAGGCTTTTCTATCAGATCTCTCAGGCCATTTGTCCCCGCAGGATAGTAGCCGTTGTCGGCTTTGAAGTTATCAAACGCCACGCTCAGGCCGTAGATCTGGATGTCTGCTTTCCTGTGCCGCGCCTTCCCTGCAGCGATACCGTTTGAGACGAGACAGGCACAAATGATAACCAACATTGACAAGGCAATCACGAGGTAACACGAATCAGTCCTGCTCCACCTGCTCTTCATATTATCCCCAGGGGCATTCATCATCCCGCTAGCAAGTTCCGCCTACCTCGTTCCACCCCAATCTCGCACCAGTTCCGGAAATTGGCAATGCTCACACAGCGCGTTCGAATGATCGCAAAAATCGCGCAGGATTTGCAACAAACCCTGCTGCGCCGCCGCACCTTTCAACACCCCCGCCTTCGTGCCGCCCAATAATCTCTGCCGCGCCGCCCGCAGCACGCTGTTGTCCTCCGCCGCGGGCCAATGGTAATACCGGTGCTCCGCCACGCGCTGCAATTCCCCGTTCTTCCCCTCCGCCGCGCGCATCCAAAACCACGGCAGAATCACGTTCACCGCCAGGTCCGTCACCCGCGCCGCGCCCAGCATCGGTTGCGCCCTTTCCATCCGCGCGGAACGAAACGTCCAGTGCCACGACCAGAAATCGTCCCGCTCCACCTGCAGCGTTTCGAGCAATGACTCCGCGAGCGCCGCGTCCGGCAGCGTCGCCGTGAACCATTTCTCCAGCTTCGCCGGCAAATCGCCCGCCGCCAGCCAGTGCGCCGCCAGCGCCAGCCGCCGTTGCGGATGGTTCGCCGGCCGCAGATTGTTGAAGCGCCAGAGCTGCCGCGGCAGCGTGCAATCGCCGAACTGCTCGCGCTCGCGCCACCATTGGTCCCAGACGCGCCGCACATAAACATCCGCGCCCGATTGCGCGCGCGTCAGCTCCGCCGGCAGCAAACCGCCCACGCCGAACAATCTCGCCTGGCACGCCGCGGGCGCGCATGGCAGCGACAGCCATTGCAGACGCGACTCCGCCAGGCTGTGCATCGGCCAGACGTTTTGCTTGTAACCCAGCGCGCGAAACAAGCCCTCCCACAGCGCCTGCTCCCAGCCCGTTTGCCGCGCGCGCGCCTGGAACTGGACCGCCTTGCTCCGCCATCTGACCTCCGCGGCGTGATGCAGCAGTTCTGTCAGTTTCTCCGGAGGCAGTTCGCGCAGCGGCCCACAGCATTGCCCGCGCAAATCTTCCGGCAGCGATTTGAGCGAATCCCGCCCCAGCCACTCGTCCAATTCCGCCAGCGGCGCGTCCAGCCGGTCCTTCAAGGCGATGACGGGTATCGCCGCGTCCGCCGCGCGGTCGCCCTCCCAGATCACGTGCAGCACGACGTGCTTGAACATGGGATTGCGGTCGTGGCCGTGCGCGCGCCAGCCGGAGGAACGCAGGTCCACTTCCACGTCGCCCTGGCGCGGCGGCTCGCCGTCAATCTGCACCATCGCGCCCCGGAAATCCGGCCCCGCCTCGTGATTCTTGAAACCTGGATGAAGCACGCGGGCCTTTCGACCGTCCAATGTGATGAGCTGGTCGCGGCGCAAGCGCTGCCGCTGCCAGATGATTTGCAGCAATTGCTCCGACGGGAACGGTTCCTGCTCGGGTTCAGGCTGCTCCCGGAGCCGCTGGCCCGGGCCGGTGCGGGCACGCCAGCCGGCGTAGAAATTGTCGGAAAGCTTGGACACCTGCCATTGCTTTTGCGGGCGCGGCCCCGCAAAGTCAAGTACGGCGGCGCGCCGGGGCGCGACTTTTTGTTGGCCCACGCCCCGAGTTTCAGGCTAAATTGCTGCATGCCAGTGCGATGAACGTTGAACCGATGATTGAAGTCTGCGACCTGACGAAACGGTACGCCGGGCACACAGCCGTGTCCAAAATTTCCTTCACGGTCGGACGCGGGGAAATCGTGGGCCTGCTGGGCAGCAATGGCGCGGGCAAAAGCACCACCATGCGCATCCTCTCCTGCTTCCTGCCCGCCACCTCCGGCTCCGCCCGCGTCGCCGGCTTTGATGTCTTCACCCAGGCGGACGAGGTCCGCCGCCGCATCGGTTACATGCCGGAAAACAACCCGCTTTATCCCGAAATGCGCGTGCGCGAATACCTGAAATTCCGCGCGCGCCTCAAGGGCCTCGGCGGCAAGAAATCACGCGAGCGCGTGGATGTCGTCACCGAACAATGCGGCCTCAACAACGTGACGCGAAAAATCATCGGCACGCTCTCCAAGGGTTACCGGCAGCGCGTGGGCCTGGCCGATGCCCTGGTTCACGAGCCCGAACTTGTCATCTTGGACGAGCCCACCATCGGCCTCGACCCGAATCAAATCCGTTCCGTGCGCCAGTTGATCCGGAGCCTCGGCGGCGCGCACACGGTCCTCATCTCCACGCACATCCTGCCGGAGGTCGAAATGACCTGCGGCCGCGTCCTCATCCTGCACGAGGGAAAAATCCTGGCCTCGGACACCCTGGAGAAGCTGATGAGCGGCGACGGCCAGATCATCGTGGAAATGGCCGCGCCCCAGCCGGTGTTGCAGGCGTGTTTCGAACAAACCGGCGAAATCGAATACTTTGATCTGGTGCCCGTTTCCGGCGGCTACGTCCGCTGCTCGCTGACGCCCAGCAACGGCCAGGATTTGCGCCCACAAGTTTTTCTCCTGGCCAAGCAACAGGGCTGGCTGATCCGCGAACTAACGCACACGCACTATTCGCTCGAGGACATCTACCTGCGGTTGACCAAGCCCGACGAGGAAGCCGAAGAGGAGGAGGACGAAACCTGATGCAGGCTTACCTGACGCTGACCCGGCGCGAACTGGCCGGTTTTTTTGTCTCCATCGCGGGATATGTGACCATCGCCGCCGTCGTGCTGCTCATGGGCCAGAGCTTCGCAACCATGCTCGTGCAACTGCAAGGCCAGTCCTCCCACGATCCCGTCACCCAGTTGTATTACTCCACCCTCTACTTCTGGCTGGTGATGCTGCTCGCCTGCCCGGTCATCACCATGCGGCTCTTTGCCCTCGAAAAGTTCTCCGGCACTTTTGAAACCCTGATGACCGCGCCCATCAGCGATTTGCAGGTCGTCCTGGCCAAGTTCACCGCCGCCATGGTGTTTTACATGCTGATGTGGCTGCCGTCGCTGGCGTGCATCCTCGTGCTCCGCCGCTACACGAACCACGTCGAGGTGTTCGACGGCGGGCTGCTCGGCAGCACGTTCCTGGGCATTTTTTTGCTCGGCGGATTGTTCATGTCCATCGGCTGCTTTTCGTCCGCGCTGACGCGCAACCAGATCACCGCCGCCACCATCAGTTTTGCGCTGAGCTATTCGCTGCTCCTCTTGAGCTTCCTGGCGCATCATCATCAGATCAACACGGACTGGCTCGCGGACGTGCTGTCCCAGGTCGCCCTCATGGACCACATGCAGGATTTCGCGCGGGGCGTGGTGGACACGCGCCACATCGTGTTCTATGTCACGCTCACCTTCTTTTTTCTCTTCCTGACGCTGCGGGTCGTGGAAAGCCGCCGCTGGAAATAACATGGCCCGCACCAATCCCCCAACGAGTTTCTCCGCCGGCCGGCGCTGGGGCATCTTCTTCTCCGTGATGATTTCCATCCTGGCCGTCGCCTCGCTGGTCGTGATGCTCAATTACCTCGGCGCCCGCCATTTCCTGCGCTTTTCGGCGAGCGCCAAAACCAGCCAGCAGCTCAAGCCCCCCACGCTCAGCCTTCTCAATTCCATCACCAATGACGTCAAAATCACCCTCTATTACGACAAGACGGACGGCCTTTACGAAGACATCGCGGGATTGCTGAACGAATACCACCTCGCCAATCCGAAGATTTCCGTCCAAACCGTGGACTACGGCGTGGACACTGCCGCCGCCTTCCAGGTCAAAAGCCGCTACGGGCTGGCTTCCAGCGAGGACAAGAATCTCATCATCTACGAATGCAACGGCCAGGTGGTGGTTACCTCCGGCGACTTGCTTGCGAATTACGCCGTGGAAGCGACGCCGGACGAAGCCCAGCCGGCCACGCCCGGCCAGCCCAAAATGAAATTCAACCGTCACGCCGTGCAGTTCGACGGCGAGGGCAAGATCGATGTCGATCTCATCCGGCTGGTCGGCCCGCCGATGAAGTCTTACTACCTCGTCGGTAACGGCGAACCTTCCCCCGAAGTCCAGGGCGAGGGCAAGTTCGATTACTCGGGCTTCGTCGGCGCCTTGGCCGACAACCATATCAGCACCACCACGCTGTCGCTCACCGGCACCAACATTGTCCCGGCCGATTGCAACCTCCTCGTCATCGCCAGCCCGCGATACCCGTTGGCACAGGAAGAACTCGACAAGGTCCGCCAATACCTGGCCGACGGCGGCCGGCTGTTTGTGTTGTTCAACAACATCCAGGTTGAACCGGTCCTCACGGGATTGGAACCCATCCTCGCCGACTGGGGGGTGCAGGTCGGCATGAATGTCGTCAAGGACCCCGAAAACACCGCCGCCGGGGGACTGCTCGCGGTTGTGAATTTCCGGACCAACCACGCGTGCGTCGATTCGCTGGTCGGCTCGCAACTCTGGTTCTATCCCCCGCGCTCCATCAGCGTGGGCCAGGCGGCCGTCGCCCAGGGCCAGGACCCGCCCAGCGTGGTGCCGCTGGCCTGGGCCGGTCCGCGGGCTTCCGTCAGCATCGGCGGCAGCGAATACCCGGCGGGCGGCGCGCCGCTCATCGTCGCGGTGGAAAAAAAGAACGTGAAGGGCGTGCTGCAGCGGGGCACGACCCGCATCATTGTCACCGGCGACGCCGTCTTTCTGAGCAAGGGCTACATCGACCTGCCGGGCTCCGCCAACCACAATTTTGCCGAACTCGCCGCCCGTTGGCTGCTGGACCAGACGCAGTTGATGGCGGGCGTTCCGCCCCGTGACGTGGTTGATTACAAAGTCACGCTCACTCATGCGCAGATGATGAGCATCCGCTGGATTTTCCTGGGAGCCATGCCGGGCGGCATCCTCCTGTTTGGCGGCCTCGTGTGGCTGCGGCGCCGGCATTGACTCGTAAACCGAATTTATGCGCCGCGACCGCCTGAATATTTCCGAGCCATGAACCCGAAGAATACCTGGATGTTGGTGGTGCTGGCGGGCGGCCTGTTCGCGTTCATCTACTTTTTTGAACGGCACATCCAGCCGCCCGCGCCGGTGGTGCCCCGGGTCCTTCCGGCCCTCGATACAGAAAACGTCTCCAGCGTCGAAATCCAGCCGCGCGGGCAGTTCGCCATCCGGGTGGAACGCGTCAACGGCGGCTGGCAATTGACCAAACCCATCCCTTATCCCGTCCAGTCCGCGGCGGTTGAGGCTTTTCTGAAATCGCTCGCCGAACTCTCGCCCCAACGGCGCATCTCCGCCGAGGAATTGCGCAACAACAAAAACGTCAATGCCGAGTTCGGTTTCGACACACCGCAGACCACGATTTTCATCCAGCAGGGCGACGACCAGCGCCAGCTTCAACTGGGAAATGTCACGCCGCCTGGCGACGGCATTTACGCGCAGGTGGTCGGCATTGAGGGCATCGACATCATCAACGCCGGATTTGCCGGCTTGGTGCCCACGAACGCCGGCCAATGGCGTGACACCGCTTTCGTCAACCTGCAGGGTCTGCCGTTTGTCGAACTGGATGTCACCGCTGTCGGGGGACAGCTCAAGTTCCAGCGCGAGTCCCCCGACAAACCGTGGAGCATGGTCTCTCCCATCCGGGCGCGCGCCGACAACGATAAAATCAACAACCTGCTCGATCAGTTGCAGAACCTCGGCGTCAGCCAGTTCGTGACGGACGATACCAACGCCGATCTCGAAACTTTCGGCCTTCAACCGCCGCAATTGGATTTGAAGTTCAAGGACCGGAATACCAACCAGCTCCTGTCGCTTCAGTTCGGCAAATCGCCGACCAACGACACCGGCCGGGTCTATGCCCGCACCAACTCCTCCAGCACCATCGTGCTCGTCCCCGGCGAGGATTTGACGGCGTGGAGCGCCGAATACTGGCAGTTCCGCGACCCGCACCTTTTCTCGCTGGCGGTTTCGGACGAACCCGGCTCGGTCGAATGTTACGGGCCGGACGGCCGCACTAATTTCATCGTGCACACCTCCAACGGCATCCTCGTCGTCACCGACGGTCAGGGTCAAAGTTATCCGGCGGAAACGAATGCCGTCGTCTATTCCATCCGGCTCCTGGCCGAGATGAAAATCGCCCCATGGAGCGCCGACCGCTTCGCGAACGATGCCGTGGCCGACTCCGACCTGCCGGCCATGGGCCTCGCGCCCAACCCGGTCCGCCGGTACCTGCTCCGGGCCGCACCGGCCACGACCAATGCGCGCGTCATCGCCCAGGTCGATTTTGGCGGGCCTGACACGAACAGTCCGGGCACCCTCTGTGCGCGGCGCAGTGATCTCTCCGAATCCTCCGTTTTTGCCGTCAGCAACGCGGACTTCGCCGCGCTGCCGTCTTCCGCGTACCAGTTGCGCCTGCGCCGCATCTGGGATTTCGGCGCCACCAACGTCGCCCATATTCAAATTCAGGCCAACGGACAAACCCGGGACTGGGACCACATTAAAAAATACCTCTGGCAACCCACGCCCACCGGCTTTACCGACGAGGCGAAAGGGATGTACATGGAAAACCTCACGGACAATCTCGGCACCCTGGAGGCCGCCGCCTGGATTGGACCCGGGGAACCGAGCGCGCAATATGGTTTCAACGGGAACTCGCTGAAAATCTCGCTTTCCTTGACCAACGCGACCCAGTCCCGGACTGTCACCGTCATCTTCGGCGGGCCGGTGCCGGGCGGCGGCGGCGCGCGTTACGCCTGCACCCAGATGGACGACGGCCAGAACTGGATTTTCGTCTATTCCGCCAGGGATGTGAACGAACTTACCACCTATCTGCCGGCGGATAATTAGTCCCGCCGCCATATTCCCTCCCATGAAAACCGGCAATATCCGAACTGCGAAAGCTGCTGCGTCGGCGGGATGCTCCGTGGCAATTGACGCGACTCCCGGGTGAACTTATGGCCGGGAGCGACAAACGTCATTGGTGGGGACGCTGCCGCCGGGTATTCCGCGGTGTGCGCATTTGCACCTGGATGGTGGTGCTCGTCCTGGTGGCCATCGGCGGGTACCTGAACGAGGTGGGCCTCCCAAACTTTATCAAAAACCCGCTGCTCAACCGCCTGCAGGCCCGCGGCGTGGACCTCCAGTTCACCCGCCTGCGCCTGCGCTGGTACCGCGGGATCGTGGCGGACGACGTCCGCTTCGGCCCGGCGGGGGCGGACGCCGCCACCGGCCCGGTGTTCCGGGCGCGGGAGGTCGAGGTGCGACTCAACCGCGCCGCGCTGGTGAGATTTCGATTGAGCGTGGATGCGCTCATCCTGCACAACGGCCGGATGCTCTTGCCCCAGTCGGAGACGAACGCGTCCGCGCCGCTCCTCTCTGCCACCAACATCCAGGCCCAGCTTCGTTTCCTGCCGGGCGACCAATGGGAGCTGGACCATTTCACCGCCGCGGTTGACGGCCTCAGGCTGCGACTGTCCGTTTCCGTGACCAACGCCTCCGCGCTTCGCGACTGGCCCATCTTCCGTCCCCGGCCGGGTGCGCGCCCCGAGATGACCGAGGAACACTTTCGCGAGCTGGCCAGGATCATCCACCAAATCAAGTTCGCCGCTCCGCCGGACCTCGTCGTCAACTTGTCCGGGGACGCCCGCAATCGCGAAAGTTTCCATGGCCTTCTCACCCTCAACGCTCCGGCCGCCGATACCCCCTGGGGAACGCTGACGAACGGCGCGCTGCTGGTGCGGTTGATTGCCGCCGGGACACCAACCAATCAGCCGCAATGCGATCTGGATCTGCGCGCCGGCGAAGCCGTGACGAGCTGGGCCGCCGTGAAGAACCTCAATCTCCACATGCACGCCATGGCCCACGAAACCCTCACGAATGTCATCCGCGCCAGCCTGGTCGTTTCCGCCGACGAACCGACGACCGAATGGGCGCAGGCGTCCACCGCCAGCATCAAGGCCGAATGGACGCATTCGCCCACGAATACCATTCCGCTCTCCGGCATTGCGGAATTGCATCTGGCCGGCACACGCACGCGCTGGGGCAGCGTCGGCACCCTCGACCTGAATACGCAGCTCCACCCGCCCGCCGGTGACACGCCCCGCAACGCCGACGAACGCTGGGGTTGGTGGGCCGGCCTGGAACCCTACTCGCTCGACTGGAACTGCCGGCTCGGCGACATCTATGTGGAGGATGAACGCGTCGGCGCCTTCGAATTGAAGGAACTGGCCTGCGGCGGCAACTGGCGCGCCCCGGAATTGACGCTCACCAACGCGCACGCCGAGCTTTATCGCGGCCGGTTTGACGCCCGGGCCTCCGCGAACGTCGCCACCCGCGCGGCGGCCTTCGAGGGCATGTGCGATTTCGACGTGCAAAAGGCGCTGCCCCTGCTCACCCCCGGCGGCCGCGAATGGCTCGGGCAATATTCCTGGACCGACCCGCCGCTCGCCCATGGATCCGGCACGGTGGTTCTCCCTGAGTGGACCAACCGGCATCCGGACTGGCGCGGCGAAGTGCTGCCGACGCTTTGCCTGCAAGGCGACGTCAAGGCCGGGGAATGCGCCTTTAAAGGTGTGCCCATGTCCTCGGCCACGCTCCACTTCCTCTATACCAACATGATCTGGCACGTGCCTGACCTCGTGGCGGAACGGCCCGAAGGCACGCTGCAACTCGCCACCGAAGCCAATGACCGCACCAAACGGTTCCATTTCCTCGTGCACAGCACGATGGATCCCAAGGCCGCGCGACATCTCCTCCCGCCCGAGGGCCAGCGCACCCTGGATGATTTGGTCCTGACCAGGCCGCCGGTCATCGACGCCGAATTGTGGGGCCGCTGGCATGACCCCGATCAAATCGGCGTCGCCGCCACGGTCACTGTCACCAACTTCGCCTTCCGCGGCGAGTCCGCGACGTTTTTTCATGGTAACGTTCTATATACCAACAATTCCGTGCTGCTGACCGATGCGCGCGTGGAACAAGGCGATCATTACGCGACGGTGGCCGGCCTCGGCGTCGATCTTTCCGCACGGAAGGCCTACCTGACGAACGGCTTCAGCACGCTCGAACCGGCGCCATTCTTCCGGACCATCGGCCCCAAGGTGGTCGAGGCCATGGAGCCGTACCGCTTCGGGCAGCCGCCCACCGTGTATGCCTACGGCACCATTCCGCTCGCGGACGACGTCGACCCGGACATGCATTTCAAGGTGGACGGCGGGCCGTTCAACTGGACCAAGTTCAACCTCGACCATATTTCGGGCGGCGTGGACTGGGTGGGCAAGCGCGTCATGCTCACCAACATCCAAAGCGTTTTTTACCAGGGCCGCATGTCGGGATCGGCGGCGTTTGATTACAGCCCGGACGAGGGCACGGATTGCTCCTTCCAAACCCAGGTCACCGACGCGGACCTCCACACGCTCATCGCCGATTTGTCGCCCGGAACGAACCACCTCGAAGGCCGCCTCACCGGCGAACTCGACATCACCCGCGGCAATTCCTCCGACACGAACAGTTGGAACGGCGGCGGCCAGGTTGACTTGCGCGACGGCTTGATCTGGGAAATCCCCCTGTTCGGCATTCTTTCGCCTGTGCTGGAAAAGTTCCAAAAAGGCTGGGGCCAGAGCCGCGTCGACCGGGGCTCGGCCACCTTCACCATCACCAACAGCGTCATCCGCTCCGACAACCTGCTGTTCCAGGCCACGGCGGTCGAAATCGAGTACCGCGGCACCATAGATTTTTCCGGCCGTGTGGATGCCGTCGTGCAGGCCCAATTGTTGCGCGGCATGCCGCTCGTCGGGCCGTTGCTCAGCCTCGCGCTTTCGCCGTTCACCAAGCTGTTCGAATACAAGGTCACCGGCACCCTCAGCGCGCCCAAAAGCGAGCCGCAATACGACCTCACCAAACTCCTCATGGCGCCCCTCAACCCCATGCAAACCCTCCGCCAAATGACGCCACCCGACACTTCATCCGCCACCAACACCCCGCCTCCGCCACCGCAGCCGGGTCCCTGATATCTCCGCGCCGTCTTCTTCGTTCCCTTCGTTTGCTTC
>Ga0181537_10002654_pt1 | contig 15632 bp, 14 predicted proteins | sample PEATcosm2014_Bin_39_FD_119765 | JGI IMG/M metagenome (GOLD analysis project Ga0181537, IMG submission 119765) | Peatland microbial communities from MTU Mesocosm Facility, Houghton, MI, USA - PEATcosm2014_Bin23_10_metaG | ecosystem: Environmental > Terrestrial > Soil > Wetlands > Peat | place... | reverse complement strand
GCACCATTCTCGGCCCGGACAAAAAGCCGATGAAAACCAAGGAGGGCGACAACGTCAAACTCAAGGCGCTGCTGGCCGAGGCGGAGGAACGCGCCGCAAAAATCATCGCCGACAAGATCAGCGCCCAGCAGGCCCGGATCGAGGAGCAGCCCGGCGATGCTCCCGAGCGCAGGCTCGAACTGGCCGACCATCAACGCGCCGCGCTGGCCCGCGTCGTCGGCTTGGGCGCGCTGAAATATGCCGACCTCGCCCAGAACCGGAATCTCGATTATGTCTTTAGCTGGGAGAAATTGCTCGCCTTCGACGGCAACACCGCGCCCTACGTGCAGAACGCCTACGTCCGCATTCGCGCCATCTTTCGCAAGGCCGGACTGGAACAGACCCCGAAGGCGGCGGTGAATCTCGTCGAGCCGGCCGAGCTCGCCCTCGGCGCCAGGCTGCTCGATTTTGCCGATTCGATTTCCCTCGCCGCCGAAGAGTACCGCCCGCACTACCTCTGCCTTTATCTTTTTGAACTCGCCACCCTCTTCCATAAATTCTACGAGTCGTGTCCGGTGCTGAGCGCCCATCCTGACGTGCGCGATTCGCGGCTGGTGCTCTGCGATCTCACCGCGCGCACCCTGCGCCAGGGCCTCAATCTTCTCGGCATCAACGTCGTCGAGCAGATGTAATGGAGGGTCAGACTCCTGTCCTGACCCTGACCGATTCTGAAGTTTCGCACGGAGGACTGCAGAAGTTACTGCAGAGGACTGGCAGAGAAAGACAGTCTTTCCGTTTCTGAGCTCTTCAGTTTCTCTGCCGCCGCCTCTTCGGCCCTCTGTGCGAAACCTGTTGGTGTCACTCCGCATTAACGCAGCCTTGTCCTATTTCCAAAACACGCCGTAGAATGCAAAGATGAAAATTGTCGATTTACGTCCCGGTTTGCAGGTGCTGCATCCGCAATATGGCTTGGGTGAGGTGAAAGTCTTGACCGAAAAGACTGCCGAGGTCCTTTTCAACGAGGGCCGCAAGACCTTGACCGAGGAGCTGGTGGCGGAGATCAAGCCGGCTGAGCCGCTCGCCAAGCTCGAGGGCCTGGAGAAGCCGCTCCGCGATCTCATCGCCGAGGTCGTCGACACCACCGTCGGCAAGCTGAACCTCAAAGTCGACCATGATGAATTCACCCCGCAACTCGCGCCGCGCTGGGTCGGCGGAAAAGTCGTGCTCCATCCCAACGACGCCACGCTGGCCACCAAGGAAATCGAGCTGGAAGTCTTCTTCCGCAAGATCGTGCTCGTGCGCGATTACCTGCGCGTGCTCGAGCAAAAAATCAACGCGCACCCGAAGCTCAACGACGCCGAGCGGATCGAGTTGCAATACTACATCACCAAGTCCTACGGCTCGCTCACCACGTTCAATCTCCTCTTCAAGGAAAAAGAGCAGACGTTTTGATTTGGGGCGCTTCCTAAAACAATAAATCGCGCAGCACCTGGCCCGCCACGTAGAGCGTCCCGCGCCACGAATAGCAGAAATTCTCCTCTTCCGGCCCCTTCGCCGGTGAGAGATAACCGCGCGAAATATTGTATTCGACCTCCTGGTTCAGCGTCTCCTCCAGCCGCGCCCGCGCCGCTTCCCGCGTGCGATCTCCCGCGACCAGGTCATCCATGCGGACCTCGTTGACCTCAAGGAAATCGAGATGCGCCTGATAAAGGGCCGCCACATCCTGGCAGTGAAGCGCGCGATAAACCGCCGTGTTCGGCGGCATGACCAGCCCGTAAGTCAGCGGATAATCCCACGTCCACCAGCGGCGGCCGTCTTTCCCGTTCGAGGTAAACGCGACGAAATGAAACCCGATCGGCCCCTTCGCGATGTAACCGATGATCGCCTGCGTCAGGCCGTCCTTGCGGATAAAAATCCGGTAGTATTGCTCATGCTCGGCGGGGCGCAGGCGGCATTCGTCCAGGTTTTCAAAACCGGCGTCGATCAGCGCCTGGGTCATCTCGCTCAACTCCTCGAACTCGTCCCGCGGCGCGCGCGCGTCGGCCAGCTCGCGATGGCGCGGCACGCGGAGCTGGCGCAGCACAAAAACCATTTCCCAGAGCGGGAAGAAAATCCAGGCCCCGAGCATCGCGCAGGCCAGCATGACCGACCCGGAAAAAAAATAGACCGCCAGCCCGCTCGCCAGCCAGATCATCGCCATGCCGATCTTCCGGTAGCTGATTGTGTCGAATTGCAGCAGCGCGACGCCGCCCGCCAGCAAAACAAAACAGCCGAGTAGTTGAGGCAAGTCCATGGGTAAAGTTCCAGGGCAGGAGAGGACAGGCACCGCTCAGGGAATCGTTGCACGCCGCGTTTGACGGCCCGGCCCTCAACCTACATAGTCTTTCAAATCTATGCTGATGCCCGGCGCGGTCAACTTCTTTGCCCAACTCTCCGTCACTCCTGTAGATGGACATCAGGCAGGCATCGTCTACGCCTTCTGGCATTCCAACATGGCCGGGAAAGCCGTCATCGCCCTCCTCGTCATGGGCTCGATCTTCAGTTGGTCGGTCATGGTCTCCAAGTTTTACATGGTTCGCCGCGCCCGGATCGAAACGCGCCGGTTCCTCAAGCGCTTCCGCACCGCGCGCAAGCCGCTCGCCATTTACCAGAACAAGGAGCCTTATCCCGATTCGCCCAGCTACGCCGTCTATCTCGCCGGATGCCGCGAACTCACCTTTCACCTGCTCGGCACGACCGAAATCGACGACACCTTTTCCACCCGCGTGGCCGAGGCCGACCGCATTTCCCCCGTCGCCATGAACGCCGTCCGCTCCGCCCTCGAGCGCGAAGTGGGCGAGCAGGCGCTGCGCATGGAAGACCGCATGACCGTCCTCGCCACCGCCGTCAGCGGCGCGCCGTTCCTCGGTTTGCTCGGCACCGTCTGGGGCGTCATGGACACCTTCAGCGCCATCGCCGCCTCGAACAACGCCAGCCTCACCACCATGGCGCCGGGCGTTTCGGGCGCATTGATCACCACTGTCACCGGCCTGCTCGTCGCCATCCCCGCCATGTTCGGCTACAATTTCCTCGTCGTCACCATCCGCGGCATGACGGTCGAGCTCGATAACTTCGCCGGCGAACTCGCCGCCTCCTTCGACCACCGCTATCTCGACACCGGCGCGCGGTTGCCGCGTTAGCCTCCTCTCATGAAACGTTACTCCCAGCGCTCCGGCCACACCGCCATGGCGGAATTGAATGTCACGCCGCTGCTCGATCTCGCCTTCGTCCTGCTCATCATCTTCATCATCACCACGCCGCTCCTTACCAGCAACATCCCGGTGCAACTGCCCACCGCTTCCCGCAACAACAATCAGCCCGTCGATCCCAAATCGATCCGCACCGTCACCATCGACCGCAACGGGCAGATATATCTCGAATCAACGCCGGTCGATCTGCCGGTGCTGGAGCAGGAACTGACCGCCTTTCGCGAGGAGACGCCCGACGCGGGCGTTGTTTTGCATGCCGATAAATCGCTCCGCTATCAGCAAGTGGTCGATGTCATCGATGTGCTCAAGCGCGCTCAGATCGGCCGCATGGACCTATCGAATGTGACGCCGTAAAAGACGGAGAAATCACCGCCCGCAATTCCCGCGTAGGTTCTCCCCGTCGCGCTCCTGAAGATAAAGATGCGCCTTGCGGTAACTCTTCTGGTGCAGGTAATGCCGAAGCTGGGCGGGATAACCGGCATCGATCTCCGCCTCCAGCGCATCGAGCCGCGCGAAAATCGCCAGCAAATCGGGCGCGTTCGGCTCCTTCTGCCTCGGCACGGCGTCCAGATATTCATCCAGCGTGCGCGCCAGGCGGTCGAGCGTCTCCTTTTTTTGCGTGGCAAGGTCCATGGCCGTGTCGGTCACTTAGCGGGCGGTTCCTTTTCGATCCGCTCGATTTCACTCTCGAATTCGGTCGGCTCGCCATGCACGGCGGCCTTCTTCTCCTCCCACTCGACGTGCAGCCGCCGCACTTCCCGCGCGAGCTGGTCCTGAATCTGCCCCACGGCGGTCAGGTCGCCCTTCGCTTTTTCCTTCACGATTTCGCCCTGGAGGAAAGTTTCCCGCTCCGCGATTTTCGAGCCGTAAAGCGAATTGATTTCCGCTATGCGCGCCTTTTGTTTTTCGGTCAGTTTTTTCGTCGGCGCCTTTTTTTCGAGACGCTCCATCGCCAGTTCGTAAGCCGATTTCATGATTTTTTCGCTCCTTCTTCTTCCAGGTTGATCCAGATCGCGCCCTCCCGCACCTCGACAGGGTACGTCGCAATGCGCACCTTCGGGATGTTGAGGCAGACGCCGTCGTCGAGTTGAAATTGCCATTGGTGCCACGGGCAGGTGACATAGCCATCCGTGACGAACCCCTCATGCAGCGGCGCCCCGCGATGCGGACACACATTGTCGATGGCAAACAGGCCATCCGCGTTGCGAAAAAGCCCGACCTGCGCGTCGCCCAGCTTCACGCAACGGCTTTCGCCGACCGGCACGTCTTCCAATTTCAAGGCGGTATCGATGTAGGGCATGGGCGTAAGCAAACTTTAGATTGGAGTCGCCCATCGGCAAGGGCAATGTCGCGTAATGATCAATGCGTCCGGCGACTTCTCACCCTGGCTTGGCGTCTTCGAGACCCTGCGGGTGATCGACGGCGTGCCACTCTTCGTGCCCGAACACCGCGCCGAACTCGCGCGCGCGATGGAAGTCCTCGGCTTGAAGACGCAGGCCGATTTCGCTCAGGCCCAGGGCGGATTGCCCGCTCTCTCCGGCCGCTGGCGCTGGATCGTGACCCCCGATGAAACCTTCACCTTTTTTACCGGGGAGCCAACTTCCGCCGCTGAACCTGTCGCCATCTCCGTTTCGCCCGTGCGCGTCGGTTCGCAAAATTGGGATGCCCGCTTCAAGACGCTCAGCTACCTCTCGCATATCCAGGCGGGCAAAACCGTCGCGACGCCGGATGCGATTCTCCTCAACGAGAACGGCCACGTCGCCAGCGCCTCGCGCGGCAACATTTTCTGGCGGCGAGGGGAGCAGCTCTACACGCCTGCGCACGAAGCCGGCTGCCGTTGCGGTGTCGTCCGCTCGTTTGTCTTAAGCCGCCGGAAAGTCGAGGAGGGTCACTTCCCCCTGGGCGAACTGCTCGAGGCCGACGAAATCTTTCTGACCAACAGCATCAAGGGCATCGTTTCCGTCAACGAGGTGCAGGGGCGCTCGATGGAGGCCTTCCCCAGCGCGGACACCTTGCGCGACGAATATGCGCAGGCCGTCGCCGCGCAACTCAAACCCTGAACTTACTTCTTCACCTTCTTCACCGCTTCCTTCAAAATCACCCGCCGGTCGCCTTTGACGATCTGGCCGATGATCTTCCCGCGCGTGAGCTGCACCGTTTTCGCCGCATCCTTCGCCGCGACGACAAACACCATGCCGATCCCCATGTTGAACACCTGGTGCAGTTCCTCCTTGCCGATCTTCGCCGAGGACGCGAGCAACTGGAAGAGGCGCGGCACCGCCCACGTCCCAAGCTGAATTTCCGCGTCGAGTCCCTCCGGCAAAATCCTTGGAATATTATCGATCAGGCCGCCGCCGGTGATGTGCGCGATGCCCTTGATCGTCAGCACCGCGCGGACTTTCCTGATTTGCGGCAGGTAAAGCGTATGCGTGCGCAGCAGTTCGTCGCCCAGGCTGCCGCGCAGCCCCTCGGTGCGCGACTCGATCCGGCAGCCCAGCTGATTAAAAAGAATTTCGCGCGCCAGCGAGTAGCCGTTGGTGTGCAGGCCCGACGACGGCAGGCCGACCACGACATCGCCCGCGCGGATCGACTTTCCATCAATGATCCTGGCGCGGTCCACCACCCCCACAATCGTGCCGACCAGGTCGTAATCGGCGCCGTGATAAATGCCCGGCATCTGCGCCGTTTCCCCGCCGATCAGCGCGCAGCCGGCCTTCTTACAGCCGCGAATCATCCCCGCGATCAGTTGCCGGAAGCGGTGCGGTTCGAGCCGCTCCGACGCCATGTAATCGAGAAAGAAAAGCGGTTCCGCGCCGAGCACGGCAATGTCGTTCACGCAATGGTTCACCAGGTCCTCGCCGATGGTGTCGTGCCGGTTCATCAGCACGGCCACTTTCAGTTTGGTGCCGACCCCGTCGATGCTCGCGACCAGGACCGGATCGCGCATCTTCGGAAATTTGGCGCTGAACAGGCCGCCGAAGCCGCCGACTTTGCCCAGCACCTCCGGGCGGTTGGCCGATTTGACCAGGGCCGGAATCCCGGCTTTCACCTTGTTTCCAAGGTCAACGTCAACTCCGGCGCGGGTGTAGGCTTTCAGGCGATCACTCATGGTTCATTTGGGAAGCAAAGGTTGTACTAGATCATCGCCCGGTGCAAAAAGGATTTAATCATTTTTTGAATCGAAGAAACCGATCGCCGCGATTCCTCAGGCCATTCTATTGGCTCGAGGCCGACTGGGATACCGATTCATGGCCTTGAGCCAGCGTTTGCAATTCCGCCTGGGCAAACGTGTATTCGCAAAAGTCCTTCTGGTTCGTGGCCACGCATTTTTGGAGGTCGGACGTCGCCTTCGTCCGGTCACCCTTGAGCATCCGCTTCATGCCGATGAAGTACCACGCTTTGCAGTACTGCCCCGGCTCCCGGCTCGGGTCCGGCGACGCCGCATTCGCGATCAACTCGTTTTCGTCGATATGGCCGAGAAGAAAAGCCGCAATTTTCGAGGACAAATCCTCGGGCGAGGAATTCCAGTCGTTGAGCAGCGACGTGGAAAGGTCCTCGTCCGCCGTGCCCTTGGGGTTCTTCTGCGTCGCAATCAGCCACAGGTAGAGCCGCGCCGTGTCCGCGCCGCTGTCTCGCGGGGCCAGATCGCAGAATTTCCTCAAGTCGGCCATGGCGCTGTCGAGGTCGCCTTTGCCTATTTCAGCCAGGCCCCGGTTGCAGTAGGCCTGCCCGTTTTTGGGGTCGAGGTCAATCGCCTGGCTGCTGTCGGCCAGCGCTCCATCCAGGTCGCCCTTCTGCATCTTGATCAGCCCCCGGTTGTAGAAGGCCACCGCCATTTTCGGGTTGAGTTCAACCGCTTGGGTGTAATCGGCCACCGCGCCGTCGGCATCGCCTTTCGACTGCCGGGCAAATCCCCGGTTGCAGTAGGCGAGCGCAATCCTCGGGTTCAGGGCCAGCGCCTGCGTATAATCGCCGATGGCGCCATCCAGGTCGCCCTCGGTATTTTTGGCATTGCCGCGGTTGTAATAGGCGATGGCCATTTTGGGGTCGAGATCGAGCGCCTGGTTGTAGGAGGCAATCGCGCCGTCCAAATCGCCCTTCTGCACTTTGATGAGCCCTTCATTGTAATAGGCGGCGGGAATTTTCGGGTTGAGCAGCAGCGCCTGGTCGTAATCGGCCAGCGCGCCGTCCAGGTCACCCTGGGCTTGTTTGACAAATCCCCGGTTGCTGAAGGCGTCGGCATTTTTGGGGTTGAGGCTGATAATCGCGGTAAAGTCGGCAATCGCGCCATCCCAGTTGCCCTGGGCCTGCCGCGCCAGCCCGCGCCGATAGCAGGCCTCGAGGTCCCTCGGATCGAGTTCAAGCGCCTGGTCGTAATCGGCCAGCGCGCCGTCCAAGTCGCCCTTCGCTTGCCGGGCGAACCCGCGCGCGCTGTAATCGGCCGCGCTCATCTGAACTGCCGCCGGGGTGGGCGGGGGCGGCGCCGGGACCGGATTCGGTGCGGGTTGGGCGATGGCTGACAGGGTGGCCGGGGTTGCAGGTGGCGTTTCATGGTGCGAACTGATGAGATAAATAAGGCAAAGCGCCGCGCACACCAGGAGGAAGGCCAGCGCCAAACCCGCGTAGATCATCGCGCGGGGGATTTGTTCAATCCACGACTCGCCCGTAGGAATTTCCACCGGCATTTCCGGCGGCTTGAACTCTGCCGTCGGCAACGGCGCGACCGGTTCGGCGGGAACGCTTGCCGCCGGCGCAGCGACCGGCTTGGCCGAGAAGTCCCCAAAGGACAACTGATCCGTCCGCAGGAGGGTCCTGCCCGTCTTCTTTTCCTTCTCCTTCGGCGCAAAACCCATGACGTGCGGCAACAACGTCGTGGGCCGGGGCGTCTCGATCGTCAGCGCGGTTTTTCCGGTCTGGGTCTTTTTCTTGGGGGAAAGAGTCGCTTCCAGCGGAAGAATCGGCTGAATCACGATTTTGTTGAGTTTCCGCTTCGTCCGTTGCGAATCGGTCAGGGCTGGAGCCGGTGCCGGATCGGCTTTTTCGGCCTTGCCGTTGGCCATGGTTGCCGGGACGACCGGCAGATTGGCCAGGACGACATCAATCGCCTGCCATTTTTCCATGCCTTCATGCATGGCCAGGTCGGTCGGCGTGACCAGGCCTTCCTCCAGGTACTGTCGCACCTGTGTCTCTGTGAACGGCCCGATTTGCTCACCGGCCAGCAGGATTAGGATTTCCATGATCGTTTTCCGTTGATGCCGCCTCTAGGAAGCTTTCGTGAATTGGGGTGGGGCGATCAAGATCATTTTTTGCGGCCAAGACCGATAGGGCATGAGCACGGTTCGGACCATTCTGCGCCATCCCGACTCGCAAGTCGAGGAGCTACGATCACGGCTGCTGGAATTGCGCCGCTTCGCGATTGGCCTCCACATATTCCTCGGAATTCTTCGCTCCCGTGGCCACCGCTTTGGTGAAGCAATCCTCCGCTCCTTTGTCATCGCCCGTGAAGTGTCGCGCCATCCCGGCATAAAACCATGCCTCGCAAAGTCGCCCATTTGAATTGGCATCATTCACCGCCTTGGCTTTGGCGATCAGATCATCTTCGGTCATTCGTTCGAGAAGAAAATTCCCGATCTGCGTCGGCCAGTCGTTCGGCTTGAACGCGGCAGAATTGTCCAGCGCATCCGTGACCGCCTTCCGGGCCAGCCCCTGCTCGTGGCTCTCCATTTGGGTGATCCAGACCCAAAAAGCGGCATAGGGGAAGTTGAAGCCGATGCTTTTTTGAAAATCAGAAGTGGCGTCCTCCCGATGGCCCTGGGCATGCAGGATCAATCCCCGGATAAAGTAAGCCTCGGCATCATTGGGATCGAGGCTGAGCGACTGGCCGATTTTATCGAGCGAACCGTCCAGGTCGCCTTTCATATAGTAGGCATTTCCCAAAACGTAATAGGCCGGCGCATATTTCGGATCAATCTTGACGACCTGGTTGAGATCGCCGATCGCGCCGTCGAAATCGGTCTTTTTCCCCTTCATCCGCCCGCGCTGGAAATAGGCCTCCTTATAATTCGGATTGAGCGCGATGGCTTTGTCATAATAGGAAATGGCCTCGTCCGTCTTGTCCTGCAGCGCGCAGGCAAAGCCTCGATTGTAATAGGCGGTCGCATATTTGGGGTCGATCCGGATCGCGTCGTCGAAAGCCTCAATGGCCCCTTCCAAATCGCCTTTCGCGCCGTTGGAGATGCCGAAATCAACGTAAGACTTCGCGTCGGCCCCCGGTGCCGGACCGGTAGGGGTTGCAGTTTGCTGCGACCAAGCCGGGGTTGCGAATAGGGTAATACCGAGGAGGCCTGCGAGCAGACCATACTTCCAGGAGGCCATTTGTTGCATGGCCGACTTTATACCCGCGTTTCGCAGCCAAACAAGGATGACTTCCTTTTTCCTCTTCTTCTTGGTAGCCATGGAGATGACGCATCCCGCCCGCCTCATCCTCAAACGGGGTGTGCGCCACCGTATCCTCGCGGGACACCCCTGGGTTTTTGCCGGCGAAGTCGACCGCGTCGAGGGCCAGGCCGAGGATGGCGGCACGGTCGAAGTGCGTTCCCCGAAGGGCGATTGCCTCGGCAGCGCCATCTATAACCGCCGCTCCCAAATCGTCGCCCGCCGCTATGCGACCGATTTGGTCGCGCTCGACGCCCGGCTCCTCGGCTTGCGCCTGGATGAGGCCCTCGCCTACCGCGCGCATCGGGCCAAAAACATTTCCGCCACCGCCCGCCGGCTCGTCTGGTCGGAATCGGACCAACTCCCCGGCCTCGTCGTCGATCGCTACGATGACGTGCTCGTCCTGCAAACGCTGACCCTCGCCATGGCCAAACGCGAAGCGATCATCGCCGATCTTCTCCGCCAAAAGACCGGCTGCCGCGTCGTGCTGGCCCGCAACGATGCCCCGGTGCGCCAGCTCGAGGGCCTGCCGCTCGAACGCGCCATCCTCCACGGGAAATATGCGCCCCCCACCCGCGTACGGATTGCCGGCATCACCTACGACCTCGATCTTTGGTCGGGCCAGAAGACCGGCTTTTATCTCGACCAGGCCGAGAATTACGCCGTCGTCGCCGCCTTCGCCTCGGGTCGCCGTGTCCTCGATTGCTTCACCAACCAGGGCGCATTTGCCCTCAGCGCGCTCAAGGCGGGCGCTCTTTCCTGCCGCGCCGTCGATCAATCCACCGAGGCGCTCCGCCATGCCGGGGTCACGGCCAAAAACGAAAACCTTCCGGTCGAATGGATCCAGGCCAATGTCTTCGATCTCCTGCGCCATTACGAACAAAAGCGCGAGACCTTCGACCTCGTCGTGCTCGATCCCCCCTCCTTCACCAAGAGCAAGGGCAACAAGGAATCGGCCCTGCGCGGCTATCACGAACTCCACCTGCGCGCCCTCCGCCTGCTCACCAGGGGCGGAATTCTCGCGACTTTTTCCTGCTCGCATCACGTTACCGCGCAGGATTGGGACGAGTTGTTGCAGCGCGCCGCCTCCGAAACCGGCACCGCCCTGCGCCTGCGCCGCCGGCTCGGCCAAAGTTCCGATCATCCCGTACTCGTCAACGTCCCCGAAACCGAGTATCTACGCGGATATGTATTGGAAAAAATGGCCTGACCTCGCGCGCGCCGCCCTCCTCGCGGCCGTCTCGTCCTGCCTTTTCACCGGGGCCAGCCCGGCCCAGACAACCAATGTTCCCGCCGCCGTCGCGCCTGCCTCGTCTCACTTCCGCAAATTCAAGGCCCTCGACGCCGACAACAAGACCGTTCTCATCAACCGCGCCGGGCTGATCACCCTCCTGCTCGGCACCAGCGAGGATTCCCAGGACGCCGCCCGCGCGGCGGGCAAGGCCATGTATCCCCTGCGCGGCCGGCCCGATTTTCAATTGATCGTCGTCGTCGATTTGCGCGATTCCATTGCGACCTGGGCCCCCTCCATCGTCACCGCGCGGATGCGCGCCAACCTCGACCAGGAGGCGATCGCGCTCAAGCCCTACTTCCTCAAAAACGGCAACAAGACCGACCCCCGCAAATCATCCTACGTCATCCCCGATTTCTCCGGCACCATCTGCCCTCAGTTGGGCTGGACCCAGGGTTCCGATGATCTGCGCGGCATCCTCTTCGGTATCGATGGCCGCGAAATCCAACGCTGGGACAAGATTGAAGACATGACCAAGCTCCAAACCGACGTCCGCTCCGCCATCCAGGCCCTCATCGACGCCGACCTGGCCAAAGCCACCGCCGCCGCCAAGATTCATGGCACCAAGGTCCTGCAGCCCTCGGCCCAGCACCCCCCGCTCCTCCCCCTCGCTCAAGTCCCCAATCCCGATTAGTTGAGTCTACTCCCTCATCTCCGCCTGCATCTTCCCCACCGGCTGCAAGCCCGCGCGGATCGCCGCGACCTCCACCAGCTCCGCCAGCCGATGCCGCAGCCGCAATCCATGGATGAACCAGAGCAAGGCCAGAAACGAAACCGCCCCCAGCAGGTAAAGCGAAATCAACCCGCGCGAGGAGTTGGCCGGCAGCGTCAGCAGCGTCACCAGCGTGAACGTCAGCAGCAGGCCCCCGATCAGCGAGGAAAACGTGCTCACGCTCAGAAAATTTCCCACCCGCGTCAGCCGTCGTCCGCGCGGATAAATCTCGCTCATCGAGCGCAAACGCAGGTTCCACCAGCGGCTCGCGAAAACGTGCAGGTCCCAGTTCGTCCAGCCCGTATCGAGCGAAAATTTCCAGCCTTCCTCGTCCAGCAACTTTTCCGTCGTATGCAGTAGGTGCGTCCGTTCGAGGCCCGTCTCGCTCCAAAACGCGAGATTCCCGGAAGCTCCCCAGCTCACGCTGAGATGCGGCGCGTCCTCCTTCGTGGCAATGACCGCCTGCGGCGTCCGCCTCCCGCGCAGCCAGGTGAAGTAGCGCGCCCACGCCCGTCGCCACGGTTGCATGATCGCCAGGTAAAGCAGCAGCAGCCGCGCCGGCATGCTGTCGAATTTCGTCTCGATCCGCGCCTGCGCCATGTACCCCAGCCCCACCGCCAGCGTCAGCCCGAACATCACCAACGGAATCAGCCGCAGCCACGCCAGCGGCATCGACAGGAAAAAAATGAACAACGTCACCCCCAGCCATTCGAGGCTGCTCAGCAGCGCCGCAAACGGCGAGTAGCGCTTCGGGTAAATGCACTGGAAAAGCCCCGTCCCGAAAATCCCGTGATAGATGATCGGCCGCGAGAAAAACGAATCCATCCGCACCTGCGAATAGACATTCCCGTGCCAGATCGCCGAGCCGGTCGGCCCGAAATACTGGAGATGCTTGTAGCGCAGCATCGCCTCGGCCTCGCCGTAGCCGGTCTGCTGGCTGAAGTAGGTCCGCACTTCGAAGCGGCGGTAATGCCACACCACGGCGGCGGGACTGAACCCGATCACGTACCCACGCTGCATCAGCCGCCAGCAGACATCCACGTCGTCGCCCGCCTTCCGGTATTCGATGTCGAAGCCGCCAATTTCCTCCAGCGCCCACTTATGATACGCCATGTTGCAGCCCGGGACATGCTCGGCCACCGTGTCCGTCAGCAGCACATGGCTCGGCGTGCCCGGCGCGGCGCCCACCGTCGCCTGGATCCAGTCCGTCGCGGGCGGCGAAATATTCGGGCCGCCCACTGCGGCGTAATCGGCGGAGAGCAGCGTGTTCACCAGAAAGTAAAGCCAGTCGCGGTCCGCCATGCAGTCCGAGTCGGTGAACGCCACGACCTCGCCTTTCGCCGCCGCGATCCCCGCGTTTCGCGCCGCGCTCAGCCCCTTGTTCACCTGCACGATGTTCCGCACGCTCGGAAATTCCTTCATGATCTCCTGCGTGTTGTCCTTCGAGCCGTCGTCGATGAAAACCACCTCGTAATTCGGGTAGTGGAGATGTTGCAGCGAACTCAGGCAGTCGCGCAGCGTCCGCGCGCCGTTGTAGGAACAGACCACAATCGAGACCATCGGGAGCGGGACGGCCGGGGCGAAGCGCTGGTAGAGCGGACGCTCCGGATTTTTCAGCAGCGGTTGCAGCGCGCGGTAACTCTGCTTCGGCTTGCGCTCCGTCGTGACAATGCCAAACGCCCAGTCGGTCACGTCGATGCCGTCGGTGAACCACTCGTCCGTCCACGAGAAAATAAACGTCCCCGCCAGCCCGCTCTCAAAAACCGTCGTGACGTGCTCGGCCAGCAAATGCGCCTGCTCCTCCTCCGGATGCCGGATCGTGTCCATCCCAAATTCGCTCAGGACCAGCGGCTTGTCCCCGGCCAGATTTTGCAGCCGCCCCAGGTAGCCGACCAGGTCCTTCCTGCGATGCAGATAAACATTGTAGCTGTAGAAATCGACCTCGCTCGGCAGCAGATATTCCGTCGGCGGGAAATTCGCGTAGGCGGCCAGGGCGAGGGGATCGTTCTTCTTCACGATCCGCACCAGCGAATTGAGGAACTCCTCCATCCGCCGCGCGCCGTACCACCGCACCAGGTCGGGCGGAATTTCATTATCGATAAAAAAGCCGAGCATCGCCGGATGCCCCGCATTGGCCAGCGCCGCCTTGGCCACATTCTGCCGGATCGTCTCCACCGCCTCCCGCTCATCGAGAAAAAGCACCCGCTTGTGCCAGGGAATCGTCACCATCACGCGCAGCCGGTACTTCTGCGCCAGGTCGAGAAACCAGCGCGGCGGCGTGTGGTAAACCCGCAGCACATTGATGCCGAGATCGCGCATCAGCCCGAAATCGACCGCGACCTTCTCCGGCGCGGGCAGATTCACCCCGCCCTCCGTCGCGGGCCGGAACGGACCATACGTCACGCCCTGGAGATAAAACTTGTTCTCGCCCTCGAAGAAAAACTTCGCCCGCACCTGCAGGCGCGGGAGATCGGTCGCGGCGACGGGCGCCGCGGGAATAACATCATGCACCCCCCCAGTTTCCCCGAGCCGGGCACCCCCGGCAAGTCAGGAATGTCATAAGCGCCGCAGATGCCGCGCCGGGTCGCGTCAGCGTCCCTTTAAAAGATCGTCATCCTGAGCAAGCCGGGCTTGTCCCGGCGCTGTCGATGGACCTCTAACTATTTTGCCTTCGACAGCTCCCCCTTCTTCCCCATCAGAAAATACATCTCCGCCGTCCCCAGGTGCTTCACCGGCTGCGGCCCCCGCGCCTCCCAAACATAATCAGGTTCCACCCGCGAATGGACCTCCGCCGAAACGTTGATCCGCCCCGGCGCCCCGCTCGATTCCATCCGGCTCGCAAAATTCACCGTCGCGCCCCACACATCGTAGCTGAACTTTTGCTTCCCGATCACCCCCGCCACGAGCGGCCCCGCGTGAATCCCGATGCGGATGTGCCACCCGTCGGGCCCGACCAGCGAGGAGACCAGCTCCGACGTTTCGCAAATCTCCAGCGCCGCGTTGCAGGCCGCGCGCACCGGGTCGGCATGCGACTCCGGCACCCCGGCCACGGCCATGTACGAATCGCCGATCGTCTTGATTTTTTCCAGCCCGTGCGCCGCCGTGATCCGGTCGAATTCCGAAAAATAGGCGTCGAGCCGCCGGATTACCTCCGCCGGCGCCAGGTGTTCCGTGAACTGGCTGAAGCCCTCGAAATCGGTGAAGATCACCGCCGCATCCTTGAAGTAAACCGGTTTGACATGACCATTCCGTTTCAGCTCGTTGGCCACCTGGTGCGGCAGGATTCCGTTCAACAGCCGCACATTATCGGCCAGCGCCGTCTTCAGCACGCCCTCGAAATATTCGTACATCGCCGTCTGGAATGCGCCGCTCTGCGACAGCACCAGGTAATCGGCCTCCTCCTCGCACTGCGGGAGATTTCGGCGCACCACCTCCCGCATCAACTCCCGCATCGTGCTTTCCGAATTGAGAAAAAACGAAACCGTGAAGCCCTGCTTCTCGTAATCGAACCGGTCGAACGCCGCCCGCATGGTCCGGAAAAGCAGCTCCTGGCTGTCGATGGTCCCGTCGCGCAAATCGAGCAGCCTCGGAAAAAAAATCTGGTTGTAACCCACGAAAGCCGAATCCTCGTAGCCGAACTTCCCGTTGAGCTCGCACCACCGCTTGAAAATATTTTCCACCGGCAGCGCCTCTTCCTCGCCAATCGCAAATTCGCGCCGGACATGCGCGATCAACGCCTTCGTCATGTCGCGCACCGGCAGGTCCTTGTAATCCTCCAGCAGCACCTCGTCCGGCTTGGCCAGCTCCGCGAAAAGATGAAGCAGGAAATACTTCGCAATCAAATGCGACACCGAGCGCCTCAAGGCCATATCATCGGTGGTCGCGTTGCTCATGTCGAAACGCACTTTACGTCCACATCCCACCCTTGCCAAAGAAATCTTCTTCTGGAGGGACGACCTCCCGGTCG
>Ga0181537_10002653_pt1 | contig 15634 bp, 13 predicted proteins | sample PEATcosm2014_Bin_39_FD_119765 | JGI IMG/M metagenome (GOLD analysis project Ga0181537, IMG submission 119765) | Peatland microbial communities from MTU Mesocosm Facility, Houghton, MI, USA - PEATcosm2014_Bin23_10_metaG | ecosystem: Environmental > Terrestrial > Soil > Wetlands > Peat | place... | reverse complement strand
GATTGCCGCCGCTTCTCGCTGCGACCCTTTGCCGGATTCCGCGCAGTTTTGGACGGTCGCCGATGAGGTCTTTGACGAGCGCCTCGGTGTACGCCTGGCTGAGTTCCGCCAGCGCCAGCTCCCGGAAATTTGGTGACGATAACCAGGGCTTGGCGTAGGAAGGCCGGTAATTCAGCAACAGCAGCGTGTGGGTTCCCGCCACCGCCTCCATCACCGCCAGCACGAATTCCTTGCTGCCCTCGTCGAGCCAGTGCAAATCCTCGATGATAATGACCGAGGTCTCGCCGCCGCTTTGCGTGACCAGGTGGCGCACGATATTGAGCAGGCGCGCGTGTCGCGCCTTGGGTTGGAGCGGCTCGGCGGGGGGCTCGCCGGGAGCCAAGGTCAGAAACTCGTAAATCAGCGCAATGTCGGCCTCGAACTCGGGCGCGCTCGACTGAATGCGCTCGGCGATCTTGCGCCGCGCGATTTCGATCCCGTCGCCGGGCGAGATCTGGAACAGCAGGCGGAAAAAGTCCAGTTCGAGCTGCAGGGGCGTCGCGTGGCCATAAAGCTGCGCCCGCGCCTCCAGCACCGGAATCAAGTGGCTGCGGCAACGCTCGGCAAATTCATAACACAGGCGGCTCTTGCCCGAGCCGGGCGGTCCCGAGATACCGATGACGTTCGCTTCACCCGTCGCACCGGCGCCGAGCGCCTTTTGCAGCAGCCTCAGCTCGACGTCGCGGCCGCGAAACCTGGTTAATTGCGTGCCTCGAAACTGCTGGCTCGCGACCGCGGGTTTCAGACCGAGCAGGGCATAAATCTCAATTTCTTCCGGAAACCCCTTTACGTTTCGGCGTCCGAGCGAGCGCACTTCGCAATACGGCGCAACCAACCGGTAACACTCTTCCGTCAGGCATATGCCGCCGGGCTCGGCGAATCCCACCAGGCGGCTCGCCAGATGAACGGCAAGCCCGTGCGCGCCGTGCTCCTTGGTAGGGTCTGACGCCAGCACACCCGACACCACCTCGCCGGAGTGGAGCCCGATGCGGATCGCGGGCTTCATTTCGCCCGGAGGGAAGGACGCCTGCATGGCGAGCGCGGCGTGGCAAGCGAGCAAAGCATGCCCCTCCAGGGCGCGAGGCGCGCCGAACGCCGCCATCACGCCGTCGCCAAGCGTGCGCACCACACTTCCGCCGTAATTTTGTACCGTCGCGCACATCGCGGCCACGGCCGGCTGCAGACGCTCCATCGCCTGCTCGGGATCGAGGCCCCTGATGAGCTCGGTCGAACCCACGACGTCGGCGAACATCACTGAGGCACGTTTGCGCTCGCCGCGTGCGGCGCCCGCCAGAGCGCCGCAGGAGCCGCAAAAACGAGCGCTTGGAGAACTCCGCGCGCCACACTCCGGGCACGCCCGCCATAGTTGCCCGCCGCAGGCTTCGCAAAAGGTATTGCCCTCGGGATTGTCAGTATTGCAGCTGGGGCAATGCATTCCGGTTCCTATGACGACTACAAAGTGTATGTTCGCACGATTCCGCCTGAAGCTGAATAGCTTGAGGTTGGATCTGCGCGTGGCGACGGCGTATGGAACGGGCAGCGCCCGTGTCACTCTTCTGAAACCTGTCCGCTTTGGCACGGTACTGCGCACTGAAGCAGTGCGCTCCTGTGCGTCGCCTCAACCAACATGCGCGAGGCGCTTGAATTCCCGTAATTGTCGAATTTTCCGCGTTATGCCATTGGAATGCAGAATATTCCGCGTTCATATTGCCGCGCCTGCACGAGGCGTTTGCCGGCGCCTGTATTAACTTCTGCACTGTGCGTGGGGGCGCAATGTCAAGGAGAACGCCATGAAGGAACTGTTGAGTTTGAAAACAATCGTCGGCCTGCTTAGTTCGGCGGTGATAACGGGGTCATTGTTGCTGGGCCTCAATACGGCAACCCACAACGTGCCCGAGCACTGGGTCGTCGCAATGAATCGCATCCCGCAACCGGTCGAGGTCAACCTGCTCGGCAACCTGGGGTTGGAATGCGAATGGCTTTCGTCGAATCCCGAAAATCGGGTGGCCCAGTGCCCGAATGTCCTGGTAACGGCCAGGAGGTTGAAGGCGATGACGGCGACGGCAGCCGCGACCGCTGGCGACACGGCTGCGCAGCCCGCAGCCCGCTCGCATCCACCCTCCGGCAAACCCTGACTGCGCAGGAATACCGCTTGCGCTCTGCCGCGATGCCCCCGGTTGAATGCGAGGCCCGCCACCCCGGCGGGAGCATAAATGCGGGAGAATTGGTGACACATCCCCCGGCGGGACCGGTGATTCACGATGGTCAGCATTCTGAGCGTAGCGGCGGCATTGTCTGCCAGCGGGCTGCCCGGCAACGAGTCGCGCATATTGTTGCGACACGTGCTCAGTGTCGACCAGGCTTGGCTCATCGCGCACGACGCTGACACGCTCAATCCGGAGCAGGCCGCGGCCTTCGCCGGGCTCTGCAAACGCCGGCGAGATGGCGAACCGGTAGCCTACCTCGTCGGCTCGCGCGAATTTTACGGGCTGTCGATCGGGGTCACGCCGGCGGTCCTGATTCCGCGGCCGGAGACCGAGCTCCTGGTCGAGCTCGCCTTGGCGCGCCTTGCAGGGGACGGCAGTTCGGTGCTGGATCTGGGCACCGGCAGCGGCGCCGTGGCGTTGGCGATCGCGCTCAACCGCCCAACCGCGAGGATCGCCGCCACCGAAGTCTCGGTGGCGGCGCTCGCAGTCGCGCGGGCGAACGGCGACGCCCTCGGCGCCACGGTCGAGTGGCTCGAGAGCGACTGGTACGCGGCGCTCGAACACCGGCGTTTTGACCTGATCGTATCCAACCCGCCGTACATCGCGCCAGATGACCCGCACCTGGTCATCGGCGACTTGCGCTTCGAGCCGCCGCTCGCGCTCACACCCGCCGGTGACGGACTGGCCGCGATCAGGAAAATCGTCGCCGGCGCGCCGGCCCATCTTGAGTCCGGCGGCCGGCTCCTGTTCGAGCACGGCTACGATCAGGCCGAACAAAGCCGCGCGCTATTGGCCGCCGCAGGCTTCAGCGAAGTGCAGTCGTGGCGCGACCTGGCCGGGATTGAACGGGTGTCCGGAGGGGTAGCGAAATGAGGGTTGGAAATGGTTACCTTGCCCTCATGTTAGGGTGAGAGCGGCGTGCCGCAGGATTTGACGCAAACCCCGTCAACCGCTACAATTCCATAGCAATTTAGTCGGGTATTCCCGCCACAGAATCCGGAGTCGATATGAGTGCCCAGGAAACCATCAAACAGCAAGTTACCAGCAGCCCGGTCGTGCTCTACATGAAGGGCACGCCGCAATTTCCGCAGTGCGGTTTTTCCGCGCGCGCGGTGCAAATCCTCAAAGCCTGCGGGGTGTCGGAGCTGACCACCGTCAACGTGCTCGAAGACGCCGAAATCCGCCAGGGCATCAAGGAATACGCCAACTGGCCGACCATTCCGCAGCTCTACGTCAACGGCGAGTTTGTCGGCGGCTCGGACATCATGACCGAGATGTACCAGAACGGCGAATTGCAAAAGCTGTTTCAGGGCTGAACCTCTCCCTTCCCCGAAAACGCCGGAATATGTTTCCGGCGTTTTTATTTGGCGTGCGCGTTCCCGCCGCACGTGGCATAGTTGACTTCGATGCGCGGCGCACACGTCGCGTCTCAAAATCCGCGTTGGTTGCGCATAGCATCCCTCCCGAGAGGATGCGAACGACAAGGTGTGCCTGGCTTGATCGCCTGGAAGCATCGGACGCAGCAACGCTTGATAGTCACCCAGGAGGAGGCAGCATGGCAAATGCAACGCCCGACGCGAATCTGCGCCGCGTAATTCTATCGAGCCTGATCGGCGCCACCATCGAGTGGTACGACTTCTTTTTGTACGGCACCATCGCCGGCATCGTTTTCAACAAGCTGTATTTTCCCAACAGCGATCCGCTGGTGTCGACCCTGCTCGCTTACACCACGTTCGCGGTCGGCTTCGTCACACGCCCGCTGGGCGGTGTGATATTCGGCCACTTCGGCGACCGCCTCGGCCGCAAGAGCGTGCTGGTGATGACGCTCATGATCATGGGTGTCGCGACTTTCCTGATCGGCCTCATCCCGACATACGCACAAATCGGCGTGGCGGCTCCGCTGCTCCTGCTGCTGATGCGCATTTTTCAGGGCATCGGGCTTGGCGGCGAGTGGGGTGGGGCGGTGTTGATGGCCTTCGAGTATGCGCCGGAGAACAGGCGCGGACTCTATGCCAGCATTCCGCAGATCGGACTTGCCATCGGCCTGTGCCTGAGCTCGGGTTTCGTCTGGCTGCTCTCGCAACTCCCCGACGCGGATTTCCTGTCCTGGGGCTGGCGTGTCGCATTCATGGCAAGCATCGTGCTGGTCGGGGTCGGCTTGTATATCCGCCTGCGCATTCTGGAGACGCCGGAATTCATCCGCGTCAAGAATGCCGGCCAGGAAGCCAAGGTTCCGTTCATGGACATGCTGAAGCAGTATCCGGCGAACGTGCTGCTCGGCATGGGCGCGCGCTATATCGACGGCGTATTTTTCAACGTGGTCGCAGTGTTCAGCATCGGCTACCTGGTCAACACGGTCAAGTTCACGCGCCCGACCGCGCTATTCGGGGTCACGCTGTCGGCGCTCACCCTGATTGTCGCGATTCCGGTTTTCAGCTGGATTTCCGACCGCGTCGGCCGTCGCAAGGTTTATGCGGTGAGTTCGCTGGTGACGGCGGCATCGGGCTACTGGCTGTTTTCGCTGATGACACCGGGTATCGATCCGTGGACCCTTTACTTCGCGATGATCGTTTGCTTCGGCGTGTTCTACGCGGGTGTGTACGGGCCGGAGGCGGCGCTGTTTTCCGAGCTGTTTGATCCGCGGGTGCGTTACACGGGGATTTCCTTCGTCTACCAGTTCTCCGGCATCTTCGCGAGCGGCATCACCCCCATTGTCGCGGCGTGGCTGGTGGCAAAGGGCGGCGGCGAACCCTGGCTGCTGTGCGCCTACGTGATGTTCGCCGGGGTGGTAAGCGCGATCAGCGCGGCATTCGCCAAACCCGTCGTGCCGCAGAAGTTTTGACGCCAGCCGCGCCCGGCGCCAGCCCGGCGCGGTAACTCGATGCAATCCTCGACCCACGACTATGTGATCGTCGGCGCCGGTTCGGCGGGCTGCGTGCTCGCCAACCGGTTAAGCGCCGATCCGCGCAATTCCGTGCTGTTGCTGGAAGCGGGTCCGCGGGACGACTACCTGTGGATTCACATACCCATCGGTTACGGCAAGACCATGTTCCACCCGGTCTACAACTGGGGTTTTTACACCGAGCCCGATCCGGGAATGAACGGGCGCAAAGTGTATTGGCCGCGCGGGCGTGGGCTCGGCGGTTCGAGCTCGATCAACGGCCTCATCTTTGTCCGTGGCCAACGCGAGGATTACGACGCCTGGGCGGCGGCCGGCAATACCGGCTGGAGTTACGACGAGGTGTTGCCTTATTTCATCAAGTCGGAGGCCAACCAGCGTGGCGCCAACGCGTTTCACGGGGCGGATGGTCCGCTGGCCGTTTCCGATATCGGCGCGAAACACGAGCTGGTGGAGGCTTTTATCGAAGCGGCCGCAAAGCTCGGCGTGCCGCGCACCGACGACTTCAACGGCGCGAGCCAGGAGGGCGCCGGTTACTACCAGCTCACCACCAAGGGCGGCTGGCGCTGCAGCACGGCCACCGGCTACCTCAAACCCGCGAGGGGCCGTAAGAATTTGCGCGTGCAAACGTCCGCGCACGCAACCGGCATCGTGTTCGACGGCAAGCGTGCGGCGGGCGTGCGCTATCGCATGCTGGGAAAGGAACACGAAGCCGCCGCCAGGCGGTCGGTCATCCTGTGCGCGGGCGCGCTGCAGACCCCGCAACTCCTGCAACTCTCGGGCGTGGGTCCCTCAGCGCTGCTGCACGAGCACGGCATTCCCATGGTGCACGACATGCCCCGGGGTCGGCGAAAACCTGCAGGATCACTTGCAGCTTCGGCTCATGTACAAGTGCACCAAGGCCATTACCACCAACGACGACCTCGCGTCCTGGTGGCGAAGTCTCGGGCTCGGTCTGCAATGGCTCTTCAAGCGCAGCGGCCCGCTTGCCATCGGCATCAACCAGGGCGGCTTGTTCACCCGCATCCTGCCGGAATCGAAATCGCCCGACATCCAATTCCATTTTGCGACGCTATCCGCTGAGCTCGCAGGCGCCAAGCCGCACCCCTGGCCGGGTTTTACCATGTCGGTATGCCAATTGCGGCCGACGTCGCGCGGAAGAGTCACCATCAAGTCGACCGACCCCATGCTGGCGCCGGCGATGCAGGCGCATTATCTTTCGACCGCAGACGATCGCCGCGCTGCGGTCGCGGCCATCCGCTACGCGCGCCGTCTTGCGGAGACGCCGCCGATGCGCGACTACGTGGCCGAGGAATACCGACCGGGACCGGCGGTAGAGACCGACGCCGACATCCTGGAGTTTGCCAAAAACTTTGGCGCAACTATTTTTCATCCTTCCGGCACCTGCAAAATGGGCAGCGATGCCCTGAGCGTGGTCGATCGCCGCTTGCGGGTGCATGGCCTCGAGGGCCTGCGGGTGGTGGATTGCTCGATCATGCCGAACCTGGTTTCGGGCAACACCAACGGACCGGTGGTCATGATCGCGGAAAAAGCGGCTGACATGATCCTGGACGACATGGCCCACTCGGGCTAAGGCGGCGCGGCGGTTCCCAGACTCGCGGCGCAATCGGCAATCCTCCAAGGGCGAATCGGCGCTAGAATTCAATCGCGCCGCCGCCGGCGGCAACCCGGCAGGCCGGCCGCATCAGGGAGATCAGCCATAGAACCCAATCCAGGTACCCTTGCCATGCCTGCGGCTCGCAGCAAGGCGGGGCAGGTCCGCGCTGGGCCGGTCCCGCGTCAGATGCTGGACACGATGCGGCGCGTCGCCACCCCCGAGGGCATCGAGATCACGCTGTCGGTGGCGGGCCCGATTCCGCGGGCCCTGGCATGGGGCATCGATCTTGGCCTGCGCATCGCGGTGATTTATGCGTTGGCGCTCGGCGTAGCGCAACTCGGCAAGGTGGGCCTCGGCGTGATACTTATCGTGTGGTTCTTGCTGGAATGGCTGGCGCCCGCGCTGTTCGAGACCTACTGGGGCGGCGCCACGCCGGGAAAGCGCATGCTGGGGCTGGTGGTGCTGCATAACGACGGCACGCCGGTCAGGTGGAACGCGGCGATCACGCGGAATCTTTTGCGTGCGGTCGATTTTCTGCCGGTTTTCTACGGCTTCGGCCTGGCCTCGATGCTGCTCAACCGCGATTTCAAAAGGCTCGGCGATATCGCTGCCGGCACGGTGGTCATCCACCGCGAGCGCGTGATGAGCGGCGTCAAAATTCCCGCCGCCGCGCCGGTCGCGCCGCCCACGGTGCTGACCCTGGCCGAGCAGCGCGTGGTGCTGGATTTTGCCGAGCGCTCGGCCGCGCTGACGACAGAGCGCGGCGGCGAGCTTGCGGAGCTGGTTCCGCAGCTGGTCGGCGGTCTGCAAGGCCCGGCCGCCCGCGAGCGGCTGCTCGGCATTGCCAACTTCCTGTCCGGGCAAGAACCGTGAAGCAGCAACAGTTCGAGTTGCTGCACGCGGAATCCTGGGACCGGTTCGCAACCTGGCTCGACCAGCGCAAGAACAAGCCAAAGGACAAATCCAGGAGGGCCTTTGCCGACCTGGAGTTGCCCGCCCGCTATCGCCGGCTGTGCCAGCACCTCGCGCTTGCCAAGGACCGCCAGTACAGCCCGGCGCTGGTCGAGCGCCTGAACGCGCTGGTATTGCGCGGGCATCACTTGTTGTACGGCGCGCGCGGCGGGCGCCGCGGTTCTTTCCTGCAATTCGTCGCCGGCGGATTTCCACGGCTGGTTCGCAGCGAAGCGCGCCTGATGTGGATCGCCGCCCTCCTGTTTTTCGGCCCGCTGCTCGCTTTAATGGCGGTGTCGCAGATGCAACCGGAAATCGCGTATTACTTCGTCGCTCCCGACCAGCTGGCCGCGGTCGACGACATGTACGGTGCCGGCGCCGCCAAGCTTGGCCGCCGCGGCGGCGACACCGATTTTGCGATGTTCGGTTTTTATATTTACAACAACGTGAAAATCGGCTTCCAGGTGTTCGCGACGGGCTTGTTGTTCTGCGCCGGCAGCATTTTCTTTCTGCTGTTCAACGGCATCGAGCTCGGCGCCATTGCGGGCTTCATCACGAGCTCCGGCCACGCCGAGAATTTCTTTTCCTTCGTCGCGGGCCACAGCGGGTTCGAGCTTACCGCGATTGCCATTTCCGGCGGCGCCGGACTCAAGCTTGGAATGGCGCTCATCAACCCAGGGCTGCGCACGCGCCAGGCGGCGCTGCTCGAGGCATCGAAAGTCGCGTCCCAGTTGGCCCTCGGCGCCGCGTTGATGTTTCTGGTAGCGGCGGTCATCGAGGCTTTCTGGTCGCCGCAAACCCTGGTGCCGCCCGAGAGCAAATACGGAGTCGGCGTATTGGTGTGGACGCTGGTCCTGCTGTACCTGTTCTACGGGGGGCGCCAGCGTGCAGCTTGACGGAATTTCCGTAACGCTGCGCCCGCGCACACCCTGGGAAGCGGCGGACCTTGGCGCCGCCATGCTGCGCGAATGGGCCGGACCGCTCTATCGCGCGTGGTACACCGTGTTCATCCCGGTGGCGCTGGCTGACTACGTTATTTTGCAGGACTATCCGGGCTGGGCCGCTCTCGTACTGTGGTGGCTCAAACCGGCGCTCGATCGCGTGGCTTTGCACGTGCTGGCGGGAGCGGTATTCGGCGAGCCGCCGACTGTGTTGCAAACCCTGCGCACGCTGCACCGGATCATGCGTCCCGGCCTCCTCATCAGCCTCACCGTGCTGCGCTTTAACCTCGCTCGTTCTTTCGACCTGCCATTGTGGCAGCTTGAGGGCCACGGACCGTTTGCCGCGCGCAAGCGCGCGCGCATCCTGCATCGAAAAACGCGGAGCTACGCCGGCTGGATCACCTTTGCCTGCGCCAACCTCGAATTTGTCGTTGTCATGTCGCTGTTCGGCCTGTTCGCATTGTTGGCGCCGCAGCCGCCGGGCGACGACCTCGATGTCAAGTCGATGCTCGGCTTCGGGGACGGCGCGGGCCCGTTGCGACAATGGATCATCAGCGCGTTCTACCCCCTCGCCGTATCGGTGATCGAACCGTTATATGTGGCCGCCGGATTTGCCCTTTACCTCAACCGCCGCACGCTGCTCGAGGGCTGGGACGTCGAACTCGGCCTGCGCCGGATCGCGGAGCGCGCGCGCGGCGCGGTCGCCGCGATGCTGGTGGTTGCCGTCTGCGGCGTGCTGGCTCTTGCGCCCGGCGCCGCGCGTGCCCAGCAGGAGGCGGCGGAAGCGGCCAGGCCGGCGCCGCACGACGCCGTGGCCGAGGTGATGAATCGACCCGAGTTCGCGCATACTGAACGTGGCCATACCTGGCGCTACACCGGCGGAGACCTGTTGCCGTCCTCGTCTTCGGCCAAGACCAAGCCATCCGGATTCTGGGTGTCGTTGGTGCAGGTCCTGGGACTAACCGCGCGCGTGATCGCATGGCTGGCGCTGCCGGTCCTGGCGATCGTGGTCATCGTGCTGGTGCGGCGTTATTTGCCGGAATTGCGCGCGCAGAAAAAAGACTACATTCCGCCGGCGCTCATGTTCGGGCTCGACGTGCGCCCGGAAACCCTGCCGCAGGACGTCGCGGGTGCGGCGCGCGCGCTGCTCGAGCAGGGACAGCCGGTCGCCGCGTTGTCCCTGCTGTATCGCGGCGCGCTGTCGGTTCTGATCCATCGCGATGGCATCGCCTTGCGCGCCAGCGATACCGAAGGCGATTGCGAGAATCGGGTCAGTGCGCGCAGCGCCCCGCCGCTCGCCGCCTGTTTCGCCTCGATTCTAAAACTGTGGATCGCCGCCGCATACGCCGCGCGCGTGCCCGACACCGAAAAGGTCGCCGGGCTATGCGGTGAGTGGCAGGCGCATTTCGCAAATCCTGCATGATGCGCGCGTTGATCGGCGGTTTGTTGTGCGTGCTGCTGCTGGCGCTGGGTTATTGGGCCTATCAGAATTTCGAGCGCGTCGAGGATGACGTCGAAGTGGGTTATCGCGGCGAGGCCAGGCGCAATCCTTACCTCGCGCTGACCCTGTTATTCAGGAAGCTGGGCGTCGCTGCGTGGACTTCCAAGTCGCTGCCTGGCGCGCTCAACGGCAAAGCAGCGACCACCGTTTTTCTGCCGCGCGGCCGCAGCTCGATCAAGCAGTCGGAAAACGCGATGTTGCTGGCCTGGGTGCGGCGTGGCGGACACCTGGTGGTTGAAGCGGAACCCGCGGAGATGCCGGACCCGATCCTGGAAGAGATCGGTGTGTCGCGCGAGGAAACGCTGCACAACGCCGGCCCTAACCGGGTTGACAAGGTTGCGTTGCCGCCGGGAAACCGGCCGTATTCGGTGGAATTCCACGCGTCGCAGCAGTTGCTATACGGAGGCAAATCCGGCGCGGCGCTGGCCGGCGGCGATACTTCGACCAACCTGGTGCAAATTCAGTTCGGCCGCGGCGTGATCACGGTGTTGCCCAGTTTCCAGCCGCTTACCAACCGCAACCTGGCACGCGCCGACCACGCCGATTTTGCTTGGCGGCTTGCGCAGGACAGCGAGGCCGACCGCCGTGTGGTGCTGGTGCGCCGGCCGGCTTCCGCTCCGTCGCTCCTGGCCTGGCTGGAGGAACACGCTTCTTTCGCGCTGGTGAGCCTCGCCCTGCTCATCGGCCTCTGGCTGTGGTGGATCGCGCCGCGCTTCGGCCCGGTCGCGCCGCCGCGCGAGCCGGGCCGCCGGCGCCTGCTCGACCACTTGCGGGCCTCGGGTTATTTCCACTGGGAATCCGGCGGCGCCGATCGCCTGCTGAAAATCGCGCGCGACGACTGCGAACGCGAGATTCTGCAGCGGCAACCGTCGTTGTACGGACTCTCGTCCGCAAAACGCAACGCGCGCATCGCGGAATTGTCGGGAATGCATCCGAAGGCCATCGCCAGTGCGCTCGACGCTCCATGTACCGACCAGGCGCAATTCACCGGCGCAATCGCCGCCATGCAGACGCTGCGCGACCATTTTGCCGGCATCGGGCGGCGCGCGGCATGACCAGGAGATCAGGTTGAGCACAGACGAAGAAAAGCAAGAACAGATTACAAAGGCGGCAAAGATCCTGGCGACGCTGCAAAGCGAAATCAGCAAGGCCGTGGTCGGGCAGCCGGCGCTCATCAAGCAGGTGCTGGTCGCGCTGGTCGCCGGCGGCCACGTCATGATCGAAGGCGTGCCCGGGCTTGGCAAGACCCTGCTGGTCAAGGCGCTGGCGCGTACCATCGACGGCCGTTTCGGCCGCATCCAGTTCACTCCGGACCTGATGCCTTCCGACGTCACCGGCCACACCCTGTATGACCAGGCCACGCACGCATTTACCGTGCGCCGCGGACCGGTTTTCGCCAACCTGCTGCTGGCCGACGAAATCAACCGCGCACCCGCCAAGACCCAGGCCGCGCTGCTCGAAGTGATGCAGGAAGGCCAGGTCACGATCGACGGTCAGCCGCATGTCCTGGAGCCGCCGTTCCTGGTGCTTGCCACGCAGAACCCGGTCGAGCACGAGGGCACGTATCCGTTGCCGGAAGCGCAGCTCGACCGCTTCCTCCTGAAAGCGCGCATCGATTACCCGTTGCTGCAGGACGAACTGGGCATGCTGCGCCAGGTGACTGAAAACCGGGTGGGCGACCAGCTCAACGTCGAAGCCGTCACCACCGTGGTGCGGCTGCCGACGATCCTGGCGCTGCAGCGCTTCGGCGCGTCGATCAGGGTGGAGGACCGCGTGCTGGATTACGCGCTGCGCATCGTGCGCGCGACCCGCGACTGGAACGGCATCAGCGCCGGCGCCGGGCCGCGCGGCGGCATCTCGATGGTGCGCGCGGCGCGCGTGCTGGCGCTGATGAACGGGCGCGACTTCGTGGTGCCCGATGACATCAAGCAGATGGCGCTGCCGGCGCTGCGGCATCGCATCCGCCTCGCGCCCGAAGTGGAAGTCGAAGGCCAGGACGCCGATCTCATGCTGAAGAACCTGCTCGAGCGCATCGAGGCGCCGCGCAACTAAGGCGCCGCCATGCGTTTCAGCCCCTCAACGCGCCTGCTCGCGCTGGCGGGCGGTCTGTTGGCCGCCGGCATCGCCGAGATCGTGCTGCCGGAAGCGTCGGACTTGTGGAGCGTCGCCGCGCTGGGCGTGTTGCTGTTCGCGGCGGCCGACATGGTTGCAGGCTATCGCCTGCAACCGCCGCTGGCGCAGCGTGAAGTCGCGAGCTCGCTGCCGCTGGGCGTGTGGAACGAGGTCAGCCTGCAATTGCACAATCCGGGCCGCCGCACCTTGCGCTTCGCTGTGCAGGATTTTTATCCGCCGCAAATGGAAGTGCGGGGGCTGCCGCAGAGCCTGAGCCTCAAGCCCGGAACCTGGGTGCGCGTGGGCTACGGCGTGCGCCCCTTGCTTCGGGGAGAAACGCAGTTCGGACTGATTTGCGTGCGCATGGATTCGCCGCTGGGTCTGTGGCGCATTGAACGCCGGCTGGGGACGGAATCGCTGTGCCGGGTTTACCCGAATTTTGCCGCGCTCACCAACTATGCGCTGTTCGCCATCGATCACCGGCTGTCGCGGCTGGGGGTGTTGAGGCGCCGCCGGCGCGGCGAGGGGATGGAATTCCACCAGTTGCGCGAATACCGCCAGGGCGACAGCGAGCGGCAGATCGACTGGAAAGCCACGGCGCGTTTCAACAAACTCATTTCGCGCGAATACCAGGACGAGCGCGACCAGCAGGTCGTGTTCATGATCGACTGCGGCCGGCGCATGGCCGCCAAGGATGACTTGTTCTCGCACTTCGACCATACGCTGAATGCGCTGCTGCTATTGAGCTACGTGAGCCTGCGCCAGGGCGACGCCGTCGGTCTGCTTACCATGAACGGTCCCGAGCGCTACTGCGCGCCGCGCAAATCCGGGGCTTCGGTCAACGTCATCCTGAACCAGGTGTTCGACTTGCAACCATCGATCCTGACTTCGGACTATTACGGCGCCTCGGTCGAGCTGATGAAGCGCGTAAGGAAGCGCAGCCTGGTCGTGATACTCTCCAACCTGCGCGACGAGGACGACGACACCCTGACGCCCGCGCTGGCGCTCCTGGGTTCGCGCCACCTGGTGTTGTTTGCCAGCCTGCGCGAAAAGATCCTTTCGCGCGCGCTGCATACCCGGGTCAACACCTTCGACCGCGCGGTGACTTACGCCGCGACCGCGGATTACCTGCGCGAGCGCGCGCTGGTGTTCCGGCGCATTGCAAGGGGCGGCACGCTTTGCATCGACGTCGAGCCGGAACAACTGCCGATGGCGCTGGTCAACAGTTATCTCGACATCAAGCGCCAGGGGCGCTTGTAAACCGCGGCCATCCCGGGCCGCGAATCGGGTCGACAAATCGGGGGTCGCACGCCATGGGTTGCTGTCATCACTATTTTTCGCAGGCCGCGGGCGGCGACGATGCCTTTACCATCGACGCCTCGACCATGACCTTTGGCGAGGGCTGCCTCAGGGAAGCGGGCGACCAGGCGCACGCGTTGGGTATGCGGCGCGCCGCCGTATTTACCGATCCGGTCATCAGGAACCTGCCGCACCTGAAAACAGTGCTCGACTCGCTAACGGCCGCGGGCGTCGACGCCGTGGTCTACGACGAGGTCGCGGTTGAACCGACGGACCAGTCGTTCAAAAAAGCGGCGCAGTTTGCGCGCGAGGGAAATTTCGACGGGTTTGTCTCGGTCGGCGGCGGTTCGGTGATGGATACCTGCAAAGCCGCCAATCTTTACGCGACCCACCCAGCCGAGTTCCTGACCTACGTCAACGCGCCGGTCGGCGGCGGGCGGCCGGTGCCCGCGGCATTAAAGCCGCATATCGCCTGCCCCACGACCTCCGGCACTGGTTCGGAGGCGACCGGCATCGCGATTTTCGATTTGCTCGAAATGCGGGCGAAGACCGGCATCCAGTCGCGGCGGCTGAAGCCGACGACGGCGCTGATCGATCCTTCGGTGACGGCGACGCTGCCGGCCACCGTGGTTGCCGCCAGCGGCTTCGACGCCATGTCGCACGCGCTCGAATCGATGACGGCGCTGAGCTACGCAAAACGCGCGAAGCCGGCGCGCCCCTCGTTGCGGCCGCCCTCGCAGGGGGCGAATCCCTGGAGCGACCTGGTGGGCATCGAAGCGCTGACGCTGATCGGCAGGTATCTCACGCGCGCGGTGAACGACGCCACCGACCGCGAGGCGCGCACCGAGATGATGTACGCCGCGACGCTCGCCGGCATCGCTTTCGGCAACGCCGGCTGCCATCTGCCGCACGGCATGTCTTACGCGGTCTCGGGCCTGGTGAAGGAGTTTCGCGCACCGGGGTATCCGCAAGACGCGCCGCTGATTCCGCACGGCATGTCGGTGGTGCTGAACGCGCCTTCGGTTTATCGCTACACGGCGGCAGCTTGTCCTGAGCGCCACCTTCACGGCGCACGCTGCCTGGGCGCCGACGCCGCCGGCGCGAGCAACCAGGATGCCGGCGAAGTGCTGGCCTCGCGCATTGTCGCCATGATGCAGGCGGTCCGGTTTCCGAGCGGCCTCGCGGCGGTCGGTTACGGCATGGATGACGTGCCGGCACTCGCCGACGGCGCGTTTCCGCAGCGGCGCGTATTGTCGAATTCGCCGCGCGCCGTGACCATCGACGAGTTGCGCGAACTATTCGCGGGCGCCATGCGCTATTGGTAGGATACGATAGCGCCTCGCGTGTTGGAACGCGCAGCGATCTCAATTGTGGGAAAAAGCAATCGATTAAAGGAGGAAGTGCCGTGAATACGATTAGCGATGCGAAGCGCGCAGTGGTGCAGGGCAAAACCCGGATGACGCCGTCGGAAGCCTTCGTCGAGACCATGGTCGCGCACGGCGTGACCGACACCTTCGGCATCGTCGGCTCGGCCTACATGGACGCGCACGACCTGTTTCCCGCCGCCGGCATCCGTTTCCTGTCGGTAGCGCATGAGCAGAATGCCGCGCACATGGCCGATGGCTATTCGCGCGTCACCGGCCGCCACGGCGTATGCATCGCGCAGAACGGGCCCGGCATCACCAATTTCGTCACCGGCATCGCCGCCGCTTACTGGGCGCATTCGCCGGTGGTCGCGATCACACCGGAATCGGGCAGCCTCGGCATGGGCTTGGGCGGTTTCCAGGAAACCGAACAGATGCCGATTTTCTCCAAGATCACGCGCTACCAGGTGCATGTCAACGCGCCTTCCCGCATTGCGGAGCTGACGCACCGCGCATTCACCATCGCCATGCACGAGCGCGGCCCGGTACAGGTCAACATTCCGCGCGATTATTTTTACGGCGACATCGAAGTTGAAATTCCGCTGGCGCAGAAAATCGAGCGCGGCCCCGGCGGCACCGAGGCGCTGGCGGCCGCGGCTAAAATGCTGGCGGAGGCAAAGTTCCCGGTCATCCTCGCCGGCGG
>Ga0181537_10002652_pt1 | contig 15634 bp, 14 predicted proteins | sample PEATcosm2014_Bin_39_FD_119765 | JGI IMG/M metagenome (GOLD analysis project Ga0181537, IMG submission 119765) | Peatland microbial communities from MTU Mesocosm Facility, Houghton, MI, USA - PEATcosm2014_Bin23_10_metaG | ecosystem: Environmental > Terrestrial > Soil > Wetlands > Peat | place... | reverse complement strand
GAAATTGTCGTCGGCCTCGTCGTCCTTCGACGAACTGCCGGCGGCGTGCGCGGCGAGCGCGCCGCCCAGCACCAGAGCGGCAGCCAGAAGCAAACTCTTGCCCGTGAGATTACGCATCGTTGCATCCTCCTTTACCGGCACCCGGCCGGATTACGACTGTCGATAGCGTAACCCCAAATCGCCTCCGGCGCGGTACTGTCGCCATCACAACCCCACTCACCAATCCGCCTTGCCGGTGGCGATGGCCGAGGCCAGCTCCTGGTACTGGCGGCAGTCGGCGGTGCAGAGTTTTTCCAGTTTCGCCAATTGGCGCTTGGCCTTGGCGAGCTGGCCGGTCTGGACATAGAGCTCGCCCAGATATTCGTTCGCGCCCAAATGATTGGGCTGGATCGCCAGCGCCTTGCCGTAGGCCGCCAGGGCCTCGGCGAACCGGCCGGTCATGCGGCTGGCGAAGCCGGTATAGTTCCAGGCGTCGGCATCCTTGGGATTGCGGCCGGTCACCGCGGCCAGCAGGCCGAGCGCGCGGGCGAAATCCTTGTGCTTGATCGACAGCACCGCGGCGGCATAGTCGGGGTCGACCGGCTGGCCCGACTGGGCCTCGTCGCCCAGGCTGATGCTGGCCAGCGCGAAGGACAGATCCTGGTAGGGCGCGCAGCCGGTCCCACAGATCGTGGAAATCGCCGCGAGCTGCTGGCGCGCATGGACCAGATCGCCGATCTCGGCATAGAGCTCGCCCAGATAGCGATGCGTATCGGCGCGGCCGGGGGCGGCAATCACCGCCTCGTCGAAAGCGAGCGCGGCCTCGGCATAGAGTCCCAGCATGCGATCGGCGTAGCCGATCTGGTTCCAGGCATCGGCATTGGCGGGATCGCGGTCGGTGACCGCGACGAACAGCTTGGCCGCGCCGGCATAATCGCCCGCGGCCACCCGGTTCATTCCATCGAGGAATTGGGGATCGATTAGATTGGATTGGTCCTGGACGCCCGGCGGCGGGGTGTGATTGGCACCGCCCGGGCCGCCGCCGCTGCCACCGCCGGCACCGCCGCCACCAGAGCCCCCGCCACCCGCGCCACCGGCACCCGCTCCACCCGCGCCCGCGCCGCCAGCGCCGCCGGCACCGGCGCCGCCGGCGCCACCCGCTCCGCCTGCGCCACCGGCACCTCCAGCGCCGCCTGAACCGCCTGAGCCACCGCTACCGCCGGAACCGCCGGAACCGCCGCCACCGGAACCACCGCCGCTACCGCCGCCGCCCGAAGCCCACGAGGTGGCGGATACCGCCACGCCCAGCAGGATCGCCAGCGCAACCACGGAGATCGCGCGTGTATGACAGAGCTTCATGTTCTGGCTCCCCCAGCCGACGACTGACACGGACGCGATGCGTCCATGGGGGCGGTGACTCGGCAACCGGCCGGATTATTCCCGGCCCAACCGGTCGGGCAAAAAAATTTAGATCACGCCCTTGGCGCGCAGGCGGGCGATTTCTTCGGCCACGATGCCCAGTTCGCCGAGCACGGCGTCGGTGTGCTGGCCCAGCCGGGGCGGCGCCGTTACAGTTTGGGGAAATTTATCCGCTTCACGGATCGGCGAGGCGACGCCGGGCACGGTTCCGCCGCCTTCGAGCGGCAGGGTGATCGCCAGTCCCCGCGCCACGGCCTGGGGATCGGCGAAGGTCTGGGCGACCGAATTGATCGGCCCGACCGGCACGCCTGCCGCCTCGAGCCCGTCGAGCCAGAACCTGCTGGGCTTCGCCGCAATCAGCGTGGCCAGCTTAGGAACCAACTCGGCCCGGTTGGTGACCCGCGCCGGGTTGGTGGCGTAACGCGGATCTTTGGCCCATTCCGGCACGCCCGCGACCTGACACATCCGGGCGAATTGTCCGTCATTGCCGACCGCGACGATGATGTGGCCGTCGGCGGCGGCGAACACCTGGTACGGCACGATGCTGGGATGGGTGTTGCCCATCGGCGCGGGAACCTTGCCCGACACCAGAAAGGCCAGCGCCTGGTTCGACAGCGTGGCGACCTGGGCGTCGAACAAGGCGAGATCGAGATGCTTGCCCCGCCCGGTGGCGCGCACCTCGATCAGCGCCGACAGGATGCCGATGGTGGCATAGAAGCCGGTGAACAGGTCGGAAACCGCGATGCCCGACTTCATCGGCTCGCCCCCGGGCATGCCGCTGATGCTCATCAGCCCGCCGAGCCCTTGGATGATGAAATCGTAACCGGCCCGGCCGGCATAGGGTCCGTTCTGGCCGAACCCCGTGATCGAGCAATAGATCAGTTTGGGATGTCGGGTCGCGAGGGAGTCGTAGTCGAGCCCGTATTGGACCAGGCCGCCGACCTTGAAATTCTCGATCACCACGTCCGCGGTATCGATCAGGCGGCGCGCCAGTTCGGCCCCGTCGGGCGCGGCGAAATCGATCGTAACCGAGCGCTTGCCCCGGTTGGTGCCAAGAAAATAGGCCGACATGCCGGGCAGGTCCGCCCCCGCCGCATCCTTGGCATAGGGCGGTCCCCAGGCCCTGGTATCGTCACCCACCACCGGCCTCTCGACCTTGATCACTTCGGCGCCCAGCTCGGCCAGGGTCTGCCCGGCCCACGGGCCGGCCAGCACCCGCGCCAGTTCGACGACCCTGATCCCTGCCAGCGGCCCTGCCATCGCCGCACGCTAGCAGCCTCTGCGGAATCGGCAAGTCCGGACTGGCCCGCCGGGCCGCAAGGCCGCTTAAAACAAATGGTAAATCGGTTGTGGCCCGCCATAGCCATGCGCTAGTGTGAGTCCTCGCGAGACCGCAAGAATCAAGGCGAAGAACGGTGAGGATCGTCGAACACTGGCGGGCGATTTGCGGATTGGGCGGCGTTCTGGCGATGGCGGCAGGGATGCCGGCTTTCGGCCAGACCGTTACCGTCGGCGGCGACTGGCGACCGCAAGTCGTGGTCGATACCAGCGTGCTGGACCGGCTGGGACCCGAGCCTACCCTGCCCGACATGCTGCTGGGACGGCATCCGATGCCGACGCTGGGCGGGCCGGTCCAGTTGCATCGGCCGCACCACCCGGCCGGACAGGCCGCGGAACTGAAGCGGCCGACCGAACCGAAACCCGCCGCGCCCGAACGCAAGACCGCGTCGACCAAGCCGAAGACCAAGCCGCTCAAACTGGCAGAGGCCACGCCGCCCACCGACAATCTGATGCCGCCCAAAACCGCGACCTCCACATCCAAGGATCAGGCGGCCAGGGATAAGCCCGGCAAGAACCAGGTTTCGACCTTCGAGGCGCCGCCGCCCCCGCCGCGGCATACCCCGCCGCCGTCGAATGCCGACATGCCCGCCATGGCGCCGGCCGACCAGGCGTCCGCGGCCGCTGCGCCGGATCACAAGATTTCGACCCCGCCACCGGCCAAGCTGAGCCCTGCCCAGCCCACGCCGGTGGCCGCGGCGCAGTTGCCGACCGAACCGACGCCGCCCAAGGCGGCGAGCGTCACCCCCACACCGCAGGCAGCCGCGATCGCCAAGCCGACGCCGCCCGCGGCCTCCACGCCGACTCCGACACCGCCCGCGGCGCTGGCCCCGGCGCCGCCCGCGCCGAGTATGGGCGACAACAAGGATGCCGGGACCGCCAAGCTCGCCATGCTGACGCCGCCGCCGCCGGCCGCGACCGCCGAACCGGGCGGGGCCAACCTGTCGATCGCCTTCGCCGTCGATGGCGCGGATCTTGGCGACGACTCCAAACGCTCGCTGCAGGACGTCGCCAAGCGGGCCGAGGCCGACCCGTCGGTCCAGTTGCTGATCCTGGCCTATTCGTCGGGCGACGACGCCAGCAAGGCGCGGCGGCTGTCGCTGTCGCGCGCCCTGGTGGTACGCTCGTTCCTCAAGGACCAGGGCGTGCCGAGCGCCCGCATCGAAGTGCGCGCGCTGGGCAACAAGGTGCCGGAGGGTGCGCCGGACCGTGTCGACCTGGTCGAGCAGAAGCATTGAGCCTGCGCCCGCTTTCGCGCGAACGCGGAGCGAAGCCGCCCCGCGCGCCAACCTTGTGGGACCGTGACCGATGACCCGCCCGCAACGCTTTCTCTTGCGCATGATCATCTTCCTGGGCGTGGTGCTGATCGCGGTGGGTGTGCTCGCGGCGGGATTGCGGAGCGCGTTCCTGCACAATGTCGGGCTCAATTCCTTCATCGTCGCTGTGTTGCTGTTCGGAATCGCGCTCAACATCCGCCGCGTCACCGCGCTCAACCGCGAGGTCCGCTGGGTCGAGGATTACCGCCGCGGCCAGCCCGCGCTGTCGGCGAGTTCGCCCAAGCTACTGGCCTCGCTCGCCACCATGCTGGGCGAGCGGCGCGACCGCTTCAACCTGACGCCGATCACCATGCGCTCCCTGCTCGACGGATTGTCGTCGCGTTTCGACGAAAGCCACGAGATCGCGCTCTACTTCACCGGGCTGATGATCTTCCTGGGCCTGCTCGGCACCTTCTGGGGCCTGTCCCAGACGGTCGGCTCGATCGGTGACGTGATCCGCAACCTGACGGTCTCGGGCGACGACCCGCAGACCGCCTTCGCCGGCCTGAAGCAGGGGCTGGCGACGCCGCTGGCCGGCATGGGCACCGCCTTCTCGACTTCGCTGATCGGTCTTTCCGGCTCGCTGGTGCTGGGCTTCCTCGACATGCAGGCGGTGCAAGCGCAGAACGCCTTCTACAACGATCTCGAGGACTGGCTGTCGGCGCAGACCAAGATTTCCGCCGGCACCGGCATGGGCGAATCGTCGGACCAGTCGGTGCCGGCCTACATCCAGGCATTGCTGGAACAGACCGCCGACAGTCTCGACAATCTGCAGCGCGTGATCGCGCGCGGCGAGGAAAGCCGCATCAACAGCAACAACAATCTGCGCACGCTGACCGAGCGCCTGTCGGCGCTGGCCGACAACATGAAGACCGAGCAGAGTCTCATGCTCAAGCTGGCCGAGAACCAGATGGAGATGAAGCCGATCCTGGCCAAGCTGGCCGATGCGCGCGGCGGCCAGGGCATGGACGAGGCCACCCGCACCCATATCCGCAACATCGATTCGGCGCTGGGCCGCATGGTCGAGGAGGCCGGCGCGGCGCGCGACGATATGGTGAAGGAAATCAGGACCGAGTTCCGCCTGCTCGCGCGCACCATCGCCGTCCTCGCCGAAGAGGACGCGTCCACCGGCTCCGACCCCCGCCTGCCCCGGGAGCGCTAAGCCATGCCGGCGGGTGCGCGACGCGGCCGCGGCAATATCAACATCTGGCCGGGCTTCGTCGATGCGCTGGCATCGCTGCTGTTGGTCATCATCTTCATCCTGCTGGTGTTCGTGCTGACCCAATTCTACTTGGGCCAGGTGCTGTCGGGCCGCGACCAGACCATCGTCAAACTGTCGAAGCAGCTCAGCGAATTGACCGACATGCTCGACGTCGAACGCCAGTCCAACGCCGAGCTCAAGGTCAACATCGGCAGGCTGACCGAGGAGCTGGCCGCCTCGACCTCGGAGCGCGACACGCTCACCGCTCAGGCCAGCCAGAACGCCGCCGACCGCCAGCAGGTGGCGATGCTGCAGAACGACGTCGATGCTCTCAAAGCGCTAAAGGCCGAGCTGGAGAAGAAAGTCGCCGATCTGGGCGCGCAGGCGGCCGAGGCGCAGGGCCAGCTGGCCGCCGAGAAGGACATCTCGGAATCGGCGCGCGCCCAGGCGGCGCTGCTCAACCAGCAGCTCGAGGCGCTCAAGGACGAGATCGCCAAGCTCAACCAGGCGCTGGACGCGAGCGAGGCCCAGAACAAGAGCGAGCAGGTCCAGATCGCCGATCTCGGCCAGCGGCTCAACGCGGCGCTGGCCAGCAAAGTGCAGGAGCTCGAACGCTACCGCTCGGAATTCTTCGGCCGGCTGCGCCAGATCATCGGCGACCGGCCGGGCATCAAGATCGAGGGCGACCGCTTCATCTTCCAGTCCGAGCTGCTGTTCGCCTCGGGCTCGTCCGATCTCGGCGACGCGGGCAAGGCCTCGCTCGCCGACCTCGCCAAGACCCTGCTCGACGTCACCAAGCAGATTCCGCCGGACATCAACTGGGTGCTGCGCATCGACGGGCACACCGACCGGGTGCCGATCAACACCATCCTGTTCGCCTCGAACTGGGAGCTTTCCACCGCGCGCGCGGTGACGGTGGTGAAGTACCTGATCGCCCAGGGCCTGCCGGCCGAGCATCTGGCCGCCGCCGGCTTCGGCGAGTTCCAGCCGATCGACAAGGGCAATACGCCCGACGCGCTGGCCAAGAACCGCCGCATCGAGATCAGGCTGGATCAAAGGTAGGGATCGTTGCCATGTGGGCCATCGGCATCCATGGCGGGGCGGGCGCCGTGGGTCGCGAACCCCAAGGCGCGCAGGAACGCGAACTCGAGTCGGTGCTGGCCTGGGCCGAGCGCGCGCTGACCGGGGGCGCCGCCGCGCTCGACGTGGTCGAGGGCGCGGTGCGCCGGATGGAGGATTCGGGCCGGTTCGTCGCCGGGCGCGGTTCGCGGCCCAACCTGGCCGGCCAGTACGAACTCGATGCCTCGATCATGGACGGGCGGAGCGGGCGCGCGGGCGCGGTGGCGGCGCTGGAAGGCGTCTATCCGCCGGTCTCGATCGCGCGCGCGGTGATGGAGCGGACCGATCACGTGCTGCTGGCCGGCGATGGGGCGCGGCGCTTCGCGCTGGGCCAGGGGTTCGCCGCGATCGAAGATCCGCGCGCATTCTTCGCTCCGCACATCGCCGCGACCGGCCCGGCCGCGTCGGCCGAGCCGCACGGGACCGTGGGCGCGGTGGCGCTCGATGGTTCGGGCGCGATCGCGGCGGCCACCTCGACCGGGGGCATCGATCGCAAGCTGCCGGGACGGGTGGGCGACAGTCCGATCGTCGGCGCGGGATGCTGGGCCGATGCGCTTGTGGGCGTCTCATCCACCGGCAGAGGCGAGTTCTTCATCCGCACCGCCGCCGCGCACGAGGTGGCGATGCGTATGCGGCTGACGGGCGCGTCGCTCGAAGACGCGCTGACGGCGAGCCTTGCCGAGGTCGCCCGGATCGGCGGCGAAGGCGGCATGATCGCGACCGATGCCAAGGGCGCGGTGACCTATGTGTTCAACACGCAGGCGATGCGGGTGGCGCGGGCCAGCGGGGACGGAATGCGCGAGGTCGGCGTCAAGATGCGGCCTGACGCGACCGGCCAGATCTAGAAGTTGAGATCGAGATAGACACCGGTGGCGGCGCCGATCTCGGCGCGCAGCAGTTCGCCCAGCGCGGTGTTGTCGCGGGTCGAAATCCAGCCTTCCCCCTCGGCGGCGCAGGCGAAGTGCCAGGCGCCGCTTTTGGGCGAGGACAGCCAGATCTGCCGGTTGGGGGCGTGCTTATTGATCAGGTAGCGGCCGCCATCCTCCATGTCGATGGTCAGCACCCCTTCCTGGAGCTCGACTTCGACCCGATCGTCGAGCTTGGTCTCGATGGCAAGACTGAGTTCTTCGAGCAGTTCGTCGGCAATACGGTGGAAATCGGATTCGGTCAGGGACAAGGGATCGCTCCAGGACAACAGAGGCGGCAGGGATAGCGAACCGGACGGCGCACGGCAACCGCTTGCCACGGACCCCTCATCCCTGTATATAGCCGCCTTTCCGGCGGAGCCCAGCCATGAAGGCCGATATTCATCCCGACTACCACGAGATCACCATCGTCATGACCGATGGGACCGAGTTCAAGACCCGTTCGACCATGGGCAAGGCCGGCGACGTGCTGCGTCTGGACATCGATTCCAAGTCGCATCCGGCCTGGACTGGCGTCCACCGCCTTAACGATTCGGGCGGCCAGTTGGCCAAGTTCAACAAGCGCTTCGCCAAGTTCGGCATCAAGTCCTAGGGCATCCCGCGTCCCGCGGGACGCAGATCTGCATTCATCCATTAGTAAATATTCGTTATGCTAGCTTAGGCGAAAGCCTGGGACGGCGGGCGCATGACTGTGTTTTCTTTGCCTGGGACGGATTGAGGTCGGGGTCGATAGGCAAGCCATGCCCGCGGGGTCTGTCACCACCTATGAGATTTACCTGGTCGACAACGGCCGATGGGCGCTGCACGCGCGCTATCGCCGGGACGAGCGCGACAAGGCGCTCGACGAGGCCCGCACCATGGAGCGCGAGCTCAACACCCAGGTGAAGGTGGTTCGCGAGGTCTATAACCCGACCGAAAATTCCAACGAAGAAACAACGATCTATTCGACCGAACGGGGATCGTTGAAGCCGCGTGCGTCGGCCGGAGTGGCCCGCGGCGGCGGCTATAGCGGCGGCGGCGGTAGGAGCGGAGGTGGCGGGGGCGCCAGCAGCTGGGGCGACGACGGGGCCTCGTCCTCGAGCGGCGGGGGCGGCGGCCGGGGCGGCGGCGGACGCGGTGCGTCGGCGAGCATGCAAGGCACGTTCGGGGCGATGGGTCGGCTGGTGTCGATCATCCTCGGATCGCTGGTCGGCGCGGGTCTTTTGACCATGCTGGCGCGGATGGTGTTCGAACGCTCGATCTGGGTGCAGCTCCACGTATCCAATCTGGCGCCCATTCAATTCATGATCTTCATCGGCAGCTTCCTGATGATCGCCGTGCCCCTGGCCACCAAGAAGGTGCGCTGGGCGGGCATGATGGACCGCCCGCAGCGCGAGAAACCGGTGCGCCAAGCCAAACCGGCCAAGGCGACCAAGGCCACCAAACCCGCCGCGGAGGAACCGGTCGAAGATGCCGCCGACGCGCCCCCCGAAGCCGAGGCGCCGGCCGAGGAGGCTCCCGCCGAGGAGACCCAGGCCGAGCCCGAGGCGCCGGCCGAAGCCGAGGCGGAGGTACCTGACGGGGCCGGCCTCGGGGTCGAGATGCAGCGCGAAACCATGGGCCGGTTCACGACGGGCTTGATGACCGAGGTGCAGAAGGCGCGGCCGCAACTCGACGCCTACAATCGGTTCGGCGTGAGCCTGATGCTGGCCGGCGCGGTCGACGCGGTGGGCGATCGTTCGAGCCTCGATCCCAGCCAGCGCCGCACGCTGCTGGCCGATTCGCTGACCAATATCGGCACCAAATCCGACGCCGCCAAATCCTTCAGTTCCAAATACGAGGAATACATGACCGAGAAGCGCTATCTCGGCATGGTCCAGGCGGGACGGGTGGCCGCCGACACCTTCCTGGAACACCCCGACGCGCCCCTGCCGCCGTTGAAGTCGTTGTTCGACGCCTGGGCCAAGCCGCAGCAGCAGCAGGCCGCGCCGCGCATCATGGCGGTGATGTTCACCGACATGGTCGGCTCGACCGACATGACCCAGGCCAAGGGCGATCAGGCCGCGCAGGTGATCGTGCGCCGCCACAACAGCATCGTGCGCGCGGCCCTGGCCGAGTATGGCGGCAAACAGGTCAAGCATACCGGCGACGGCATCATGGCGGCCTTTCCCAGCCCGGCCTCGGCGGTCGAGGCGACGGTGGCGATCCAGCGCGCGGTGGCGGCCAACAACAGTCGCTTCCCCGACCAGTCGCTGCATCTCAGGATCGGCATCAACGCCGGCGAGCCGATCGAGGAGGAAGAAGATCTGTTCGGCGCCACCGTGCAGCTGGCCGCCCGGGTCTGCGCCGCCGCCGGCACCGACCAGATCGTATGCACCAATGTGGTCAAGGAGCTGGCCGGCGGCAAAGGGATCAGCTACGCGTCGCGCGGACCGACTGCGCTCAAGGGATTTTCCGAGAAAATCCCCCTCTTCGAGGTGATCTGGAACTAGGCCTGCCCGTCCCCGCCGGAATCCTGCCCGCCCCCTCCAGGAAGCTATTGGCGCGCGGGCGAATCACGGGTACAACGCGCCTTCCGAGCGATAGTATCCCGCCGCCATGAAGGTCGCCATCGTCATCCCGGCGCGCCACGCCTCGCAGCGCCTGCCGGGCAAGCCGTTGATCGAGATCGCCGGTCGCAGCCTGCTGCAGAGGGTCTGGCGGATCGCGCGCGCGGTCGAGCGGATTGCCGGCGTCTGGATTGCGACCGACGACGAGCGGATCGCTTCCCATGCCCGCGCCTTTGGCGCCGACGCGCTGATGACACCGGCCAATTTGGCCACCGGCACCGACCGCGTGCGCGCGGCCATGGCGATGCTGCCCGAACCCATGGACGCCGTGATCAACCTGCAGGGCGACGCGATCCTGACGCCGCCCTGGGTGGTGCAAGCGCTGGTCGACGCCTTTGCCGCCGATGCCGGCGCCGGCATGGTGACGGCGGCGGTGCGGCTTTCGCCCGCGGCGCTGGCCGAGATGATCGCACTCAAGGCACAGAGCCCGTCGAGCGGCACGCTGGTGACCATGGACCTGGCGGGCCGCGCGCTTTATTTCTCGAAATCGATGATCCCATTCGTGCGCGACGGCGCCGCCCATGCGCCGGTGCATCGGCACATCGGCATCTATGGTTATCGCGCCCCGGTGCTGGAACGCCTGGCCGCGCTGCCGCCGACGCCGCTTGAGACGGCCGAGCGGCTGGAGCAGTTGCGCGCGCTCGAACATGGCATCCCGATCCGCGTGGTGGTGGTCGACTATCGCGGCCGCACCCATGGTTCGGTCGATACCCAGAAGGATCTCGCCTTCGTCGCCGCGGTCATCGCGCGCGAAGGCGAGCTGGTGCCATGACGCTGCGGCCGCGCCTCGCGCTGCTCGGCTTCGGCCTGCTGATCGCGCTGTTTGCCGCGCTGCTGGCCGCGCCGGAATTCGTCGACTGGAACCTCAGACGCAACGACATCGCCCGCGAGATCGAAATCCGGCTCGGCCGTGCGGTGGCGATCGACGGCCCGTTGTCGCTGTCGCTGCTGCCCGTGCCGCACCTTGAAGCCGAAAAGGTGCGGATCGCCAACATCGCCGGGGCGACCGATGCCGACTTCGCCAGCGCCGAGCGACTGGAATTGCGCCTGCGGGTTCTGCCGTTGCTGTCGGGCAAATTCGCGTTCTCCTCGCTGGTGCTGGTGAAGCCCCAGATTCGCCTCCAGCGCCTGGCCGATGGGAGGGTCAATTGGCGCTTCAATGTGGTCGATCCGGGCAAGGCGGGCGCGGTGGCCGCGGGCGGCCCTGGCGCGGCATCGCCGCGGACACCGACCTGGGGCGCGGTGTTCGAGAAGATTGAGTTGCGCCATGCGCAGGTTTCGTTCCGCCATCCACGCCTCGGCCTGGTGAGCGCCGAGCAGATCGACGCCGAAGCCAGCGCGCTGGGCGACGACGGGCCGTTCCGCTTCACGGGCAATGGCAAAATGGCCGGCATGCCGGTCGCGCTGGAGGGCTCGGTCGGCGAACTCGACGCCGACCAAACGCCGGCGGAACTGTCATTGAACGCAGGCGACGATGCAGGCCGGCTTTCCGTCAGCGGCGTGTTGACCGGACGCGACGCGGCCACCGCGTTCAACGGCCGAATCAGCGTCAAGGCCGCGCATTTCGAGCGGCTGGCCGCGCTGCTGGGCGCGCCAGAACTTCCCGACGGCAAGCTCGAATTGCAGGGCGCGCTGGCGGCGACGCTGCACAACGTCGCGGCCTCGAATCTGACGGTCGATCTGCCGGGCGCGTCGCTGCAGGGATTTGCGGCGCTCAACCTCGAGAGCGACCCGCAGCTCGACGTCAAGCTTGCGACCGCGCGGCTGGATCTCGGCCCTTGGACCGCGTCCAAGACCGCCAAGCCCGCCGTCTCCGCCAAGGCCGCTCCCGCAGCCGTGACGGCCACACCGGCTAGGAGCGACAACGCGCTCCGCTTCGCCTTCGTACCGCCCAGTTGGATCGGGGCCAGTCTCGACCTGACCGCCGAATCCGTGGCCTGGCAAGGCGCGCTGCTGCGTGGCGCGCGGCTGAGCGCGCAGATCGCCAACGGCGAGGTGACCATCAACCAGGTGGGCGCCACCTTGCCGGGCGACAGCCAGGTCAATCTGTTCGGCTTCCTCACCTTCGCGAGCGGCCATCCGCTGTTCGACGGCTCGTTCGAATCGGGCAGCGACGATCTGCGCAACCTGCTGCGCTGGCTGGCGATCGACGTCGGCGGCGTTCCCGCCGACCGGCTGGGCGCGGCCCGCTTTTCGGGCCATGTCGTGGCCGAACCGGAACGCATCCGGCTGGACAGCGCCGAACTGCGCATCGACGGCACACGGATCACCAGCGCGATCGACCTGCGCCTGCCCAACGGGGCCGAAGCGCGACCCGCGCTCGGCGCGTCATTCGCGATCGACACGCTCAACGCCGATGCTTATCGCCGGCCCGCGGTCTCGCCGCGGCCGGCGCCGCTGGCCGCTTCGACCGGGTTGGGCTCGGTGGCCCCGCCCAATTTACCGCCATTGGTCACGCCATTGATGGTGTCCTCGTCCTTGTCGGGGCCGATCGGGCGTTGGCTGAGCGCGTTCGACGCCAACATCAAGGCCCATCTCGAACAGTTGGTCGCCGGCGGATTGAGCTTCCACGGCATCGATCTCGACGGCGCGCTGGCCGACGGCACGCTCACGCTCAACTCGCTTTCCATCGCCGATCTCGACGGAACGCACGCGGCCGTGGCCGGGCGCATCGTCGACCTGGCAGGCAAGCCCCGGCTCGACGGCGTGACGGTGGAGGCGCAGAGCGACGATCCCTACCGGCTGCTGGGCGCGCTGGGACCGATCTGGCCCTCCTCGACCCCGGAATCGCTGGCGCTGTCGGCGGGCATCAGCGGCGACGCCGACGCCGTGACCATACGCTCCCATGCCGAACTGGGCGGCATGACCAGCACGGTCGAAGGCCGTATCGCGACGCCGCTGGCGAAACCGGGATACGATCTGAAGGTCGCCGTCAGCGATCCCAATTTCGCCTCGCTGTTGCGCCTGTTCGGGATGGACTACCGCCGCCGCGCCGGCGCCGCCGCTGCCGCGACCGACTTTCACCTGACCGGCGACGCTTCGAATTTGGCGATCGACGATCTGCACATCCAGCTGGGCGATCAGGCGGCGACCGGTCGGGCGACACTGGCGATGGCCGGACGGACGCGGCTCGACGCCACGCTCTCGGCCGGCGACATTTCGCTCGATGCGCTGTTGGGCGACTCGGTAGCGGCAGCCATGCCCGTGCGCGCCAATCCGGCGCGGCCCGCTGCGATCCAGCCGGCGCGAACCGTCGGGGGCATTTCGGCGCCGCCGCCGCCACAGGCCGCGCCGCGCGAGGATGTCGAAGTCGGCGGCATTCCCGAGCGCTTCTCGCACGCGCCGATCGAACTCGATTGGATGAATTCGCTGGATGGAACCTTGCGGCTGGACGGGACGGCGATGAGCTGGGCCGGATTGCATCTGGCGCAGCCCGATGTCGCGGTCAGCCTGACGGACGGCAAGGCGACGGTGGATCGCTTCTCCGCCAAGCTGTGGGGCGGCGATCTCACCCTTTCGGCCGCGCTCGACAGCCAGGGCGCGCTGACGCTGGGCGCGGCGCTGGCCGATGGAAAACTCGAGCAGGCCGCGCTGGGACTGGCCGATCTCGACCTCGCCGAGGGCAGCGTCGACATCGCGGCCGAGCTTGCCTCCACCGGTCATTCGGCGGCCGAGTTGATCGGACGTCTGGCCGGCACCGGCAAGATCGAGGCCCATGACGGCACATTGAGGGGTTTCGATCTGGCCGCCGCCAACGCGCGCTTGAAGTCGCCGGCGCCGGCCAGCCTGATCACGCTGGCCCAGGCGGCGATGAAAGGCGGCGAGACCAAATTCTCGTCGCTGACCGCGACCATCGTAGCGACCGGCGGCATCTTCACCACCGACGATCTCAAGCTGATCGCCGATGGCGGCACTGTCGATGCACGCCTTTCGGTCAATCTGCCCGCCAACGCGATCGATTCGCGCGCGCTTCTGCACATGGCCGACGCGCCCGACGCGCCGCCGCTGACCATGGTGGTCAGCGGGCCGCTCGACAAGCCGCGCCGCGTGCTCGACATCAACCCGCTGCAAACCTGGCTGGCCCAACGCAACCTCAAGAAGTAGGGGTTCGGCCGGTTCCCCGCACCCTCGGTCGCGCGGCCTGTGGCAATACCGGTCCCGCCGGATCCGGAAACGGCGGTTTGAGCGACTTGACCGGGATCAATGCATCTATCCACCGCCCGGCGCAGGGTCAGTCTGCAGGAATTGGACAATGGTTCAGCCTATGCACAGGAGGTCGGCCATGACAGAGAACGTAAAATCGATGTTCCCGGGTCTTGGCACCGGTTTCGCTCAATTCGCCTGGCCGAAGGCCGCCATGGGAATGCCGGCGATGCCGGCGATGGGCGAGTGGGTGCGCATCCAGCAGGAGAGCATGGCCATGCTCGCCAAGTTCAGCCAGGAAGCGACCTCGATGCTGGCGAGCGATATGGCGTTGGGCGCGGACGTAGCCCGTCGCCTGATGTTGGCCAAAACGCCCGAGGAATTCGCCGCCACCCAGCGCGATATGTTCGAGCTGATGGGCTCGAAATATTGCGAGCAATGGATGAAGCTGGGCGAGGAAATGAAGGGCCTGTTCGCCGGATTGGGCGGCAAGGCGCAGCAGATGGCCGAGTCGGCCGAAGCCGTCGCATCGACAGCGACGGTCAAAAAGGCGGCTTAACCGCCTGCGATGACGCCCCGGGCGCGCTGGCAGGCGACCCGGGGCGCCCTCAATGCGCCAGCGCGGCGAAGAAGTCGTTGCCCTTGTCGTCGGTGATCGATCCCGCTTCTGCGCTGCCGCCCACCCCAATCCACCATTGGCCGCACTGGGCCAATGGCGTATAGTCCTGTCTTGGATGGATTTCGAATTCGACGCGGCCAAAAGTGAGCGCAATGTCGCGCTTCGCAATCTGCCGTTCGATCTGGCTCCGGCGATCTTCGATGCGCCCCGACTGGAATGGTCCGACGTTCGCAAGAACTATGGCGAGAGGCGGATCAACGCTCTGGGTGTCATCGGCGAACGCGTCGTTTTCGTGACCTATACCTTGCGCGGCCAACGATGCCGGATCATCTCGTTCCGTAAAGCAAATGAAAGAGAGATCGATGCCTATCGTCAGAACTACCCTTGAGGCGGCCCGACGCAAGGCGAAGAGGTTCGACTGGTCGCGTTTCGATGCCGCCACCGAGGCCGATATCGCGCGCCATATCGCCGAGGACGAGGCGGAGGCCAATCGCGACGCGGCCAAATGGGTGCGCGGCGTGCGCGGCAAGGTCGGCCTGTCGCAAAATCAGTTTGCGACGCGAATCGGCGTTTCGGTGGCGACGTTGCGCAATTGGGAGCAGGGCAAGCGCTTCCCGCGCGGCCCGGCGCGGGCGCTGCTGCGCATCATCGACCGCGCGCCCGAGGCCGCGATGCTGGGGTTGGCGCGGTAGTCAGACGACACGATTTACGAGTTTGCCCTGCGGACCGCGAAACCGCTTGAGCTTTCCAGCTCGCTCCAATTTTCTCGCGGCGATATTTATCGCCTGTCGCTGACTCGCTCCCAATTTCAGCGCCAATTCGTCGTCATCGAGATCTGGATTCTTTTGTACGAATGCGAGAAGTCGCTGCGCGAGGGTGCCTTGCCTCGGCTCCGTGCCGCCCTGTTTCGTCGATCTTTCATTGCGAGGCCTTCGCTGTTCATCGTACAGGCGCTTAACCTCGGCAATTTCCGCAAGTGGCGCACG
>Ga0181537_10002651_pt1 | contig 15639 bp, 9 predicted proteins | sample PEATcosm2014_Bin_39_FD_119765 | JGI IMG/M metagenome (GOLD analysis project Ga0181537, IMG submission 119765) | Peatland microbial communities from MTU Mesocosm Facility, Houghton, MI, USA - PEATcosm2014_Bin23_10_metaG | ecosystem: Environmental > Terrestrial > Soil > Wetlands > Peat | place... | reverse complement strand
TGCCCAGCACGTTGGCATAGGTCGACAGATCGATCGGGTGATTGGTCGAATTGAGCGAGACCGGAGCCGCGCCCACGAGCCAGGCAGAGGCCTCGGTGAGCGGGGTATTGTCGGTGATGGTCACGGAACCGAGCGTGCCGGCGGTCCCCACGGTGGTGATGCCGATCGGCCCCAACTGGTTCGTCGTGTTGGTGAGCGATATCGATTTGCCGCTGCCGGGGTTGGCGACGATCAGATCGGTCGTGCCCGTCGTAACCCAGCCCTGGTCTCCCGCGCCATCCCAGGTCCCGATGGGTCCGTCGGTGATGCTCGCGTTCTCGGTGATGGTGGCGTTCGTCGCCTTCACGTAGAGGTTACCGAGCACGTTGCCGGTGTTGGTGAGCGTCACGTTGCCGCCGCCCCCGGTATTGCCGGTCGAGTCGTAGGCGAGGAGGTAAGTGGCGCCGCCGGTGGTCCAGGCGCCGGTGCCGCCCACGTCGGTGATGGCGTCGGCCGCGGTCGTGCTCTTGGCGTAGATGGTCACGGTGGAGGCGACACCGTTGGTGGTACCCGCCGTGGCGGTGACCTGCAGCGGTCCGAGCACGTTATTGGCGTTGTTGAGGTTGATCGAAGTGCTGCCCGAATTGAGGGTGGTCGTGCCATGGATGGTCCAGGCGCTGCCCTCGGTCATGCCGTAGGTGGTGTCGGCGTTTTCATCGACAACCACCGCGCCGGCGCTGGTCGCGCCGGTATTGACCTGCGTCAGCGTCAGCGCGCCGAATACGTTGCCGCTCTGGCTCAACGTGATGGCCTGATCATTCGACGTGGTCAGCGTGACCGCTGAAGGCGTACTCGTGTACGGTAAGTAGTTGTCCCACGCCGATGCCTGCGTAATGGCGGCGTTCTCACGAATGTTGATCGCGCCTGCGCCGGAAATCGCGAGCGGCCCGAACACATTATTGTTCTGCGACAGAGTGATCCCGCCGGAGAAATTCGTGAACGTCGTAGTGCCGCCGTCGGTGATCGCGCTATTGGCAACCTGCGTGAGCGTGCCGTAGACGTTCGCCGTGGTCACCAGGAGCGTGCCGGCGATCGTGGAATTGCCGAACTCTATGTTGTACCACTGATCGATCACGACATTGTTCGCCGACGGGATCGCGACGATATTCCAGATGTTGTACGCGTCGGTGAGCCCGATGTTGCTGGTGCCGGCGGTGAGCGTCGCGGTGCCGCCCACATTGATGTGATAGTAGTATGAGTTGGTCGTGCCGTCCGTGATCCCGGGCGCGGTCACGGCGAGGTTGTTCGAGACGCTGAAGCCGTAACCGTTGCCGTACAGGACCACGGGACTCGCATCGACGATGGTCGCATTGCGGCTGCTGATGATATCGACGTTGCCGAAGGTGTTCCCTGAATTCGAGAGGACGATGTCGCCTGTCGACGCGGCCTCGAGCATGGTCTGCTGCGCGACCGAGATTGGGCCGGTCTGCGTGATCTCATTGGCCGGCGTGGTCGAGGTATTCGCGACGGCCGGTGCATAGACTTCCAGCGAGCCGCTCAGCGACATGCCGGGCAGAGTCAAGGACGGCGCGTTGGTATAGCGCAGGAACACATTGTTCAGTGCGCCCACGGACGTCAGTCCCGTGAGGACCGAGGCTGCCGCACTGACGTTTTCGATCTGCACGTTGGTGAAGCCGGTCGTGCTGTTGCTGCGTGCCAGGGTGACGGTGCCGGCGAAGCTGTTCGAGGCGCCCGGATAATAGCCGACCCCGTTGAAGGGATCGTTGGGTCCGAGATACAAATTGATGGGCGCCGTGAGACTGTCGGCCGTGAAGGTGGTCGCACCGGCAACCGTGATCGCCGCATAATTGTAATAAGCGTACTCAGTCTGAGTGATATCGCCGGCCGCGGTTACGCTGAAACTGCCGCTGATGGTGCTGGGGGCGACATAATACGAATAGGACCCGAAGTTGATCGTGTTCTTGTCCACGAGGGTGACGTTGTCGCCGGAGATGATCTGCACGGAGTTGAAATCGTTGTTGGCGTTTGCGAGCGTGATATTGTTCGCCGCGCCCGCCGTCAACGTGGTCTGCTCCGGCACGGTGATGGTGCCGCTGTCGGTGATGGCGCCGCCGGTGGTGAGCGTCAGATTGGTGGCGACGGTGACCCCGGTGAGGTTGAGGGCGCCCGAATCCACGATCGTGGCGTAGCCGCCGGTGCCGGACGCACCGGTACCCGTCACGGTGAGCGACAAGCCGCCCGCGAAGTGATTGGCGGCATTCGTAAGACCGATATAGGGATCGGCGTAGCCAAAACCGCCGGCAACGGCGGTCAACGTGGCAAGGCCCGCCACCTGCACAGAGCCTGTCGATCCCATCGGACCCACCGTGCTCTCGGTGAGCGTGCCCGACACGTTGGTCGTGCCGAACTCGACCGCATTCGTATCGTTCAGCGACACGTTGCCGGCCGTGAGGCCGATGATGTTGAAATCCGTGTGCGGTCCGTTGATGGTGACGTTGCCCGTGCCTACGCTGATGGTGGCGGTACCGCGCACGACGACGTTGCCGGCGGTGCCCGACGTGCCGAGCGTGTTGGTGACGTTGGTGGCCGAAGTCGACGTGATGTTCAGATTGCCAGTGATGTCGGTTTCACCGAGGTCGATGTTCCCCAACACGGCGCTCGCCGTCGGGCCGTTCTGCGCGACGTTGAGGGTCGCCGCGGCGACGTGCCCTGTCTCGATGATCCCGGCGGAGCCGGCCCCCCCGAGCGAATTGGTACCCATGGTGATCGACACGGTGCCGCTGCCGGCGTCGATGACGCTGTTGTTCGTGAAGGCGGCGGTGCCGGTCAAGCGGTTGCTGGTGGCGAGCGGATCGTTGGCGATGAAGGTGATATTGCCGTTCTCGGAGATCACGCTGGCGTTGACCGTGATATTACGGCCCGCCTCGAAGGTCATCGCGCCGCCCAAGCTGCTGGGCGCGCCCGCCGTGACGATCGAATTGCTGATGGTCAAATCGTTGGTGGCTTGCAGGGTGACGGCCGTGCCGGCGTCGGTGATCGCCGTGATGGCGTTCGGATCGATGGTGCTGGTCGTCCCGGGCGACGTCGCGAACGTGTACGGGTTCGGTGAAAGGGTGCCGCTGCCGCCCGTGGCGACGATGATGTTCTCAGGATCCAACAGCAAGGTGCCCGCGAGCCCCTCGGGCGCCTTGGCGTCGACCATGCCTGAGAAAGCCAGGTCCCCCTTGCCGGAGACTTCGACGAAGCCGCCGTCGCCGGACACGGCGCCGCCGCGCGCAGAAATGCTGCCGCCAAAATTCGTCTGCCCGTCGGACCAGACGGCGACTTGGCCGCCCTCGCCCGACTGCGTCGCGCTGGCATCGATCGAGGCGCCCGCGGCGATGACCGTCTGCGCTGCGTTCGCCACCGACGGATCCTTCCCGTGAAAGCCGCCGCCCACGAACACATCACCGCCGCCGGTGGCGCCGGAGGCGTCGATGGAACTGGTGTCGAACAAGCCGACGCGATCCGCGGTCAGTGTGATGCCGCCGCCCTTGCCGCGGCGGCCGGAACTGTTCAGTTCCGTGTCCCCGAGCAGCGCCAATGTCGGCGGGTCGAGGGGCGCCGGTGCGGGCGCGGGAGGCTGGCCACCGCCGGCGACGATGATTTCACCGCCGGCCGCACCGCCCGATGCATCGACGAGCGCATTCTGCAGGGTGATGTCGTGGCCCGCGGTGAGGGCGATGCGACCACCATAGCCCGTGGCCGCGGGTGCCACGCCCTCGCCCGTGATACCCGTGCCGCCGCGACCTGCCGGAGCCTCCGTGACGGTAGCTTCCGTGCCTGCGGCCGAAATGCTGCCCGCCACGCTGATGTCCTGAGTGGCGTCGAGCGTCACACTGCCGCCGTTCGCGCCCGAGGCGTCGAGTTTGCCGGCGGCGGTTTGCACGATGGTGCGTGCGTTGAGCAGAATCGTGCCCCCCGACGCCTGTGTGCGGACCGCGTCGGACTCGCGGACTCCGCTCGGCGCCGATGACCCGGCGGCAACCGTGTTGGCAGCGCTGCCGCCGGCCGCACTGATCGCGCCGCTGTTCTCGATCGCCGGCGCGGTGATCGACACGCTGCCCGCGGGACCGCCGGCGCCGGCATCGGCGCTGATCTCGCCGCTGTTATCGACGCTGTCGCTCGCCTCGAGCAGAATGCGTCCGCCCTTGGTGGCGAGGCCGGTGGCCTCGAGAGAGCCGGAGTTCTTGATCACGCCGCCTTGCAGGCGATCGACGGCCTGGGCCGAGAGAATGATCAGTCCGCCGGGTGCGAGCACGGCGCCCTTGTTCTCGACCAGCGCGGCCAGAGTCGCGGGTTTCACGGTGATACTGGCGAGATGATTGTCGTCGATGTTCAGGGTGATCGATTCACCGGCGGCCATGGCCACCGTGCCCAAGCGCGCGATGATGACGCCGCCGTTGCGCACTTCCGGCGCGAGCAGTGCGATATAGCCGCCGAGCGCCGCGTTGAGGTCGCCGTCGTTGACGACGCTGCCGGTCGCGCCATTGCGCGCGAACGTGAGCTTGCCGGCCATGAAATCGGCGTTGCCGATGCTGTCGGTGGTGGCCGTGAGGCTGCCCACATCGACCGAGGCGCTCTTGCCGAAATACACGCCGTTCGGGTTGACGAGGAACACCTGACCGATGGATGCAATCTTGCCGAAGATCTGGCTCGCGTTGGTATCGAGGACGACGTTGAGCGTGGCCGAGCTGCTGTTGGCCTGATTGAAATTGACCTGCGCGGCGCTGCCTAAGTTGAAGGTGTTCCAGTCGATGACGGCGCGCTGCGAGCTCTGATCGATGTTGAGCACCGACGTGCCGGGCGTGCTGCCCGGCCCGATCGTCGCGGCGCCGGCGACCACGGTTCCGCCGGTGGGCAACTGAGTGGGCAACGGCACGGCCGCGGCGTTGGTGGGCGCGGTGGCTGCACTCGGCGGCACTGTGGCCGCGAGCGGCGGTACGGCAGCGGTAATCGGCGGTACGGCAGCGGCGTTAGCCGGCACTACTGCTTTAGCGGGGACAACGCCTGCGGGTGCGCCTGCGGCAGGCTCCGGTGCGCCGAGTGCAAGACCGAGCGCGACGGCGAGCGGCGCGAGTACGGCGGCAGTGCGCCCGTTGCGCTTGCCGCGGCTGCGCACGACCTCGGACACCGGCACCCAGGCGCCCAGGGCTTCGTTCCAAATGACTCGGAATATGCGATTGATGCTGGCGTGTTCATTCATCGGGTGATCTCGTCGGTTCGGCGTGTGTAAAACTTAGAAAACGGGTGGACTCGCGCGCGCTTCAGTGAGCCGCGTGTCGGCCGCCGCGGCGGCGTTTCTGCTGCCGCGGCGTCGTTGGGGTGGTGTCTGCTGTGGCAACGGGTGCGGCCGCCGCCGTATCCGCGGCGCGCGGTTGACGGCGCAGCAACTCGAGCAGGTTGCCGAGGGACAATAGATGCGCGTAGATCAGTCCAATCTCGCCGCTCGCGAACCACTCTTTGAGCGTGGCGTCGGGCAAGGCTCGAAAGCGCGCTTCATCGACGATCCAGAAGCCCTGCAACGCAAGACGTCGTCCGTCATTCAGATTGGCTGTGGCGCTCGCCTCCATCAACAGCCCGGCGGATTCGAGCCGTCGCACGAAAACTTCGGTGAGCTGCGACTGGCGCTGGTGTTCGCTCAAATTCGCCACGATCTGCTTGAGCATCGGGCTCGGCTCCCCGCCGGCGTCGAACATCGGCGTACCGTCGGTTTCGTTGAACCCGGGGTAGGCGGCATCGATGCACACGGTCAGCTGGTCGGGCGAGACTTGCGCGAACATGAAGGGGTAGCGGCGCACGTAGGCAGGGACGTAGCGGGCGTTCCAGCGGCCGGCGGCGTCGATGTAGACATTGTCGCCGCCGGGCACGCCGGTGAGTGCCACCGGAGCCAAGCTGCCGTCGGCGCCGCGCAAGAACGCGATCGGGTACTCGCGCGCGGCCTCGGTGAACTCGGTACTGAGCAGCGGCACCGCCGGCGAGCCGGCGCTGAACTTGAGGTCGGGCGGTGCGCTCAACTTGAGTTTGGCGTGCAAGTGGCCGTCGAGCGCGACCACGCGCTGGTAGAAAAGCGGGGCAGCGGCGGGCGTCATGGGTGTCTGCACGAGGGTCTCCAAGATGAAATTCCTTAGAACGAAAACGGCACGCTGGCTTGCAGCCAGATGCGATTCAGATCGAGCGAGCCGTCCTGGTCGGTGCCGGTGCTGGTGGGATCGGGGTTGTGGCCGATCCGTCGCGCGTAGCTCGCGGTGACGGCGAGGCCCATGTGCGCGGTCCAGCCGACCGTGAAGCCCACGCCCTTCAGAGAATCCGTGTTGGGGTGTGCGGCGCCTGTGATGTCGTTATCCTTGTTGACCTCAACCGTGCCGACGTCGAAGAAGCCGATGAGGTTGAAATTCGCCGGCAGGCGTTCACGCGCTTCGAAGTTGAGCATCGCCCCTTCGGAGCCGCCGCCCTCGTTCGCCGGGTAGGCACGCACGGCGCTGGAACCGCCGAGATAGAATTTCTCCGAGGAATCGATGTTCTTGTTGGTGAGCTGGCCGGAGAGAGCCGCATATAAGGAGAATTGCTCGGTGATCGTCTGCTGACGGGAGGCCGAGAAGTGCAGCTTGCGAAAACCGCCGTTGGTGTTCGTGGTCGCGCCGTCAGCGGCTTCGTTGGGCGAGTCTCCCAGGTCGACGTTGCCTTCCTCCACGGTGAGACTCGCACTGTTGGCGCCGCCGCCGCGAAACTGGTCGAACAGGTTCCCGTACAGACCGAGGCCCGCCGTGCGTACCGAGTAGGCCGACGTGATGGCGCCGCTCGATTTGTTGTCGAAGCGCTTGTCGTCGACGGTGAACGAGACATACAGGTTCTGCAGCCGGTCGCGCCACAGCGGGTACGTCGCCTCGGCGCCTGCCGTGGTCGACGTGCCGCGCGCATCGAGCGCGGCGAGCGCCGCGGTCACCACGTGATACGTGAGATGCGAGGCATTGACGCCGACGCGCAGTCCATCGCTGCCGATCGGCTGGGAGTACGCGGTGCGTTCGTAGTCGCTGCCGAGGCTGTGCAGCAGCATCGCATCGATGCGATCGCCGAGCCCGAACAGGCTGTTGACGCTGACATCCGCGATGACGCGGTTGAGGCCGGTGGATCGCGCGCCGGCGTTGTCGGTGTCGACATCGCCCGTCACCTCCTTGCCGTCCCCGACCTGCAAGACCAGGTCGGTTTCCCCCTCACTCTGCCCTTCCGCGAGCCGACCTTCCGCTTTGATACCCGGGAGGTCATTGATGAGCAGGAGCCCGCGGTCGAGCGCCTGCGCATTCAACGCCGTACCCGGCGGCTGCGCGGAATCGACGATCCGGGTGAGCCGGGAGGCCGACATCAGAGTCGTGCCTTCCACCCGCACGGCGCCGAACTTCGCTTCCACGATCTGGATGGTGACGGTCCCGCCCGTGACATCCTGCTTCGGCAGGTAGGCACGCACCACCCAACCGGCTTTTCGATACGTCGTCGCCACCGCGATCGCGGCGCTTTGCAGCTCGGCGAAATTCAAAGGGCGGCCCTTGAAACCCGCCACCGCGGATGCGAGCTGCGCATTCGTGAGCCGGGTGTTCCCGGCAAAACGAAACTCGGTCACGACCACCGTCGCCCCGCCGAGGGACTCCAACACCGCGGGCGGCGCGAACAGCGGCCCTGCCTTCGGCGGCAACGCCGGCTGCTTTTGCTTCTCGATCTGCTGCAGCAGCGTACCCGCCTCGGGAGCGCTCTGCGCGTGGCCGAGGCCCGCCAGGCAGAATGTGGCGGCGAGCGACACGAGTGCGGCGCGGCCTACCTTCAGAACCGCTGAATCGAATGTCACTCGCATACTCCGTCTGCCTTAGTTGTTCTTACTTTGGTACATGTAAGAAATTCTAAGTTAAGACGCGAGACGGCAACGATGTGCTACGTCACGTTGTCGCGCGATTCAGACATGGCAATGGTGTGATAGGCGAGGCTTAACGGCTGCGCTCCGACGGGCGCGCCAACGCATTCATTTCGATGTTTTTACATATTCCAGCGAGGCCTTACATATTCTAATAAAGGCACTACTTATAGCGCGAGTACCCGTTTCACCACAGAAAATTCTCACCCACCAATGGCTCATGCGTAGCATTTGGGGGCGTAGAGAGTCTGGGGACAACTGCTCTCCCCATGTTGTCCCCAGACTCCCTACGCCCCCAAAGGCTATGTGATGCGCCCGATGGTGCGACCTATCGATGCCGCCCCACGTACCGTATGAGCTCCGCCAGCCCCGCCGCCCCTTCTCCCGCCGGCGCTTGGGCTCCCGTCATATCGATTCCGACCGCGAGCTTCTTGCCGAACTCGACGCCGTACTGATCGAAGGAATTGATTCCCCACACCGTGCCCTGCACGAACACGCTGTGCTCGTAGAGCGCGAGCAGGCCGCCGAGACTGCGCGCGGTGGTTTGCGGATACATCAGCAAGGAACTCGGCCGGTTGCCCTCATAGACGCGATGCGCGCCGATGCGCTCTATTTCGGCCGCGCTCGCGCCGCTCTTGCGCATCTCGGCCTCGACCTCGGCGAGCGTGTGTCCGAAGGCGAGGGCCTGCGACTGCGCGAGGCAATTCTTGAGCGCGAGATCCTGTCCCTCGGTGCCGCCCCAGGAACCGCGCAAGGGCGCGATGAAGTCGAGCGCCTGGGTCAGCGTGCCCTGATGCAGCATCTGAAAAAACGAGTGCTGGGCGTTCGAGCCCGGTTCGCCCCAGACGATGGGTGCGGTGGCGAAATCGACGCGCCCGCCGGCGAGACTCTCCGACTTGCCGTTGCTCTCCATTTCGAGCTGCTGCAGGTACGCGGGCAGCCGCGCGAGGCGCTCGTCGTACGGCAGCACCGCGAGCGTCGGCAAATTCAAGAACGTCCGGTTCCACACTCCGATGAGGCCCATCAGCACGGGCAGATTCTTCTCGAACGGCGCCGTCGTGAAATGCAAATCGATGTCGCTTGCGCCGCGCAAGAACTCCTCGAACCGCTCGCTGCCGATGACGAGTTCGGCGACGAGGCCGATGGCCGACCACACCGAATACCGCCCGCCCACCCAATCCCACATCGTGAATCGATGCTCGGGGGAAATCCCGAAGGTGTCCATGGCCGGACCATTGGTCGAGACGGCGACGAAGTGATTCGCCGGAGATTTCTCCCCCAGCTTGCCCACGACCCATGCCCGCGCCGCATTGGCGTTGGACTGGGTTTCCAAAGTCGTGAAGGTCTTCGAACACACGATGACCAGCGTTTCCGCCGGATCGATGCTGCGGGTCAAATCCTCGAGCTGGGTGCGATCCACATTCGACACGAAGTGCGGCGTGAGTCCGCCGCTCCATTCGGCCTTGAGCGCCTGGCACACCAAGAGCGGTCCCAAATCCGAGCCGCCGATGCCGATGTTCACGACATGTTTGAACGGCTTGCCCGTGATGCCCCGCTTCTCGCCCGCGCGCACCGCGCCGGCGAATGCCGAGAGCTTCCGGCGCGAGTCGCGTACCTCGGCTTGAATCGCGGACGATCCCGCGAAACTCGACCGCAGCGCCGTGTGCAGCACCGCGCGCTGCTCGGTGACATTGATGGGCTCGCCGCGGAACATGGCGGCGATGTGCGTCGGCAGGTTCGCCGCGTGCGCGAGCTCGAACAGCAGCGACAAGGTTTTTTTCGTGATGCGCTGCCGCGAAATATCGAGCAGCCAGGGGCCGTGCTCGACGTGAAAGTTCTGCCAACGCTCGGGATCCTGGGACGTCAGCTCGCGCAGATGCACGCCGGCGAGTTCACCGGCGTGCGCAGCAACCGCACGCCACGCCGGGAGGGAGGAATTCAATTGTGTCATGGCGGGAACTCACTACATGGAGGCGGCCAACGCTACGACGGACCGTAATACTCAAGATACCATTCGACGAACCGCTTCACACCCGTTTCCAGCGGGGTGTGGGGACGGTAGCCGACCTCGCGAGCGAGGGCTTCGACATCGGCGTAGGTATCCGGCACATCGCCCGGCTGCATCGGCAACAGATTCTTTTGCGCCGTGCGGCCGAGACACTGCTCGAGCACCTCGATGTAGCGCAGCAAGCTGATCGGCCGCTGATTGCCGATGTTGTATATCCGGTAGGGCGCGCTGCTCGTGCTCGGATTCGGAGCGTCGGAATCCCAATCCGGATCAGGCGCCGCCACGTGATCCACGGCGGCGGCGACGCCCTGGGCGATGTCATCGACATACGTGAAATCGCGCTGATGATGTCCCGCGTTGAACACGTCGATGGGCTCGCCCGCAAGAATGCGCTGGGTGAACAGAAACAGCGACATGTCCGGCCGCCCCCAGGGTCCGTACACCGTGAAGAATCGAAGGCCCGTGGTCGGCAGGCCGTACAGCGAGGAGTAGCTGTGCGCCATCAACTCGTTCGCTTTCTTGGTGGCGGCATACAGGGTGAGCGGATGATCGACATTCTGCGTCTCGCTGAACGGCATCCGCGTATTGGCCCCGTACACCGAACTCGTGGAGGCATATACCAGGTGCTCGACCCCGTGGTGGCGGCAGCCCTCGAGCACATGCAGGAACCCGGTCACGTTGCTCTGCACGTACACGTGCGGGTTCACGAGGGAGTAGCGCACCCCCGCCTGCGCCGCCAGATGCACCACGCGCCGAAACCTCTCGCGCGCGAAGAGCTCCTCCATCGCCGCGCGATCCGCCACGTCGAGCTTAACGAAGCGAAACCCCGGAGAGCGGCGCAGAATCGACAGGCGCGCTTCCTTGAGCGCCGGATCGTAGTAGGCATTGAGATCGTCGAGGCCGACGATCTCCTCGCCGCGTTCGAGCAGCAGGCGCGCGGTGTGAAAGCCGATGAAACCGGCGGCGCCGGTGACCAGCAGTGTCACAAATTCCGCCACACCGTCTTGCCGCCGGACGCCTTGTCGAGCAGGGCGAGCGCCTGCTCGTGCGCCGCCAGTTCCTCCTCGCCGGCCCGGATCACGACGAAGCGCAGGCCGGCGTTCAGGCGCGCCAGGGCCCCGGTGCGGGCGCGGCTGCCGGCGCCGTGTGACTCGGCGCTCAACGTGAGATTCGCCTGCCCGCCGGTCATCGCGAGGTACACCTCGGCAAGGATGCGCGCGTCGAGCAGCGCGCCGTGATAGTCGCGATGCGAATTGTCGACCGAGTAGCGCTTGCACAGCGCATCCAGATTGTTGCGCTGGCCGGGGTGCATCTGCCGCGCGAGCGCCAGGGTGTCGAGCACGCGGCATACCTCGTGAATCTTCTGCTCGGCCTCGATCCGGGCGAGCTCCGCATTCAAGAACGCCACATCGAAGGGCGCGTTGTGGATGATCAATTCGGCGTCGCGGATGAACTCCAGAAACTCCGCATGCACTTTTGAGAAGGTCGGCTCTTTGGCCAACCGCTCGCGCGTCAGGCCATGCACCTGCTCGGCGCCCGCATCGATGTCGCGCTCCGGATTCAAATACCGGTGATAGGTGCGCCCGGTGAGGCGGCGGTTGAACAATTCCACGCAGCCGATCTCGATGACGCGATGCCGTTGTTCGACCTCGAGGCCCGTGGTTTCCGTATCGAGCACTACCTGCCGCATAGGGGAACTACCTGCAGCACGATTTACCGTCCGGCCAACATGCGATCGATGGCGATGTTGGCGAGCCGGTCCACGTATTCATTGCCCTCATGGCCGGCATGGCCCTTGACCCAATGCCACTCCACGTCCTGTCCCGACACCGCGGCATCCAGCAATTCCCACAAGTCTTGATTCTTGACGGGAGCGCGTGTCGCGGTGCGCCAGCCGCGCGCCTTCCAGTTCGGCAGCCACTCTGTGATCCCTTGGAGCACGTATTTCGAATCGGTGTAGAGCTTCACCGCACAGCGGCGCTTGAGCGCGCCCAAACCATGGATCGCCCCCATGAGCTCCATGCGGTTGTTGGTGGTGTCGGGCTCGGCGCCCGACAGCTCCTTGCGCTGCGTGCCGGCGATCAACAAGGCCCCCCAGCCGCCCGGACCCGGATTGCCGCGGCAGGCACCGTCCGTATAAATCTCCACCCGAGTCATGTGACCGCACCGCTACCCGGCCTCATGTATTCGGCTCACTTAGTCGGCACGCCGGTCGGCGCCGACCTTGGTGGTCGGTTCGGCGGCCGGCACCAGCACGCGCTGGCGCGCGCGGCGCTTCGGCCGCACCAGGGTCAGGGTTTGCACGCGCTTGCGGGCCTTGAGCAAGTACGCCCCGGCGGTCAACGCGCGGCGCGGCCCGGCAACATCGAGCGGCGTGGGCTCGGCCGCCGCTCGCGTGCGCCCCTTCGAGGGGAACAATCCGAGATAGCCGTACACGCTGTCGACATCGAACCCGAGGAGGCGCACCCAGTCCCGCAGGCGGCGCTCGGAGAGCATGCGCTGCGTCTGCGGCGGGAAGACGGGCCGCCGGAAATAGCGCGCGAAGGCGCGCCGCGCGCCCCAGCCGCTGAACGGATTGAAGCCGCAGATCATCAGGCAGCCCTCCGCGCACAGCACGCGCTCCGCCTCGCGCAGCACCGCGTACGGATCCTCCACGAGCTCCAAGGTATGCGGCAGGAAAATGGCGTCGATGGAATCGGAACGAAACGGCAGTGAGTCGAGCTGTGAGCAGAGCGTGACGCCCGGGCCCGAGTCCGGCGCGACGAGTGTCGTGTGCTGAGTGCGCGCACCATCCAATAGATGGCGCGCCGGCCCCCAGGCGCCCACCTGCAACAGTTCAAAGCCGAACACGTCATCGAGCGCCAGCGGGGCGAGCGCCGCTTCCTCGCGCAGCACGCGGGACCCGAGGGGGCCCTCGAACCAGTCCACCGGGCGTGAATCGCGGGCTCTGTCCAATCATCCCTCCTTCATGGAAACACTAGCGAAATTCTCATGTTACAGGTTAAATACATTGCAAAATGTCCATTCATCCCCCGCATCTTAACGTGCGCCCGGTGCGCGCATTCTCCGATAACTATATCTGGCTGATCGACTCGCCCCGCAAGGCCGGCGAGGTGGTCGCGGTCGATCCGGGCGACGCGTCCCCGGTGCTCGCGGAACTCGAGCGCAGCGGCGCCAGCTTAGCCGCGATCTTGCTGACTCACCATCACCCCGATCATATCGGCGGTGTCCCGGACTTGCTGCGCCACGCGGTGGGGCGGCGTCCGATCCCAACGCCAAAGCCTTCGCCAATACCGGCGCCAATCGCCGTCATAGGCCCTGCGGATGCCCGGATCACGACCCTTACCCGCACCGTGCACGATGCGCAGCGCTGCGAATTGCCGGACTTGGGACTTTCCTTCGAGATTTTGGCCGTTCCCGGGCATACCTTGAGCCACATCGCGTTTTATGGGCATGGCGCCCTGTTTTGCGGCGACACGCTGTTCAGCGCCGGGTGCGGTCGAATGTTCGAGGGTACAGCGACTCAGATGAACGCTTCATTGACCAGGCTGCGGAACCTGCCGCCCGACACGCGGGTGTTCTGCGGACATGAATACACGGCGGCTAATTTGCGCTTTGCCCTGACGGTGGAACCGACCAACGGCGACGCACTCGAATACCAGGGCAGGGTGAATCGCCTGCGCGCGGCCGGTGAGCCGAGCCTGCCCTCGACCTTGGACACGGAGACCCGAGTGAACCCCTTTCTGCGCTGTGATCAAGCCTCTGTCGCGAAGTCCGCGGAAACCCATGCCGGGAAGCGGCTGGGCGGTCCGGCTGACGTGTTCGGCGTCCTGCGCGCCTGGAAGGATGGCTTCCGCTAGCGGGGGCAGGGCTATGGCAGCGGTGACGACACGCGGGTGGGTGCAGTTGACGGCTGGGGCGCTTGGGTCCCTGCTGCTCGGTGCGTGCGCGCATCAGGCCACTGCGCCCGCGCATGAGCCGATCGCCATTCCCGCCCCGGTCGCCGGCCCCGACACCGCCGTGCCCCCTGATACGGCCGCCGCGGCGGCGGGCTCGCTGCCCGCGCTCACCATGCCGCGCGAATGGCAGCATCACAACGGCGAGGATTACGACGACCTGTTCGACCGGATGCGCGCCGGGTTTGCCCTGGATGAGGTGCAGGAGCCGGCGATCGATACGCAGCTCGCCTGGTTCGAGCACAACCCGGACTACCTCGAGCGGGTGTTCCAGCGCGGCCAGCGCTATCTGTATCACGTCATCACCGAGGTGGAGGCGCGCGGCATGCCGCTGGAATTCGCGCTGCTGCCGGTGGTGGAGAGCGCGTACGAGCCGTTCGCCTATTCCTCGGGCCGCGCCGCAGGCCTCTGGCAGTTCATCCCGGGCACGGGGGTGCGCTTCGGCCTGAAGCAGGACTGGTGGTACGACGGCCGGCGCGACGTGATCGAATCGACGCGCGCGGCGCTCGACTACCTGCAGGCCTTGCACGATCAATTCGACGGCGATTGGCTGCTCGCGATCGCCGCCTACAATGTCGGCGAAAACACCGTGCAGCGCGAACTCGATTACAACCGGGCGCACGGCAAACCCGCGGATTTTTGGCATCTGAAGCTGCCCGCGGAAACCCGCGCCTATGTGCCGAAGCTGCTCGCGCTGAAGCGGCTGATGGCCGAGCCCGAGCGCTACGGGATCGAGTTCGCAGGGATTCCGAATGAGCCGTACTTCGCCGTCATCGACACCGATTCGCAGATCGACCTCAAGATCGCCGCGCAGCTCGCCGGTACGAGCTACGATGAACTGGTGGCGCTCAATCCGGGCTACAACCGCTGGGCCACGGACCCCGAGGGTCCGCACCGGATGTTGGTCCCGATCGACAACGCCGATGGCTTCGAGGGGGCGCTGAAGACCCTGTCGGCCGACGATCGCGTGCCGTTCGCCGTTCACGAAGTCACGCGCCGCGACTCCCTGCCGATGATCGCCAGGCAATACGGCGTGTCTGCGGCGGTCATCGCGAAAATCAACGACATCAAGGGCGGCAAGGTGACCCCCGGAGAGACTCTCAAGATTCCGCAGATCAGCGGCGAGCTGCCGGACAAGGTGCTGCTCGCCGCCGCGCGCGTCGACCGGCCGCAAAGCGAGGGCGGACGCCGCCAGCATCAGATCGTGTATCGCGTGCGCGCGGGCGAGACCTTGAGTTCGATTGCGCGCCGCCACGGGATGCCGGTGAGCACCCTCGCCCAACTCAACAATCTGGGCGCCGGCGACTCGCTGGTGAAGGGTCAGCGCCTGGTCATCAAGGCGAGCGCGCGGCGCTTTCGCGACGAAGGCGCCGTCTCCGGGCGGCGCGTGCTCTACACGGTGCGAAGCGGCGACACGGTGTTCAGCATTTCCAAGCAATTCCAGGTGTCCGTCACGAAGCTGAAGAGCTGGAACGGCTTGAACAACCGGCATCAGATCCGCGCCGGCCAGCGGCTGGTCATGTACGTCGAGAACGGGCAGCAGGGGTAGCGTCCGCGAGATACACCAGAACCGGTCGTCATGAGAGAGGGGGTTTTCGCCATGGGTTTTCTAACCGGTAAACGCGCGCTGATCGTCGGGCTTGCCACGGATCGCTCCATCGCGTGGGGCATCGCCAAGGCCATGCACGCCCAGGGCGCGGAACTCGCCTTCTCGCACATCGAGCGCATGGCCG
>Ga0181537_10002650_pt1 | contig 15643 bp, 14 predicted proteins | sample PEATcosm2014_Bin_39_FD_119765 | JGI IMG/M metagenome (GOLD analysis project Ga0181537, IMG submission 119765) | Peatland microbial communities from MTU Mesocosm Facility, Houghton, MI, USA - PEATcosm2014_Bin23_10_metaG | ecosystem: Environmental > Terrestrial > Soil > Wetlands > Peat | place... | reverse complement strand
TCCAATTATGATGGCTCGATTCCGGACGGCCTGCCGTTCTCCACTACATGGAAGCCGGTTTCCTATCGCGCGGCCTATACCTACGAACCGATCCACGACTTAATGTTCTACAGCATGTACGCCACCGCGTACGACCCCGCTGCCGCCGGTATCTTCTCGCTCACGCCGGGCACATCGCTGCAATTAACGAGCTCGCGCACCTACGAAACCGGTGCCAAACAAAAGTTTTGGGACGATAAAGCGGAGTGGACCATATCGCTTTATGACATCGTCCAGCGCAACGTCTACGTCCCGGTCAATACCACGACGGTGGATCTCGCCGGGGAGGTCGCAACTAAGGGCGTCGAGATAGCTGCCGCCGTGAGCCCCTTCGATGGCTGGAAACTCTGGGGCAATGCTGCTTTCAACCATTCGCGTTACGTCGATTTCGATGTCTGGACGGGCAATACGCCGCCGGACGTGGCCCCGGTCATCATCAATGCCGGCGCATCCTATCGATTCAATCATTGGCGCTGGCCGGTCGAGATCGGCGGCTCGGTTCGACATGTGGGCAACCGTTATGTTTACCAGGATGACGCCACGACGATGGATGCCTATACGACGGCCGACGCCTATACGTTTGTCGATATTCCCGGCCGGGATATTGCGTGGCCGGAAATCAAAACCTTGCGCCTCACATTCCGTGTGCGCAATTTGACGAATGCCATTTACGCCGCTTGGGCCGATCCGGGTTATCCCGACCAGATTTACCTCGGCGCCCCGCGCACTTACGAGATCGCCGCTTCGGCCAAGTGGTGAACTCGAAAGCCATGATAAGCGCGCTGACATTGTTGCATCGCTGGCTGGGTGTCGCGTTCTGCTTGCTATTTGCTATGTGGTTCGCGACCGGCATCGTCATGCATTTTGTGCCGTTCCCCACGCTGGCGGAAACCGAACGCTTCGCCGGCTTGGCGCCGATCGATCTTGCCGGCGTCAAACGCGGCCCGGCGGAAGCCGCCGCATTGAGCGACATCGGCGACGTCAAAAGGGTGCGCCTTGTGCAGCGCGACGACGGGCCGGTCTATTTGGTATCCGGCGGGTCTGCCGTTGAGGCGCTTCACGGTTCCGATCTGGCGGACGGCACCGTGCGATCGGCCTCATTGGCACTGGCCATTGCGCGGGATACCGCGCGGCAGCGAAATTTAAACGGCGAGGACGTCACATTAGCCGCGCTCGCCGCGTACGATCAGTGGACGGTCTCCGAGCGTTTCGATCCACACCGTCCGCTTTACCGCGTAGCGCTTAACGATCGTCTTGGCACGGAGCTCTATGTGTCGTCGACCACCGGTGAGGTCGTACTCGTGACGCGACTGCGCGAACGCGCGTGGAATTATATCGGCAGCATCGCCCATTGGATTTATCCGGTAGCATTGCGCAGTCATCCTGCGGGTTGGACCGCGCTGCTGTGGTGGCTCTCCTTGCTGGCCTTGATCGGTGCGAGTAGCGGCGCTGTTATCGGAATGTTGCGGATCGGATTTGCGGGAAGCCGACCAGTATCGCGCTATAGCGGCTGGCAGGCTTGGCATCACTGGCTCGGCTTGTGCTGCATGCCGTTCGTTCTGAGCTGGATATTCAGCGGCTTTTTATCGATGGACAGCGGCCAGTTATTTTCGACCGGTAAACCAACGCCGGCGGAGCAGGCTTCGATCACGGGCGCGCCAGTGTGGAATGCGTTGCTGTCCGACGAAATCGCGTACGTATCGGCGCCGGTTCGCGAAGTGGAATGGTTTGCTTTCGGGGGGCGGATTTACCGCCGCGAGCGCGCAAGCGTCGAACGCCAGCAGCTATTTGTAAGCGGCGAGCTCGCCGATGCAATCAGGCCCGATCGTGCACTTTTACGGCGTGACGAAATTGCGGCGGCGGTTGGCAATCTTGCGCTTGGGTGCGAACCGCCCGTCATCATCGAGCCGAATGACGACTATGCGGCCACCTCCGTCGTGCCAGGGGCGCGGGTCTTCCGCGTGGTGTGCGGCCGCGATTGGTATCAAATCGACGGTGCGACCGGCGCATTGCTGGAAAAGCTCGATCCGTCGCGGCGCGCCTATCGCTGGTTCTGCGCAGGGCTTCATACGCTCGATTTCCCCGTTTTGACGGCTCGTCCAGCCCTGCGTGCCGCCCTCATCGTCATATTGTGCGTTTTCGGCTTCGCATTCAGCCTTACCGGCGTCGTGATCGCGGGGCGAAGGTTGCTCATTCAAAGCGGTCACGCGCGCCGCCGGTGACCGTGGCCATGGCTGTGGCTTTCGCCGCGGCCATGGCTATGGGCGCCGCCGGCCGGCATATAGACCACTTGGCCGTGGCGCACGCCGCGTTCGGCAATGATGTGGTTGGCGAATTGCTGCACATCGGCGCCGCGCCCTTTGAGCACGGTGACCTCCATGCAGCTATCGTGGTCGAGGTGCACGTGCAGTGTCGCTTGCGCCAGATCGTGGCGGTCGTGGAAATCGCGAGTCAGGCGCTTTGGCAATTCGCGCGCCTCGTGGTCGTAAAGATAGACCAGCGCCGCCACGCAAGGCCGCGCTGCGCCGACCTCGACGGCGGCCTGCTGGAGGCCGGCGCGGGCGAGGTCGCGGATCGCTTCGGAGCGATTACCGTAGCCGCGCGCGCTCATGAAACGGTCAAGCTCGGCGTCAAGTTCGTCGTCGATGGTGATGGTCACCCGCTGCATCGCTCTCTCCTAATAACGGCGATGCAAGCCTATCACGCCAGCGAACTATTTCGGCGGCGATTCCGCGGCCGGCACGGGCTCGACGCTGAACAGGTCCGGCGCGTTCATGACCGCGTTGTAGCGAGCCAACGGATCGAGCTGCTTATTCATGTCGATGAGTTTCGGCAGCCATGAGGCGGCGATCGTGTATTTGAACCCGGCGCCGCTCGCCTTGCTGCGGATCACCGCGACGCCCATGGCATCCTCGGGCGCCTTTTCCGGAGCAACGTGCAAGGTGCCCTGGCCGGCACTTGCCATGGTGGCGATCGCAATACCGTCGGCCGGGCACGGGCAGGGCGCTTTCGGCCCGCTGTAATAAACCACCGTCACGCCGCGCGGCTGGGCGTCCAGCCGCTTGAGCGCGTCGAGCCCGATGCGGATGCCGACCGGAACGAACGAGCCGAACGCGCCATGCACGCGGGCTCCGAGCGTGACCCATTCCTCGGGCGTCTCGGCGCGGGCGCCGGCCGTGCCGCAACAGGCGATGAGGGCGACGGCGAGCAGGACCGATTTGATCTTGATCATGACGGGCTCCATGAGAGGTGGCGTGGCCAACCGCGAGACGGTGGGGGCCTTGGTATGCCGTTTTGTCAAGAACATCATACTTAACACGACCATGTGGCCAAGGCCAATTCGATCTCATGTGGGCCGAATTACAAATTTAATTGGAAGCGTCCGCCAGGCGCCAAATCCCGCTGTCTCGCCGGCCCCCTCTTGCCTCATGTAACATTATAACGTTAGCATGCCGGAATGGGTTGGGTTCTGTCCCGTCAACGATATGGCGCGTGCTTGGCGCTTGCGGCGCTGGCGCTGCAAATCGTCTTATCTTTTGGGCACGTTCATCTCGACGGTGTGGTTCGCGCCACGCCCGCCGTGCCGGCCATGACCGCCGCCGGCACCCGCGGCCAATCGGTATTGCCGCCGTCGCGGCAAACGCCGGCGCAAAATCCCATCGACGACGCCGACGGTTACTGCGCGATCTGCGCCTCCATATATCTCGCCGCGACGACATTCATTCCGCAACCGCCGCTCTTGCCGGTGCCGCGCGGGTTCGAACGCATCGAGCAAGTATTCCGCGCCGCTGTCGGGGTTGTTGAATCGCGACGCGTGGCGTTCCAGTCCCGCGCACCGCCCGCCGTCTGAGCTGCGGTCGGCCGTCCTTCGGCACCGCTGCGCGTTCTGCTTGGTTTGCGCCGCGGTGCCCGTTGGATTGAAAGCGGCATTATACTTTTCAGTTCAAAAGTGCCGCGACTGCGCGACCGCCTGAACGTTGTGGATTGAATTCCTGCAACAATTTCGGCGGAGAGTTTCATGTCAGCGCTTCGTTCACCTGTCGTTGCCGCCTCAGCCCTGGCGGCGTTCCTGATGGCGTTCGGCGCCATGGGCGCAACGGCAAGCGCTCAAGATCTGCCTGTGCAAAATCAGCCCGCGCCGACCGAGGTCGCTCCACCTCCGGCCAATCCGGCGCCAGCACCCGCAGTCCCATCTTCCGCAGCCCCGCCGCCGCCCCAAAACAGCAGCCCCGAAGCGAAGCTTCCCCAAATTACCGTGACGGCTCCGGTGGCGAAGCGGGCGCCGCGCCCAGTGGCTCAAAGCCCTGCACCGCCGACGGTGCCCCCGGTCTCGCCGGCCGAGCAGCTCAACGCGAAAAGCAACGGCTTCGATCAAGCGCGCAGCAGTCTCTACACCACGACCGGCACCACCACGGACACCATCAGCCACGACACCATCGAGGCGTTGCCGCAGGGCAGCAACGCACCGGTCGAGAAGGTGCTGCTGCAAGCGCCCGGCGTGTCGCAGGATTCCGCGGCCAGCGGTTTGATCCATGTCCGTAACGACCACGCCAATGTGCAGTTCCGCATCAACGGCGTGATGCTGCCGGACGGCGTCACCGGCTTCGGCAGCGTGCTCGACACCGCTCTGATCGGCAATCTATCTCTCGTCACCGGCGCGCTACCGGCGGAATTCGGAATGCGTACGGTGGGTCTGGTCGACATCACGACCCGCAACGACGTCTTCAACAATTCCGGCAGCATCAGCTATTACGGCGGCAGCCGCGGAACGATCCAGCCGAGTTTTGAATATGGCGGCACTTTCGGCGCCAACTGCCCGGCGACGCCGGGTGCGTCCGGAACGGCAAAGCCGTCGACCGCGGGTACGACCTGTTTCGGCGGCGTGCAATATTTTTTCACCGGCAGCTATCTGGAGACCAGCGAGGGCATCGAAAACCCGCTGCCCAGCCTCAACGCCATCCACGATTTCTCGCGGCAGGAGAAAGGCTTCGCCTATCTGTCGACCTTCCTCGACCCCTATACCCGCTTGAGCCTGATCGCCGGCACCGCCACCAGCACTTTCCAGATTCCGAACGTCCCGGGCCAGCCGGTCGGGATGATGGGAAATCCGCCAGTCACCAGCGCCTTTGGCGCCACGACGTTTAATTCCGCACAGCTCAACGAGAACCAATACGAGGACACTCAGTTCGGTGTGCTGGCGCTGCAACGATCGGCAAACGGTTTCGACGGACAGCTGTCCTATTTCACCCGTTACAACAATCTGCATTTCATGCCGGATCCGGTCGGCGACCTGTTATTAAACGGCATCGCCTCCGACATCAGCCGGCAATCCTATACGAACGGCATCCAGGGCGACGGCGCTTACGCGCTCACCCCAGCGCACACCCTGCGCGCCGGCTTTACGGTCTCGGGCGAGCAGGCCAATGTCGACAACACGTCGCTGGTCGAGCCGTGCGTCATCTGCGACGGCACCGACAATGGGCCGCCCACCGCGATCACCGACGACGCCGCGAAGTTCGGCTGGCTTGCCGGTATCTATGCTCAGGATGAGTGGAAGATCACCGACAAATTGACAATGAACGCCGGGCTGCGCTTCGACCAGATGTGGGAATACACCAACGCCAACCAGTTAAGCCCACGGGTGAGCTTTACCTACAAACCGTTCGAATACACCACCTTTCATGCCGGCTATGCGCGTTACTTCACGCCGCCGGTTCTGGTCGAGGCGGCGCCGGCCAATATCGCCTTGTTCAATAATACCACGGGGGCTCCCGCAAGCGGCGGAACCAGCCCGGTGCTGCCGGAGCGCTCGCATTATTTCGATGCCGGGGTCGATCAGAAAATTCCGTTCGGCTGCGCCTCGGCGACGGCGCATGACTGCACCACACTCGACCTCGGCGTCGACGCCTATTACAAGATCGCAACGGATCTGCTCGACAACGGCACTTTCGGTCAGGCGCTGGTGCTTAGCGGATTCAATTATGCCAAGGGAATTAACGAAGGCGTCGAGTTCAGCGCCAAATTCCACAGCGGCAATTTCAACGCCTATGCCAATCTGTCCGTGGGCCAAGAAAAGGCCACCCAAGTGGTATCGAACCAATATTTGTTCGACAATGTCACGCCGCTTGCCGATCTCGGCGGCTTGACCGAGTTCCAATATATTCAAACGCACTGGATCTACACCGACCACAACCAATTCGTGACCGGCTCGGCCGGTGCCGCCTATCAATTTTGCGGCCGGCCTTCGACGCCCGGCGAGAATTGGTGGGATTCTTGGTGCGGGACCAAACTCTCGGCCGACATGATCTACGGTTCGGGCTTGCGCACCGGCGACGCCAATATCGGCAGCGAGGCGCCCTATGCACAGTTCAATGCCGGGCTGTCGCACGAATTCGCCATGCCCGACAATAAGCCGCTGACCGTGCGCTTTGACGTTGTCAATCTGTTCGACACCGTCTATCAGATCAGAAGCGGCACCGGCATCGGTGTCTTCGCGCCGCAATACGGCCCGCGCCGCGGCTATTTCATCGGCATTTCAAAGAAGATCTGAGCGGCTTGCAGCTGCGGCGCCCGCGGGCGGCACTCTGCCCGGCGTGGCGGCAACGTGCCCAGGGCTGTAGTTTATATTGTAAAGTGTAGCCTAGGATGTAGTCTGTAGTGTATGCTGCGGCGCAGGCACAACGTAATAGTATTCGGTTTCCTTTTCGTGCTTGCATGGGCGGGCGCGGGGTGCGCGATTGTCATGCTGGTGTCGTGACTGAAGAGGCAGCAAGGGCGGCGCGATGGCGGGGTACGGTCGAGGGGGCCGTGGTGGTGATGCGGGGGTTGCTCTTTGCCGGCATAGGACTGACCGCTCTTTTGGGCCGCGCTTATGGAGCCGATTTAGCCGGCGCTTTGCCGACGAAGGCGCCCGCGGCGCCGGCCGGCTATGATTGGAGCGGGTTCTACCTCGGCGCCAATACAGGTTACACGGCCGGATCTTCGCGCTGGTCCGCGACGCAATCCGGCGCCACGACACCCGTTCTTACCGGCTCGCTCGACATCGCCGGTCCCTACAACTTATTTACCGGTAACGGCAGCTACCTGCTCGGCCTCCAGGCCGGCTACGACACCATGGCCGCCTCGCGTTGGCTCCTGGGCGTCGCGGCCGACATATCGTTTCCGAGCTTTGTCGGTGCCAACCGGACATTTTCCTCGGTCCCGACCGGCCAAGCGAATTATTCGGAGCAGGTCGAGTTCAACGGCGCTGTGCGCGCCCGTATCGGCTACGCGCCGAGTCTTGGATCGAGCCATTGGTTGTTTTATGCGACCGGCGGTGTGGCCTGGAGCTATGACCAGTTCACCCGTATCCAGCTTGCCGGCATCCCGGCGGGCGGGACCGCGGTGCCGGGCACCGTGGAAAACCAGTTCCTGGTGCCGCGCGTCGGCGGCACGGCGGGCGCCGGCGTCGAAGTCGCGTTGCCGTCGCACTGGACTGCCCAGCTTGAATATCTGTTCGCCGATTACGCCAGCCGTAGCGTGACATTTCCGGCCGGCGCGCAGCGCTTTACGTCCGATCTCGTTCTCAGCGAACTGCGGTTCGGCCTGAATTATCGATTCAATGGCGATGGTTCGAAGACCGCCGATCAGGCGGCAACGCCGCCGGCGCTCGAAGCCGATAATTTCGCCGTCCACGGCCAGACCACTTTTCTGGAGCAATATGCCGCTCCGTTCCGAGCGCCCTATGCCGGGCCCAACAGTCTTGTGTCGAACCAGGGCCGCGAGACCTGGGATGCCACGCTGTATCTGGGCGTGCGGCTCTGGAACGGTGCCGAATTTTGGATCGATCCGGAGATCGATCAAGGTTTTGGGCTGAGTTCGACATTGGGTGTCGCCGGATTTCCCAGCGGCGAAGCCTATAAAGTCGGCGCCTCCGTTCCCTATGCGCGTATACCGCGGGCGTTCATCCGGCAGACCATCGATCTTGGCGGCGAAAGCGACAAGGTCGAGGCCGCCGCCAATCAGTTCAGCGGTTCGCAAACGGCGAACCGACTGGTGCTCACCATTGGCAAATTCGCCGTGACCGATATTTTCGACAGCAACAAATATGCGCACGACCCGCGCGGCGACTTTATGAACTGGTCGATCGTCGACACCGGGACATTTGATTACGCCGCCGACCCCTGGGGCTACACCTACGGCGCGTCCGCTGAATGGTACCAGGGTCCGTGGACGCTGCGTGGCGGCGTATTCGATCTTTCGATAGTTCCCAATAACGTGGAGCTCGACCCGCAATTCCAGCAATTCCAATGGGTCGGCGAAATCGAGCGGCGTTATGAACTTTGGGGGCAGCCGGGCAAAGTCGCGGTCACCGGATTTCTGAGCCGCGGCCGCATGGGCAGCTTCGAAGACGCGATCCAATTGGCGGCGCTGACCGGCGGTCCGGCCGATATCACGGCGGTGCGCCGTTACACCAGCCGCGGCGGCGTGAGCCTCAATCTCGAGCAACAGATTACCGAAGAGCTCGGCCTATTCGCCCGCGCCGGCTGGGCGAACGGCGATATCGAACCCTATGAATTCACCGACGTCGATCGGACGGTGGCGGCCGGGCTGTCGCTTGCCGGCAAACAATGGGGCCGGCCGGACGACACCGTCGGTCTGGCCGGCGTGGTCAACGGGATTTCCAAAGTTCACGAGGCCTTTCTCAATGACGGCGGGCTCGGCATTCTGGTCGGCGACGGCATTCTGCCGCATGCCGGTCCGGAACAGATCATCGAGACGTATTACGCGCTGCCGGTTTCGTATTTTCGGCTGACGCTGGATTATCAGTTCATCGTCAACCCAGGTTACAACGAGGATCGCGGCCCGGTGTCGGTGGTCTCGGCACGGCTGCACGCGCAATTTTAGAAAATTTGACCGCAACGCCGCCTGGCGCCGCCGGACCTTTCCATCCCAAAAATTTGCCCGATCGGAATAAGTGCCGCGATACGGTGTTCGTCATGTCGCTGTCGATCGTGCAGCGAGTCCCATGAGGAGGAACCGACCCCATGCGTAAATTGCTCATTACCGTCCTAGCCGCTGCGACAACGCTTGCGACCGTGGCGTTGGCGCAGATGTCGCCCACCAAGATCGGCGATAGCGCCAAGGGTAAGGTGCTGACCAACGATGCCGGGATGACGCTCTATGTTTTTGACAAGGATTCCGCGGGTAAATCGGCTTGTAACGGTCCCTGTGCCGGCAACTGGCCGCCCTTGATGGCCGCGGCAGCGGCGATGCCGATGGGCGACTACACGATCGTCACCCGGGACGACGGCAGCAAGCAGTGGGCGTATAAAAGCCGCCCACTCTACAACTGGAAGAACGACAAGGCCCCCGGCGACATCACCGGCGACGGCTTTCTCAACGGCGCTTGGCATATCGCTCAGCCGTAACGGGCGATGCACAAAGGGCACACAAGTCCTGATAATGCAAAGACACGTTGCCTAGCACCAAACGCCCGCTTAATCTTGTAATGATCGGGGGAAGGGCTGTTCGAATGATGGCGCGGGCGACACGGGGGGCCTGGCGGCGCGTTTTTGCCGTCGCTCTCGTTTACGCGCTCGTCCTGCAAGGTTTCTTGTTTGCCGGCGGTGTCGCTCCAGCGGAAATCGCCACAGATGGTGCGGCGCTGGCCGGATTTGCCTTGTGCACGCACAATGGCGCCGGTCCGGCGGCGCCGGTCACCCCGGCGCAAGATCCGGTCTGCACCCACTGCATATTTTGCGTCGCCGGCGCCGTCTATTTGACCGGCGCGCTACCGTCGGTGCTCCAATCGCACAAAATTGTTCTCAGCAATGTGGTGTGGCCGCTCGCGGCGCCACGATTGTCGGCGTTTCACGTCCATGAGAGCGCGTGGCCGCGCGGTCCCCCGACCGCGGCGTGACCGAGAGGCGGCGGTCAGCCGCCGCATCGTGCGGGCCTTAAGCTTAGGGCCCTTTCATCTCACATAGCAGCCGAACTCGCAAAGCGCCGTTGCGCACGCGAGGCATCGGCGGCGCGCGACAGCGCAAACAAACATTCACTCTTGCTCGCGGGGAAGCCATGTCTCATCCGTTCGCCAAAGCGCCGCCACGCGCCCATCCATCGGTGCTGGCCGCCGCTCTCTTCGCCGTCGCGTTGCCGCTGGCGTGCAATTCATCGACCGCCACGGCCGCCGACATGCCCATGAACAACATGCCGATGAAGGCAACGCCGACGCCAGTCTATCAATGGACAGGGTGTTACGTCGGGCTCAACGGTGGCGCCGGCGCGGCCAGTTCCAGCTACACCACCACGGTCGATCCTGGCACGCATCTTTTGCCGCCGGATCCCGCCTTGGTCAGCACCGACGGAACCGGCTCGATGAGCGGCTCCAATTTCCTGGGCGGCGGACAGGCCGGTTGCAACTATCAGACCGGTACGCTGGTCTATGGGCTGGAAGGCGACTTCGACTACTTCCACAACACGGTCCAATTCATCAACCCCTTTAACTTGCTGAGCGACGGCGTAACGCCTTTCACCATAACGCAATCTCTCAAAACCGAGTACTTCGCGACTGTGCGTCCGCGCATCGGCATCGCCGCTGATCGCAACCTCGGTTACATCACCGGCGGTGTCGCCTTCACCAAGGCGAGCTACACGGAGGCCTATGTCGACGGCGGGGCGCCTCCGGGGATTGGCATCGCAACCGGTTCGAAATTTCTCACCGGGTGGACCGTCGGCGCCGGCTGGGAATATGCGCTGACCGACCATTGGAATTTCAAGGCCGAATATCTGTTCGCCGCATTTTCAACGACCAAGGCGCTTGGCGCCATCACCGACATCGGCGGTGGCGTGAATACGCTGCACGGCTCCGCTGATCTGCTGATGCAGATCGTCCGCGCCGGCGTGAACTACAAATTCTGATCGCTGGAGACCGTCATGTCCAAACCGGCTCTTGCTTTGACCTTCACCGCCCGCCCGCGCCGTTTTCAGGCCGCGGTGCAGCGCGCAAATCCGATCGGAGATATCATGTCAACCCTCACCGCGAAGACCCATGCTCCGGCGCATCGCCATTCACGTGGGCGGATCGCCGCAGCCTTGATCACGTTCCTGCTGCCAACCTTGCTGGCCCTGGTGCCGGTCGGCCTCAGCACCACGGTAGCGCTGGCCTGTGCCTGCGGCTGTAGCGTGTTCGATGTCGGCGGCGGGTTGTTGCCGCAGGAAAACGAATCCGGCGGCCGGGTGTTCTTGGAATATTGGTCCTTGAATCAGAACACCAATTGGGTCGGCAACTCGTCGGCGCCGAGTGCCCTGAACCAGGACAAACACGTCGTCACGCAATGGCTCAATATCGGCTTCGAATACATGTTCAACCGCGACTGGGGCGTGATGGTGCGGTTGCCGACGACCGATCGTAGTTTCACCACCACCAATTTGACGACCGGCGGAATCCAAACGTTCAATTCCAAGGATATCGGCGATCTCGAAGTCATGGGCATCTACACCGGCTTCTTCAAAGATATGTCGACCGGCATCATGTTCGGCCTCAAACTGCCGACCGGGACCTATACCGCTCCTGGGCTCGATCGCGACACCCAGATCGGATCGGGCTCTACCGACCTTCTGCTCGGCGGCTTCCATCGCGGCATGATCACCGGTGACAATGCCTGGCAATACTTCGCGCAGGCAATGTGGCGGCAGCCGTTCCTCTACAGTGACGCCGTCGATCCGCAAGGATTCATGGATGGCAATGGCGCCCTGGTGCAGAGCTACCATCCCGGCTATCAGGTCGATGGCGCCATCGGTATCCTCTACAACAATCTCTACAACGTATTCGGCTTCGACAAGATTACGCCGCTGGCGCAGGCCATCATATCGCACCGCGCGATTGATACCGGCACCGCCGCCGATCTGCTCAACAGCGGCTTCGACCGGGTCATGCTTTCACCGGGCCTTGAATTCACCAAGGTGCTCGACGAGGCCAAAAACCGCGTCATGAAGCTTTATGCCGATGTCGAGATCCCGGTGTATTACAGGACCAATGCCGGCCAGAATGCCGGGACCGAAGGCCAACTGATCGCACCCTACGCGGTCAAAGTCGTGGCGAGTTATAATTTTTAAAAGGCCGGGTGGATGAGGCAAGCGCGAGCCTGTGTCGTTCTGTTAGGTCTGCTGGCGGCGGCGCTAGCTTATCGGTTGGCGCATGCCGCGCCTATGATCGACCAACCGGCGCCGTCGCTGGTCGTGACCGCTCTCGATGGCCAGATTTTCGATCTCGGCAAATTGCGGGGCGACGTGGTGCTCGTCAATTACTGGGCGACCTGGTGCGCGCCATGCCGCAAGGACATGCCGAAGCTCGACGCGTTTTATCGCCTTCATCGGGAGCAGAATTTGGCGATGATCGGCATCACCGTCGATCGCCCGCGCGACTTGGCAAAGGTGCGCAAGGTGATGGCGTCGCTGTCTTATCCGGTGGCCATGCTCAAGGATGTGACGGTCAATGGTTTCGGCGAGCCGGAAGGGGTGCCGATCACCTGGATCATCGATGCCGAGGGCAAGGTTCGCGACCGCATGATCGACGTGCGCGATGAATTGCTGAGCAGTCTTGTCGTTCCGCTGTTACCGCATTGAACGAACATCGAGCTTGAGGCCAAAAGCGATGGGCATCGGGCGGAGAAATTGGCGCGGCATCGCGGTGGCGATGCTATCGGCGTATCTGCTCGTTGCCCCTCCCCACGCGCACGCCGGCGAATGGATCGCCGACGCCAAATCCGGCTGCCAGGTCTGGGACCCCAATCCGCAATTGGAGGAAACGGTGACCTGGTCGGGAGCCTGCGCCAACGGGCACGCCGACGGCTTTGGAACCGTGCAATGGTTTAAGGGCGGCGTACGCATCGAGACCAATGAAGGACAGTGGCGCGACGGCCGGCAGAGCGGCAAGGGCGCGCAAATTTGGCCGAGCGGGCGCTTCGACGGCGAGATTGCCGACGGCCTGCCGAATGGTGCCGGCGTCCTGACCTTGCAAAAGTTGCGCTATGAGGGTCAATTCCGCGACGGCAGACCCAATGGCATCGGGACGTTGACGACGGGCGGCGAGACTGTTGTCGGCGTCTGGAAGGACGGCTGCCTACAGGGCGGCCAACGGAAAGCCGCAATCGGTATTCCATTGTCGGACTGCCGCTGAAAGGAGAGCACCATGCGCGGAGTTAATTGGGCTGTTTGCTGCGGATTTGTTGCCTTTGCGGCGCTGTGTGCGCCCCAAGCTGCGAGCGCTCAGGAGACCAAGGGCAAGGATTGCCGCATGGAGCAGCAGTGCCATTGGAAGGATTTCAAGAAAATCTGCGTCTGGGTGAAGGTGTGCCGGTAGCAGGGGACAGGGATCAGGGATCAGCCTGATTACTGACATCTGATTACTGACGTCTGACTATTGGTGCCGCTTGAGCACCTTGTGCACGGCTTCGACGAGATTTGCTTCCGCCACGGAGAACTGCGCCTCGGCCTGTTTCTGCAAATATTCGTCGCGGCCTTTTTCGAGCTGGGCGAGTTCGGCGCCGACGATCAAGTCTTTGATCGTGATCTCGCCCTTGGCCTTCTCGTCGGAGCCCTGGATGACGACGCACGGCGCGTTGCGGCGGTCGGCGTATTTGAATTGGTTAGGAATATTTTTTGGATTTCCCAGATAGACTTCCGCGCGAATGCCGGCCGAGCGCAAGTCTTGCGCCATGCGTTGTGCGGCCACCAGGCTGGTGCGGGCAATTTCCGGATCGCGATCGGAAAATACGGTGACGACCACCGGGCCGCTCTCGGGTTTGGTCTCGATCTTGTCGATATATTGCAGCGCGGCGAGAAGCCGCGACACGCCGATGGAAAATCCGGTCGCCGGCACCGGCTCGCCGCGAAAGCGCGACACCAGTCCGTCGTAACGTCCCCCGCCGCCGACCGAGCCGAATCGCGGCGAGCCGTCTTTGGCGCCGGTCGAGAATGTCAGATCCACCTCAAACACCGGACCGGTGTAGTATTCGAGGCCGCGGACCACGCTTGAATCGATGCTGATGCGATCCGGTCCGTATTTTGAGGCACGAACCAAATTGCCGATCTGCGTCAATTCCTGGATGCCTTCTTTTCCGGTGGTGCTTGATCCAATTTCTCTTGCCCAATCGTTCAGAACACTTTCAAGATCGCCTGCGCTTTCATCGAGCTGAAATTCTACGTAGTTGAGAACTTTGTCGATTTGTTTTCCATCTAATCCCGCGCCCCTGGTGAAATCGCCGCTGTCGTCCTTGCGGCCTTCGCCGAGCAACGCCGCAACGCCGCCGCGTCCGAGCCGATCGTATTTGTCGACGGCGCGCAGCACGGTCAGGCGCTTGCCGACATTGGATTCGCCGCCAAGCCCGATGGCATCCAAGACACCGTCGAGGACCTTGCGGTTGTTCACCTTCACTACATAGCTGCCGCGCGGGATGCCCAGCGCCTCCATGGTGTCCGCCGCCATCATGCACATCTCGGCATCGGCGGCAGGCGAGGCCGAGCCGACTGTGTCGGCATCGAACTGCATGAATTGCCGGAACCGGCCCGGTCCCGGCTTCTCATTGCGGTACACATAGCCGAAGCGATAGCTGCGATAGGGCTTCGGCAAGGTGTCGAAATTCTCCGCCACGTAACGCGCCAAGGGCGCGGTCAGGTCGTAGCGCAGCGACAGCCATTGCTCGTCATCGTCGAGGAACGAGAACACGCCTTCGTTCGGCCGGTCCTGGTCGGGCAGAAATTTGCCGAGCGCGTCGGTATATTCGATGGCTGGTGTCTCCACCGGCTCAAAACCGTAAAGCTCGTAGACGGCGCGGATTTTCTCGATCATCGCGCGGGTCGCGGCGATCTCGCTTGGCGTGCGGTCGGCGAGCCCGCGCGGCAGGCGGGCCTTGAGCTTGTTCGATTTTTCGGATTTGTCGGCCATGCGCCGTCGTTATCGCTGCGGTTTTAGGAAAGTGCCGCGGTTGGTAGCAGTAGCGCCCTGGAGCGGCAAGCGACGCAGGAAACCCAGGCGGGGAAAGTCTGCGCAGCCGGCCGGTCCCGTCCTATAGTGGGCGGAACACGTAGAAAGGTGCCCCCATGGCGAAACCCGATCGCCGCAGCCTGGCCGCGACAGTTCCTAACGATCTCGAAGCCTTTTGGTTGCCGTTCACGCCGAACCGCGCGTTCAAGCGCGCGCCACGGCTGATCGCGCGTGCCAAGGACATGCACTATTTTACGCCGGAGGGCCGTGCCGTGCTCGACGGCACCGCCGGGCTCTGGTGCTGCAATGCCGGCCATAACCGCGCGCCGATCGTCGAGGCGATCAAGCATCAGGCCGAACAGCTCGATTACGCGCCGGCGTTCCAGTTCGCCCATCCGCAGAGTTTTGAACTGGCGAGCCGGATTGCAGCCTTGGCGCCGGGCGATCTCAACCGCGTGTTCTTCACCAATTCCGGCTCGGAAGCGGTCGACACGGCGCTGAAGATCGCGCTCGCCTACCATAATATTCGCGGCGAGGGCGCCCGCACCCGGCTTATCGGCCGCGAGCGCGGCTATCACGGCGTCGGTTTCGGCGGCATTTCGGTCGGCGGCATCGTCACCAACCGGAGATTTTTCG
>Ga0181537_10002649_pt1 | contig 15643 bp, 15 predicted proteins | sample PEATcosm2014_Bin_39_FD_119765 | JGI IMG/M metagenome (GOLD analysis project Ga0181537, IMG submission 119765) | Peatland microbial communities from MTU Mesocosm Facility, Houghton, MI, USA - PEATcosm2014_Bin23_10_metaG | ecosystem: Environmental > Terrestrial > Soil > Wetlands > Peat | place... | reverse complement strand
CATCAACCACCCGCTCGACTGCCCGATCTGCGACCAGGCCGGCGAGTGCAAGCTCCAGGAATATTCGGTCCAGTACGGCAACGAAGGCAGCCGCTTCACCGACGACAAGGTGAAGAAACCGAAGCGGGTCGACATCGGCGAACGCATCGTCCTCGACGACGAACGCTGCATCATGTGTTCGCGCTGCATCCGTTTTTCCAAGGAAACGGTGCACGACGACGTTCTGGGCTTTATCGACCGCGGCAGCCACACCACGCTCGCGGTTCATCCGGGAAAGCGCCTCGACAATAATTACTCGCTCAACACGGTCGACATCTGTCCCGTCGGCGCGCTCACCAGCAAGGATTTTCGGTTTCAGATGCGCGTCTGGTTCCTCAAGGAAACCAAGAGTATCTGTACCGGCTGCGCCACGGGTTGCAACACGATCGTCGGCAGCCGCGAGGGACTGGTTTATCGCCAAACGCCCCGCGAAAACGAAGCGGTCAATTCGCAGTGGATGTGCGATCAGGGCCGGCTCGGGTTCCATTATATCCACAGCCCCGAGCGGCTCACGGAACCGGTCGCGAAGGTGGGTCACGGCAAACTTCCGACGCCCTGGAGCGAGATCATCCCGCGCCTCGCCTCGCAACTGAGGGAACTTCAGCCCAGCCAGATCGCCATCGTCGCGTCGGGGCGGCTCACCAACGAGGAAGCTTTCCTGCTCGGCGAAATCCGTCAGCTTCTCGGCGGCGATGACGTGCTCTGCGACATCGTGCCGCGCTTCGGTGAAGCCGATGGCATCCTCCGCAGCGCCGACCTCAATCCCAACACCAACGGCCTCGAACTTTTCGGCATTTCCAATCAAGGCCAGAATCTCGCCCACATTCGTTACGGCATCGACACGGGACGCATTAAAGCGCTCTACGTCCTGCATGAAAATCTGATGGGCGATGCCGGCTGGCCCCTGACGACAGTGCAAAATGTGCAACTGCTCACCGTTCAATCCATCCTGCCGTGTCCCACATCCGAACTCGCCGATTACGTCCTGCCCGGCGCGAGCTTCGCCGAAAAGCGCGGCTCGATGATCAACGGCGCGGGCCGGCTCCAGCGCCTCAACAAAGCAATCGCCCTTCCCGGCCAGGCCCTGGACGACTGGCAGATTCTTGTCCAATTGAAAGCGGCCCTCGGCGGCGGCAACGGCATTCACACCATTGAGGACGTCTTCAAGGCCATGGCCGAAGCAACCCCTGCCCTCACCGGTCTGAGCCTGAGCAAAATCAGCGATCTCGGCATCGACCTGAAATTGAAGGGCGCCCAACCCTCCCCGCACGCCGCGATTTAAAGACACCAATTTTAACAGGAAGACATGAAATCATGAAGCTGATGCAGAACATGAACCGAGACGAACTTATTGAATTAGTCTCGGCGGTGTTTTTGCGCGTCTATGCTTTTGATTTTGCATTGGGAGCTTTCCGGAATGTCTATCATCTCTCACTTTATCTGAATCACAGCGGTACTCCTAATGGTTATACCGCCAATGGCTACTACATGGATATTGCGTTTGATACCCTCATATCAGTAGTTACGTTTCTCAAGACCGTTCCGCTCGCAAGACTCATCTGCCGAGGCCTTTCTCATGCATTTGAACTGAAACCCTCAGAGTAAGCCTTCCTCCCTTCATGATTTCATGTTTTCCTGTTAAAAATCCCCTGCTCTCATGACTCCCCTCCTCTTCGCCGACATGCCCGCCAGCGTTCCGCTCTGGGTGCCGGACGTCTTCGTCTCGCTCATTAAAATTTTCGTCCTGGTCAACATCATCCTCGGTCTCGTCTCCTACACCGTCATGGCCGAGCGCCGGATCAGCGCGGCGATCCAAGACCGCATCGGACCGAACCGCGTCGGCGTTCCGCTCGGCGGCGTCAACATCCTCGGCATCTTCACCATGCCCAAATGGACCTGGTGGGGCCTCGGCCAGCCGCTCGCCGACGCGCTCAAATTCATGCTCAAGGAGGAATTCACGCCCAACCACGTGAACAAGCTTTATTTCTGGATGGCGCCCGCCATGGCCATGGTGCCCGCGCTGCTCACCATCTGCGTCATTCCCTTTTCCAGCACGCACGCGGTCACGCTGCCCTTTATCGATTACACCATGAAATCGCCCGGCGTCATCGCCGACGTCGGCATCGGCGTGCTTCTGGTTTTCGCCATCTCCTCGCTCAGCGTCTACGGCATCGTCCTCGCCGGATGGTCCTCCAACTCGAAGTATCCGTTCCTCGGCGGCATCCGCTCCAGCGCGCAGATGATCTCCTACGAAGTCTCCATGGGCCTCTCGGTCATCCCCATCTTCCTCGTTATGGGCAACCTGCGCCTCTCCGACGTGGTCGATTACCAGTCCGCGAACGGCTGGACCGTTCTCCCATTCATGGTAGCGGGTTGGCCGCTGCACAACTGGCAGAGCTACATCCTCTGGCCGTCCATGCTCCTCTCATTCCTGATTTTCCTCGTCTCCGCTTTTGCCGAGACTAACCGGCTTCCGTTCGACCTGCCCGAAAGCGAAACGGAACTCGTCGGCGGCTACCACACCGAATACGCGGCGATGAAATTCGCCCTCTTTTTCCTCGGCGAATACGCGGCCATGATCGTCGCCTCCTGCCTCATGGTGACCCTCTTTCTCGGCGGCTGGAGCTGGCCCTCGACGACTTACATGTCGTGGCAAACCGAATGGTGGAGTCTACTCATCTATCCCGTCGTCTTCCTCATCAAGATGTGCTTCTTCATCGTCTTCTTCATCTGGATCCGCTGGACGCTGCCCCGCTTCCGCTACGACCAGCTTATGGGCCTCGGCTGGAAATGCATCCTGCCCATCTCCCTCGCCAACATCGTCGTGACCTGCATTCTGCTCGCTTTGCCTGGGATGCATTAGGCCGCTGCTGCAACAACGAGACAAAACTCGCCGCGCGGCTCATGCACCTGGAAATGGGCCAGCAATTCCGCCGCCGTTCCGCGCCGGTACTCCTCGAACTTCTTCGTTAATTCTCGCGCCAGACAAAGCCGCGCCTGGGGAATTTCCGCTACGGCATCCTCCAGCATCCGCACCACGCGATAGGGCGATTCAAAATAGATGCTCGTGCATTCCCGTGCCGCAGCCGCCAGCAACTCCTTGCGCCGTTGGCCGCTTTTTACCGGCAGAAAGCCCCCGAAATAAAACGGTACCATCGGGAAACCCGAACCAGCCAGCGCCAGCAGCGGCGCGGACGGCCCCGGCACAACCTCCACTGGCACACCCGCCTCCACCGCCGCACGAATCAGCCGCTCACCCGGATCGCTTAGGCCCGGCAACCCGGCATCCGAAACCAGCGCGATCGACTGGCCCTGCTCGAACTTCTGCAAAAACTCGGCCGTCCGCTTCGCCTCGCTGAACTGGTGGTAGCTGACCAGCGGTTTCCGAATCTCGAAGCGTGTCAGCAAATGCCCTGTGTGCCGCGTGTCCTCCGCGGCGATCAGGTCGACCTCCTTCAAAACCCGCACGGCCCTCGGCGGCATATCTTCGAGATTCCCAATCGGCGTGGCCACGACATAAAGTTTTCCGGACATGCTAGGATATATATGGGACAGCGGACCACACCCGGCAAGATTCGTCGTTCGCATTTTCCGGACCATTTCTTTCAACCCTTTAACTGGTTCCGGGACTTAGAAAAACTAGACCTTGCTCCTATTCGCGTCTATGCTAAACGGATGCCCCCCGATTTACGCAGGGATACCGTCAAACTGGGAAATCTTCTCAGTATTGCCGAGCAAATCCAGGCATTTGGACTCGGTCGCAAAACCGGTGAGATCTACATCACCAACGTGGCGCCTCCCGCACGCATTAACATGGTCGACGGTGAAATTGTCGATGCCCAATTCGGCATGCGCTCCGGCATCGAAGCGGCCATCGCCCTTATCAACCTGACCGATCCTCAAACGGAGTTCCTCGTGGGGGAAAAGGCCCAGCGCCAGACCATCAAGCAGTCCTACATGGAAGTGCTCTGCGAAGCGGCGCGCGTCCGGGACGAGCAATCGAACGACACCAGTAACAGCACGACCCAGCCGATTCGCCTCGCACCGACCAACCCCTATTTGCGCATCACGCTCGGCACCGAAATCAAGACCTTCCCCATCCGGCCCGGCCTCGCTTATCTGGGACGTTCGACCGCCAACGACATCGTCATCAACGACCCGACGATCTCCCAGCGCCATGCCAGCCTTGAATACTCCCGCAGCGGCGTCTTTCTCACCGATCTCGGTTCCACCAACGGCACCTACGTGGCGGGCCAGGCGATCAAGGAACGGTGGCTCGGCGTGCAGGACAGCCTTCAATTCGGCGGCGTCCACTGTCTCTTCATCGGCGGACTTAAAAAATCACTCCATTGATTTGGAGATGTCTCTCTGGTCTCTGCGACCAGTCCGTTTGCGGAAAAACTTGTCTTCCCCAGCTGCCCTAAAATCTTCACCATTTCGTCCTGTGGACCTCCCGAAAGCAAAATATAGCGAAAGCTCCTTCGCCCGGGGAATGACCGATTTCAAGAACAGGTTTCTCCGTACCAAGAAGCTCTCCCTCAAGATCAATCCATCGCCCAACCCCAATGGCCGCAAGGTCCTGATCCTATCGGCCAGCGCGGGCACCGGCCACGTCCGCGCCGCCGAAGCGCTCGAGAAGGTTTTCCGGCAACAACCCGGCGTCGGCGAAGTGCGCAACATCGATGCGCTGCGCTTCACCAACCGGCTCTTCCGCGATTTTTACTCGAAGCTCTACATCCAGCTCGTCCAGCGCGCACCGACCATCCTCGGCATCGTCTACAACAGCACGGACGAACCGTGGAAAACCGACCGGATGCGCCTTATGCTCGACCGCCTCAACACCGGCCCGCTCGAGCGCTTCATCGGCCGGTTCAAGCCCGACATCACCGTCTGCACCCATTTCCTGCCGTCGGAAATCATCTCCTATCTGATCACGAAGGGAAAGCTCGACGCCCGGCTCTCCATCGTCGTCACGGACCTCGACGTCCACGCCATGTGGCTTTGCCGCACCTTTCATCGTTACTTCGTCGCGCTCGAGGAAAGCAAAATTCATCTCGTAAACCTCGGTTTGCCCGCCGACCACATCACCGTCAGCGGCATCCCCATCGACCCCGCGTTTGGACAAGTCGAGGACCGCGCCGCCATGCGCACCGAGGCCGGATTTGATAACGAGCGCCCGCTTTTCCTCATCTCCGGCGGCGCGCTCGGAGTCAGCCCCGCCGCATGCGTGCTCGACGGACTGGCCCGCTTGCGCCACCCCGCGCAGGCCGTCGTGATTTGCGGCAAGAACACCGAAATGCAGGCAGGAATGGAGCAACAAGCCCGCGCCATTGAAGCGGCCCATCCCGGCCTCACCTTCCGCATCCTCGGCTACACCGACGAAATGCATAAATGGATGCAAATGGCCGATCTCTTCATCGGCAAGCCCGGCGGCCTGACCACGGCGGAATGTCTCGCCTGCGGCCTGCCCATGATCGTCGTCGCGCCCATTCCCGGCCAGGAGGATCGCAACAGCGACCATCTGCTGGAAAAAGGCATTGCCCTCAAGTGCAACGAATTTACCACGCTGGCCTACAAAATTGACGGCCTCCTCGATCATCCGGAGCAACTCGCCGCCATGCGGGAAAAGTCGCGCTGGTACGGCCGTCCCCACGCCGCCGCTACCATCGTCGACACGCTGCTCAACCAGCCGGTCGGCGAAGCCGCCAAGGTTGTGCCGGGTGCGACGTGATTTTGCGTGGCTATCCCCTTCTCCTTTTTCTGTCTTTTTTGAACTTGGAAAGAACTGGCTTAGGCAAGGCCATTGCCTATCGTGCCGGAACGAGGAAAAGACGTGAATCGCTTTCTGAAGCTTGTTCTAGCCGTCCTGTTTGCGGGATGGTGCTGGGGAAATGCCAAGGCGCAGCTCTATGTCGCTTATTCCAACGCGGGTGTCGTCAGCAAATATGATGCCGACACCGGCGCGCCAATCAGCGAGAATTTTGGTAGTGTCTTAATTTGATTTTTTGAACAGCCGTGAGATGCCAAAGATGATCGCGGCGTTAATCAGGGCATTTGCAATGCATACAATGATGGTAATTGCGGCTGCCTCCTGAGGATTGGAATCAAACAAGGCGTCGATAAAGGCGTTGAGTCTTGGGAAAACTAGCATGGAAAAACCACCCCATGGCATACCGGCTGCCGCAAGCAAAAAGGCGCTCGTAAATCCGGGAGCTACCATCATCCATAATACGGCCATCGCCACGAAAATGAGGTATCCAATTAAAAGATAGGTACAGACTCGACGCATTATAAATTATCCCTTGTGTTTGGAAATGATGTAAGCCCGCACAGCCGTCTCTGGAGACTCCACAGGAGGTCGTTTAAGCACCGTAACTAGAGTTTCGGCCTGTGGGTCTACCCAGCCGTAGCAAACCTCGCTTGGTGGCCTGTCCAGGGCGAAAACAAACACAATTCCCTCCCACACGGTCTTGCCCTTGAACCGCTCGACAACGGAAACGGTTTCGACGTACTTGCAGGGACAGCCTTCTTTTTCGGCTATCACCTTGGCCATGGCGAACGGCGTCATGCGAGCTTCACCAAGTCGGAAACTTCCCAGAGCCGATCCGTGACCTTAGCGGCCATCGCCGGAGTCATGCGGATAGAAGAGTGAATTTTCACAAAGTTGTAATACGCGAAATGGAGAGCCATTGCAGCCTTAAAGCTTTCCAGCTTCTTGCTGAAAGCGTTCGTTAGGCGAGTCAGGCGGCGGCAGTGCATGCGCATCGTGAGGTTCTGGCGTTCAACGTGAGAGGTTGAAATCTGGCCAAGCTTGGGAGCGCCCACCATGCAAGTCTTGGTCACGCCGATAACGTCGCCGGGGCTGTACTTACCCTGCGGACTGACATCGGACAAGGCGTAGGTTTTTACGATCTGGCCGTAATCGACATCGTTGCCGAAACCGATTTCAACCGCTTCCTTGTAAGACTTCATGGAGTCGGAAGAGAGTTGAATCCGGTTGCTAACGCGAGAGGCGAGGTCATCGATGAAAAGGCGGGTGTGATAAGCATCACGCTTGCCGACGACGTAGGAGGGAACAACTTTCGTTTCGCTGTCGATGCCAACGAACGTCCAAACGTCTCCGAGATCGCGAGAATCTTTGCGGCGGCAATTCTTCTGTTTTTTCCCAACGAAGCCCCATATCTCATCGACTTGGATGCTCTTGGAATCGAGGCCACGCATCTTTTCGTCCATGAGCTTTTCGCAAGCTTTGCCGACGCGAAGGCCAAGAGACATGATCGTGTTGCGGTTCACTCCGGTCATGCGTTCAATCGAGCGGATCGAGTTGCCTTCCGCGAGGGCGTGAATGACCATCGTTTGTTTTTCGAGAGGGAGGATGTTTGCCATGCCTCGATATTGGAAAAATCTAGCAAGCATGTCAAACAAATAAAAATAATACTTGCAAGCAGGCATGGGAAAAGATATTCTCAAATACATGCAAGAAGAATCCATTCAATCACAGGGAGGGATAGCTCGGGCTAAATCCCTCACCAAAGACGAACGCAAGGCAATCGCATCTAAGGCCGCTGCTGCTAGGTGGAATATCCCAAAGGCAACGCACGAAGATAGACCGATCAAAATTGGAGACTTGGAAATCCCATGTGCAGTTTTAGAGGGAGAAATACGTGTCATTTCAGAGCGAGCCGTCACAAAGGCTTTGGGAGGAAAACGTGGGGGCGCCCACTGGTTGCGCATGAAAGAGGGTGGCGCCAACTTGCCCGTGTATCTGTCGGCAAATAACCTTAAGCCATTCATATCTAACGACTTAATGATGGCGCTAAGTCCTTTAATTTATCAGCCAAAAACTGGCGGTAAAGCGAACGGATTGCGGGCCGAATTATTACCTAAAATTTGTAATGTTTTTCTAAAAGCTCGCGATGCCGATGCGCTACATTTCAAGCAGATTCCGTTGGCGCTGCAAGCGGACATCTTGATTCGCGGACTGGCAGAAGTTGGAATCATTGCTCTTGTCGATGAGGCGACCGGATTCCAGCAGGATAGGCAAAAGGCCGCGCTTGCAGAAATTCTTGAAAAGTTCGTGGCCAAAGAGATTCGCGCTTGGGCCACGACTTTTCCGCTCGAGTTTTACGAGCACATTTATCGCCTTAATGGGTGGCCATTTGATCCTCTTAAAACGAAGCGTCCTAGCGTTATTGGTCATTATACCAATAACCTAGTTTATCGGCGACTTGCACCCGGTGTTCTTAAGGAATTACAGGCGAAAAATCCAGTTATTGAAGGCCGACGCAAACACAAAAACTTTCAATGGCTAACGGGTGATATAGGACACCCTAAGCTTCTTGCTCATCTCGAAGGATTGAAAATCATTATGCGGGAAAGTAATTCGTGGGACGAGTTGAACGCGAAAGCAGAGCGGCATTATCCCATTATCGAAACGACTGACCTCGGATTTGAAATCGAGGTTAAGCCAAGAAAGTAAAAATTACGGGGGTGGCATGGTGCTGCGCCGGGCTGTACATCCTACGCACAGAGGGTTCAAGTCCCTCCGCCTCCACACCACCCCCGCACGGATAAGATGCCACAGATCGAATCTGGGAGCAATGGGGGAAAGTCTCTGTTAGAGTTTGTGCATGGATGATCCCAAAGACCGCGAAAAGAGCATCTTCTGGCAGGGCTTCGCGGCGGGATTTATGTATTTCCTCTTCATTCTCTTGTTGGAAATTTTCGTGGGGCCGTATCTGACCGATGCTGAACGCTGGGGACTGCCAATTGCCGGAACTGTTGTCTTGGTTTTGTTAAGCAAAATCAAAACGGGGTGATTTCAAATTAAGACACTACCCGAATTTTCTCCTAGGACTGAAAGAGCCCCGCGCTCTTTGCCTGGCGAGCGGCGTCCTCTATGTCCTTCAATCGGGCGATGGAACGATTGGCAAGTACGACCCGCAGACCGGGGCGACGATCAACGACCGGTTCATCAGCGGATTAAATCAGCCGCAGGCCATGGCGGTGGCGGAAGACGCCCTCTACGTGGGCAGTTTCAATTGGGAGTCGAGTAAGCCACAAATCAGCAAGTACAATGCGTTTACCGGCGCTCTCATCAATTCCTCATTGGTGTGGACATCGACGGAGGCCACGGTCCTCGCCGCTTCCGGCAACAAATTGTTCGTCGTTGTCGGCGACGGCCCCGGGGTGTTCGACTACGACGCCACCAGCGGCGCTGAGATTAATGACCATTTCGCACAGCGCGTGAGTCCACCTGTGGCACTAGCGCTGTCGGATAATTGGCTATGGATCATGAACGGCTCTGGTGGTCCCAACGGAGCGATCTTCAAATTCGATGCCGAGACCGGCGCCTCGCCTCTAACCCGCGGAATTCCCCCTCTCGCTTTTCCTCTTCCTCTCATCCAAAATATCAATCGCCCCTCCGTGCTGGCAGTTTCCGGAAACAATATCTATGTGGGTGGTGGCGGCAGCACCGCCGTCGACAAATACAGCGCGACGACTGGCGAGTTGATCAAGTCAGCGTTCGTCCCTCCCTTGTCCGACCGCTTTGGCGGCATCGCAGTCGTACCGTCGGCGGCGACACCCGATGTTTCCTGGAAAGAAACCGAATTTGACGCCAAGAACACCTTTCTAAATTTTGTTTTTTGGCTTTCGATAAATGGAGGCTATCTCTCCCTCGCCTCCGCCGTCCTTGTCGCCATTGTTCTCCTCGGCCTCTGCGCCATGTTCTTTTTCCGGAGCGTCCCGCAAAAGCCTGAACCGGTTTTGGTCGAACCGGCACCGGCAGAAGCGCCGCCGGCGAATTCCAGGTCGATGTCGCCCTTGACCAAGGTCATGCTCGGTCTTTTCGGGTTGACACTCGTACTGGCCGCATTTCTCGCCTGGCTCGCGTCCCAAGCGATAGATCTTTCCCATCCCCCGCAAGAGGACACCAGCGATTTGATCGGAATCTGGGGCTTTGAAAACAGCACCCGCCAACCAGACGAGATGCCCATTCTCCTGACGCTGTCCGTCCACTCCACCCGTATCGAATTCAGCTCTGGCAACGGCAGCGAGTCCAAGCAAGGCGAGTGGCGGGATAATGGATTTTGGTGCCAGAAACCCGACGGCTCTGGCGAAGTCGAAGTTGTGAAGACCCTAAATACGGAAGAGGTTGAGTTCCACCAATCCGCCTTTTATCCCGGCAATCAAGAAATCGACGTGCTTTATAAGGAGCGGGGAAACGATGCGGAGATGCAGGCGTTGGCCGCCAAGTACCCACCACCAATCACGTATCCGCCTCCCGCCGGGGTCATCAAGTACTGGATGACAGAATATGAGCTCACGAGTCTGCCGTGGAAGCCGGACCACCTCGAAGTGACCGGCGATGAACCCTATTCAAGAGGAATAATCTATGTTTACCGCAGCGATAATCCGCAACTCGACAAACTCGAGGTCACGGTGAAAAACCATCGTGTCGTCCAGATCAAGGGTGGGAATGACTGACGAAAGTCGGACCATAAGGTCGCACATCGAGCCTCCGGCAAGAAGCGGCCGCCACCTTAACTTTTCCCCCGCTCGATCTTCGAGCGGTGCAACGTCGCACCGGCCACTGGCGATTGGAGCATGAATATCTTCGATTTCCCCTCCTCCACGATGGCGGCGACGAACACCGTACGATGATCCGCTCCGCCAAAGGCGAGCGAGGTCACATGCTTCGCCGGAAAAGTCACCTGCCCCATCAGGCGCCGGTTCTCGCCGATTTTCAGGATCACCCCCGCGTCGCGCCGCGCCGACCAAAGCGTCCCCTCGACGTCCACCGCCAGTCCCGCCGGAGTCCCCTCCTCCGGCATGCATTCGTGAAAAACCTGGCGATTGCTCAAGGCCCCGCGCTTTACATCGTATTTGCAGCGGCAAATCGTTTTGGTCGTTCCGCAAGTCCAAAAGAGCGCGTCCCCTTTCGCATTCCATCCCATGCCATTGGATTGCCCGGTGCCGCCCAGCACCTTCGATAGCGTACCCGGACTTTCCAGCCGATAAATGCCCGCGCCATTGGGCCTCCCGTTGCGCACGGTGCCCACCAGCACGCGCCCGTCGGCATCGGCGATGGCCTCGTTGAAGCGGTCGCCGTCGACCCGCACATTTTCGATGAGAGGAACGACCTGGGCATGGCTCTCAAAGTCGAGCAACGCGATGTCTTTTTCACGAAAGAGGAGCCAGCTATGATCTTCCTGCGGGATGAACGCGCCGACGGTCGGCCCTTCATAGATCGCGCTCTGGATTCGCGTCTTCCAATTCAGCCGGTAAAGAACGCCGCCTTCCACATCCGTCCACCAAAGCGATTCGTCGCGGTCGTCCCACCAGAGATTTTGCACGGCTTTGCCCGCCTCCTCCACCAGCACCTCGGGCGCAGACGGGGGCGCAATCACCCGGTCAACCGTGGACACTGAATCATCACTCATAAAGGGAGGTATCACCCACACGAAGCGGTGATAGCTACCACTAACTTAGCCGCCTCAAGTGGCTTGTCGAGCGCTTGCGGAAGTAAGAAGTTATTCTACTTTTCTTCATGACCATTCTCATCACCGGGGCCAACAAAGGTATCGGCCTCGAAATCTGCCGCCAACTCGCCCGGCTGGGCCACCACGTCATCCTCAGCGCCCGCTCAGCCACTCGGGGCGAAAAGGCGGTCAAGGATCTAGCCAAGGAGGGCCTCAAGGTCGACTTCCTCCTGCTCGACACCGCCGATGAAGGAAGCATCCACCGGGCGGCGCGCGAACTCAAAGGACGCATTGAAGCGCTCAACGTTCTCATCAACAACGCCGCCATACTCGACACCTGGCAGGGCACCATCCTGGATGCCAAAGCCGCCGATCTGCGCGACACGTTTGTTACTAATACGCTCGGCCCGGTCCTGCTCACCCAGGCGCTCCTGCCTCTCCTCGAAGCTGGAAAGCCCTCCCGCGTGATCAATGTCAGCAGCCAGCTTGGCTCCGTCCAGAACATGACCGATGGCTGGGCCGGTTACGGCATTTCCAAAGCCGCCCTCAACGCCGCCACGCGCAAGCTGGCCCAGGCGCTCGCGCCGCGCGGCATCAGCGTCAACGCCGCCTCGCCCGGCTGGGTCCGCACCGACATGGGCGGGGAAAGCGCACCTTTATCCCTCGAGCACGGCGCGCAAAACATCGTCCGGCTCGTCACCGACGTCCCGCATTCTCTCACCAACCATTTCCTGGAAGAAAAGGGCGAGATTCCATGGTGAACGGCCCAGTTTCCCAGTTAAACCACGTTTTCACCCCCCTTGTCACACGACACGTTCTAGACATGCGGCACAGACCGCGCTAGCTTCACCAAACCTATGAGCCAGGAACCCGCCCACTTCGCCACCGAACCGATGGAAACCCTCGTCCCCAATACCATTCGCACTCTCACCGTCGATGCGGTGCAAAAGGCGAACAGCGGCCACTGCGGCCTGCCCATGGGTTGTGCCGACTTCGCCTTCGTTCTCTGGACCAAATACCTCAAGTTCAACCCGGCCAATCCGCATTGGGCCAATAGGGATCGCTTTGTCCTCTCCGCCGGTCACGGCTCGATGCTGATCTACTCGCTCCTGCATCTCACCGGGTTCGAGAAAATGACCCTCGACCAGCTCAAAAACTTCCGCCAGTGGGGCAGCCTCACTCCCGGCCATCCCGAGAGCCACGAAACCGAAGGCGTCGAAGTCACCACCGGCCCGCTCGGCCAGGGCACGGGCAATTCCGTCGGACTCGCCATCGCGCAGAAATTTTTTGCCGCCACGTTCAATACGCCCGAGTTTCCCGTCTCCGAGCACAAGGTCTACACCATCGTTTCCGATGGCGACCTGCAAGAGGGCGTCTCGCATGAAGCCGCCGGACTCGCCGGCCATCTCGGCCTCGACAATCTCGTTTGGTTCTACGACGACAACAGCGTCTCCATCGAGGGCATGACCAGCCTCTCCTACAGCGACGATGTCCCCTCGCGCTTCAAGGGCTACCACTGGCACGTCATTTCCATCAACGGCAACGACCAGTCGCAGATCGACGCCGCGCTCAAGGAAGCCGCCGCGACCAAAGGCCAGCCAACGATCATCATCGGCAAGACCGTCATCGGCAAGGGCTCGCCCAAGCTTCAGGGCACGCCAAAGGCTCACTCCGACGCTTTCGGCCCGGAAGAAGTCGCCGCCACCAAGCGCAATCTCGACTGGCCCGAGGATGCCCAGTTCCTCGTTCCCGAACGCGTGAAAACCTTCTTCGCCGAAAAGCGGAAAGTCTGGGCCAAGGAAGAAGCCGATTGGAACGCGCTCTTCGCCGATTACGCCGCGAAAAATCCCGAGAAAGCGCAACTCTGGAACGATTTCCTCGCCAAGAAACTTCCCGCCGACCTCGCTTCTCTTCTGCCTCAATATCCTGCGGGAAAAGCCGTCGCCACCCGCAACGCCGGTGGAGAAATCCTCATGGTCCTCTTCGGCGCGGTACCGAATCTCATCGGCGGATCGGCCGATCTCGCCCCCTCGACCAAAACGTGGATCAAGGAATTCGGCTCCTTCGAGAAGGGCAACTACGGCGGACGCAATCTCCACTTCGGCATCCGCGAGCACGGCATGGGCGCGATTTGCGCGGGCCTCGGCTATTACGGCGGCCTGATTCCGTTCGGCTCGACCTTCTTCGTCTTCACCGACTACATGCGCCCGCCCATCCGGCTCGCCTCGTTGAGCGGCATCCAGACCATCTACGTCTTCACGCACGATTCGATCTGCGTCGGCGAGGACGGTCCGACCCACGAGCCGGTCGAGCATCTCGCGACCATCCGCGCCATACCCGGCGTGATCGATCTGCGTCCCGGCGACGCCAATGAAGCTGGCTACGCCTGGATCGCCGCGCTGGAACACAAGACCCAGACCAGCGCAATCATGTTGACCCGCCAGAACCTTCCCGTTTTCGACCGGACCAAAACAAACCCGGCTTCGGGTGCCCTCAAGGGCGGCTACACGCTCTGGGAATCGAAGCCCGGCATGACCCCGGAAATCATCCTCATCGGCACCGGTTCCGAAACTTCCCTCGCCTACGAAGCCGCGCAAAAGCTCGGCGCGGAGGGCAAAGCCGCTCGCGCCGTCTCGCTACCGAGCTGGTCGCTTTTCGAGGCGCAATCCCAGGAGTACAAAGACAGCGTGCTGCCGCCGGGCGTAACCAAGCGCGTTGCGGTCGAAGCGGGCATCCGGCTCGGCTGGGAACGCTACACCACGACCGGCGGCAAGTTCGTCGGCGTCGATAAATTCGGCGCGTCCGCCCCCTACGAACGCATCCTCAAGGAATACGGCATCACCGTTGACCACGTCCTCGCCACCGCGAAAAGCCTTCTTTAACCTGGAGGGTCGACGCCAGGCGTGCCTGTCTGTCCTGACCCTGATTTTATGAGCAACCAAATCTCCTGGATTCTCCAAGTCGCCATCCACCCGGGAAAGCTCGAAGATTTTCGCTCCGTGGCAAAGGACCTGATTGCCAAGACTGAATCGGAATCAGGCACTCTCGATTATGAGTGGAACCTCAGCGAGGACGGAACCATTTGCCATATTTTCGAGCGGTATCAAAATGCCGACGCGCTGGTGACGCACGTCGAATCGTTCGGGGCCTTTGCGAAGCGCTTTTTGGAAGCCTGCCATCCGACGCGCTTTCACGTTTACGGCACACCTACCGACGAGGTGAAAGCGGCGCTGGCTGATCTCGGTCCCGTCTACTTTTCACCCCTGGGCGGATTCAGTCGCTGAAATACCCGCACAACGGAGCGGTCAGGGTCACCCGAAGGGCACCGTCGGGGAGCCCGCGACGGCTACCTTCCGAACCCAAAAAGTTCCCCTTACGCCGTCCGCAGGACCTACTCCACCGAACCATAGGCATCGAGATCGGGCGGGATGTGCGTGCCGGGCTGCTTGCTCTTCCAGTTCGCCCAATCGACACAGGCGATCTGCCGCAATTGTTCATCCTGCGATTGGCGAAAACGGGTTTCAAAATCGGCCAAACCGGCGGGATCGGCCTTGTCGCGACTGTCGAGATGGAGGACGAGAGTGGTATTGTCCGCCTGCAAGGGAACAGGATCCGACACTTGGCCGGGCGCGAGCGAGGTCGTCGCATAGGCGATGGTTTGGAGCCGCTGGTCGTTCCCCTGAGCTTTAAGCACCGTGAAGGGCACAAACGCGGGAATCGTTTCCACTTTCAAATTCATTGCCGCCGCCGCGGTCTTGAAGTCGGCTCCTTTCGCCACTTCGGCCTTGAGCGTCTCGGACGCGCTTTGCGCCGCGACTTGCTCCGCCTGAAGGCCCTTGGCCTGCTGGAGTTGCTTCTGGATGCCGGCCTGCACTTCCTCCAGGGGTCGCAGATCGCTCGGTTGAATTTCAACCAGGTGCAGGACGGCGACACCGTTATCGAGTTCGACCACTTTGCTGATCGTATCGTCCTTCGTGAGTGAAAAAGCGGCGTTATTGAAAGCCGGGCTCGGCGGCACGTTGGCCGGGGGCGTATCGACTGCGAAGAAATCGGTCGTGGCCGGTTTCAGACCGAGCTTGTTTGCTTCGGTAAGAAAGTCGGGCGGCGGCGGCGGGCTCGCT
>Ga0181537_10002648_pt1 | contig 15645 bp, 11 predicted proteins | sample PEATcosm2014_Bin_39_FD_119765 | JGI IMG/M metagenome (GOLD analysis project Ga0181537, IMG submission 119765) | Peatland microbial communities from MTU Mesocosm Facility, Houghton, MI, USA - PEATcosm2014_Bin23_10_metaG | ecosystem: Environmental > Terrestrial > Soil > Wetlands > Peat | place... | reverse complement strand
GCGTCCTCGAAGGGGACGAGGAGCGAGGCCCGCAGGCGTGGCTCGGGCTCGAGCCATTCGGCGATCTGGCAGGCGTTGGCGGCCGTCGCCAGCGCCGCGTCAAAATCGCGGTACTGGTTGCGGATCGTGATCAGCGTGTTCAGGACGCCGACCTCGATGGGCCAAACGTCGAGGAGCTGGGCCCGGAGGAAGGGCAGGTCCGAGCCCGGGGGCCCGCCGCCGGGCGGCCAGGTGTCCGTGCGCGAGGCAAATGGGGACGCCTTCGGGTAGAAGTCCCCCGGCGTCATGGTGCGGCCGAACCGCCGGTGGTACTCCCGCCACCTTTCCGGCAGGTGGCGGTAGATCGCCTCGGTCGTGATCGTGTTGTGGATGTCGCAGTCGACCAGGGCCTGGGTCTCGGCGGGCCGCGCGGCGGCCGGTGCATGGGGTGCGGCGCTCATGGTCAGAGGCGGTAGAGGGCGCGGGGGTTGTCGGACATGATCTTCCTTCGAAGCGCCGGCGGCAGCGCCGCCCACCAGGCCTCCGCGCCGGAATCCCCGTGGTCGTGGGGATAGTCGGAGGCGTAGAGCAGCATGTCCTCGCCTCCCAGGAGCGCGACCGTCTCCTGGAACTGCGCAAGGTCGGCCGGGGCGTCGGTCGGCGCCGTCGTCAGGCGCACGTGCTCGGCCACGTACTCGGAGGGCGGCCGCCGCACCCACGGGATTTCCCGGCGCAGGCCCTTCCAGTTCTTGTCGAACCTCCAGAGCATCGTGGGGAGCCACGCAAAGCCTCCCTCGGCGAGGACCAGCCTGAGCCCGCGGTGCTCGTCGAACACGCCGCCGGTGATGATGCTGATCAGCTGGGTCTGGAACACGCCGGTCATTCCCGCGTATTCCTCGAGGAAGAGGGAGGGCCAGCCGACGGGGGTGGAGGGATTGCCGGGTGATCCCCCGTAATGCAGGGCCACGGGAAGGCCGTGCTCCGCCGCGGCGGCGAACACCGGCCGAAAGTTGCGCGAGCCGTAGGGCGTCTCGGAGCGGACGGGGAGCAGCACCTGGACGAAGCCGCTCTGGCCGGCCCAGCGCCTAATTTCGCGCACCGCAAGCTCGGGAAACTGGGACGGCACGATGATCGACGCGCGAAGGCGCGGGTCCGCCGCCATCCACTCCGCGGCGATCCATTCGTTCAGGGCCCCCGCGACCGCCGCGGCGGCGTCGGGATTGTGCAGGCTCTCGACGGCGCAGTCGCAGTTCAGGACGGCGAAGGAGGGCCGCGGGGCGGCCTCGAGGACGGCGCCCCTTACGAGGTCGACCCGCGAGGAGGGCGGGGCGCCGTCGGCCGGCCTCGACTCCGCCCGGGCGTTCATCGGGGAACCCGCGGGATACCACCGGTCGGCCGGGCCGTCGAAACCCGTCTGGGCGATCTGCTCGCGCCAGTACGCCGAGAGGAACGGCAGCAGGGCGTCGATCGACGGGAGCACAGCGTGCACGTCGCAGTCGATGACGGGGTATTCGTGCGCTTCCATTTCGGGTTTCGGGTCGCGGTCAGCCGGGACTGGGGGACCGCGGGGGATCCTTGATCCTTTCCACGCTGCCGACAAGGAAGAGGTACGAGAGCGCGCCGCAAAGGGCGATCACCGACACGAAAGCGAGGGCGGGCGCAAAGCCGCCGTATTTCACGATCACGCCGATCAGGAGCGGCACGAGCACGGAGGCGAGCGCACCGGAGAAGTTGAAGATCCCCCCGACGAGGCCGATGAGCGGCCTCGGCGCCATGAGCGACACCATCACCCAGGCGATCGCCGAGAACCCGCTTCCGAAGAACCCGACCGTCATGAAGAAGATGACCCAGTGCGGGTTGGTGACGAAGTTCGCTCCGATGACGCTCGTCGAAAGGACGAGGCCCGCGATGATCGGCCCCTTCCGCGCGAACGAGGGCGAGACGCCGCGGCGCACGAGCAGGTCCGAGACCGCGCCCGCGGAGATTACCCCCACGAAGGCCGCGAGGAACGGCAGCGCGGCGGACAGCCTCGAGTGGGCCAGCTCGACGTGACGGTAGGTGACCAGGTACGTCGGGAACCAGGTGAGGAAGAACCAGGGGATCGTGTTGATCGCGAACTGCCCGATGTAGAGGCCCCAGAGCCTGCGCTGGGAAAGCGCGAAGCGAAGGTCGCCGGGATTGAACCGGAGCGCCCGCGTGCGGACCCCGCCGTCCTCGACCAGGCCGCCGCCCGCTCGGATGTGCTCGCGCTCGCCCTGGGACAGGCCGGGTTCCTTGTCCGGGTCCCGGTAGAGCGCGAGCCAGAGGCCGGCCCATGCCAGGCCGAGGCCGCCCGTGATCAGGAAAATCGAGCGCCAGCCGAAGTGGTCCTGCGCCGTGATGAGGAGGGGGGTCAGGAAGCCGAGGCCGACATACTGGCCCGAGGTGTAGAGCCCGATCGTTCCCGCGCGCTCATTCTCGGGAAACCACGTCGTCGCGAGCCGGTTGCAGAGCGGGAATGCGGGCGCCTCGAAGAGGCCGACGAGGAGGCGAAGCGCCACCAGAACGAGGAGGGAGCTTGCGAGGCCCTGGGCCAGCGTCGCGAGGGACCACAGCCCGCACGCGGCCGCGTAGAGCGGCCTGGGCCCGATCCGGTCGACGAGCCACCCGCCGGGAATCTGGAACAGGGCGTAGGCCGAGCCGAAGGCCGACAGGAGCATCCCCAGGTGCACCGGGTCGATCCCGAGCTCGCCCGCCATGCGCGGGGCGGCGACCCCGAGGTTTCCCCGGTCGAGGTAGTTGATCGCGACCGTGACGAAGAGCATGGCGGTGACGCCGTGCCTCACCCTCGACGATGAAGGGGCCTCGCGCACGTCAGGGCCGGGCGGGCAGCGGGAGCCTCACGGGGCGACCCGAGGCGTTCGCCTGGTAGAGCGCAGTGAAGAGCTCGACCGTGCGCCGGCCGTCCTGGGCGGTGACCGCAGGCTCCCGCCCCTCGAGCGCGGCCCCGAGGAAGTCGCGGACCTGGAGCGCGTGGAAATGGGCCATCGGGTCGCAGGAGCGGAAGAGCGCGGCGTCCTCCTCCCTCCATTTCGGGAGCAGCGGCCCCTCGCCGGGGATCGTCCAGATGTCGTTGAACGGAGGCTCGCCGACCGGGGTGAGGCCGGGGACGAACATCGCGCCGCCGTCGGTCTGGACGCCCGCGGACGCGCCGTTCGAGCCGTGCACGGACACCCGCGCGTGGACCGCGGGATTCTGGCTGTTGCTGACGACGATGCTCCCCAAGGCGCCGCTCCTGAATTTCACCGTGGCGATCGCGGTGTCCTCCACCTCGATGTACGGGTGGTTGACGTTGGCCCAGTAGCCGAAGACCTCCTCGGCCTCGCCGAGGTACCAGAGGAGCAGGTCCAGCTGGTGCGGCGACTGGTTGACGAGGACGCCGCCGCCCTCCTTTTCCCACGAGCCGCGCCAGAGGTCGCTGCGGTAGTAGGCCTCGTCCCTCCAGCCGAGGACGACCGCGGTCCCGAGCATGGGCCGCCCAAGCTTGCCGGCGCCGATCGCGGCGTGGATCCGCTGGCAGGGCGGATAGAAGCGGCGCTGGCTCACGGTGCCGAGGACCGCGCGGCCCGCGCGGGCGGCCTCGATCATCGCATCGCAGTCCGCGAGCGTCGACGCGAGGGGCTTCTCGACGAGGACATGGACGCCCGCGCGAGCCGCGGCAACCGCCGGCGCGGCGTGCTCGGGATGGGGCGTGCATACAAGCACGGCCTGGACGCCGCGCGCCAGGGCCTGTTCGACGCTGTCGAACGCGGCCACGCCGTATTTTGCCGCGAAGGCCTCCCGCTTGGGCGAGGGGGGCGAGCACACCCCGATGAAGTCCGACTCGGACAGGGCCTTGAGCGCCGCCGCGTGGAGGTGCGCCACCTTGCCCGCCCCTATGACCGCTGTCTTGAGCCGCTCCATCGCTCAGGGCACGAGGATCACCTTGAGGAGCCCCGGCTCGCGGGCATGGAGGCGCTCGAACCAGGCCGCCCCTTCGGCGAGGGGAGGCGCGGCGGAGATGAAGTCGGTGACGTTGACCTTGCCGCTTGCGATCAGCTCCAGGCTCGCGGGGTATTCGCCGGCGGAGGCGCAGGTGCCGACGAGGCTCACCTGGCGCGTGACGACCGACTGCAGCGGGAGCGGCACGACGGGATCGAGGTTTCCGACCAGGATCACGCTGCCCCCCTTTCGGACGCATTCCACCGCGGAGGTGACGGTCGCGGCGAGGCCCACCACCTCGAACACGAGGTCGGCTCCCCGGCCGCCGGTCAGCTCGCGCACGCGTCCCGCCACGTTGGGGGAGTTCGCGGCGACGGTGTCTGTGGCGCCGAGGCGCAGCGCCCACTGCAGGCGCTCCTCATCGACATCGATCGCTATGATGCGGGCGCACCCGGAGGCCCTAAGGACCTGGACGACGAGAAGCCCGATCATTCCCGTCCCCATCACCGCGACGCAGGCATTCGGCTCAAGCTGCCGGCGCCCCACGGCGTGGACCGCCACGGAAACCGCCTCCACCATCGCGGCCTGCTCAAAGCTGATCCCTTCCGGCAGCCGGTAGAGGATGCGCGCCGGCACCGCCACGAATTCAGCGAAGGCCCCGTCTCGGCGGTACTCCGCGCAGGAGACCCCGAGCACCCGGCGGTCGTCGCAGAGGTTCACCTCGCCCCGCTTGCAGTGCCAGCAGCCCCCGCACCAGACCGTCGAGTCGAAGGTGACCCGGTCGCCCGCCCTCCAGCCCGATACCGCCGCGCCGACCTCGGAGATTTCGCCGGCGGCCTCGTGGCCCATGATGAGCGGCGGGATCCGGCGGCCCGTGCTTCCATCCATGCCGTGAACGTCGCTGCCGCAGATCCCGCAGGCGCGCACCCGCACCAAGACCTCGTCTACCTGGAACGAGGGCCGCTGGACGTCCTCAACGGCGAAGCGGCGGTAATCCTTGAGGACGAGGGCCTTCATTTGGGGGAGGGGAATTCCGGAAAGCGGCTGCGGGCGGGCTGGCGTGATAGGAAGGGTACAAGGGCTTGAGTGCCAGCCGTCTTTTCGGGCGGGCGTCCGGCGCAGACGTCGCGCTGCGTCACCAAACGCCATGGCGTATCGCTCTGATGTAAAATTAAGCTAGGGAAACGATTGGAAATGGGGCTGGGGAGGATTTTACCCCATGCGATCTACATGGATCCACGCGAAAGATAATGATAAAACAGTTTGATGTAAAAATGCGAAGTACCATTTTTTATACTGCCTGTCCAATTTAGCCCCACGAGACGGAAACGCTTTTAACCCCTTGCCCCGAGGACTCCGCAGTCGCAGCGCGCCGCGTTTCGTCCGGTGAACCGCTTTGTCAGTACCCCAAAAACAACAAAAGAGGATGGAAAATGAAAACGAGTAAAACCCTGGTCGCGAAGATCTCCTTCGCCTGTTTGTTCCTATTGGCCGTTTGCCCCGCGAGGATCTGGGCGTTTGCCGACGGAGCGGACGCGAGCTGGTACACCCAGATGGTGTCGCAGTCCGAGTACAAGTTCTACACCCAGAAGGACGTGGCGGAGCCCTGCCTCACCGTGCTGCAGAGCGTCGGCATCAACGCCATCCGCCTGAGGGTTTGGCTGAACCCGACCGGCGGCTGGTGCAACCAGGCCGACACGGTCACGAAGGCGCTCGCGGCCCACGCGCTCGGGCAGAGCGTCATGATCTATTTCCACTACAGCGACACCTGGGCGTCGGGCTCGAGCCAGACCCCACCGGCGGCATGGAAGAACTACAACCTTTCGCAGATGGAATCCGCCGTCGCGAGCGAGACCAGCAGCGTCCTCACCGCGATCAAGAACGGCGGCGGCACGGTCTCTTGGGTTCAGGTCGGCAACGAGATCAACTCCGGGATGCTGTTCCCGATCGGCGAGGTGGGGGGCTCGGGCGACAACAGCTTCCCCAACCTGGCGGGCCTCATCAACGCGGGCTACAACGCCGTCAAGACCGTGTTCCCGAGCGCGCAGGTGATCATCCATCTCTCCAGCGGCGAGAACACATCGGACTTCACCTGGTTCTTCAGCAACCTGAAGTCGGCCGGCGGCAAGTTCGACGTCATCGGCATGTCCTCCTATCCCTACTGGTCCGGCCTCTCATGGCAGACCCAGGTGACCGACGTCACCACCACCATGAAGACGATGACGAGCACCTATGGTGTGCCGACGATGGTCTGCGAGGCCGGCTACCTCGAGTCCGACCCGACCGACTGCAAGAGCTACCTGACGGCGCTCATCGCGGCGGCAAAGGCGAACGGCTGCCTGGGGGTCTTCTACTGGGAGCCGGAGTGCTACGGGAACTGGCCGGTCGGCAGCAACTACCTCCTCGGGGCGTTCACCAACGGCTCGACGGGATATGGCGAGCCGAACGCGGGCATGAACGCGTTCTGAGGGCAACGCCGTGAGTCGGGCTTCACTGATGATCGCCGCTGTGTCCCTCCGGTCCGCCGCGCGCCGCCGGGGAGCCGTTACAGGGCTCCTCGCGCTGGCGATTGCGGCGGGCGGCGCGACGGCGCTCCGGCGCAGTCGTCAGGAAGACCCTGTTGGGTCCCGAACGGGTGTCCGGCCGTCTCCCACGGCGGACACCCCCGGCGACCCGCGGAAGGTTGATTTGCGGACGCACGAGGCTGGGGTGGCCGTACCTCGGGCCGTGGAACTGGACCCCTCGGATCATAGGGACGGGATCCGGTACGACCCGGGCTTCGCCGCCGCCTGGCATCGCCAGCAGCAGCGGATCATCGATCGCCAGTACGGCGAGGTCCTTGCCGCGCTGGACCTGCCCGAGGGCACACGGGCCAGGCTGAAGGAGCTCCTGGTGGCGCGCCGCGAGGCGATCGCCGACGCCGCGGATGCGGCCGGGCGTTTCGGGATCGAGGGACCTCAGGCGAAGATGGCCGTGAAGCTTTCGACCGACGGCATTTCCGACGAGATCCGCCAGCTTGCCGGGTCCGAGTCGGCCAACACGCAGATCGAGCTGGCTCCCGCAATAAGCGATTTCAAATCCGTTCTCGAGGGTGCGGTGGCGCCGGATCTCGCCTCGAGGGGCTTTCCGCTCACGCCCGAGCAGATGTTCGCGCTCTCCAAGGGTTACATCGAGGGGACCTATGCCGTGGTGACCGCCGGGCCGGCGCAGCCGCAGGTTCCCGATCCCGAGACCGGCCTGACCCCGCAATATCAGGAATTGCTCTTGCAGGCATCCGCTTACCTCGGCCCCGAGCAGATCGCGGGGGTCAGGGACTTTCTGGCGGCCCAGGTTCGCGCGGTGCGAAGCGACGCACCTTCCTCCGAAGGCGCCGGGGACTAGGCGATCGTTGCGGATGGCCTCGGGTTTCCGCGGGTCGACAAACCTTGATTTCCGGCACAGGGTCGTCCCAACCCCATGGGCATCGCCCCGGCTCGATCACCTCCCGAATACAGCATCAATGAAGTCCATGCCATGACCCACAAATTCCTCCCAGGATTCCTGCTCGCACTCACCACGCTCGCCATTCCGTCCCGGGCCGAAAACACCCTCGTCGGCAGCGTGGAGCGCCTCGATTCGTCCCTTGACGCGCTGATTTCGCCCGATGCCCGGCCCGAGGTCATCGCGTCGGGCTTCGGCTGGGCCGAGGGACCGGTGTGGAGGAAAAGGGAAGGGTACCTGGTGTTCAGCGACGTGACGAACAACACCATCTACCGGTGGACGCGGGAACAGGGTATTTCCGTTTTCCTGCGGCCCTCCGGCTTTGCCGACGCAGGCCCCTTCGGAAAGGAGCTCGGAGCCAACGGCATGACAAGCGACCCCGAGGGCCGCCTCGTGATCGCCGACCAGGGCAACCGAAGGGTCGTGCGCCTGGATGAATCCAACTGGACAAAGGTGGTGCTCGCCGACCGTTACCAGGGCAAGCGGTTCAACAGCCCCAACGACCTCGCGTACAGGAGGAACGGCGACCTGTACTTCACGGACCCGCCCTACGGACTCTACGGCAAGAATGACGATCCGCACAGGGAGCTGAAGTTCAACGGCGTTTACCGTCTGGACGCCCGCGGCAACCTGACCCTCCTCACCGACGTCCTCACGTACCCGAACGGCATCGCATTCTCCCCGGACGAGAAGACGCTTTACATCCAGGTTTCGGATCCGGCCAACGCGGTCTGGATGGCCTATGACGTCACGCCCGACGGAGGCATCGCCCACGGGAGGGTGTTCTTCGACGCCAACGCCCTCCTTAGGGCCGGGAGAATCGGGCTTCCCGACGGCATGAGGCTGGACGTCCAGGGCAACATCTTCGGGGGAGGACCGGGAGGGGTGCTCATCCTCAGCCCCTCGGGGCGGCACCTGGGAACGATCCTGACAGGGCAGCTCACCGCCAACTGCGTCTTCGGGGAGGATGGCTCCACGCTGTTCATGACGGCCGACCATTTCCTGATGCGAATCCGCCTCAGGACCAAGGGCGTGGGTTTCTGACCCGCCCTCGCCCTTGCAGGGTGCGGAATTACCGATTGATTGGACACCATGCCCGCGCGCGCGCTTCCCACTCTGGACGAGATCGAGGCGATCGCGCCCGCGATCGATGCCGTCGTTCCGCCGACACCCGCCTATGACTGGCCGCTGCTGAGCGGGAGGGTCGGTGGGTCCCTCTGGGTCAAGCACGAGAACCACACGGCCGTCGGCGCGTTCAAGATCCGCGGAGCGCTCGCGTACATCTCCCGCCTGAGGGAGCGCGACTCCGGGGCGAAGGGAGTGATCGCGGCGACGCGCGGGAACTACGGGCAGGCGATAGCCTTCGCCGCCCGCCGCTCCGGGCTTTCCGCGACGGTCGTCGTGCCATTCGGCAACAGCCCCGAGAAGAACAGGGCCATGCGCGCCCTGGGCGCGGACCTGATCGAGCACGGAGCGGACTTCCAGGAGGCCTTTGTCCGCTCTGAGGAGCTCGCCCCGCGCATGGGGCTCCACTGGGTTCCGTCGTATCACTGGGACCTCGTCCTAGGGAACGCCGTGTCCTTCCTGGCTTTCCTTCGCCAGGCGCCGCCGCTTGCGAGGGTCTATGTGCCCATCGGATTGGGCACCGGGATTTGCGCGATGATCGCGGCCCGCGACGCGCTGGGCCTGGGGACGAGGATTGTCGGCGTGGCGGCGGACCGCGCACCGGGCATCGCCCTTTCGTTCGAGGCGCGGCGTCTCATCGCCCATGCGTCGTCGACCCGCATCGCCGACGGCCTGGCATGCTCGACGCCCGTCGCCGAGGCCCTCGAGCACATCCTAATCGGCGCCGAGCGAATCGTCCGGGTGAGCGACGACGAGATCGAGGCCGCGCAGCGCGCCTATTTCAGCGACACGCACAACGTCGCCGAGGGGGCCGCGGGCGCCGCGCTTGCGGCCATCCTCAAGGACGGCGGCGCCGCAAAGGGCGGACCGATCGGCGTGGTCTTCACCGGCGGCAACATCGACGCCGATTCGTTCCAGCGGGTGCTGGCATCGCAGGGATGAGCACCGCAGGCGCCCTTAATGTGACCGGACCTTGAAACCACCTGGGGCATAACCATGCGCATCGGAATAGCCACGGACCACGGCGGATTCGCCATGAAGGTCGAGCTGACGGCCCGCCTCCTTGAGGCCGGGCATGAGGTGGTTGATTTCGGGGCCGACCGGCTGGACCCGGGCGACGATTATCCGGACTTTGTCGTGCCGCTCGCGCGGGCGGTGGCCGACGCCAGGGTCGAGCGGGGCGTGGCGATCTGCGGAAGCGGTGTCGGCGCGACGGTCTGCGCCAACAAGGTTCCCGGGGTCCGCGCCTGCCTGATCCACGACGAGTTCTCGGCACGCCAGGGCGTCGAGGACGACCACATGAACCTCATTTGCCTGGGGGGGAGGACCGAGGGGGAAGCCCTGGCCCTCAAGCTCGTGACGACCTTTCTCGCCGCTAAATTCAGCCAGGATGCGCGGCACCTCCGGCGCCTCGGAAAGGTTGCGAGCCTCGAGATGCCCAGCGCGCCGACGGTGCAGAAATAATTGGACGAAACCCAAATTTGGAATCGATTATTGCACCCCCCATGACACCTCCCCCGCGCGCGCTCCAGGTAAGCATCCTCCTCTCGATCCTTGCCGGATCCGCACCCTTGCCGAGCCGGGCCGACGCCGCGTCGGCCGGCGATCCCGTTCACGGGAAGGTCGTGTTCCAGACGAGCTGCGCCCTCTGCCACGCGACGGGGAGCGAGAAGCTGATCACCGCGGGGCAGGGTCCGCTCCTTGGCGGAGTCGTGGGCCGCCCGGCCGCCTCCATCCCGGGATTTGCGTATTCCAAGGCGCTTCGCGCCTCGAACCTGACCTGGGACACGGCCAACCTGGACCGCTTCCTCGCGAATCCCCCGGGGCTTGTTCCTGGCACCGCGATGGTCGTCTCGGTCGCCGGTGCGTCGGATCGGGCAGACCTTGTCTCCTACCTGGCGACGCTGCCCAAGGTGACGGCGTCGGCTCCGGCCGCGTCTGCAGGCGTGAAAAGCCCGGGGGACTGGATGAATGACGCGCCGGGTGTCGTCCACCAGGTCCGCATCGAGGACCTGCCGGCCCCCTTTGCCACCGGCTCCGCTGGAAACGGCCCTTCCACGGTCGATCAGCCGGCCGATGCCGTCCTGTCCGTTCCCGCGGGATTCACGGTCCGCCCGTTCGCCACGGGGCTCGGGGGGCCAAGGCTAGCCCGGACTGCGCCCAACGGGGACATCTTCATCGCGGAGACAAAGTCGGACCGCATCCGCGTGCTCCGCGCCGCGGACGGAGCCGGCGCCCCCACCGAGAACCGTATCTTCGCGGACGGCCTGAAAGGCCCCTTCGGAATCGCATTCTACCCGCTCGGGGCCGACCCGAAGTGGATCTACGTGGGGAATGTAAATTCGGTGGTCCGCTTTCCGTATCACAACGGGGACCTCGCCGCGACCGGCCCGGCCGAGGTGGTCGTTCCGAAGCTCGCCGACGGAACAGGCGGCCATTCCACACGTGATGTCGTATTCTCCCTGGATGGAAGCCGGTTGTTCATCTCCGTGGGATCCGGCTCCAATGTCGCCGAGGGGTTGTCCTCGAAGACCCCTAAGGAGATCAATGCATGGGAGGCTGAGCACGGCTTTGGCACGACCTGGGGCGCGGAGACGAACCGCGCCGACGTCCTCCAGACCGATCCCGAGGGACATGCCCCGCTTCGGGTCTATGCAGCCGGCATCCGCAACGCGGTGGGCCTTTCGGTGAATCCATCCTCCGGGGAACTCTGGTGCTCGACGAACGAGCGCGACGGCCTGGGAGACGACCTCGTGCCCGACTACATCACGCACGTGCGCGAGGGGGCCTATTACGGCTGGCCGTGGTACTACATGGGCGACCACGAGGACCCCAGGCATGCCGGTGAAAGGCCCGACCTCGCGGGCAAGATCACGAACCCGGACGTGCCGCTCCAGGCTCATTCGGCGTCGCTCGAGCTGACGTTCTACACCGCGACCTCCGGCGTGGCCGCCTTCCCCGCGGAATACCGGGGGAGCATCTTCGCCTGCGAGCACGGCTCATGGAACCGGAACACCCGCACCGGGACGAAGGTCATCCGGGTGCTGATGAAGGATGGAAAGCCCACCGGGGAATACCAGGACTTCCTCACGGGATGGGTGGTGGACAACCATCACGTCTGGGGCCGGCCCGTGGGGGTCACCGTGGCCCACGACGGCGCGCTGATCGTGACCGAGGATGCGAACGACACGGTCTGGCGCATAGCCTACGTCGGCGGCAAGTGACCGGTTGGTGTGCGGAATCCAGGTTCGGCCGCGCGCGCGAATCCCGCCAGCCGTCAACGCGGCCCCGCAGGCGCCGAAGGTCGGTGAATATGAAGCGCTTCGGCATTATATAGTCGCGGCCGCAGACGCCCCTGCGGTGAGATGAGTCCCTTACGATACAACAGGAGGAGGACGAAATTCGGCGTGCTTGATTTCGTGGACCGTAACATGATCGTAACCGGCGATAAGGCCGCGGATCCGCCCGGGAAACGTCCTGTGCATTAGGGCCGGGAATGGCGTCCCATCGGCGGCTAAGAAGAAGCGGGCCGTTTGCTATAGTGTGGCGCGACGCTAGTATTGGGAGGCAAATGCGCAGGGGAATGAATATACTCCATCTAGAGGACAGTCCCGAGGACGCCGAGCTCGTCCGGGCTTTGCTTTTGGCTGAATGGCCCGATTGCCGGATCAGCGTTGTGTCGAGCCGCAGCGACCTCGAGTCCCACATGGCAAGTATGAAGTACGACCTGATGCTCTCGGACTTCGCGCTCGGCGCATTCACCGGGCTTGATGCGCTTAGGATCGTCCGGGAAAAGGATCCGGACCTTCCCTTCATCTTCATTTCCGGGACGATCGGCGAGGACCGGGCGATCGAGGCCGTGCGCGCGGGGGCGCAGGACTACGTGATCAAGGACAGGATGAAGCGCCTGGTCACCGCGATCCATCGGGCGCTCAGGGACACGAACGCCCACCGCCAGCGCGAGAGGGACGAGCGGCGCATCCGCGAGCAGGCCGAGCTCCTCGACAAGGCGCATGACGCCATCATCGTCACCGACCTCGACAACCGCATCACGTTCTGGAACCGCGGGGCCGAGCGCATCTCGGGATGGCCGGCGGCCGAGGCGCTGGGTCACACCCCGGAGGAGATGCTGGGCATCGGATTCCACGCGAAGATAGACGAGGCCAGGGGAGCGCTTGCCTCGTCCGGGGAGTGGCGCGGGGAGCTCAACCTCCACCACCGCAGCGGAAAGCCCCTCGTCGCCGAGGTCAGCATGACGCTCATCAGGGACGACCTCGGCCGGCCGATGTCCCGCCTCAGCATCGCGACCGACGTGACCGCGAAGAAGCTCCTCGAGGAGCAGTTCCTCAGGTCCCAGAGGGTGGAGTGCATCGGCATGCTCGCTTCGGGGATCGCGCATGACCTCAACAACGTCCTCGCCCCGCTGCTCATGGGGGCGCCGCTGCTTCGCTCGCGTGCCACGAACCCGACCGACCTGCGCGTGCTCGACACCATGGAAAGCAGCGCCATCCGCGGCGCCGCCCTCGTGCGCCAGATCCTGTCCTTCGCCCAGGGTTCGAGCGGCGAGTACGCGCTCATCCAGCTCAAGCACGTGCTGCGGGACCTTACCGAGATGATGCGCGAGACCTTTCCCAAGTCCATCGAGGTGCTCGACCAGACCCCGGGCGACCTGTGGACGATCCACGGAAACGCGACCCAGCTCCACCAGGTGCTTCTGAACCTCTGCGTCAACGCCCGCGACGCGATGCCCCAGGGCGGGACCCTGCGGATCCGCGCGGAAAACCGGCGCCTCGACGAGGCGGCGGCGCGCGCCATCCCGGATTCGCACCCCGGCTCATTCGTCATGGTCGAGGTCGCCGACAGCGGAGTCGGCATCCCGGCTGACGCCATCGCGCGCATCTGGGACCCGTTTTTCACGACCAAGGGGGAGGGGAAGGGCACCGGCCTTGGCCTGTCCACCGTGCGCGGGATCGTGGCGAGCCACCACGGCTTCATCACCCTGGAGTCGGAGCCCGGCAACGGCGCGACCTTCCGGATATTCCTGCCTGCGGCCGAGGAGCCGGACTCGGAGGCCAAGATGGAGGTTTCCTCGCACCCGTTCCTTCAGCGCGGAAACGGCGAACTGGTGCTCGTGGTGGATGACGAGCCCAGCGTGAGCAACGTCATCCGGTTCCTGCTGACCAAGAACGGCTACCGGGTGGTGGTCGCGGGCAATGGAATTGAGGCCATAGAGATATTCGCGCCGCGGTCTGCCGAGTTCGATCTCGTGATCTCCGACCTCAACATGCCCGAAATGGGAGGCGACCAGCTTGCCCGGGTGCTTCCTCGCGTGAAGCCCACGGTGAAGGTTCTCCTGATGAGCGGCGCCGGAAGCGGTGGCATAACGGGCGACATGGATCTGGCGGGAGCGCGGGTGATCAAGAAGCCTTTCACGAGCGACGAGCTCCTGAAGAACGTCCACGAGGCCTTGGCTGGAACGGGTATCCGTTGAGAATCGGCCTTTGCGGCCTGCCAAGCTTCCGCTTCGTGGTGCCCTGATCGAGCCATATCGCACAATCTCGTCGGCGCCTAACCCGCCCGGCCCCGCGTTCAATTTGCAAGGCGAAGCGCGGGTGATTGATGCGACGCAGCTTAGGTAGCGATATCTTCGCGTTCCAGTCATTCGCTTGTAAAGGCCATCAAGAATGGCGGGAACGGAGGTCAAGACCCCATGCCCTCCCGGCGGAATTGAGCGTAAGCTACGGAGCCGGATCTTAAAAAGTCCGCGAACAACGTGAATATTGAAAATGGAAGGCTTCCGGAAGGCGCAGAGCCCGAAACTCTATCCGAGCCGAACCCGTCGCCCAATGGACAGTCGGCTGCAAAGCTTCAGCTCCACGTAGCGGACGACTCCCAGTATCCGGCCATCGCCATCACAAATTTAAAGGACGTCTGCCAGCCGCTCCCGCCAGAAATAAACGAAATCGAGATCGCTGATGCTGTTCAGGGGCCGAGGCGCTCGTTGGCGAATCGCATTTACATAACACAGCTCCCGATCCGTTTGTCGTCCGCTCGCGTCCGGCGAATCATAGGGTTGCACAGCAGGCCTGTTGCGGCCTTGCGGGCCCAAGGCCTAGAGGCAATCGCGGCATGAACCAGGCGAATTTAACGCCGCCTTGGGCGGATTCGGAAAGCGAGGTTGCCGCGCTTGTCGCCACGCTGGAAGAGACCGAACGGCGCCTGGAGGAATTGACCGGGGGCGACGTGGACACGGTGGCGAGCCGAACGGGGCAGTCGCTCCTGTTACGGCGCGCCAAAGACCAACTGCTTTGGCATGAGGACTCCAGGCAGGCTGCGATTCTGAACGCGCTCCCAGCCAATATCGCGCTGCTCGATGCGCAGGGCGTCATCATTTCAGTGAACGACGCCTGGGTGAATTTCGCGTCAACGAATTCCCTTCAAAGTAAAGCGGTTGGGCTCGGCGCCAATTATCTGGAGGTTTGTGATCGGGCGACGGGCGCCGACTTCGCCGAAGCGCAGCCGGCCGCCAAAGGGATTCGCGCGGTACTTGCAGGAGCGCCGACCTTCTCCATGGAATACCCCTGTCACTCGCCGACGGAAATTCGCTGGTTCCTGATTATGGTGACGCCACTGGGCTTTGGCAGGGCGCGTGGCGCGGTCGTGATGCATCTGAACATCACGAAGCGCAGGCTGGCGGAGGAAGCATTGCGTGCGAGTAGGAGGCAGATGCGCAGTCTGATCGATGGTATGGGCTCGTCGATGTTTGTGGGCATGGTGAACCTTGATGCGATCGTCATGGAGGCCAACAATCCGGCGCTGGCAGCGGCGGATCTGAAGCCCGCGGATGTGATTGGCAAACCGTTGGTGGATTCTCACTGGTTCTCCTATTCAACCGACGTCCAGCAGCGGTTGCGCGGAGCCATATCGCGGGCGGTTTGCGGCGAAGCTTCGCGCTACGACGAAAGGATTCTTGGCACAGAAGGGCGCCTGATCGACATCGACTTTGTGGTTAATCCCGTGCGCAACGAAGCCGGGAAAGTCGAATACTTAGTCTTGTCCGCAAACGTCATTACCGAACGCAAGCAATCGGAGAAGGAGCTG
>Ga0181537_10002647_pt1 | contig 15649 bp, 13 predicted proteins | sample PEATcosm2014_Bin_39_FD_119765 | JGI IMG/M metagenome (GOLD analysis project Ga0181537, IMG submission 119765) | Peatland microbial communities from MTU Mesocosm Facility, Houghton, MI, USA - PEATcosm2014_Bin23_10_metaG | ecosystem: Environmental > Terrestrial > Soil > Wetlands > Peat | place... | reverse complement strand
CAGGCGGAGCTGGCGAAGCGGCTTTAATTTTTCGCCAGAGCTTTGGCGACGGCGGCTTCCAAAGCATCACCGCGCAAATCTTTGCCGATGATTTTGCCTTCGCCGTCGAGCAAGAAGGTCGCCGGGATACTCTGAATGCCATACTTAACGGCTAGTTTGTTGCTCCAGCCTTGGCCGTCGAAGAATTGCTGCCATGTCATGTTCATGGATTTGGTGAATTGGGTAAGCTTCGCCTGATCTTCATCAAGGCTTACGCCGATGATGTCGAAACCCTGCGCGTGATGTTTCTGATAGGTGGCGATGACATTGGGCAGTTCGCCGCGGCAAGGCCCGCACCATGTCGCCCAAAAATCAATCAACACAACCTTGCCCTTGTGGCTGGCGATGGAAAGCGGCTGGCCGTCGACATCCGTTTCGTTGAAATCCGGGAATGCCGTTCCGACCGCGAGCGCGTCCTGCATTTTCTTTGCCACAGCCGCCGCCGCTTCTTGCTTTTCCAGCGCGGCGACAAATCCAGTGCCATTGAAGTCAGCCTTGAGTTGTTCCACGAGTTCATCGGCTTTTGCCTCGTTGTGGAAAACTTCTCCATACAACACGGCCTTCATGTATAGAATCCGCGCCACGGCATCCGTCTTTTCGCCCTTGTGCTCGGTCAGCAGGACATCGAATTGCTTCAAGTCATCAGCCAGGTCAAGCTCCGTCCTTTTGCCGGCGGCCATGTCGGTTTTCACTTTTGTGATCAAATCTTTCAGTTCGGTCGTCGCGTCGGCGGTGAACGCGCGCTGGCCTGACGACAGCAACAACGCGATTCCCAGAATGGCTGCAAATTTATTTTTCATGGATTGGATTGGATTGGTGTCAGCAAAACACCGTCGTCCGGTCGTTGCAAGTAAAATGAAACTGCGACACGTCGGATCGCCTGTTGCAAATTCTTTGAGGCAGTTCGTCAGCGTGTTCCGCCGTCATCCTCCGACAACCGCGCGAAATAAAAACATCCGGCGGCGATGATTGCCGAGCCGACTGCGATGATGACCGCCTGCGTGCCGGGCTTCTTCAAATCGTTCGACCAGTCCTCAATCAACTCGCCCTGTTTGCCGTAAAGGATTTCCATCTGCCGCTCCACCGGCTTGTCATATCCCGCCATTGAAATATCGTCCGACAAATCCGGCGAGCGCGTTCCCAGCCAATAGACAATTCCTGCGACTGAAATTCCCAGCGCCAGCACGCCGACGCCGATCATCCTCAAACGCCGCGCCCGCTGCCTGGATGACGGAGCCAAATCCGGTGTTTTGTCGTTCGCAGACATATCGCAAAGTGTTCCGGCAACGCCCTCGATCCGTCGAGGACAAACAAACAAGCCGACCGCCGGTCAAATTAACCCGTCTGCCAGCTCAATTGACGTGTCTGCCAAGTCATCTGACGTAATTGCCGGTTCAATTGGTCAATCTTCCGGCGCATTTGGCCTGTCTTCCGGGGCATTTGAGCCGTCTTCCGATTCATTTGGGCCGTCGTGCTGTTCAAATGTCTACACTTCCGGCTCATTTAAGCCGGTTGCCGGGTCATTTGACGTGATTTACCATTCACATGACTAATCTTCCGTCAAATATGGACTGTGTGAATCTTATCATGACGCGTCTGCCGGGGCATTTGACCTCTCTGAAACTCAACATTTACGCACTTTCAGCCCATTTATCGTGTTTTCCGGTCAAACGGACTTCTCGTCCAGTCGTTTTAGCCCCACCACCGTGGCCGGGTCACGGGTTTGGCTGATGATCCATGTCACCCGGATGTTCCCCATGATCCACGCCCGGCGGCGGATTATTATAGTGGTCGCCACCCGGACGGTCCTGATCGTCCGCATGGTCGTGATGTCCTGGAAAAATGATGCACCCGGTGGTGGCGAGCAGGGCGCTGGCGGTCAGTATGATCAGGATGAATCTCATAAGTTATGTTCGTTCAGTGTGGACTTGTGCGCCGGACAAGGCGCACTCCGTTGAACTCTTGCTGATTTTGGACGAGGCCGCCATGGGGTGTTCACCCCAGCAAAGATTTCGGTCATCAATTTTCGTTCAAACCATAGACCAGGATTTTGAACGTGCCGGGAATCACTTTTGGCCGTCCCGGTTTCGCGTTGGCGTCCGAGGTCGGCGGCATTTCAAATTCCGCCGTCGCCAGATAAATTTTATGCGTCACCGGGTCGAGCGCCATCGTCCGCGCGCCGCGCTCGGTCTTCAAAACTTGCACGACAGTCAGTTTGTCGGCGGTTTCTTCCTCCGCAATCGTCAGTGTGCCGTCGCCGCAGGAACTGAAGGCCAGTTTTGTTTTGGCGTCAAAGGCGTTGGCGTCCACGCCGTCGCCGATGGGCACGGTCGTGATGACTTTTCCGTCCTTGGTGTTCAGCATCAGCATCAGATTATTATTGCAGCCGAGAAAAAGCCGGTGACGTTTCGCGTCAATCGCCATGCCGGACGCGCTTTCGCCGGGCGCGATCGGCCACGTCGCCGTGACTTGATGCATCGCGGGGTCAATGACGACCACTTCATTTTTATCTTCGATGTTGTCGTAGATGCGTCCGGTTTTGGGATCATAAACGGCGAACTCCGGCTTGCCGGACAGGGGGATGGTCGCGGCGACTTTGCCGGAACTCGCGTCGAACACGCTGACGGAATGACTGCGTCCGTTGAAGGCATAAACTTCCTTGTGTTCCGGCTCGAACAAAATGCAGTCGGGATTTTCGCCCGCGTTGAGTTTGTAAATCGTCTGCAACGTGGGCAGGTCAACGACGCTCACCGTGCCTTCGCGGCCGTTGCTGGCGAACCCGCGCTGCAATTTCGGCGCGATGGCAAAACCGTGGACGCCGACCGTGTTCGTGATTTCCCCGCAGATGGTTTCCTTGTCCAGATCAATGACGACGACTTTGGCCGCGTGCGTGACGTAAAGACGGCGAGCATCCGCGTCAATCGAAAGATAATCCCAGCCGCCGTCGCCGCCGACGTGAATCTCCTTGAGAAAATGATATTGCTCGTCCGCGTGACAGGCTTGGGTCGAGCAAAAACCGAAAATGCCCAGGGCAACCAAACCGAAAATGCGGGAAAAATTTATTTTCATGGAATCAGTTTGTTTCTTTCGTTCCCTTCGCGCAAGCGCCGAACATCGCCCGCGCGCAACTCCGGCAACGCGCCCAACTGGTCGAGCACAAATTCTTTGAACGTGTCGTCGGGCATAAATTTATTGTTGTAGCGTCGAGCCTGTGGCTCGACTGTTTAGGCCACAGGCCGAACGCTACACCCGATCAATCAAATGAATTTCACCTTGATACGGCCAGTCTTCCGGCTGTGTCACCAACTTTGCCCGCACCGGATTGTGCCAGACGTAATCCCACTTCTGCGCGTAACTTTCATCGTGCCGCAACAGATGGTCGAAAAATCCCGGCTGCCAGAAGCTTTTGAGCTTCGCGCCCGGAATCGTCGTTGGTTCATAGCCGAGCGCAGAGATTGCCTTGCCCAAACATTGCTTCAATCCGCTTTCCCAACGACGCAACGTCATGTCATGTCCGATGCGGACAAAAACATGGATGTGATCCGGCATCAGAACATAACGTCCAGTCGCTACATTAAATTCCAACCCGCGCTCCGCGTAACTGCGGAACGCGGCGTGAACGGAATCATTCGCCAGCAGCGGGCGTTTCAGGAGCGTGTTGAAAGTGACAAAATAAAGCGGCGCATCGAAACGCTGGAAGATGATTGGCAGTCGCGGCGGCGTTTCTTTGAACTTGCGTTCCATGATTTGAAAATCATTAACGCTTTTGGGTTGTAGTGTCGAGCCTGTGGCTCGATTATTGAGCCACAGGCTCAACGCTACACCGCCGACAACGCCCGCGCGCGCAACTCCGGCAACGCGCCCAACTGGTCGAGCACAAATTCTTTGAACGAGTCGTCAGGCATGAATTATTTCTCAAATGCCCAATTTGCGACCCTGATATATTCGTTTTTATAATACCAGACGGCCAAATCTGCTTTGCCTTCGGTCTTTTTCAAATACTCACGCGTTGTTTCGTCATCGCCGGCATAAGCGGCAAGATAGGCATGTTCACTTATTGCCGCCAAAGAATCGGGGAATCGTTTTTCAATGGCGGCGAATCCCCGGTTCACTCGCGGCCATGAAAAATTATTTTCCTTAAAGACATTGTCAGAACTGGCTGAAGTATGGATATTCCAAACGACTTGGGCGTAAAGCATATCTCCATCATCACCACCAATGCGATCGGCAGATTTTTCCAAGTCAGATTCTAACTCGCCTTCACTACCATCCCATCGAGGCATCAGATAAACCGCTCTTTGCCGATAAATTGGAACATAAACTGGCGTGTTATCAATGGCCTGATTAAAAATGTCATCAAATTGATTCCTGTCCAACTGCAACCCTAGGGCCGCTTTCATCATCGTGCTCCAATAAACGGGACATGGTTCTTTAAGGTTAAGGTTTTTTGCTTCTTTCAACACGTCCATCGCTTCATTGAGCCTTTCATTGAATAATTTCCAATCATCATCCTTGACCGTATTGGCATAACCGCCGCCTCTGGCATTCCAAGCGTAGCTTGCTAAAAAATAAGCGAGAGCAACTCGAGCATTGATGGAATCCGGCTTTGCATCAACCCAGTCATGCAAGTCTGCCATGCGATTTTCCCATTCATCCTTGGCTGCTTCATCTGGTGGAACAAGGCTGGCGTAAACTTCGGATAGTTTCCAAAGACCGTTTGCATAAGCTTCTTTTGAAGCGCGAAGTTTTGCTGCAAGCTCGTCCAAGCTGTCAAAGTCTCTGTCTTTAATCAAAGCCACCACCTGATCATCTATATCATCCATATCTTTGCTCTCGGCGTCAGGCCAGACTTCGGTTACTTGAAAGGGTAAAGTCGGCGATGCGGTGATGTCTTTGTTGTCAGCCATTCCATTGATTTCTGTCGTTGATTCCGGCTGTGATGGAGTTGTTGAGTCGGAAGCCGATTTTTTTGAACAACTCAATAAAAATAGCGGTAGTAATAAACAAATAATTTTATTTTTCATAATCATCCTAATCATCCTTTTTGCGATTCCTTCGCCCATGTGTCTTTCAGCGTGATGGTGCGATTGAAAATTAATTTTGGCGAATTGGAATCTTTGTCCAAGGTGAAATAACCGATGCGCTCGAATTGATAGCGCAGTTCCGGTTTCGCGTCTTTCAAACTCGGTTCAAGCTTAGCGGTGATGACTTCGAGCGAGCGCGGGTTGAGAACGGATTTGAAATCGCGTCCGTCTTTTTCCGGCTCGGCTTCGGTGAAGAGGCGGTCGTAAAGGCGCACCTCGGCGTCCAGCGCGTGCGCGGCGCTCACCCAATGAATCGTGCCTTTAACTTTGCGCGAAGAAGTTGCGCCGCCGGTTTTGCTGTCCAAATCCGCCGTGCAATGAAGTTCAATTATTTCTCCGCTGGAATTTTTTATAACTTCGACACACTTTATGATGTAGGCGTATTTCAAGCGCACTTCGCCGCCGGGTTTCAACCGGAAAAATTTCGGCGGTGGAACTTCCTGAAAATCGTCGCGCTCGATGAAAATTTCTCGCGTAAAAGGAATTTTGCGTTTGCCCGCACTTTCGTCTTCGGGATTGTTGACGGCGTCGAGTTCCTCGACTTTGCCTTCGGGAAAATTCGTGATGACAATTTTCAGCGGGCGCAAAACGGCGAGCCGGCGTAAGGCGCGTTTGTTCAAATCTTCGCGGATGGCGTGTTCGAGAACGGCAACGTCCGTGAGTCCGTTGAATTTCGTGATGCCGATGTTGTAGGCGAAGTTGCGCAACGCTTCCGCCGTCACGCCGCGACGACGGATGCCGCAAATCGTCGGCATTCGCGGATCGTCCCAGCCGGTGACGATTTTTTCTTCGACGAGCTGGAGCAGTTTGCGTTTGCTCAAGAGTGTGTAACTTAAATTGAGTCGCGCGAATTCATATTGTTTCGGCAGCGCGCGCGGCAGGCCGAGCGATTCGAGAATCCAGTCGTAAAGCGGACGATGCACTTCAAACTCCAACGTGCAGATGCTGTGCGTGACGCCTTCGATGTAATCGCTCAAGCCGTGCGCGAAGTCATACATCGGATAAATTTTCCATTTCGCGCCGGTGTGATGATGTTCGGCGTGCTTGATGCGGTAAATGATCGGGTCGCGCAGCCAGATGTTCGGCGACGCCATGTCAATCTTCGCGCGGAGCGTGCGCGCGCCGTCGGGAAATTCACCGTCGCGCATGCGGCGAAACAGATCGAGATTTTCTTCCGGCGTGCGATTGCGGAACGGCGAATCTTTGCCCGGACGATCCGGCGCGCCGCGATAAAATTCCATGTCGGCGGGCGACAAATCGCAGACGAAGGCTTTGCCGCGTTCGATCAATTGCTCCGCGTAATCGTAAATCTGGTCGAAATAATCGCTCGCGTAAAATGGTTCAAGCGTAGGACAGGCGTCGCGCCTGTCTCTGGCTGTTTCATTTGCAAATGGAGACAGGCGCGACGCCTGTCCTACGGTGGCGGGAAGAAAAAAATCGCGCTTGCCGTCGCCGGAAATTGTTTCGGGCGTTTTGCCTTTTTCCTTCAACCCAAGTTTGTCGTCCGCCCAGCCAGCGATGAGCCAGTTCACGTCTTCGATGATCGAATCCACATACTCGACGTCTTCCTTCGCGGGATTTGTGTCGTCCATGCGCAGGTTACAGACGCCGCCGAACTCGCGCGCGATGCCGAAGTTGAGGCAGATGCTTTTGGCGTGGCCGATGTGCAGATAACCGTTCGGCTCCGGCGGAAAGCGCGTGTGGATGCGCGGATATTTCTGCCCGGCGACGTGCGCGGCCACGATGTCGCGGATGAAATCAGACGGCGCGGGCGCGGGCTCTTTGTTTTCCAGACTCATAAATTCGGACAAAAAACTAACAAAGAAAAACGCGATTGCCAACGAAGCAAAGTTGTCGCGCGAATTTTCGAGAGGGCCGCTAAAATTCTCCCTCCCCTTGGAGGAGATGGTGCCAACCCCACCGTATTGCCCACATATATGGAAATTCAGGGGTTTGAATCCGTCTCAGTGGCTTATGTGGCCTACAATGTCTCCGCTATCTGCAAGGTCGTCTTATCGAGACTAAACGTGTCCTACTAGTCGAGGACGCTTTGTTGGATACAAGCGTTGCAGGAAAATCTGGGAAGAACACAATTCAAACTGAGCCACTACCGAAACTTCTTGCGCCTTGTCCGCGCGTCGGACAAAATGACAATCCACTTGGATCGCGGGGTGGAGCAGCCCGGTAGCTCGTCAGGCTCATAACCTGAAGGTCGTTGGTTCAAATCCAGCCCCCGCAACCAATTTTTCAAGCCGGGGCGATTTTCCAAATGCAACCGCGCCACTTTGAAGCGATCATTTTTTCCGCGAAGGCCGCCGTGGCCGCCGTCATCGCCGCGCTGCTTTACGAACTTTTCAAGTTGCCCGGCACGCCGTGGGTCGCGGCGGTTTCCGCCGTTTTGGTGACGCAGCCCGATTTGCATTCTTCGCTCAAGGTGTCGTTGCTTCGCGTGAGCGCCAATCTGGCGGGAGCTTTCGGCGGCGCGGCGTTGATCGTCGCCCTCGGACATCCGGTCGCGGCCATGGCCATGGGCGTCATGTTCACCGGACTTGTCTGCTATCTTCTAAAGCAAGACGACGCGCTGCGCCCGGCGTTTGTCGCCGTCATCATCGTGACGCTCGCCGGCGAAACTGCGGGATGGCACAGCGCGCTGAACCGTGTCGCCGCCGTCATCATCGGCTGCGCGTGCGCGCTGGCCGTCGGATTTTTGTTCGACAAACTTGCGGATGCGTCCAAACTGCTCCGCAAGGATGATGGGAAAAGGTCTGACCATTCGGAATAATTTTTTCGCGCCATGAAATCGCCGTTGAAAGACAAATGGGTTTTGATCACCGGCGCTTCCAGCGGTTTTGGCGCGGCGGCGGCAATCGCGTTCGGCGCGGCGGGCGCAAAAGTTTTGCTCGGCGCGCGGCGAATTGACCGTCTGAAAAAAGTTGCCGGAGAATCGGTCAAAGCTGGAGCCGCCAAGGCGCATTTTCACGAACTGGACGTTTCAAAAACTTCGAGCGTTGAAAAATTTATTTCTTGGGCGCGCAAAAAAATCGGCGGAAAAAACCTTCACGTCCTCATTAACAACGCTGGCGGCGCACAGGGTTTGGACACAATTGCCGACGGCAAGGATTCAGATTGGGAAACGATGCTCCAGACAAACGTGCTCGGCGTATTGCGCGTGACGCGCGCGGCGCTGCCGCTCATTCCGCGCGATGCTGGCGCGAGCATCATCAACATCGGTTCGGTCGCGGGTCACGCTGCGTATGAGGGCGGCGCGGCGTATTGCGCGGCGAAGGCGGGCGAGTTGCAAATCACGCGCGTCCTGCGGCTGGAATTATTCGGCGCGGGCATCCGCGTCAGCACGGTTGATCCGGGGTTGGCGGAAACGGAATTTTCGCTTGTGCGTTTCAAAGGTGACGCGGCGCGCGCCAAAAAACTTTACGAAAATACAAATCCGCTCGTTGCGAAAGACATCGCGGAAATTCTGGTCTGGATTGCCAGCCGTCCGGCGCATGTCAACATTGACGAACTTATCGTGAAGCCTGTTGACCAGATTGCGATTGGAAAAGTTTTTAGGCGGAAAACGAAATAATTTTCAAATACCACGGTTCGCACGCCAGAGCAAAACGGCACCGGCGGCCTGAAAAATAAAATTCGGTAGCCACACGATCAGATGCGGCGCGAATTCCGTCCGCGCGGAAAGGGATTCGCCGAGGATGATGAAGCTGTAATAAATCAGCACGAGGCCGAGCGCGATGGCCACGCCGATGTTCGTCTCGCGGCGATGCACGCGGATGCCGAGCGGAATCCCGACGAGCGTAAAACCGAAGCACGCGAACGAAAAGGCGACCTGCCGGTTTATTTCAACGCGGACAGGTTCGGTCAGATCGTTCCGCTGTCTGGCGATTTCGTTGAATTGCGCTCGTAGTTTGTTTGAATTTGTGACGGCGGCCGGCGGCGAAGCAAGTTGTTTGTCCAAACTGTCCAGTTCGTCTTGCAATTGTCCGAACGTCATGTCGCTGACTTTGGGTCTGTAAATCTGGTTGGTCGCGGCGTTCAGGTCAAAATTCAGGATCAATTCCGGTGAAGAGCCGATGTCAGCCCGCGCCGCACCGAGCGTGACGCTGCGCGCGTCGAACAGGTGCAAAATAAATTGTTTGCTCGCCATGTCTGTCTCGAGTTTTCCGCTCGGCGCTTGAATGGTGGTGGTCGCGTTCGTTTCGCTTCCGGGTTTGATGATCATCACGTCCTTCAGATTTCCGTCGTGATTTTTTCCGATGTAAACAACGTAGCCCGGAAAATCGCGGATGAACCGGCCTTCGGGCAGTTGGAGATTCACGAATTCAGCGCGAAGTTGATAAACCAGATTTTTGAATGCGACACGGCTTTCCGGGCCGAGTTCCATGTTGATCCACGCGCTGACGCCGCAGAAAAAAAGGCTCAACAACAAAATCGGCGAGATGAGCGAGAGCAGGCTGATGCCGCTCGCGCGCGCGGCGGTGAGTTCCTGGTCCGCGCTGAAACGGCCGAAGACCAGCAGCGTCGCCGTGAGCAATCCCATCGGCAGCGCGAAGACCCAGATGAACGGGATCAAAAGGCCGATGACTTCGAGTATCGCGCCGAAATGCGCGTGGCCGCTGATGAGCAGCGGAAGGATTTCCTTGAGCGCGTCGCCGATGAGCAGCACGAAGGTGAACACCGTCACTGTGAGCAGCAGCGAGGCGAGCACCTGTCGCGTCAGATATTTATGCAGCGTTTTCACGGCGTGGTTTGTTCCGGTTGCGCGAACACGTTTAATTGAGTTTTCTCCTGAAGTCCACTGGCGATTGATGAATGGCCAATTCTCCAGCCAATAAAACTTGCCAAACGTTTGCGCTTATTTAAAGTGTGCGACCACTTTTCAAATTATGGACATATATCGTTTGAACGGAATTTTGGCGCAAGCCGCCGCGCCCGCAGCGGCTTCGGGTTCGCAGCCGCAGTCGCCGACGATCATGTCGTTCGCGCCGATGATCCTGATCGTCATCGTTTTTTATTTCGTGCTGATCCGCCCGCAGCAGCAGCGCGCCAAACAGCAGAAAAAACTGATTGAAGCGCTCAAATCCGGCGACAAGGTTGTCACGTCGGGCGGCATCATCGGCGTCGTCATCTCGGTCAAGGACACAACCGTCTCGCTCCGTTCCGCCGACGCCAAGATGGAAGTCACGAAAGCTTCCGTGACGCAAATCCTCGAAGGCGCCGCCGCGATCGAATCCTGAACCGGCCATGAAAAAAAATAATTTAGGATGGTTCATCTTCGTCGTCCTGCTCGTCTGCTGGTCGCTTTACCAGACTTATCCGCCGATGTCGCGCGATCTGGTCCAGCAATTCTCGTCGCGCGCGGAAAATCAGGACACGAACTTCGCCGCGATTTTGAAGCAAGTGGAAGTTTTGCAGCAGACCAGCACGAACCGGGAGTTCGCAAATTTGAAGGAAGCCATCGGCACGAACGACATTCAGAAATATTTTCCATTTCTCGACGCGAAGAGCGAACTTCATCCGACGACTTATATTTTGAACCAGCTTCAGCGCGACGCGGCTGGCAAAATAAAACTCGGCCTCGATTTGCAGGGCGGCACGTCGTTCCTCGTCGAGATGGACACAAATTACCTCGCCAATGCGCAGGATGAAAACGACACCAATCATGTCGCGCGCACGGTGGACACCAGCGGCGCGCTTTCGCAGGCGGTCGAAGTGTTGCGCAAGCGCGTGGACGCCTTTGGTGTTGCAGAACCTGTGATTCAACCTGCAGGCGGAAATCGAATTCTCATTCAATTGCCGGGCTTGTCCGAAGCTGACAAAGAAAGCGCGAAGTCGCAGATCCAAAAAGCAGCGTATCTTGAGTTTCGCATGGTGAAGGACGACAGCGACGAAATCATCCATGACAACGAACCGATTCCGCCCGGTTACGAATTGCTTGAACACATCAGCGAAAAGCCCGATGCGCCGGTCGAAAAATTTGTTGTTAAAAAGAGGCCGCAAAGCGGTCAAGCCCCAGATTATCTCGCCGGCGACATTGTCAAAAGCGCCTTCGTTTCACGCGGCAGTCTGGGCGAACCGCAAATTAATTTTACACTCACCGCCGACGCCGGGACAAAATTCGGCCAGATCACACATGACAATGTCGGACACAGGATGGCAATTATTCTTGATGGTGACTTGATAACAGCCCCGGCGATTGACGAACCGATTGAAGGCGGCAGTGGCATGATTCACGGCGATTACACCGAAAAAGAAGCTTTCGGTCTGGCCAATGTCCTTCAAAACCCGCTGCGCGCGCCGCTGAAAATTGTTTATTCCAGCGACGTTGACCCGACGCTCGGAAAAGATTCGATCCGCAGCGGCATCCGCGCGTCCATCGCTGCGGTCGTTTTGGTTTCCGCGTTCATGCTTTGCTATTATTGGATCGCGGGCATCACGGCCAACATCGCGCTCGTCACGAACATCATCATTTTGCTCGGCGTCATGTGCAGCATCGGCACGACGCTCACGCTGCCCGGAATCGCGGGCGTCGTTTTGACCATCGGCATGGCCGTGGACGCGAACGTGCTGATCTACGAACGCCTTCGCGAGGAAATCGCAAAAGGAAAATCCCTGCGCGGCGCGATTGACGCCGGTTATGCGCGCGCGTTCGGGACGATCTTCGATTCGCACGTCACGACGTTGATTTCGTCCATCATTTTGATCGTCATGGGCACGGGCGAAATCAAGGGCTTCGGCGTAACGCTCACCATCGGCGTCGCCGCAAGTTTGTTCACCGCGCTCGTCGTGACGCGGCTCATTTTCAACTTTTTGCTGAACCGCAACATTTTGACATCGCTGCATATGTTCCATCTCATCAAAAGTGCGAAGGTGAATTTCATGAAAGCGGCCACGCCGTTATTCATCATTTCCTGGGCGTTCATTATTTTATCGCTCGGCTATGGTTTCACGCGCGGCGAAAAACTTTTTGGCGTGGACTTTTTGGGCGGCGACAGCACGACGTTCAGCTTCGCGCAAAAAATCGAGCAGGGGCAAATCAGTTCTGAACTCGAAGCCATTGGCGAAAAAGATTCGCAAGTCCAATATCAGAAGGATGTCGCTGGCGCTGGTGCCGAGACATTGCGCGTGACAACGTCCTCTGGTTCGGCGGACAAGGTTGAACAGGCTCTTGAGCAAAAATTTCCGCAGGCGCAATTTCGCGCGATCGGAAAACAGCAGGTCGGCGCGACTATCGGCAGGGAAATCCAGCGCTCGGCGATCATCGCCTGCCTGTTGTCGCTGTTCGGCATTCTGGTCTACGTCGCGTTCCGTTATGAATTTTCCTTCGCCGTTGCCGCCGTTGTCGCCGTCATCCACGACGTGTTGCTGGCCATCGGCTGCTATTGCATCGCCAACGGAATTTCCGGGCGCGAGTTCAACGCCACCGTTGTCGCCGCCGTTTTGACCATCATCGGCTTTTCCATCAACGACAAAATCGTCATCTTCGACCGCATCCGCGAGGACTTGAAGCTCGGCGTGCGCGGTTCGTTCAAGGATGTCATCAATCAGGCGCTCAATCAGACGTTGAGCCGCACGATCATCACCAGCGGCACAGTATTTTTGGCCACGCTGTCGCTCTATGTTTTTGGCGGCGGCGTCATCAATGACTTCGCGTTCACGTTCCTCGTCGGCATCATCACGGGAACATATTCGTCCATCTACGTCGCCAGCGTGCTCGTGCTGTGGTGGCACAAAGGCGAACGTCCGAACATCGGCGCGTCGCAGGTGAAGATGCAAAATGTCCCGTCCGCGAAAGTCTGATTTTTCTTCTTAATCCCGGTCGTAATCGTAATCTTAATCCCGTCTCGGCAAACAGATGAGGATAGCGAAACAGATTACGGCCACGATTTTAACGCGATGAACGCCATCACGCCCGCGCATTGGATTGGTTTCATCCTCTGCGTCCTTTTTTTCATCGCGCTCGACCTGGGCGCGTTTCATCGCCGCGCCCGCGCCGTCAAATTCAAGGAAGCCGCCGCGTGGAGCGCGCTGTGGTTCGCGCTGGCGATGCTTTTTGCGCTGGCGGTAAATTTTTGGCGCAGCCGCGACGAAGCCGTCCAATTCACCACCGGCTACGTCATCGAACTTTCGCTCTCGCTCGACAACATCCTCGTCATCGCGCTCATCTTCGCGTGGTTCCGCGTGCCGGCGGAATTCCAGCACCGCCTTTTGTTCTGGGGAATCCTCGGCGCGCTCGTGATGCGCGGCGCGATGATCGCCGCCGGCGTGGCGTTGATCCATCGTTTTGACTGGGTGCTTTACGTTTTTGGCGCGTTCCTGATATTCGCCGCCGGAAAAATGTTTTTCTCCAGACAGGAAATGATGGTGCGGCCCGAAAAAAATCCCGTCCTGCGTCTCGTGCGGAAATTCTTCCCCGTCACACAAAATTTCGACGGCCAGAAATTTTTCACGAAAATCGGCGGCAGATTCGCGCTCACGCCGCTCGCGCTCGTGCTGGTGCTTGTGGAGACGACCGATCTGATTTTCGCCGTGGATTCCGTCCCGGCGGTGTTTTCCATCACGCAAAAAGCCTTCATCATTTTCACCTCGAACGTCTTCGCCATCCTCGGCCTGCGCTCGATGTATTTTCTGCTCGCGGGCGCGCTCGGCTATTTTCGCTATCTCAAAATCGGGCTGTCCGTCGTCCTTGTTTTCATCGGCGCAAAAATGCTGCTCGACCCGCACGGCAAGCCGCCGCAATGGTTTCAGTTTGAGATTCCCACCGGCGTTTCCTTGCTTGCCGTGGCCGCGATCCTTTTGATTTCCATCGCGCTGTCCGTCACCGCCGCGCGCAGGGAAAAGTTGAATCGCGAATCGTTAGACCGTTAAATCGGCATCCGATTCAACAATGAAACGATTTAACGATTCAACGTCCCTATGAAATTCCGCTGGACGCTCGCGCCGCCGCAGCCGCTGCTCGCGGGACAACTGGCGTCGCAATTGAAGATTTCCCCGCTGCTCGCGCAATGCCTGCTCAATCGCGGCTTCAGCGAAGTTGCCGCAATTGAAAATTTTCTCCAGCCGCGACTCAAAAATCTCGCCGACCCGTTTCTGCTGCCAAACATGGACAAAGCCGTCGGGCGATTGCTCCGCGCGCGCGAACAAAATGAACCACTCGTCATTTTCGGCGATTACGACGTGGACGGCGTGACTTCGACCGCATTGCTCACCGAAGTTCTGCGCGAACTCGGCTGGGGCGTAAATTTTTATCTGCCAAGCCGGATGGACGAAGGCTACGGCTTGAGCGCCGACGGCGTGGAAAACTGTTTGAAGAAATTTCCAACGACACTTTTGCTCGCCGTGGATTGCGGCTCGACTGCCGTTGAAACAATTCAAAAACTTCGCGAACGCGGCGTTGACGTGATTGTTTTGGATCATCATCAAGTTTCATCGCCCGCGCCAGACGCGGTTGCGCTGGTGAATCCGCAATTAACTCAAAATCCAGAACTCAAAACCCAAAACATTACAGAACTTTGCTCCGCCGGACTTGCGTTCAAACTCGCCCACGCAATTCTTAAACGTGGACGCGAATTGAATTTGCCCGGCGCGGCGGAATTTGATTTGAAACCGCTGCTTGATTTGGTCGCGCTCGGAACAATCGCCGACTTGGTTCCGCTTGTTGGCGAAAATCGGATTTTAGTTTCAGCCGGCTTGCGCCAATTAAATGAAACCAAACGCGCGGGAATCATTGCGCTGAAAAGAGTCGCGCAAACGCCGGAAAAACTCGGCACTTACGAAATCGGTTTCCAGCTCGCGCCGCGATTGAACGCCGCCGGACGTTTGGAAACGGCGGAAGAATCTTTGCATTTGCTGCTCGCAAAAAATTTGGAAGAAGCGATGCCGGTTGCGCAAAACCTGGATTTGCGGAACCGCGAGCGGCAGAAAATTGAAAAATCCATTGTCGAGGAAGTGATCGGCGTGGTTCGGTCAAAATTTGACGCGCAAAAAGATTTTGTCATCGTCGAGGGGCAATTGTTCTGGCACATCGGAGTCGTCGGCATCGTCGCGTCGCGCGTGCTGTCGGAATTTTACCGCCCGACGATCATCATCGGCGGCGAGAACGGCGAGATGCGCGGTTCTGGCCGCAGCATCGCCGGTTTTGATTTGGCCGCCGCGTTGCGCGAGTGCGGCGATTTGCTGTTGCGCCACGGCGGTCACGCGATGGCGGCGGGCTTGAGCATTACGCCGGAGAAAATCGATTTGTTGCGTGAAAAATTAAACGAACTCGCCCGCCTGAAATTGAAGCCGGAAGATTTGCAGCCGCCGCTGCGTCTGGACGCGGAAATTGGATTGCACGAAATCAATTTTGAATCGCTCGCCGAATTGGAAAAATTAAAACCGACGGGGCAGGGGAATCCAAATGTGCAATTCTGCGCGCGCAATTTGTCGAATGCAAAACCGCTTCAAAAAATGGGCGCGCAAAAGCAGCACGTCAAACTTTGGGTAACGGACGGGACGGTGACACATGAAGCGGT
>Ga0181537_10002646_pt1 | contig 15657 bp, 13 predicted proteins | sample PEATcosm2014_Bin_39_FD_119765 | JGI IMG/M metagenome (GOLD analysis project Ga0181537, IMG submission 119765) | Peatland microbial communities from MTU Mesocosm Facility, Houghton, MI, USA - PEATcosm2014_Bin23_10_metaG | ecosystem: Environmental > Terrestrial > Soil > Wetlands > Peat | place... | reverse complement strand
TTCGGCTGCTTCGCGGCAGGCAGTTCGCTGAGAGCGAAGAAGGCGAAGGCGTCATCGGTATCGTTCATGATGCCTTCACTCTGGAGTTTTTCGTTGTTGGTGGAGTCGTCGACGGTGAGGAAGTCGGCGGAAACAATATCCATGGGCTGCGGCGCGGGCGCCGGGTTAATGTTGGTTACGTAGATGGAAGGGGCGGCGGTGTTTTCCTTCAGGAACGGCTTGTACTGCGGGCTGTTGCCGATTTTCTGGAAACACTGTTTCAGGCCGGGCAACGAAAGTTTGGTGAAATTCTGCGCCGCGTATTTGATGTACTGGTCGTTGATTGTAGGCGAACTTTTCAGCTGGGTCTGGTTCTTGCTCAGCGTGTTGAGCTGGGCGAGCGGGCCGCTGTAAGTCTTCTGCAGGTGGAAGCGCGCGGCGTCGGTAATGGCCACGTCGCCGCACTGGATGTGGCTGCCGATCGCTCCGGCCGTCCCGGTGCTGATGACCAGCTTCGGCGCCAGTTCGCCGGCCAGTTGCTTGATCACCGGGATGAACGGGACTTTCGGGCCGTTGCCCTTGGGATGTAACTCGCTCTTGTACAACACGACGTTGACGTTTCCAATCTTCATGGGAAACAGGAAGCCCATGATGCCCGCGTCGGTAGCGTCGTCGCCGTCTTCGATCATCGGCTTGAACGTGCTGTAGTTGTGGCCGTACCCGTACCAGGTTTTCTGCCGGGACTCGTCCCAGGCGGAATTGCCGGTGAAGACGTCGAGCAGCGCCATGATTTCGTACTCCGTGTAAAGCAGCACCAGCACGTCGCATGGCTGGCTGAGCGCCGTGGTGACGGTTTTGCCGGGAGTAAGCCCGCTGAACGTCCCCGGCGTGGGCTTGAGGCCGGTGGGAAAGCTGACGGACGGCAGCTTGAAGACCACGGGGCTCTCATTCTGGGCCGCGACCTTGAAGCTGTCCGTCTTGGGGACGCCGACGAAGGATCGGCTGGCAAAATTGGTGGGAAAACCGTTGCTCACGTAGAAACCTCCTCTTGATTTGAAAAGCCTTTTCCAGACGTGCGACAAGCAGGTGCACGGCGCGCGATTGGAAAATAGAAATCGCGCGCCGGCGCCGCTTACGACGGGAGCTTGATGGGGGCGAAGCGAACCACTCCATTGCCCTTGCCCTGCGAGCGATCGAACACCGTGTAGTAGTTGTTCATTAGCGGCAGCCCCAGAATGGACTGATTCACCGGGTCGCCCGAGCCTGCCGGGGAGATCTGGAATTGAGTGGTGCCGGGGGTGGGAAAATCCTCCTGCCAGTAGGTTTGCGGCGTGACGGTCAACGCCACCGAACCGCCGTTGGCGCCCGTGACGTTGAAGGTGATGTCCGGCCACTCCGCCAGATTCAGCAGCGAGGATGAGATTCCGTTCTGCGCGCCGGCATGGCGAATGCTGCCGATGAACTTGACGTTAATTTTTTCCAGCGCCGCCAGGATGGCCTCAAAAACATCGTTGGAGAGCACCAGCGCGCTGGTTCCGGAATCGACAATGCAATTGGACGCGGCCCCGGCATACTGGGGCTGCAGCGGTTTGGCCTTCACCGCCGGGCGATTGCCCACCTGCACGGAAATCAGATTAACGTTGTAGTAAACGTCGTGCAGCACGTCCACGTCGAGGAAGTCGCCGGTGTAGAGTTCGCCTTCCTCGGAGCCGTCGTCGCCGCCGCCCAGAATGAAAATGCCCTGGTTCCAGGGATCGGCGGTAATCGCCGATTTATTGTTGCTGGCACAGCGCACCCAGGAACGCAGGGTGTAGAAGGCAAACTTGTTGGCCGTGAGTCCCTGACTTTCGAGCGCGGTGAAGTAGGGGTCAACCTCATCCGGCGTCATGTTTCTGGTCAGTTCGCTGAACTGCTTGGAGGCATTGGTCCAGTTGCCTGCCGGGAAAGGCCACGGAAAAGTAACGGGCGGGTTGACTTTCTGGCCAGTGAGGAAAGCTTTCAGGTCGTAAGCCGTATTCAGGCTGTTGTAGGCCAGTCCCATGATGCCGTCCACCCCGGTGAAGTTATTCGGGGCCTGAGCGATGGTGATGGCAATGGGCGCCGAGGGCAGGGTTACCTCGTCGCCCTGCGTATCGCCGAATGAAACCGCAGTGTTGACCACGGGGCCGATCCACCCGCCGGTTCCGTAGAGCACCTCTTGTGCGAGCGAGGTGGGCTCCATGTCGGTGTCTTTGGTTCCGTCATACACCGACGGCACCACGGCCAGCGTGCTGCTGCCGGTATCGAGAATCACGTTGGCCGGAACGCCATTGCTGCCGATGCGAATGGCGGCGGAATAATCGCTGCCGTCATAGATGTTGGTGATGGGAATGCGAATCGTCTTGGGCGCGGCGCTGCCGGAGGCTGAACTTTGAGCGGCCCGGACGCTGGGTTTCTTTCCTTTGGGGCTGGACTTGGTCTTCGGAGTCATTTTTTTCCTTTCAAAATGAATTGGAGATCTTTGTGGTTCGCGGCCAGTTCTAAGATTGCGCGCTATTTCAAGTCCGCCAGGTCGGCCTGCAACTGCTGCATGCTGAAGCCTTGCGGAGCCTGCTTCTTGCCGTTCAAGTAGTCGGTGCTGATGATGGCGTAGGCTTCGTCACAGTAGGTTTCCCAGAAAGACCACGTCATAACCTGTAGTGATCCCCAGGTCACAACCGTTACACCGCGCGCGTCATAAGCTACGACCGGGACGGCGTGACCTCCCCAGGAACCGGGCTTGCCGTTGCCGGTGGGACCTCCGGGGGGCACCGACCAGGGCTGGTGATGCTCGGTTTGCGACTGCGCGCTCATGGGCAACTGCAGGCCGATGTAGCAGCCCTCGAAGATGTAGACCGAATCCATGATGTGGGTATGGTTGGCGGGTTCGGTGGCGGCGTAGGCGCCAATCTTGTGGCCGGCGATGCCGCTCTGCCGCCAGTAATTCAGCACGTCGATTTCAACCGCGCCGTTGTCGTTGGCTCCGGTCGTGGGGTTGTAGCCGGTGATGGCGGAGTAGGCGGCAATGATCTGCTGGTTGGTGGGCGTGAACATCTTTTTTCCCGCGTTGGCCGTCCATTCCATGAGGAGGTGGCCGGCCGCGGCGCAGGTGCAGTCGCCGAGCTGATCGTTTTCCATCATGCCCCAGGACGTGCCCACTTTCTTCGTCAGATCGAAGCTGGCCGGCGGCGCGGGCAGCGCCGGCGTCATATACGAGGCCAGCAGCAGGGTGCGGGGATCGTGCCGGGCTTCGCTCTTGCCCAGCTTGAGTTTGCGGGTATCAATCCGCGTCGGGTCGGATTTCATAGTGACGTTTCCCCGCGCGCCGGCGGCGGCGAGGTTCAGCTTCTTCAATGCCATGAGGACGCTCCTTGGGCTTTCTGCAACGCTGATTCAGAGTTTTTTACAAATGCGAAACGGGCAAATGCGAAACGGATCCGGCTGTTCGCGCGCAACGCGAACAGGATTTGCTGAGGGGAAGAAGTCGGGCAGCATATTAGCCCTGAATGCAAGGGAGATCAACGGCGCTGCGGAGGTTGTTACGAAAACCGGACAGGAAGGGAAAAAACGAGGGCGGTGCTGGGTATTCGGTCGTGGCTCAATCCGAATTTTTTCGCTCCGATGTCGTCCTGAGCGCGGCGACAGCCGGGCGAGGGATCACGCGACAGCGGACCAATCGATGCCGTGAATGGGAGCGCCTGCCCTTCATGCAGCGCAGGTGGCCCGCGCATCAGTACAACCGACGTCCGGGCTTCGTAGGGTCCCTCAGGAGCGCTGGGCGCGCTCCTGAGGGATGACGTCGGTCGATGATTCTGTAAAACGCGCTGTTCTAGCGGGTGATGCGGTTTTCGATGCGGGTTACGAATTTCGGCAGGTGGCTGGTTACCGCTTGCTGCAGGCTGGGTCCAAATTCGTGGAGAAAGTTCATGCCGGCGTCGTTGCCGAGAGTCGAGCCGAAATCGCTGAGCGGGGCCGTTTTGGAGCGCGTCCGGTAGATGCGGGAGCCACTGTCGGCGATGATCGAAGTCGCCAGGCGCAAGAAATATGTGGAGTTAAACGAGCGCTTGCCGGAGGGATCGCGGGTGAAAAGAATCCAGGAAGCAGCGTCGGTCGCTCGCCCCATCAGGCTTTGGTTGTCCGAGGGCCGGTAACGCATATTGGGGCTGATCAATGACGGATAGATGTGATTGAAAAACAAGATGCTGGGGGTGGGCTGGCCGGGGTGCTGATCTGGCGCAGACAGAAAGCGGGTGGCGCCCGGCGCTCCGGCCGAATTGAAGGCTAACGGAAAGCGCAGGTTGTTGATATTGCCGCTGGTTATTCCTTGTAATGGGCCTTGTAACGGGCCTTGCGACAGGTTGGTCTGGGTTACAGCGCGGGCTGACGGAGCGTCGGGCAGCGACCTCGAAAATGTTGCTGCACGCTGGCTTTGCCCGAACGCCGTGCAGGCGGCGCACAAGCTGAAAGAAACGATCCGGAAAAGTGCAACTCGTTTCACCATGACTGAAATTTGCCCGTCGGCAAACCCCTTTGCGGTCACTATGCAGCCGCTGGATAAGCCCGATTCCGCAGCCGCTACACTGCAACCGTAGCATTTCATTTGCCATCGGTCTGAGCGAGAGTGCTCACAATCGCAAGCTCCCTTATTGGTTGAGGAAATGTGCCAGGAAGGTTGCCCGGTGGCTGGATTTCCGGCAGACTGCTGCGGCCCGACATGTGGGGACAGCCGCCCTCGGCTGTCCGGCGAGCGCCAGCTCGCCGGTTTTGATCTCGCTCCTTGCTGTATCCATTGTCGGTGCGCTTAGAGACCGCTGAGTGATCCCGGCAGGCGGAGCTGCGCTCCGCGGACAGCCGGGGGCGGCTGTCCCCACATGAACCTTCCCCACATGAACCTTCCCCACATGAAACTTTGCTACAGCCAGAAGTCGCTGGTGGGTGCGGCGGTGGGGCTTTGGCCGGCGCCGGCGGCGCGGCCCAGGCTGGGTTCGACGCGGTTGCGTCCGGCATTCTTGGCCTGGTACATGGCGGAATCGGCGGCGAGCAGCAGCTTCTCCATTTGGGCGGCGGTCTGGCCGGTTGCCACACCCAGGCTCAGACTGACCTGGACACTCGATCCCGCGACCATGATGCTGCATCCGGCGACGTGGCTGCGCACGCGCTCGGCCAGTTCCCAGGTCTCGACCATGCCGCAGCCGGGCGCGACGATCAGGAATTCTTCGCCGCCACAGCGTCCTACCGAGTCGTAGGGGCGGAGCTTGGAGGCGATGCCGCTGGCGATGATGCGCAGAACGGTGTCGCCGGCGGCGTGTCCGCGGCTGTCGTTGATCTGCTTGAAGTGGTCCACGTCAATCATGATGAGGCCGACGGGTTGCTGTTCGCGTTCCGCGCGGAGCAGGTCGCGCTCCAGAATGGCCAGAATCGCTTTGCGGTTCCACAGGCTGGTCAGGCCGTCGCGGGAAGCTTCGCGGCGCAGCGCCTCCTTGGCCAGCAGCAGCCGGTTCTGGGTGACCAGCAGGCGGGCGCTGGAACATACAAACGACAGGAACACGATGGCGGCGGCCAGGCCCAGGCGCTCGCGCGCAATGCGCAATGACATGAAGAGCACCAGCAGCGGGTAGAGCAGATAGAAGATTTCCGTGTAGATTCGCTTCTCGCGCCGGGGTGGACCGAACGTGAGTTCTGGCGCTTCGGCCTGCTTCCAGGTGGCGGCGATGATCACGGGGATGGCCAGCAGAGCGCTCCACAGCAGGTCGAACCACGCGCCGGTTTTCAGGCCTTCTCCCGGCCCGTAGTAGTACAACGCGTCGGCGCCGCCGGAGAGGGCGAGGAACGCTCCCATGCGTCCGAACAGAACGCGGACGTCGCGTACCCGGCTGACGGCGGCGCGCAGAACCAAAGAGCCCGCGACAAATCCGTAGCCGATGAAGTAAGGGGCCCAAACCTCGTGGGCCAGTTCGCCCGGGGCTTCCGCCTTGGGAAGATAGAAGAAATAAACATAGGCGGCGACGAACACCAGCACGCCCTGCAGGAAGTCGAGCGCGGACAGCGCGTCTACTTTGCCGGCTTCTTTTTCGGGGTCGAGAAAAATCGCCATGGCCAGCGGAACGAACCAGAACGTGAACAGCAGATTGTTGGTCCAGGCCACGGAGGGGGTGAGGATCACATCGTTGTAGACGGTGAGAAGCTGCGCCACCAGCCACAGCGTGTAGGCGACCGCGGCGAGACGCCAGAAGGAAAGCGCCATACCCTCGGCACGGTGGCTGGCGTCAACGATGGCATAGATCAGCAGCAAGCCCATCGCGAGCTGAATCAGGTCGGAAAGGAAAGGTCCGGGGGCCTTGACGCCCAGCGCCGCGACCACACCGGCGTGCGCCAGCCATAACAGGCCGGCAACGGTCACGACGATGCGCGTGCGTAGCAATGCGGTTCCTTTCAACTGGAATTCTTGGTAAGAAAAAATCTTGTTAGGTAGGAGCTAACCGGAACGCGACTGACTCGGCTCTCCGCCAACCCGCTTGACGGCACACTTCGACTCAAACCCAAAGTCTTACTAGTATCCTGCAAGGCGCAGGATCTTTCACCTGACCATAGTACTCCGCGGGGGATTACCACAAGATTAGAAATTAGAAGGGGTATTTGGCGGTTATTGGAGGATTTCCACAGGGAGCATGGACTGTACGGGATTGTGATCCGCCGGCTTTGTGGCGCGCGGAGGAATTTCTCGTTGCCAAGCGGAGGCGGAGAAGTCAGAATCCTAGCCCATGAGTCATCGCGGCCAACTCCACGCAGCGCACGAACCAGCGGGACATGAACCAGGGCGCGAACCGGCCGCGCCGGCATCGAGCCATGGTTTTCCCGCCGAGCACCGCCGCGGGCTGCTGCCCGAGCCTTATTTTCGCTGGCGGGGCGGCGAGATCACGCGGCTGGAAGCGTTCTGCGACGTGGTGTTCGGCTTTGCGCTCACGCTGCTGGTGGTGTCGCTGGAAGTGCCGCGCAACTATTCGGAAATGATGACGGCGATGCGCGGATTTCTGCCGTTTGCCGTCTGCTTCGCGCAACTGGTCATGATCTGGCTGGCCCACTACCGCTTTTCGCGCCGCTACGGATTGGAAGATCCGTACACCGTTTTGCTGAATGTTGTTCTGTTATTTCTGGTGCTGTTCTACGTGTACCCGCTGAAATTTGTTTTTACGCTGGTGTTTTCGCAGTTGACGGGCAGCGACATTGCGCACGGCGTGGGATGGCACGAAGCGGGGGTGCTCATGCGCATTTACGCCTCAGGGTTCACGGCGGTTTTCTTACTGTTTGCCCTGATGTACGTCCACGCCTACAGGTTGCGAAGCGTGCTCGACCTGAATCCGGTGGAGGTGCTGCAGACGCGATTGGCGATTCAGGAAAACGTCATCATGGTGATGGTGGGTGTGGTGTCGTTCGCGCTGGCTTTCAGGAGTCCGGGATTGGCCGGCTGGTGGTTCTTCGTGCTCGGCCCGGTGCTGGGATTTCACGGCTGGCTTTACGGGAAGCGGGTCCGGTTGCTGGGGGAAGAGGTGGGCGGCACTCGGTGAACAAGGGAAGTACTCGGTACTCAGTAAAACAAAGGCTTCGAGCTTTGCCTTTATTGAATACCGAGTGCCGAGTACTGAGTACCGACATCGCATTGCCGTCCTCTGCTATCATCGCTGGCGGAGTAATTTTCAGCATGTCATTCCTCGACGATGACGATTTTGAAGACGAAGAGATTCCCGTTCTTTCCGCGCGAGGAAGAGGAGAAGGACTCATGGAAGAAGGTTTGCACACCGGTTCGGGCGCTGGACGCCGCAATGAAGACATCGCACTCGATCTGATGAAGTTCATCGCCATGACCACAGGGTACGGGCGGACCGCCTCGTCAGGCGTGGGATTTCAAGGTTCCGGTTCGGCCGCCAAGCCCGAGGACTACGCCGACCACCTGCTCGAGTTGTACGGAAAATGCCTGGGGGCAGTGGGCGGTAAGAAATAACTTCCGCGTCAGACGCAGAGCCGCGGCCCGCAGGCCGCGGCTCTGCAGTTTTCCGCGGACGCTTCAGCGGTTGTGCTCCGCCTCTGGTTTCGGTTCTTCCACATGCATCGGGTGTTCGGTCGCGTAGCGGTCATGGCGCACGCCGGTCACCTGCCACGAAACTTCCACTCCCGGTTTGTTGGTCTTGACCACGAAGCGGTTCCCTTTGATTTCCTGCGCCACCATGGCTTGTGCGAACTGGCCGATGGGCGTGAGCTGGTAGTGGAAGTCACGGTTCAGAGCTTCGAAGTAATGGGGCAGGATCACAGTTGCCAGTCCGCGCTTGTCGGTGGTAACCGTGCCGTTGTAGAGGTTCATCATGTCAGGCGACTCGATAACGGAGTGGGTCAAATATTCGTGCTCCGGATCGAGCGGATGGTCAATCTTGAAACTCTTGGTATGAGCTGTGAACGTCGCGGTAACGTTGGCATTTCCGACCACCTGTAAAGAGTTGCCGGAGCTTGGTGACAGACTCGTGCTGCTGGTAAAAATGGCCGGCGTGCTGCCCGTCCCGAGGTGATACCAGCCCAGGTAGTTGTCTCCAAGCGTATAGCCGGTCACGAGGTCTTTTATAGTGTTGCTGTTGATGGATTCGTGGTTGAGATTTTCGATGAGAACGTTACCCACGGTGCTGACGTTCGATATGATCACGTCGAAGCCGTTGCTGTTGTTGCTCACGGTCACGTCAGATATTCTCACGCCAGCGGTGGTGTAGCTTGACGAGTTTCCGATCTCGATGCACCCGTAGCTGGTGCTGGCGCTGCAATACTCCACGTGGCTGTTGGTGACGGCAGTGGACACACCGAAAATGGAAATCAGAGTGTCTGGTGTGGCGCTCAGGTTGTTACCGCTCACGGTGAAGTTGTCGAATCCCCGAACGCTGCGGCCCTCGCCCGTGGTGCTGCTGGTTGTATCGCCATCCACCTGCAGCGCAACGGTCTGAGCGCCACAGGCCCCGCAGGTCTGCGTACCCGAGGTCGTGCTGAAGTTGATGAAGACATCCTGATAGGGGCCGCTGTTGACGGCGCCGTAACCCTTGCTGTTGGCATTGTTGGTGGTCACGTGCAAGCCGATGGCGGGGCAATCGAAGATTTGCACGTTGTTCAGAAGGGACCCTTCTTCGGCATTGTTGTTCAGAACGCCGACAGTCGCACCGCTGCCTGTCGTAGTGGCATTGCAGTCCACGGTCAGGTTGCGAATCTGGATGCCGAAGACTACTGGCTGTGAGGCTGGACTCGTGCCTCCGAGGCCCATTTGAAGGACAGCGGTGGTGGATCCGAGTCCCTCGGAAAATGACGAAGTCGCATGGATGATCGTGCCTGCGCCGTTATTCGAGTAAAGACCCACGCCGTTGGTGCCGATGCCCTCGATGATGATGTGAGAGGGAATGACCCAGGTGACCGCAGCTGGGATGTCAATAAAGCCGAGCAGGAGCTTGCCGGATTTTCCGGTCAGGCCCGAGCTCGCGGCGAACGGGTTCACGCTGCAGGCCCAGGCACTATATCCGCTGGGAGGGTTGGTGTTGTTGAAGCCACGGGCGTCGACCACGGCGCTGCCCCCCGCCGGAATTAGACTGGAGCTGTAGACGGATTGGATCCTCAGACAGATATCGTCGGTTCCGGTGGCTCCGCCGGTTTCAACATAGGCGTCGATGTAGGCTGGACTCGAGGTCCCAGTGCTGGCTCCGGTGGCGACAACCGGCTCGCCGTTGGTGGCGCTGCTGATCTGTGCGCGCGCTGGGCTGCTGGCGAACAGGGTGAGGGCGACTGCGATGGTGGCGATTGTGAGCGTACGAATTTTCTGCGGCATTGTTTCCTCCGTGGGTTGTCTTTCTGATTGTGGTTTGAGGGGAGGCGCCGGCCCCAGTGGAGGAAACTCTAAACAAAAAAACGAAAGCAGCTGCAGGCCGGCTCAGCTTTCCTGTAAATCCGAACAGAGCCGCCGGCGTGGGAGGTCTATGGGTAGTCTCGGCAGGGGCTTACGGCGAAAAAATAGTAAGGGCAGGGCTGTGCAAAATCTTTGAAGACGAACGAATCTTTCCGGGTTTTGAAAAAGTACTCAGTTCTCACAGGCTGTCGGCTCCCTCAGGGGCTGAAGCCCGCATCTTTGCTCGCCCAGGCGGCACGACTGAAAGTCGCGCCCTTCCCAAAACCATTCATGAGACGGCTTCTCGCTGTTGAACAAAAAAACCGCGCCCTTGCGGGGCGCGGCTTTTGAGGTGATTGGAGGGGCGCGGGGCCAGTTGCCGGTTTAACGGCGCTTCTTGCCTTTTTTCTTGGCTGCCTTTTTTGCGGGCTTCTTTTTCGCCGCGGCTTTTTTCTTGGCCGGTTTTTTGGCGGCTTTCTTTTTTGCGGGCTTCTTCGCGGCCTTCTTTTTCGCCGCTGGTTTTTTCTTGGCGGGCTTCTTTTTGGCTGCTGGTTTGGGCTTGCCGCCTCCGCCGCTCGGAGCCGGGGGCGCGGGCTTGGGCTTGGGTGCAGGAGGTGGAGGAAGCGGCGCGGGTTCGCTGGCTTCAGGAGCCGGCAGGCCGGATTCCTCTTCCTCTTCTTCCTCTTCGAAATCCTCTTCCAGCGACTCACTGTAAGCGCCGCTGTCGCCGAATTCTTCCTCTTCGTCACGTGCGTAGAGCGTGCGATCGTCGAACGTCATTGCTCCTCCTGATTCAGTGGCGGCCGGGTGCGGATGGGGCTCCTGGCTGCGGGCACAAAGAATTTAAAAGACCACCGGAAACTCTGCTGGAACGGCGCGCGATTATAGCACGACATTCCGAGCAGCCTGCAAGCCGAGCAGCAGCAGGCTGCATGCTTATCCTGTTACCACAGCGGGCCGGGGAAAGGGAAGAGGAAAAGAAAGGAAGCGCCCAAGGAATTGAAGCTTCCAATCATTTCCCAGCCGGGGGGTGCCCCACCCTTGTCGCGGTTCTTGCGACAGGGTGGGGATTTTGATTTTGAAGCACGATCGGCGATTCGCCTCCCAATCGTTCCCGCATCCGCGCCGTCCACCGCAACTCGATTTCGACCACGCTCTCAGCCCCGGAGGCATAGTGGCGGAAACTGCTCCACGGCCAGTCCTCTGGACGCTCGACCAGGCCCCGTTTCACCGGATTGCGGTGCATGTAGCGTAGCTTCTCGATGCGTTTGGCCTCACTCCATACGTTGAAATCATAGTAGCGAGGCAGCCAGAGCGGGCTGCCCTCGGGTGGATGAAGCACGTGGGCCGTATTTTGCTTGAGCATTTGCAGCATGCTCGACAGGCGGGTGCGTTCCGGTTCGCTAATCAGCAGGTGAACGTGCTCGGGCATGATCACATAGCCGCATACGTAGAATCCGTACCATTGGCGAGCTCGTTCGAGGGTTTGTTCGAAGATGTTGCGGGAGTGCGGGTTGGCGAGTAGCGGGTCGCGAGCGTGACAGCTGAAGGTTACGAAATGCAGACAATGGGCCTGCTGGATGCGTCGGAGTCCCCATGGCATGGCTGCCATCGTAGTTCGGGAAGGCGAAAATATTCAGTGATCTGTGAACATGCGTGGATTGTGAATTCCGGGAAAGGGAACGCACTAGAGTCAAAATCCCCACCCTGTCGCAAAATGCGCGACAAGGGTGGGGCACCCTCGCGTCCGGGAACAATCTCATTCTTATCTTGCGGATTGCACGGTCAGGATCATGCCGGGGCGGAGGACGGCTACATTGCGGTTGTCGCGCTTGAGGGCGGCGACGGTGGTGCGGTAGGCGTTGGCGATGGAGTAGAGGGTTTCGCCGGACTTTACTTTGTGGTGAACCACGGTGGCGTGCGCCGCGGCTTCTCTTGGGCCATCTCCTCTTGAGCCTTCTTCGTTGCGGGCCTGCAGGCGTTCAATCTGTGCGGACTTGGTGGCCGGGGGCTTCACGGTGGCGGTTTCGGCGGGCTTGGCTGCGGCGCCGGGGTGCTTCGATTTGGCCGTCGTGGATGAGACGGCAGGCGAAGTCCGCGCCGAGGCCGCCTCGTGCGCGCTCGGGGAAACCGGCAGGTGAAGGGCAAGGATGCGGCGTCCGCTGAGGCTGTTGCCGCGGATGCCGTTCCAGCGGCGCAGCATCTGCGGCGAAACTCCGAAGTTTTCGGCGACGGTTTCGATCGTGTCTCCGGCATGAACCTTGTAGCGGGTGATGCGGCGGGAGTAGGTCGCGGTGTCGCTGGCGGGATGCTTGCCGGGCGCTACGGGAATCACGAGCTTGGCGTCGGCTTCAAGGTCTGCGTTCGTGCTGTCGAGATGGTTGGTTTCGGAAATTGCTTTGGCAGTCGTGTGATAGGTGCGGGCGATGGTGGCCAGCGTGTCGCCGGAGTGGACGGTGTGGTAACGCCACCACAGGCGCATGTCGGCGGGAATCGCGGCGATGGCGGTTTCGTACTCGTCTTTCGTTCCGGCAGGCAGGTGCAGGGCAAACGAGCCTTCGCGCGGCGTGGTCAGGCGCAGCAGGCTGGGATTCAGGTCCTGCAGTTCTTCGGGCTTGGCGTTCACGCACTCGGCCACCAGGCGCAGGTCCACGGGATAATTGATCGTCACGGTGTCAGACTCGGCCGGGTGTTCCATGGCAACGGCGTCTAAACCGTACTGCGACGGATTCTTGGCCATGATGGTCACGGCCAGAATGATGGGAACGTAATTCTTGGTTTCCTTGGGCAGGACGTTGCGGTTGTAAAGTTCCCAGAAATCGGCGTAGCCGGTGCGCTTCACAGCCGCTTGTACCGTGCCGGGGCCGGAATTGTAGGCGGCCATGGCGAGATACCAGTCGCCGAACTGGTTGTAGAGATCTTTCAGGTGATGGGCGGCGGCGCGAGTGGATTTTTCGGGGTCCTGGCGATCGTCGACCCACTGGTTGTGGGAAAGCCCGTAGCCGCGTCCCCGGCTGGCCATGAATTGCCAGATGCCGCGGGCGCCCGCGCGGGAGACGGCCAGCGGGTGAAAGCCGGATTCGGCCTGCGCGAGGTAGATCAGATCCTGGGGCACGCCTTCCTGCTTCAGGGTGGAGACGATCATGTCGTGGTAGCGGCCGGAACGGGCGTAAGCGCGTTCGAACACGCCGCGTCCGCGGCCCGAGAAATAGGTGATGTAGCCGGCAACCTGGTCGGTCATCATCAGGGGCAGGTCGGAGCGAGTGTGCTTGATTTCGGCCTGGGCTTTGGCGGCGATGCTGGCGTCGGCGGCGGGAGTGACGCCGTTGGTGGCGTCGTTGGTTAGATCGATGGGCGCGGGCTCGGATTTCTGCTGTTCCTGCGACTGGGCTTCCTGCGATTGGTCATCGGCAGCGGGGCCGCCGGGGTAAAGGTCGTTCACGCCCTGGACGATGTGGTCGAATTCCTTTTGCAGGCGGTCGTCGGAGCGGATGTCGAGATTGCTGCTGAGCAGGGAGTCGAGCGCGTCGTCAAAATTCTGCTTGGCGTCCTCGTGCTTGCCCGCCTGATAGTTAGCGACGCCAGTCTGGTATTGCTTTTCGGCGCGGGCGACCAGATCGCCGACCGGGTCGGCTGCCGGAACTGAAGTCTGGTCAGGCGCGGCGGCTGCGGGCGCGGCTTGCTTCTGAGCCGGGGAGTCTTGCGCTTGTGCTACGGCAGCTTGTTGGACTGATGCCGGAGTTGGCGCCTGAGCAGGTTGCAGCGCGGGTGCGCTTCCGGGCGGCAACAGAGAAACCGGTTTCTGCGCGGTCTGGCAGGCGCTGGCAGCCAGAATCAGGGCAGCGAGTGCGACAGTCCGGACATAGAGGTTTCCCAATCGCATATTTCTCTTCAATTTCTCTTTATTTCTTTGGGAGATACGTGCTTCTCCCGGCATGAATGCGCGGTGAATTCTACCAAATCGTACGCGGCGGCTGCGGCTGGGTCAATCGCCGAAAGGCAACAGCAATGGTTACTATCGGCACCTCGGCGGAAGGTTACCGGACGCGTTAGTGCTACGATTCTCCCGTGCTACGATAAACCCGCAATCCTATGACATTCCCCGCTCCGGTCCCGGAGATTCCGGCGGCTAACGTCGACGAGGCCGTAGCTTACTATGTCAACACGCTGGGCTTCACCCTCGATTGGGGGGACGACGCAGGCGGCATTGCCGGCATCTCAAGGGGGAATTGCAGACTGTTTATCACCAATCGGCCCTTTCGGGAGTCCTACGGCAACGTGGGGCCGATCCTTTTCTGGCTCAATCTCCATAGCAAGGCTGAGGTGAACGAACTCTTCGCCCAGTGGAAGGCCGCGCAAGCGAAGATCGTTTCCGAGCCCGAGGACAAACCGTGGAAGCTGCGCGAGTTTACGGCCGCCGATCTGGATGGCAACCTCATTCGTGTCTTTTATGATTTCCGGCGCGACCCGTAGAAGAACGGTACATCGCACAACGTCGAGAAGGTTTTCTAATCAACATTCGGCAGCTGTTGATGGATTGCTCTTCGATCACGGGCAAATCGGAAATTAAATCACCTACCGTTTTTATCAGGAGTTTGCACTCAAAACCCCTGCGCGGGGGGGGGGGATTTTGAGCGTAATGTTTTTTTTTGCCCACTATTATGCAAGCGAGAAAAATTCTGAAATCTACCCATAAATGGGCCCCGTGGGCTACGTTTGGGCCTCTATCTCAATTATTGCCCTTTGCCCGAGTGTGGCGCGGAGAATCTTCCGAATACCCTTGTCCGGCTCACAATATGCCTCGGTATTCACCCGCGCAGAATGAACCTCGCTGTGTGCATAATTGTTTTCTAACGGAACGTGCTTGGGGCCAATCGTGAATCGCGGTTGCTCGGGCGGCTCGGGCAGGGAGGTTGGGATTTGTTGAACTTGCCACGAAAGTACGCCCCAACCGGCAAACTCTTCTTCGGCTTCGGAAAAAAGCACATCTGCCGCTTCGCTGTACTTCCCGCGATTAACTGAGGGGGCATCTTCGAAGGACAGTCCCACGCCGGTAAATACGCCATCCACAATATGGGTACGCTGGTACCGGCGAAACAACTTCTCGGCAGGTAGGAATTCGGGGTCAACGGGACGACCCTGACGCTTCATTCTTTCTGGTCGCTCACTCGCCAACGTGATTCCTAATTTGTTCCAGAGCCGCTTTGATTGAATCTTCACCGCCATCGACAGGGATAAGAATTGGCGCTTCCATTCCGGCATATCGCACTCCGAGAATTGACCCGTCGTTCGACGTTTCTAAGTCGGCATAGCGGTCCCGTATTTTGAAACACAAACCTATCCCACCTTCGGCTGAAGGCACGATTCTGACCTTTTCCAATTCAGGTGAACGCATGTAAAAAAGAATGCGAGAAGCGTTTTCAATGGCGGCTTGGTTCGGCGAAGGAGCGCCGTAGCTATCCCAATTTGTCCGTAAGTGTGAAAGCGCGGTTATTTGTTGCTGTGCCAGATTGACCAGCAACCAGCGTTGCCTAAAAACGCTCCCTTGGGTTACTTGATTAAGTTCTTTTTCCTTTTCTTCTCGCAGTTCGTTGGCCGCCTTGCCGACAGCATTGGCTTCGTAGAAGACGGAGTATTCGACGACGTGTTTTTGGGGAGGCATCGCAAGCATTGGCATCAGCGTATTAGCTCCCTTGTTTTATCTGTAATTGACGCTTCAAAATACTCGTTTTTCCGCACGCGCAGTTTTTCAAACA
>Ga0181537_10002645_pt1 | contig 15662 bp, 11 predicted proteins | sample PEATcosm2014_Bin_39_FD_119765 | JGI IMG/M metagenome (GOLD analysis project Ga0181537, IMG submission 119765) | Peatland microbial communities from MTU Mesocosm Facility, Houghton, MI, USA - PEATcosm2014_Bin23_10_metaG | ecosystem: Environmental > Terrestrial > Soil > Wetlands > Peat | place... | reverse complement strand
CGGTTGGCGATCTCCACCAGGGTGAGCTGGGGTGATTCGCGATCGAATGCGCCGATGACGGCCAGGCCCATTTCGAAGCTGGCGACGCCGGATTCCGTTCTCTTCATCAAGCAAACCGCGGGAAGCTGTGCACGCTGCCCGCGATGTTAGCGCCCAAGGTGAGTTTCGGGAATTCGAAGGAAAAGTCGGCGCGCTGCCCGAGGCGGCGGATCTCCTCGAGCACGACCGTCGCTGCCGGCGAGAGCAAGGCGCCTTCGCGCAAGGTCAAGCCGATCTGCCGCGTCGTATTGGCCAGTTCGACGGGCAGCTCGACGATCGTGCCGGCGTGCAGCTCGAAAAACAATTGTTGCGCGGAAATGGCCGTGATCATGTTGCTGCATACGAGCATCAGGCGCAGCAGCGCCAGATCGCCGGTTTCCACCGACGGAACCGGCGCGGGCAGGCCCGCTTCGTGGAACGACGCCTCGACGAGGCGCCTTCCCGGCGTGTCGGGCCTGGCCAGGATCCAGCGTTCTTCGAGCAGGTCTTCCAGGTCGAGGCGATCGCGTTGGGCAAGAGGATGCCCGGCGCGGGCGACGATGCTCATCTGGTCGCTGAACAGGTGTTCGGTCTTGAGGCCTTCGCTCGGGTGCACGCAACGCAATGCACCGAACACCATGTCGACCTCGCCACAGCGCAGCAGCGACACGAGTTGCTCGTAAGGGCTCTCGATCATCGTCACGCGCAAGCCGGGATAGAGGTCGACCGCAGCGGCGATCGCGGTCGGCACGACCAGCGTGCGGCCCAGCGGCAGTGTGCCAATCGTGACCGATCCCGCCAATTTGCCGAAATGCGCCGATACGTCGGCACGCATGTGGCGCATCTCGGCGAGGATGCGCTTGGCCCGCAGCACGAGACGTTCGGCCGCTTCCGTTGCCACCATGCCTTCCATGACGCGCCGGAACAGACTCTCGCCGATGGCGCTCTCCATCCGTGCCAATGCCATGCTCGCCCCGGCTTGCGAAATGCCCAGGCTCGTCGCGGCTGTGGTCAGGCTGCGCAGGTCCGCCAGTTGCACGAGCAGCTGCAGCTTGCGTCCGTTGCTGAAAAGATTGCAGATCGAGTTGCGCAGGCATGGCGAGGACTGGCGCGCTGTGCGGCAATATTCATCCGCCGCTGCCTGGACTTCCTCGTGGATGCGTGCGGCACGTGTTCGCACGGCGACACCGCTGGCCGTCAACAGCATGCCGCGCGGCTTGCGCTCGAACAGGGTCGTGCCGAGCGACCGTTCCAGCTCGAGGATCGAGCGCGTGACGGCGGACGGCGCCTTGTAGACGAGCGGCGCTGTCTTCGCGATGCTGTTGGATCCCGCAACGGCGAGAAACACTTTCAGGTGCTGCAGACCCTCGGCACATTCGATCGGGTCGTCTCGGAATTCGCGGAGCTGAGCCAAATTGCTTCTCGCTGTTGTCTCGACAAGGGAGGCGTGGCTTATCAATACCAACTTGTTGTTCTGCAAATGATTCTATGGTTCGACATCGGTGCATCCGTGTTGTTTCGACGTGCATGGGTCGCACCGATAATGCACAGGCGTGCGCTATCCGCACCTCTCGCAAATTCTGGATTTCGTTGCACTGCACGATCGAACGAAGCGGGGCGCGTTCGCATTCCTCGCCTTGCGTTGATCCGTTCGGATCACGCAACGCGACCAAGTCAGGCGCTCGCAATCATTCATTGGTATTGCTTGGCCGCACGCATTCCCATGGAGTCCCAGTGTGTTTCCGCATTCGAGTTTCACGCGCCGTTTCGTGCGCGTCCTCGCTTGTCTCCTGTCCTCTGCTTGCGCGGCAGTCGTTTCGCTCGGGGCCTTCGCGTTTTCCGAACCCGCGAATTCGCCAGATGAAGTGCTTGCCCGGTCGCTTGCAGCAGGCCGCGCCGTGGACGCGATCGTCGAGTTCGATCACGCGGCGGCGGATCTCGCGGCGCAGGCCGATCGCAAGCGTCGTGGTCTCGCTTTCGAGGACAAGTCGATCGTCGCGCTGCGCGCCGCCCGCTATGGCGCAACCAAGCGCGCAGTCGAGCTTGCCGCGACGAGCTCCGATGCGCGCAAGGTGCGCGACTTCTTGCATTTGCCCATGGCGCAGTGGCACCTGGCGAGCGCGGCGGCGCTTGCGCACCTGCGCGCGCAGCCGAGCGTGCGGGCGATCTATCCCATACGTTTCGTGCATACGGTCGCCACTTCCGATCTCATGCTCATCGAGCAACCCGCGGCGCTGGCGGCCGGCGGCGCCGGCGCCGGCACGACGACCTTGGTGATCGACAATGGCATCGACCTCACCAATTCCGCATTCGGCACCTGTCCGACGCCCGGAGCCAGCGGCTGCCGCGTTCTGGTCTACCAGGTCGATTATCCCGGCACGACGCCCGACACCAGCCACGGCACGAATGTTTCCGGCGTGATTGCCGAAATTGCGACTGCAGGCATGCTCGCGATGATCGATGTGTTCGACGGATCGAGCGCGAGCAGCGCCGACATCCTTTCTGCACTTGACTGGGGAATCGCCAACCAGTCGGCCTACAACATCGTCGCTGCCAACATGAGCCTGGGCGACGGCGGCAGCTACACGGCCTCAAGCTGTCCGACGGATCTGCTGACGGCGACACAAGACGCCGCGGCCGTGGGTATTACAACCATTGTCGCTTCGGGCAACGACGGGTATTCCGGAGGTATCAGTTGGCCCGCCTGCACGAGCGGCGCGATCTCGGTGGGTGCGGTCTACGACACCGCAATGTCAGGGACGCTCACGTGGGGCAGTCCGACCATCTGCACGGACACGAATCCGGTCGTCGACCAGGTGACGTGTTTTACGAACATGAGTGCAAACCTGAGCCTGCTGGCGCCTGGCGTGAATGTGCTGGCCGCGGGTGTTACCGACAGCGGGACTTCGCAGGCGACACCGCACGTGGCGGGCTCCGTCGCCGTCTTGCGTGCACGGTATCCGCGCGAAGCCCTCAGCCAGACGCTCACGCGACTGAGCTACACGGGAACCGTCGATCCCCGCGGCGGATATTCGGCTCCGCGAATCGACGAATACAAGTCGCTGGAACTGGGTACCGCGCTCGCGCTCACGCTTGCCGGCCCGGCGACGGCGCAGGCCGGTGCAACGGCAACCTACACGCTGACCGTGCGCAACAATGGGCCGCTCGCGGCAACGGCGATTTCCGTTGCCGACAGCCTGCCGGCGCTCGCAAGCGATGTATCGGCGACTTCGGGTTGCACCGTTTCCGTTCAAACTGTCACGTGCGAGGCGTCGTCGCTGGCGGTCAATGCGAGCATTGCATTCACGATCAACGTCCGGTGGACGGGCTCCGGCGCGGTGTTTGACACGGCTACCTTGAGCGCCGACCAGATCGACAGCACGCCGGCGGATGAATCGGCGTCGCTGGGTTCGCCGCCGTCCACAACCGGCGCGCAGGCCGACGTGCCGCTGCTGCCGCCGTGGGCTTTCGCTGTGCTCGCGCTCAGCCTGTCAGGAGGGTTTCGACTTCACAAGACGCGTCTGCGGCGCAGGTAGCCGCGGCGACTGGTTCGCATTGCCGGCGTCTCGCTCGAATTCGGGCCAGTGGCTGCGCGGCGCGCGCCCTTGATGATTTCCGCGGCCGGCCCGACACGCCGGCGTTCCATGTCGGCCGACATTGCGGACAAGGATTGTTCGTTCATGTGGGCCAGGGCGGTCGGGAAGATTGCGACCTCTTCCAGGGCCATGTGCGTAAAGTAGCGCTGCGCGAATTCGGCGATGCGCGTGTGCGTGACGGGCTCGACCGGCGCCTGTGGCGGTTCACCGGCCCAATCGCGCAGCACCGGTTCGATCGCGCGCCACAACGCTTCCAGACGCGCGTGGTCGGCCTGCAGGCCATCGACCGCGAGGTTCAATTCCGAATCCGTGGAGTCGTGCAGCGCCGGAAAGACGTGGCGCTCCTCGTCCTCGTGGTGCAAGGGCGCTGCCTTGCGGAAGTACCGCAGGACATCGCCCGCGGCCTCGCGCGTGTGCGCGTCATGACCGTGCTGGTCGATTCTTTTGCGCAACCGATCGAGGAGATGCAGGCTGCGTCGCGTCCGCGCATGACAGGCGAGGAGCATGTCGAAGGGTTGTGCGAAAGTCGGCGACGCGTCCGCGAAGCCGGGCAAAGGTGTTGTCACGCCCAATCCCATGCGCCCTGTCTCCTATTGCCGGTCGCGCGGATCCCGGCCTTCGAGAATTTTCATCGCGCGACCTGAAGTGAAATGCGCAACCACGACGCCGCCCAGGAAAATCCCCAGGACGATGAACCATTCGATCGACATGCTAGCCCCTGTGCGCGGTGTGCGCCTTTATATCGCGCCTCGATTATATCGTATGGCGATATATTGGGTGGCGAATCGAGAGGAGGTGCATGGCGTCACCCTCACCCCCGGCCCTCTCCCACTTCGTGGGAGAGGGACAGGGAGAAGAAGAATCTCCCTTGCCTGCTTTGTGGGAGAGGGAGGAGGGGGTCAGCCGGCAGCGCGCTGGCGTGCGGCTTGCAATTCGCGTGGGGCGCGGCCGAAGGCGCGCTTGACCTCGCTGACGAAGCGGTCCTTCTGCAGGTCGGCCTTGTCGATCACGCCCAGGATGTGACTGTCGAGCTGGAGGCGATCTTCGTTCGTCAGGTGCTTGGAGGTGACGATTACGACGGGGATCGACGCGGTGGACGCGTCCTGCTTGAGCGCATCGACCACCGCGATGCCGTTGACTTCCGGCATCACGAGGTCGAGCACGACCAGGTCGGGACGGTGCTTGCGGATCATGTCGATGCCTTCGCGGCCACCGTTCGCCCGCAGAATCGAATATCCCGGCTGGTTCAGGTAGGTGCACATGAGTTCCATCGCGTTCGGGTCGTCGTCGACGACCAGGATGGTCACGTCGCGGTTGGGCGAGGGCACGATGCCCAGCCGGCTCAGTTCCAGCGCGAGCTTCCTGCGGTTCACGGGCTTTTGCAGGATGGAAGCCGCACCCAGGGAAATACCGACCTCGTGATTGGCGGCAACGGAAACGACGACAACGGGAATTTCGCTCCAGGCTTGGACGCCCTTCACGCGGCTGAGAAAATCCCACCCGTCCATGCCGGGCAGGTTGATGTCGAGCGTGATCAGCTCCGGCTTGCATTCGTCGACCAGCCGGAGCGCTTCCTCGGCCGAATGCGCGTGCCGCACCCGGAATCCGAGGGACTCCAGTTGCACTCGCATGATGGTCGCCGCGCGCTCGTCGTCCTCGACAAGCAATGCCAGCGGGATCTCGATATCCGCCTCTTGTGCAGGCGTCGCGCCGGAGGCGAGCGGCTCGCCAACGGTCCACGGGATCCACGTCGTGAAGCAGCTGCCGCTGCCCTGTTCGCTGGTGACCGCGACCGCACCGCAGTGCAGCTGCGCCAGTCGCATCACCGTCACGAGACCCAATCCGGTGCCTTCAATCTTCTGCGTGTGGGCGTTCTTGATCTGCGAGAAGGGCTTGAAGAGCGTGCCCAGGTTCTCCTGCGAGATGCCGATTCCCGAGTCCGTGACACTGATCTGCGCGAAGTGCGCGAAAGCGCTGTCGGGGAGCGCCGAACGCAGGCCGGTAGCGAAACCGGGCATCCCGGATGCAGCCTGGGCACGGTCCACGACCTTCGCTACCACGCGGATTTTTCCGCCTTCGTGCGTGAACTTGACCGCATTCGAAAGCAGGTTATAGAGGATCTGCTTGAAGCGCCGCCGGTCCGCCCGCAGGGGATCGCGTTGTCCGGCGCCCTCTACCTCAACCAGGATCCGGCGCGTCTGCGCGCGCTCCTGGATCACGGTCACGCAGTCGTGCAGGAACGAATCCAGGTCGATCGACTCCGGGTCGATGTCGACCTTCCCCGCCTCGATTTTCGACAGGTCGAGAATGTCGTTGACGAGTTCGAGCAGGTGCATGCCGCTCTCGTAGACGTGGCGCACGAATTCCCGGTGCCGCGGTTCCAGGTCGCCTACCATGCCGCTGGTCATGAGTTCCGAGAAGCCGATGATGGCGTTGAGCGGCGTGCGAAGCTCGTGCGACATCGTATGGAGGAAGTCGGTCTTCGCCTCGTTCGCCTGGGCAAGCTCCGCATGTACGGCCTCCAGCGCGTGGTGCTTTTGCTCGAGCGCGGCCAACAGCTCGGCGCGGCTGTTCGCGAGCGCGCGCGCGGCCCGCGCCTCGGCGGCCTCGCGTTCCTTGTTGATGAGATCCATGCGCGCTCGGCGATTCTCATCCTCGTACTGCTTGCGGCGGATCTGCGCGCGCACCCGCGCTTTCAGGACATCGAAGCCACTGGACTTGTTTACGAAATCGTCCGCGCCTGCCTCGAGTGCGTCGAGCATCGTGGAGCGTTCCTCGCCCGCGCTCATGATGATCAGCGGGATATCCCGCAGGATCGGCGTTTCCTTCAAATGGCGGCACAGTTCCAGCCCGCTGCCCTCCGGCAGGAGGAGGTCGAGCAGGAGACAATCCATTTCCTGCACGGCGAGCAGTTCGATCGCTTCCTTGATCGTGCGCGCGGGCACGACGTCGTAGCCCTCGTCGCGCAGTTCGCCCGCGAGCTCGTTGAGGTAGGTGGCGCTGTCGTCGAGCGCGAGGATGCGCTGCGGACCTAGGGCGCTTGCCGGCACCTCCGGCATGCCGGTGGCCGCGCTGCGCAGCACGGCCCCCAGGCGTGCCAGGATGATTTCGACGTCCTCGAACTTGCGGACAAACGCGTCCGCACCGGCATCGAGCGCGCGCAGTTCCGCATCCCGGTCATCCGAGCCCGTCAACAGCAGGCAGGGGGTCGCGCGCAAAGCCGCATCCAGTCGCAGTCGGCGGATGACGGTCGCGCCATCGATGCCGGGCAGCACGCTGTCGATGACTACGGCATCGGGTCGTTCGTCGGCGGCAATGCGCAGGCCGTCCTCGCCCGAGGACGCCATCATGACGGTGTGACCGGCCTGCTCGCAGGCCTGGCGCAGCGTCTCGCGAAACGTGACGCTGTCGTCGACGATCAGGATCAATGGCCGGTTGCGTGCGCCATCGCGCGTCGTCTCCGAGTTGCGGCCGCGAAGCAGCTTGCGCGCCTTGGCCACCACGTAATGCGCGTCGTACGGCTTGCCGACGTATTCGTCCGCACCGGTACGCAGCGCGCGCATGCGATCCTTGACCTTGGACTCGCTCGAGAGCATGACGACGACAGCCTTGCGCGTATTGGGATGTTCGCGCAGCTCGGCCAGCAGGTCCACGCCATCCCCATCAGGCAGCATGACGTCGAGGACGATGACATCGACGGCGTCGCGGCAGACGGCAACCCGGGCGTCTTGCGCGCTTGCGCAGATCAAGGTGCGGAAGGCGACGCCTTCAAATGCCTCCTTCAAGTCCATGCGGACCGTCAGGCTGTCGTCGACGATCAAGACTGTTTCCGGCGTACCCGCCATGCTTCCAGGCTCCTGATGCACTTCCTAGTGGATCGAAATCGCAGATGCAAGCGCCGGACCGATTTCGCCCAGCGGAAGAACGCGCTGGGCGGCGCCCAACAGGACGGCTTCGCGCGGCATACCGTACACGACCGACGTTTCCTCATCCTGGGCGATCGTCACGCCGCCCGCGCGGCGTAACGCCAGGAGCCCAGCCGCGCCATCGCGGCCCATGCCGGTCAACAGACAGGCGATCGAGTGTGAAGCAAGCGATCCCGCGGCCAGCGATTCGAACAGACAGTCGATCGAGGGCCGGCAGGAATGGCGCTCCGGCTCGCGCGTCAAGACAAGGTGTCCATCGCGGACCCGCAAATGCTGCTCCGGCGGGGCGATCACCACGCGCCCCGCGACGTCATTCAGGGATTCGCCGTCCTGGGCGAAGGATGCGCGATGCGCGGTCTGTGCGTCAAGCCAGTCGGCAAACGAGGTGCCGAAGGGTTCGTTGATATGCAGTACGACCAATACGGGCGCTGGCAAGGGCGAAGGCAGGGTCATCAGCACGTCCAGGATGGCGCTCGGCCCCCCGGTGGATGCACCGATCGCCACGAGCCGGGACCGCGATTGCGGCTTCGCCGCTCCTATCCGGTAATCACCGAATCCGCCGCTCGAATTCATCCTTCCGCGCAGATGCGTGATGACCCGGATCCGCGCCGTGCGCTTGACGCTCGCGACCAGGAGCTGTTCCCAACCGCCTTGCATGTCCACTTCCTTGGGTTTTTCAAGGACATCGACTGCGCCGGCCGCCAGCGCATCGTAGGTACGAAACAGTTCACCGCGGTTCGTCGACGCGGAGACGATCAGGATGGGCGTGGGGAAATGCGCCATGATGTATTCGGTGGCGGCGAGGCCGGTCATGAGCGGCAGCATCATGTCCATCGTGATCACGTCGGGGCGCAAGGCCCTGCACATTTCCACTGCCTGCTTGCCGTCCGGCGCATCGCCCACGACATCGATCTCGGCGTCGCCCGCCAGGACTTCGCACAGGCGCTTGCGCACGGTAATGGAGTCCTCGACGACCAGCACGCGCGTGCGCTTCATGCATGCACCGCCGTTCGGCGCACCTGGCGCAGGAATTCGTCCTGCTCGAACTCGCCCTTGACGATATAGCCACGGGCGCCGACCTCCTCGGCGCGGCTACGGTCCTGGCTGGAGGAGCGGGAAGTGACCAGGATGGCAGGCGTGTCGCGCAGCGCAGGGTCGGCGCGGATGCATTCGATGAACGCGAAGCCGTCCATGCCAGGCATCTCGACATCGACCAGGATCAGCCCGTACTTGCGCCGGCGCGCCATCGACAGGCCTTCTTCCGCCGAAACCGCGCAATGCACCTCGTAACCTGCCGATTCGAGGATGCTTTGCTCGAGCATGCGCGTGGTTGGGGAATCGTCGACCACCAGCACCGGATGCAATGGAACCTCGGCACGACCCGACGAGACCGTGGCTTGATGGGCCTCCTGCACCAAGGCCTCGGGGTCGAGCACGATTTGCGGATTTCCGGCAACGTCGAGCGAGGATCCGAACACGATGGGGCTCGCCGGAGCGAGCGCAGGCAAAGGGCGCAAGACGATATTCGCGATCCCTTGCAGGTGATCGACGCCAAACGCTGCCCGGGAGCGGGTGCCGGCCATGATCACCATGGAAACCTGCTTCTGGCGACGAACGGCGTCCACGTCGTGCTTCGACGACAACAGGCGGGCCAACGGCACAAAGGGAATCGCCGATCCCTGGAACACGACCGACTCGCCTGCAGGCGTGCGCACGATTTCATCGGCTCTCAGGCGTTGGGTGGCGAGCACCGCGTCCAGCGGCAGCGATACGTGCGCATCGCCGGCCTGCACCGTCAGCGTGTCGAGTGCCGCAATCGTCAAGGGCAGGCGCAATTCGAAGGTCGTGCCTTGGCCGGCTTGCGTGTGGACATGGAAGTCGCCGCGCAATTGTGCAACGGCGTTCTGGACGAGATCGAGGCCGATGCCGCGCCCGGAGATATCGGTGACCGACGCGGCTGTGCTGATACCGCCGCGCACCAGCAAGCGCAGGATGGCCTCGGCGTCGAGCGCCTCGGTGTCGGCGCCCAGCAGGCCTTTGCGCCGTGCAGCCGTGCGCACCGCATCGAGATCGACACCGGCCCCGTCGTCGGCGCACCGGAAAATGACGCTCTGCCCGCGTCGTGCGACCTCGACAGCGATCACTCCCGCGACCGGCTTGCCCGATGCCTTGCGCCGTTCCGGTGCCTCGATGCCATGCGCGACGGCATTGCGCACGATCTGCAGGAGCGGCCCTTGCAAGGCACCCAGGCTGCGGGTTTCCAGGCGCACGTCTCCACCCCGTCCCTCGAACCTCGCCTCCTTGCCGGTGGCATGGGCCGTGTCGCGCACGGCGCGCTCGAGCACGGTGAATACGTTGGAGGCCGGAACGAGGCGCAGGCGCGTGGCCGTATCGTGTGCCTGGCGCAGATTCCGGTCCAGGTGCTCGACCGAGGTTTCCAGCGAGCGTTCCAGACGTCCGAGCGAGGCGCGCAGGTCCTCGGCGAGTGCCTGCCCGGTATGCCAAGTGCACGCGCCCGGCATGCCGGGCGTCAGGCGCTCCAGCAAGCTGCCCGCCAACGCGCGCGCGCGCGTTGCCGCGTCGGCATCGCGGCGCAGGCGTGCAAGCTGGGAGTTGGACTGCGAGATCACCTCGATCAGTGCTTCGAATTCGCCGCTGTCGATCCGTCCGACGAACTCCGGCGGCGCGGCGGCGCTTGTGCCGGTTCCGGCGACCGCTGTCTCGGGATCCACGCCAAGCGCCGCGACGCCACCCGCAATCTGGTCGAGCAGGCGTAGAACCTTGTCGATCTGCTCGCGCGTCGCGTTGACACCCGCGTCGCGCAGGGGCGCAAGGACATCCTCGATCGCATGCGAGTCCTCTGCGATGCCACGTTGCTTGACCACGCGAGCGGCGCCCTTGAGCGTATGCGCGAGGCGCAGGATGCGCGTGAGCTCCGCACTGCCGTCCGGAGATTTCTCGAGATCGAGCGTCGCACGGCCAAGTTGCTCGAGCAGGTCGCGCGCCTCGACACGGAAATACCGGTAGGGGTCCTTGATCGCCATGTTCTCGATCGTTCGTCGTGCCGAGTCCGTCCCGACGCTGCGCCTCAGGCAGCCGTTTCCGGCTGGATGATGCGCAGGAGATCCTGCGAAAGCGAGGAAAGTTGCGAGGCGGTCTGCAAGGTCTGCCCCGAGCTGGCCTCGGTTTCGCGAGTCGCCTGCGCCGTGTTGGCGATCGCGATGTTGACCTGCTCCACCGCCGAGGTCTGCTGCTTGGTCGAAAGTTCGATCTCGCGCGCGGCCTCGGTCGTCGTGTTGACGAGGCCGGCGATGCGCTTGAACGCGACCGCGACGTCGGCGAACTGACGGCTTCCCGCATCGACGGCTTTGGAGCCGGTCTCGGTCGCCATGACCGAGGTATTCACCGCGCTGCGCACATCATTGATGAGCGTGCGGATTTCCTTGGTCGATGCCGCGACCCGATCGGCAAGCTTGCGGATCTCGTCGGCGACGACACCGAACCTCTTGCCGGTTTCGCCGGCGCCGGTCGCCTCGATGGTCGCGTTGATCGCCAGGATATTGGTCTGTTCGGCGAGTTCCGACACGATGTCGAGCACGGCGCCGATCTGTTGCGATTTCTTGCCGAGCTCCAGCATGTGGTTGACCATCATGTCGACCTGACCGCGAATTCCGGAGATCGACTGATTGGCCAGGCTCACAATGCTTTCTCCCGACCCTGCGGCGCTTACCGTTTGCTCGGCAATCGTCGCGACCCGCTGCGCGCTGTCGGCGATCTGGCGCGAAGTGGCGAGCAGCTCGTTGATCGTGCTGGTGATCTGCGTCATCGAAGTCGCGGATTCGCGGGCGCCGGCGGCTTGCTGGTTGGCCGCCGCATGCAGCTCCGTGGAAGATTGGCGCACGTGGCGAACGGCTGCCCCGATTTGGCTGGAAAGCGTGCGCGTGAGGACAGCGCCGGCGAGGATGATGAAGACGAGGCATGCAACCGTGCCGGCGATGATCGTGGTACGGGCGTCACTGGACGCCGTTTCGACGTCTTCCGCGCGCTTGCGCAATTGGTCGCGCTCGACCTGGCCCATCTCCCCGATCACCTGACGCGCCTCATCCATGAGGTGCTTGCCTGCGCCACCCTGTATGTATTTGATCGTGGCATCCGCGCCAAGCTTGCGTCGCATCTCGATCGTCTTGCGTAGTTCGGTCAGCTTCGCCGTGGCCAGCGCTTGCAGGGTATCGATGCGCTTTTGCTGTTGAGGCTCGTCACTTGCGAGATCACGCAGGTTCTTGAACTCGCCGTCCATGGCCGCCGTGGCAGTGTTGAAAGGCTCCAGGTAGCTCTCGTCCCCGGTGAGAGCATAGCCGCGCTGGCCCGTTTCGGCGTCCTTGAGCGAACCGAAAAGCTGGGCGGTCGCTTCCAGCTCCTGGTGCGTATGGGTTACGGCGTAGCTCGTCCGCGAAAGCGCCTCGATGCTTCGGTACGCCACCAGCGAGATTACGAGGAGGAGCAAGAATGCAACGGCAAAACCCAGTGCAATTTTTTTCCCGAAAGTCCACATGGCAGCAAGATCTCCTGGGTTGGCAAGTCGTGCTCTTTGGAAAACGTACTAGGCGACACGCGCCTGCGGCAAGGCCTGGACCGCCGACTCGATCGCGGCGACGATGGAGGGTAGGGAGATGACCGGAACCGCACGCCCGTCGTGGTGCAGGATTTCGGCGAGATGTCGGCTGGCCGCCTGCTGCGGCTCATCGGCCCTGGCAGTTGCGCCTTGCGGTACGCGCACATAGGAATGGATCGCAGGAAACGCAAGCGCAAGCGGTGCCGCCCCCGTAACGGCGAGCCAGCGCGGCGCGCCGCCCGCTTCCAAGCCAAGCCACGCGCCCATGTCGTAAACCGGAACGAGCGCGCCGCGCACGCCCGCAATCCCCAGCAACTGCGCCAGAGGCGTCGGAAATCGTGTAATCGACTGGATCGGAGCGACATGCGCAATTTCGGCCAATCGCAGGACGTAGCGCCCGTCGCCCAATTCGATCGCCAGGAAGTCCTCCTGCGCGATCCGGTCGCTCAGCGACGGTCGTGCGAACGAATCGTCAAAGGACCGGCGCAACTGGGCCGCAAGACTTCGGACCGGCGTGCTCTCTGGGCTCATCGGTACCTGTTCATCCCTGCAGGTTCATCGCGTCGGATTCATTGCGTACCGGTCCCCGCCAGCAGCTCCGAGCGGCACAGATTCAGCCATGCACGGCGGTGATACCCGCCGCCGAACAGCAGCAGGCGCTCGGCGGATTCGGTTTCGACCAGTGGGATCGCCTGCTCGAATTCGCGCCGCGCCTGCGCCCGATCACCCATGCGCCGTGCGACAAGTCCCAGGTGCACGCGCGGCATTGCAAAATGCGGATCCAGGTGGGACGCCTCTTGCAGGCGCTCGCTGGCGCCCGTGATGTCGCCCATGTTCTCGAAGCACAGCGCCTGGACGTAGTGCGCCTCCGCGTTCATGCTGTCGCGCTGGATGATCTCCCGGCATGCCTCGAGGGCACGTGCCGTTTGCCCGTCGTGGTTGAGCAGAATCGCCTGCAGGAGGCGAACCTTGGTTTCCCCGACTTCGAACTGAGGCAGTGCCTCGACGATGCGCAAGGCGTCCGCGTACATTTCCTCGAGCAAGCGCTCCAAGGCATCGGCCAGCGTGGGCGCTGAAGGGGCACGCCCGAAGGCGGATTCGCCCGCACGCGGCCATGCGTGCGCCTGCGTTCCCCCCTCCGCGTTGTGCGCCAGCTGGCGGATCCGGTCCGTCGATGTCTGGATCGAGTCGAACCAATACGTGCCAGGCAAAGCGTGCGCCGGCACGCGCGGCGCCGCGAACTGCGCGCGAATCGCGTTCGCGGAGGTGCAATCCGTGGGCGCGAGTGGCGCGGACCGGTGCCGGTAATAGAACGCCTGGTGCGTATGGACCAGGTCGAAGTCCTGCGAGACTCCCCGCAGCGTCTCCGCGTGTCCCAGAAAAATGTGGCCGTTGGGTGCCAGGCACCCGGTCAGTCGCGCGATCGCCTCACTGGCCCGGGCCTGCGAGAAATACATGAGCACGTTGCGGCAGAAAATCACATCGAAGGGTCTGGCCCGCCACAGCGATGCTGCCTCGTCGTTCAAATTGCACACATCGAAAGAGACGCTGCGTCGGATCGCGTCGTCGATCAGCCAATCGCGTCCTTCGGGGCGGAACCATCGCTGCTGGTCGGCCGCGGCGGTCTCGCGCATGCTCCAGGAAGTGAAGCGCCCGCGCCGAGCCTTCTCGATCAGCGCAGGGCAGATGTCGACCGCATGAATGGCGATTCCGCCTGGGAATCTGGGCAGTAGTTCGTGCAGGGTCATCGCGATCGAGTACGGTTCTTCGCCGGAGGCACATCCGGCGCAAAGGATGCGCACCGACGAGACCGATGCAGGACCGGCGGCGGCCAATTCGGGCAGCACCCTCTCGCGCAAAGCGTCCAACTGACCGCCATTGCGGAAGAAATACGTTTCGGGAACCGTGAGTTCGAGCAGGAGCGATGCACATTCCTCGCGCATCGCCGGACCGTCGAGCGCGGCGAGGTACTGCGCGCAACTGCGATTGGCCTGCACGGAGCGCCGCGACAGGATTTCGTGCAACCACGTGAGTTTCGAGTCGTCGAAATGCAGCCCGTAGCGCCCGCCAATTTGCGTGCGAAAGTGCTCCACCTCCCGGGGTTGCGCGATGGCGTTCATGTCCGCTTGTTCACGACGCCGGCCTCGCCGGACCGTCAAGGAAATCCTCCGGCAGGACGTGTGTGCTTTCCAGAACGAGTAGCAGTTCCGTGTCCATGGTCCCGAGTGCGGAAATCATGCGTTCCCCCGTGTGGTGCAACAGGCGGGGGACGGAATGCATCGATTCGCGCGCGAGCGCGTGCACGCCCAACACCCGATCGACGGCTAGCGCGATGCACCTCGACCTCGCGCGGACCGCGACGAAGCGCGTCGGATCGGAGGCTTCATCTCCCAGCAGCCGGGCCGTGTCGACCACGACCGCGGGTGATCCGCGCACTACCGCGACACCTGTTACAAACGCAGGGGCTCCACGCATCGGCTCCGTCGGAAGGGGACGCATGATCTCGATGACGTGCTCCAGCGGAAAGGCACACAAGTGCTTTTGCACGCGACATACCAGGGAAAAGGAAGTAGCCGGATCGGTCACCGGTAGCGTTGCGCTGTCGCTCTATCGAGAGCGGCTAAGGATAATGCTCGCAAATGATGGAGGGAAGTTCATCGCCCCCAAGTTGCTCGTGGTCTTTGAGAGATCGTGCAAGCGTTTGCACGAAGTTGGGCCACTCGCAATGGAACCCGCGCCTGCCTCCGACCCGTTTCAGGTCGCGCGCGGTGCGGCCGTGGATCCCCGGATCATCAACTCGGGCGACAGGGTGACGCGTACGGGCTTGGTATCCGGCGCGCGCAAGCGCTCCAGAAGCAATTGCGCCGCCTTGCGTCCCATTTCGCGGTGCTGGATGCGCAGGGTCGTGAGCGGCGGATTCACCATGTCGACCAGCGGAATATCGTTGTGTCCGACGATCGAGATGTCCTGCGGGCAACGCACGCCGGAGGTCGCGAGCGCGTCGTAGCAGCCCAGCGCAAGATGATCGTTGGCAGCCACGATCGCCGTCGTGCCGCGATAGCGCTTGAGGACCTCGTTGCATGCGATGCGGCCGGCATCCCGCGAATATTCCGTCGCCTCGACCATGTGCGTACCGACGACTTTGTGGCGCTGCGCGGCCAGGTGAAAGCCCTGCCAGCGGGCGAAGCCGGTGGCCAGGTGCACCGGCCCCGCGATGTGGGCGATCTTGCGATGGCCGAGCGCCACGAGGTGATCGACCGCGAGCTGCATCGAATAGAAGTCGTCGTTGACGACTTCGGGCGCGAGCCGGTGATCCTCGGCGCGATTGACGAGGACGACCGGTACGTGTTCGAGGATGCAGCGGCGCACGACTTGGTCGTCGCGGCTCGCGGTGGCTACGACAAGGCCATCGACCTGGCGCTCGAACATCTGCTCGAGCACCCGTTCCCGGTCACCCGCGGAACCGGCCGCGTTCGCGATCAGCACGGCGTAACCTTCGCTCGACAAGCG
>Ga0181537_10002644_pt1 | contig 15664 bp, 14 predicted proteins | sample PEATcosm2014_Bin_39_FD_119765 | JGI IMG/M metagenome (GOLD analysis project Ga0181537, IMG submission 119765) | Peatland microbial communities from MTU Mesocosm Facility, Houghton, MI, USA - PEATcosm2014_Bin23_10_metaG | ecosystem: Environmental > Terrestrial > Soil > Wetlands > Peat | place... | reverse complement strand
TTGCGCTTGAGATAGTTGATTTTGCAGTTTGCGGTGCTGGGCGTCGTAAAACTCCGCTCCTCGGTCGATGAATGGCGGCCGAAGGGCGCAGCCTGCGATACGCCAATCGAGCCAGCTTTGCAGCCATAGCCTCAATGGCAACGGGCAATCGGCCTTTCCCAATGATCTTGTCTGGGCCTTCACTGAGAATCGTGATGGCCGTGATGACATCAATCATCGATTTGACTCAGGTCCGTCCCGGTCATGCGAAATAGTTCTACGCGCAGGTCGAACTGGGGCGCATTCCCCTTCTTTTTCTTCCGGAGCCGTTCTTTGCGCTTTTCCGCTGGCAGACTGGTTCCATGGCTTCGGTCCTCTAACCGTTGGAGATACTGCCGGAGCCGCTGATCGCACTCGGCCCTCTGCTGCTGGCAAAATTCGTACCCCTCCGGCTCCTGCTCGATGAGGGCAAGGGCGATTTGTCGGCAGTTGCACTCTAGTATCATGAAGGGCGCATTCCAGGTCTGTTCATTGACCGCCCTTGAAACATCCCGTCTGTGGTTGCGTCCTCTTGAACTCGGCGACGCGGAGCAAACCCAGATACTTTTTCCGCAGTGGGAGATTGTACGTTTTCTAACCAACGCAGTGCCTTGGCCATACCCTCCCGACGGAGCGGAGACGTACTATCGCAACATTGCGCTTCCAGCTATGGAACGAGGCGATGCCTGGCACTGGACGCTGCGGTTGAAAACAAATCCAGACCAACTGATCGGCTGCATTTCGCTAATGCGTTCCAAGGACGAGAATCGCGGATTCTGGCTCGGTCTCCCGTGGCAGCGTCAGGGTCTGATGAGCGAGGCGTGCGAGATCGTTACTGGCTTCTGGTTCAACGTTTTAGGTTTTTCTGTTTTGCGCGTGCCCAAGGCTATTTCGAATGTAGCTTCACGTCGTATTTCTGAACGGCAACGTATGCGTGTGATTGCGATGGTGGAGCGCGATTATGTCGCCGGACGGTTCCCAGCGGAAATATGGGAGATTACTGCGGAAGAATGGAACGACCGAAGGCAAGCGACATCCTGAGTCGTTTTCAGCCAGTTTCTTCATCGTAGGATGAGGGTGTGTCGGGTCGCTCTGTTCTCACTGTTGCTGTCGCGATTCTATTCGTAGTCATACTGTCAGCGTCCGCCCAAGTGCGGACTGAGCCGACAAGCAAGCCTGAGTCCGAAGGCCGCATAAGCTGACTGCCAGAACGCGAGCGCTATAGCGATCGCGTGCCAACCACGCCGTATGATGATCTTGTGACTCCGGCAATCGCCAGCAGCAACGCGCAAGTGCCTCCCGTGATTCCCAGCAGTTTCAAGTTGTCCGGGGTCAATGGTCCGCCCAGCGGCATATCGGTCGCCACCAGGGCTGCCTTCTTGTGGTTTGCGGGATCGTAGTGCACCGCGATCGGTGTCCCCGGGGGATGCTCATCCACCCACTCTTGCATGAGACCTATCTGCACCCCTGGTTGTTGCGAGACATCTCTTCGTGGAGCAGTAGTGCTGCGCGAGTGAACCTTGGTTACGATCTGTTCGGCGCCAACTAGATAGCTGACGCGGCAATCGATCCAATAAGCCTCTGGCTTGTGCGTGTAGATATCCACGCCGCATCGCTGAACCAGCGCCGTAGCCTGCGGCCATTCTGTGTATGCCTGCTCCTGCCAGCCCTGTGCTACGGTCACAACCAGCACAAAAATCGAGCACAACCCGGCGAAGAGACCCAGCCCGGCAACTGTGAGCCAGATCAATTGAATCTTCCGCACCGCCTTCGTCCTCATCTGCGAGTGTTCTCCGAAAATTCACAACCATCAACGAGCGGCCTGGCGACGTTAGGGATTCGCCGAATCCCGAAAGCCGCGGCCCGAAGGCCTATTTTCCCGGCTCCAGCACTAACTGATGGACTCTGGCCGCTTTTACCGCTCCGGGACTGAACGGCAGGGTGAACGTGCTTCCCTCGTACCACGCTTTCCATTGGTCCATGTAGTAGGGGCTGAGAAAATTTCCGGCTTGTCCGGTTACGATGTTCAGAGTCGACTGGTCGAGGTCGGCGAGATTCGCGGTGAATCGTTCCGAGGGTCCATGATGCCGGGTAACTGCTTTTACGGTGTAGCCGCTGCCCGATTGCACCTGCACGCCCGGTCCTGCCCAGCGTTCGATGATGGGAATCTTTCCCAACACCGGGTGCTGAATCTCGACCGCGTTGAAACTGCCCCAGTGCCACGAGGCCAAGTCTTTGGGCGCGTTTGCATCGCTGACCGCGGCTTCCACCGCGGCGGTCGATAGTTCCTCGTAATTGGGATACTTCTCCGGAAGCCAGCGTTTGGGGTGATGGATCAAAATATTCTCCAGCCAAATCGAGCGCTGCTCCCAGGAGTAGGTCTGCCAGTTCAGGGATCCTTCGATTTTCTTGGCGTCTGGCTTCTTCGGATCTGGCGGCGTCGGGTTCGGCGTTGTCGAATCCTCGGGCGCCGCTCCCAGCTTCGGTTCAAGCAGCAGACGCCGCAATTCGCGAATCGACAGTTCTGTAACAGTCGGAGCCGCCGAACTGGCCAGCATGCGCCCGTCCCAATTTCTCATCAAGTCAGCCGCTTGCTTGGCGCGCGCCGAGGGCTTGGCAGCATGGTCCACGGCATAGACAAAACGCTCGGCTGCAAACAGGTCGGCTTCCGAGTGAACGTCGGTCTGCAAGGCGAGCATGTCTGCGGCGGAGAATTGTCTCCCCGATTCGAGCACGTGGTAAATGCGTGCCTGACGCCAGGGAGCTTCCCACTCCATGCTGATCGAGTGCGGGTAATCGTCGGGCGTAATTCTTCCGTTGGCCGTCGCGATGATCCCGGATGCAGGATTGTAGATATTCGGCAGCTTCTCGAACGGAATGAAGCCAGCCCACTCGTGCGCGTTGTCGGCGCCGCTCACCGGCAGGCTGCCATCTCCGGCTGCGCGGATCGGAACTTTGCCGGTAGTGTGATAGCCGATATTTCCATCCACGTCGGCGTAGACCACGTTTTGTCCGGGCGCGTCCAGTTGCGAGAATGCATGCTCGAAATCTTCCCAGTTCTGCGCGGAGTTCACGTCGAAGAAAGGCATGCGGAGCCCGTCGTAGAGCGTCCAACGCAACGCCAGGGGGCGCGTTTCCCCGGCAACCAGGTCGGTGATGATGGGCCCATGGCGCGTGATCTTCACGTCGATGGTGACGTCGGGCTTGCCCTTGATGTGAATGACCTCGGTGCGATGCTCGGGCTGCAGCCAGCCCTGGGGCGTTTGATAAGCGCCCTGCGCGTTCACATTTTCAATGTAGACATCGGTCACAGTCGGGCCTACGTTGGTAAATCCCCAGGCGATTCGCTGATTGTGGCCCACGATCACATAAGGCATTCCCGGGAGGGTGACGCCGGCAACGTTGAAAGCTCCGGCCTGCAGATGCGCTTCATACCAGAGATTGGGCATTTGGTGGCCGAGATGCATATCGTTTGAGAGGAGCGGCTTTCCGGTGGTGGTGTGCGCACCGGAAACTACCCAGTCGTTTGATCCATCGATCGGCCTGCCTTCTTCCTGTGCGTCTACTTCAGCCGCTGGCGTACTGTGGCGAGTGACCGAGTTGTCCGGGCCGTCGTCGTCGCCCTCATCGTCGTCGTCCGAGTCTCCACTGTTGGTGTGCGGGTCGTTCAAGTCTTCCCGCATCACGGTTGGAGGGCGATCATGCCAGGAGCGATTCACGTAGAGATCTGCAGTGAGTTCGGGTCCCAGCTTGGCCAGAATTTTCTCCCGCTTGAGCGCGTCGTAAAAATACTGATAGTTCAGATCTTTCACCATCCCGTTGGCGATGACGACCGAGTCCTCCGGTTGCCAGGGCTGCGGGGAATATTTCAGAATCCGGAATTCAATCGGCAACCTGTCTCCGTGCGTGGCGATATACGCATTCACTCCCCGCGCGTAGGCTTCGAAGTAACTCTGATCGCGCGGGTTCGTGGCCTGGATAGACTTTTTTGCGGCTGTCCGCAATCCGAGAATGCGCTGCTCGCGGTCGAGTTTGAGCGTGTCTTCGCCCAGAATCTCAGAGAGTTCTCCGGCTGCGAAACGCCGCATCACGTCCATTTGCCAGAGCCGGTCCTGCGCGGTGACATAGCCCTGGGCGAAGAACAAGTCGTCGAGCGACGTCGCTTCGATGGTGGGAACTCCGTGGGTGTCGCGGGTCACCGTAACCGGAGCGGAGAGACCGTTCACCTGCAGGCGACCATCGAGTTGGGGAAGGGCAGAACGCGCGACCAGATAGGCATAGCCCACGACGGCGGCAACAGTTAGGACGATGAGGCATGCCAGCCAGAAAAGAATCCGGAGCACGGGCGAGCGGCGAGTTGCAGGTGCGATGGTGGCGACGGTGCTCATGAACAATTTGCGCGGATAGGAGATTCGTATGAAGAAAATCGCATTTGAAGATTCTATTCCAGCAAACAGAATCGCGGGGCCTTTCTGTTCTAGACTGAAGGTACGCGACAATGGATGCAGTGACCCCCATGCCGATTTCTTGTCCTCACTGCTCCGCGGAGATGCCCGACTCCGCTGCGTTCTGTCCGGGATGCGGATACTCCATGGAAACGCCGGAGCGGGCCCAGGCGAAAATTGGCATTCTTAGCGAGAATGTGGCGGGCGCCCTCGCTTACTTCACTTTCATTCCCGCGACCGTGTTTCTCCTGCTCGCGCCTTACAGCAAGAACCGTTTCCTGCGCTTCCAATCTCTGCAGTCTCTTTTCCTCACGCTGATCTGCCTATTGCTGGGCATTGCGCTCAAGCTGGCTAGCCCGATTCTGTTTCTGGTCCCGCTGGTCGGTCCACTGTTTGTCTCGCTGGTATCGATTGTCGGAGCGCTGGCTGCGGTCATTGTATGGCTGGTGCTGGTGGTCAAGGCTTTCCAGGGTGAAGTGTTAAAACTTCCCGTGTTGGGCGAACTGGCGGAACGGCAGGCCAATTTGATTCGGGGATGACACCGGCAGAAAAAGTTTCCTCACAAGAAATTTGTGGATTGCTTCGTACGCGGCTTTCTGCTATTTTGCGGCCACGTTCTTTGGGGCGGCGCACCTGCGAAGCAATTGAGAATGTGTAGTTTTCGACTCAGCGTTGAAGGAGACCCGGTATGGCGTTTTGTAATCTATGCGGCGCTCAGATCGCCGATGGCACCACCACCTGCGCGGCTTGCAGCAGTCGCGCTCCGGCAGCGCCGGTCGCCAGCGGCACCGGAATGGCAGACAATGTCGCCGGAATGCTGGCCTACATCACGATCATCCCAGCCATCATTTTCCTCGTGACTGAGCCCTACAACAAGAGCCGGTTTGTCCGCTTCCATTCGTGGCAAAACCTGTTCTTGCATCTCGCCGCGGTCGTGCTTTGGATCGCGCTTTTCATTGTCTCGATCGTTTTGGCGTTTATTCCGATCCTGGGGCACTTGATCTCGTTTCTTCTTTGGGCCGGACTCTCTATCGGCATCCTCATCGTGTGGATCATCCTGCTGATGAAGGCGAACCAGGGGGTGATGTACAAGCTGCCGGTGATCGGCGATCTCGCCGAGAAACAGGCCAACGCAATGTAGATGCATTTCGTTCACGGCCCCGCCATGTTGTATTCTCTGGCTGGGGCGGGAACGGTTACTTCCTGTATTGGGTGTGTGGGGCCAAGATCGCAATGAAGATCGCCCCACGCGCCCTTGACTTTCTCCTTCCAAGCTGTCATTCCTATTAGCTTTTACCCCAAGCGAGGTAAGCGCCGGGGAGCAGCTTCCGCGGCGGGAATCTTGAGTGAGAGGCATTGATTGCGAGTTCGGGTCTTCTATCACGACAAATGTTTTGACGGAGCTTCCTCCGCCGCGCTGTTTTCGCGTTTCTACCGCGAGCGCATTCGCGGCGACGCCGAGTTCACCTTTTCCGGTCTCGTCCATCGCGCCGGAGCGCTGTTCGACGAATCTCATTTCGATGGCGACGAGAACGCGATTGTCGATTTCAAATATTCCAGCTCGCCGAAGATCACCTGGTGGTTCGATCATCATGAGAGCGCGTTTTTGTCTCCGGCCGACGCTGCGCACTTCGAGCAGGATCAAAGCAATCGCAAGTTCTACGATCCTGATTTCAAATCCTGCACCAGCTTTATCGCGATGATAGCGCAACAGCGTTTCGGTTTTGATCCTGCTCCTGTCGCCGATCTGGTGCATTGGGCCGACATCATCGACGGGGCGCTCTATCCGGATGCGAAGACGGCGGTCGAAATGGAGGCGCCCGCCATGAAGTTGACCATGGTCATTGAGTCCGCGCCCGACCACGGTTTTGTTCCGAACCTGATTCCGCTGCTGGCGGTGAAGCCGCTCGCCGAAATTCTCGAAGAGCCTTTCGTTGCGCCGCTTCTGCCCCCGCTACTCCGGCGTCATGAAATTTCCATCGGAATCCTGAAGCAACGCACGGAGTGCAAAGATGCCACGATATTCTTCGACATCACTGATCACGATCTCGAAGGCTACAATAAATTCGTCCCTTATTATCTTCATCCTGAATCCATTTACAGTGTGGGCCTCAGCAAGAGCAGTTTTCGGGTAAAGGTTTCCGTAGGCTCGAATCCCTGGGCGCCGCAACCGCCGGAAGTGAACCTGGCCAGGATCTGTGAGCGCTACGGCGGAGGCGGTCATGCCCGGGTGGGCGCGATTTCCTTTAACGTGAACCAGCACGCGGCCGCCGTCCGGGCGTCGCATGAGATCGTCGAAGAATTGCGCTCGGCGGTTCGCCAGAAAAGAAAGTGAAAAGATTGCGCTCCCAGTTCAGGGCTCGACTCGCTGATTTGATCTTCGCCGATTTGATCTGGAGCGGTACTCTGCCTTGACGAATTCGCCAGCCAATCTGCCCCGGCCCGAAGGTAAGCCCCTGACCGGGGTGCCGCGTCTTCCAATTCGTGCCCGGAAACCTCTGCTGCGCTTTGTGGCGTTGTTCGAGTTCGGCAAGGGCGTTTTCGTTATGGCGATGGGCCTTTGCGCCCTGCTGCTGGTTCACAAGGACGCGTGGCTGCTAGCGGAGAGTCTTCTCGCTCTGTTTCATATCAATCCCGACCGCCGCTACGCCCAGCTTTTTCTGGATTTCGCTGACAGCGCCACTGACAAACGCCTCTGGACTGCCGCCAGTGTTGCCTTTACCTACGGCGGGTTGCGTTTGATCGAAGCTTATGGCTTGTGGCGGCAGCGCGCCTGGGCTGAGTGGATTGCAATTATCGCCGGGACCGTGTTTCTCCCACTCGAAATCCGCGAGCTGTCCCGGGGCATCACTGTACTTCGCGTCGTGCTCTTTCTGGGCAATCTAGGCGTGGTGATCTACATGTACTATCTGCTTCGCTACAACCACCGCGAGCGCCAGAAGGTGGCCGCGGCACCTCCTTTCGGCTAAGGCCTGCCCCTGAAACCCGCGACTGGAGCCGGAATCGGCGTGATGGCTGCTGGAAATTTCCTTCGTTTTGCGCCATAATTCAGTTAGCGCGCTCCCGGAGGTTCCATGCGCATCCCCGCTCTGCCTTGCATTCTGCTGTTTCTGATTGGCTCCGCCGTCGCCCAGGACACCAACTTCGCCGCCGGGCCGCAGTATTTGCTTACCGGTCCGCCGCTCCTGGCGCACTCCATCGCCACGCCGACACTGTCGCTCGACGCGCCGCTGCCGCCGGTCGAACCGGCCAGCATCAGCCTTCCCGAAACCGCGACTGAAATTCCCTTTACCACGAATCCGCAGCTCGAACACCAGGCCGATCTCATCCCCATCTACTACGGAGCCGACAACCATTACGGAGTTTCAACCGCCGCCGTAGTCGAGATTAGCTTTCCCGAGGGTGGGACAGAGTTGTCCGCGGCGCTTCCGGCGAGCATCGTCGAGAGCGGAGTCACTGAACTCGTCGATGCCCAAGCTTTGCGCCTACGCGGCCACGGGGTTACGGTCGCCGACGCTGCGGCTTATTGGAAGACGCATAAGTTGCCGGCAAGGCGCAACTTTACTAATGAAGACGTCAAACGGCTGCACGCGGCCAGCTAACCAACAAGCTCGGCCAACAAGCTCGGCCAACAAGCCAGCAGAATTGCGCACCGCTTGTTTCGCGGCGTAGCCTGCGTCGCTGCTCCTCATGTTAGCCTAGATCGACTGCATACGCTTTACGGGGAGTTCATGAACGCCTCCAGCCCTTCGCACACCGACCTGCAAGTCATCGCGAAACAAATCATGATCGATCACGGCTTCGGGCCGGATTTTCCCCCGGAAGTGCCGGCACAGCTGGCCCAGCTGCGGGCGCATCCACCGCAGGTCGCTGCCACTGGGGCGGTACGCGACCTTCGCCAGCTCCTTTGGTCTTCTATCGACAATGACACTTCCCGTGATCTGGATCAGATCGAAGTCGCCGAACGGCTGCCAAACGGTGATGTCAAGGTTATGGTGGGAATCGCCGACGTGGACGCCTTTGCTCCCAAGCAAACACCCATCGATCTGCACGCCGCTCGAGAGACCACCACGGTCTACGCCGGTGTCCGAAACTTCCCGATGCTTCCCGAAGAACTGTCTACGGGGCTGACTTCGCTGCTCGAAAACCAGGATCGTCTGAGCATGGTTTGCGAGTTCGTAGTCGCTGCCGCGGGCACGGTAACTGGAGGTCAGCTCTACCGGGCGCTAGTGCGCAACCAGGCGCAACTGCAGTACAACTCGCTCGGCGCGTGGCTGGAAGGGAAGGCAGCGGCGCCGCCCAAGGTGGCCGCCTCAAGCGACTTGCAGGCGCAACTTAAACTCCAGGATGAGGTTGCGCAGCTACTGAAAAAGCAGCGCTTCGAGCACGGAGCACTCAGCCTGCAGACCGATGAATTGCTTCCCCTCATTTTGAATAATCAGGTGGTCGACGTGGTCAAACAGGAGAAAAACCACGCCACCGAACTGATCGAGGATTTCATGATCGCGGCCAACGGTGTTGTCGCCCGGATGCTCGAAAAAGTTTCTTCTTTGCGCCGCATTGTAAAGACGCCGGAACGCTGGGACCGTATCGTACAGCTGGCCGCTGCCAAGGGCACTAAACTTCCAGGGGATCCAGACTCGAAAGCGTTGAATGATTTTCTTATCCAGCAAAAAGCTGCCGACCCTGCCCACTTCGGCGATCTGTCTTTAGCGGTGATCAAGCTGATCGGCCGCGGCGAGTACGTGCTGGAACGCGCCGGAGACACCGCCCCAGGACATTTCGGGCTCGCTGTGCAGGATTACACGCACTCCACTGCACCCAACCGCCGCTTTCCCGACATGGTTACGCAGCGGCTGATCAAGGCCACGCTGGCGGGCCAGAAAAATCCTTACACGGATGACGAACTCACCGCCATCGCCGCCAATTGCACACTGAAAGAGAATGCCGCTAAGAAAGTTGAACGGGAAATGGGTAAGCGGCTCGCCGCCATCGCCATGCAGCGCAGAATCGGCGAAACTTTTGATGCGATTGTGACCGGGGTCACGCCAAAAGGAACGTTCATTCTCGTGCAGAAGCCCCGCGTGGAAGGGTTGCTGGCGCAGGGACAGAAGGGTTTGGACGTCGGCGACAAACTGCGCGCCAAGCTGCTCCGTACTGACGTGCAGCATGGGTTCATCGACTTTGCCCGCGCCTGAGCCGGGGTGCGAGCGCTACTCGGTGACCACCGCCTTCACCAGATTGCGCGGATGGTCCACGTCGTATCCTTTGCCCACGGCAACGTGATAAGCGAAAAACTGCAGCGGAATCACTTCCACGATCGGCAATAGCAATTCCGGCGCGGCCGGAACGTAGAACACAGAATCGGCGATTGTCTTTGCTTCCTCGTCGCCCTCAGTCGCCACTGTTACTAGCGGCCCGCGCCGCGATTTCACTTCCTTCATCACATCGAGGGTTCGGCGGTAGCGCAAAACGGAGTCCGGATCGCGATGATCGCAGGTAGCGAGAACCACTACCGGCAGCTTCTCATCGACCAGTGCGTTGGGCCCGTGCTTCAGTTCCCCCGCTGGATATCCCTCGGCGTGCGCATAGGAAATCTCTTTCAGCTTGAGCGCACCTTCGCGCGCGATCGCGTAGTGCACTCCTCGCCCGAGGTAAAGGAATTTCTCCGCCTGATAATGTTTGCCGGCGAATCTTTCCGCCAAATCATCCCATATGGCCAGATTCGCTTCGATTGCCTCGGGTAGCCGCTGCAGGCGTTGTAGATAGGAACGCGTCACTTCCGAAGTCATCCTCCCGCGCTTGCGTGCCAGGAATAGCGCCATCAGATACAGTATGGTCAATTGCGTCGTGAAACTCTTGGTGGCTGGAACCGCAAGCTCGGGCCCGGCTCCGCTGATCAGAGCCGCTCCGGCCTCGCGAACGATGGTGGTCTTGTCCACGTTCGAAATCGCGATGGTTTTTACGCCCCGGGTGAGCGCCTCGCGCTGCGCGGCAATCGTGTCCGCGGTTTCTCCCGACTGAGTAATCACCATCACGATTGGATCCACCGCCGCGTGCGTCGAGCGGTAGCAGTACTCGCTGGCGTACTCCACATCCACGGCCACGCCGGAAAGATCCTCGATCATGATTTCGCCTGCGAGGCCGGCGTGCCGACTCGATCCGCTGGCCGCGATGATCAGCTTCTCGAACGTCAGCAATGCGTTCTCGATCGTCTGCAGCTCGCCGGGGAAAATGATGTCGTTTTGCAGATGCTTCGCGACCGTCTTTGCGATGGCTTGCGGCTGGTCGTAAATTTCACGACGCATGAGATGGGAAAATGAGCGCGAGGGTGAAGCCTTGTTAGCCTGGTCAGGACTGTTTTTCGGAGTTCTGGTCATCGCGGCTGAGAGTAAATCATTTGGCCCGCTTCGATCAAACTGCCGCAGTAAACATTCGGCGTTGCGTAGTTTGTAATGTATCCTCGGGAGGATTAAATCTTCGCGTTCTGCAATCCGCGGAAGGACTGCTCACTTGGCGATCGACGAAAAGGCTGGCTACAACCGCTTTCTCCTGCTGGTAGCGGGGTTGGGAGGCTTGCTCTACGGGGTAGACGTCGGCATCATTGCCGGCGCGTTGCCCTACATGCAGGAAACTTTCCGGACGAGCGCCGGTGATCTCCTGACCGCCGGACAGCTCTCCCTTGTGGTTGCTGCCGTGCTTCTCGGGAGCGTGATCTCCACGCTGTTCGCGGGCATGTTGGCGGACTGGATGGGACGCCGCCTTCTGATGGCGCTCAGCGGTTTGCTGTTTGTGGTCAGCATTCCCATGATTGCCCTCTCGCACGGTTATGGGCCATTGGTTCTGGGCCGGCTGCTGCAGGGGGTCAGCGCCGGCTTGATCGGTGTTGTAGTTCCGCTCTACCTGGCAGAGTGTCTCTCGGCGGCGAGTCGCGGGAAGGGCACCGGCATCTTCCAGTGGCTGTTGACACTCGGCATTTTTGCCGCTGCCGTGGTTGCCATGTTTTTCAGTTTTCGCGTTGATGAAGTGGCGAAGCTCCACGACCCTGCGCGGCTGTTCGCCTTCAAGGACACGGCGTGGCGCAGCATCTTCTGGGTTTCCCTTCCGCCGGGAATCTTGTTTGTGATCGGCAGCTTCATGGTGGCAGAGTCTCCGCGCTGGCTGTTTCGGCACGGCAAGCGCGATGCCGCCCTCGCCGCGCTTCTCCGCTCGCGTACGAAACAGCAGGCCGACCTTGAGCTTCACGAGATGGAACAAACGGCCGCTTCTGAGCAGGCCCAATCGTCAACCGGAACCCAGATCAAAGAGTCTCTGTTGCGGCGTAAATACCTCATTCCCTTTGTGCTGGCCTGCGTCATTCTCGCCTGCAATCAGGCCACCGGCATCAACTCCATCATCGGCTTCAACGCGAACATACTGTTGCAGGGCGGTCTGACCGACCTCCAGGCTCACTGGGGCTACGTTCTGTTTACCCTGATCAACTTCCTCATGACCATTGGTGGCGTCATGTTGGTGGATCGCAAGGGACGCAAATTTCTGTTGTCGCTGGGCACAGCGGGAATTATCGCGTCGCTAATTTGTACCGGCTTGTTGTTCCATCAGACAGAGCGGCTGCAGGTGGATTCCCGGACCGCCGTGCAATCCATGGTCACGGATGATCAGAAGCTTTCGCTGGCTTACAATGAGCAGTCCGCTTCTACTCTTCTCGCAAACAGTGGGGACGCCGGCAGCGCGATCAGCGGCCGTCCTACATCGTTGATCGTTATTTACTCCTGCGGAGATTTTGTTGCCGCGAGCACGGCCGTGCGTTCTGACGACGCGTACGCCAAGCCCATCGAGATCACGCGTGATGCCTGCCTCCCTCCGAATAAAGTAGTGGCATTCTTTTCGAACCCCTTCAGCAATCTCGACACCGCGCGTCAGGCACCGCTGAGAATTGAGAATGCTCTGATCACTCCGGTTCCCAGCGAGCATAACGGATGGCTGGTGGCCATTACTCTCTTTGTGTTTATGGCGTTTTATGCGATTGGTCCTGGAGTGTGTGTATGGCTGGCGCTCTCGGAGTTGATGCCCACTCGCATTCGCTCGAACGGGATGAGCATCGCGCTACTGCTGAACCAAGCTGTTTCCACGACCATTGCCGCAATCTTCCTGCCGACTGTGGGCAAGCATGGCTATGCCGTGATGTTTTTTGGATTCGCCGCCTGCACGGTGGTTTATTTCATCACGGCCGCGGTGTTTTTACCGGAGACGAAAGGGAAGACGCTCGAGGAGATTGAGGCGCACTTCGAGGGCGCGAGAAAAAGCCCGACTCCGGCGTAGCTGCGACGGCGGCGCTGCTCGCCCGTTCAGCTCGCGTTGCGGAATGCCTTTTGTATCAGCGTGTAACGTGCAGCCCCGATCAGGCCGGAGTCGTCATTCGCCACGATCTTAACCGGCATATCTTTCAGGATCGTCTCCATGCGACCTTTATCCAGGAAAGATTCCAGGAACACGGGATCCTTCATCTTGGGCACGATCTTGGCAGCAATACTGCCGCCGATAAAGATTCCTCCCGTCGACATGAAATTCAAAGCGCAGTTCCCAGTCTCGGCGCCAAAGACGCTTACAAAAATCGACATGGTCTGATCGCAGATCGCGGCCTTACCTTCCAAAGCTGTCTGTGAAATCAGCGCTGGAGCATCGGGCGCCGTAGTCAGCTGCGTTCGCAGCCACTCCGGTTCTTCGGCTTTGTGCGCGTCGCGCAGAAAGTCGTAAATATTCTTAATTCCTGGCCCAGAAAGAATTCGTTCACAACTGATACGGCCGTATTTTTTCTGCAGGTAAGCCAGCAATTCCATCTGCAGTTCGTCACGGGGGGCGAAGTCGGCGTGCCCGCCTTCGCAGGCAAAAGGATGATGCCGGAACCCATCCCAGTAAAGTCCCGCCATCCCCAGCCCAGTTTTGGCTGAGATGATGGCGCGATTACCTTCGGCTTCTTCCGAACCTTCGCTAAGCGTGATGAAGTCTTTCGATTCCAGGCCATCGATTCCATACGCGAAGGCTTCCAGGTCGTTGAGCAGTCCCACGGAAGTCAGCCGGAGCTGTTTGGCGACCTCCCGCGCATCGATGATCCACGGCAGGTTCGAAATCTTGCTTCGTCCGGCGCGCACCGGGCCGGCAACGCCCAGGCAAGCACTGTGAACCGGAATGCCTTCGGTCTTGATGAAGTCCGCGAGGATGCCGGATAACCCGTCATGCTGCTGGCTGGGATAGTTTTTTTCCACGATACTTCGCAGCCGATTGCCTTCGGTTTCGAAAGCGGCCAGCCGCGTGCGCGTTGCGCCGATCTCCCCGGCAAGAATCATTGTTCAATAAGAATCATGGCTCAATTCTCCTCCAGTGGCGGCCATCGAGTTCGAGCAGTTGGTCGGCATCCGCTGGCCCCCAACTGCCCGACGCGTAATTCGGAAACTTGCGCGGGGGCAGCGCTCGCCACACGTCCAACACGGGGTCCACAACCTTCCATCCCGCCTCGACCATATCGGCGCGCTGGAACAGCGTGGCGTCGCCGATCATGCAGTCATACAACAAAACTTCGTAGCCGGTATAGGCGTCCGCTCCGAAATACGTGGAATACTCAAAACTCATGTTCACCGACCCAACCCGCAACAGCGGGCCAGGAACCTTGGCGCCGAAACTCAGCGAGATTCCTTCCACTGGCTGAATCTGGATGACCAGCGTGTTGGTGTGCTTGTGCCTCGGAGCGTCGCGGAACAACTCGAACGGCATGCGCTTGAACTGGATGGCAATCTCGGTGTGGCGCTGCGCCAGGCGTTTGCCCGTCCGCAAGTAGAATGGCACTCCCGCCCAGCGCCAGTTGTCGATGTTGAGCTTCAACGCCGCGAATGTTTCAGTGCGCGATTCCGCGGCCACTCCCGGTTCTTTGCGATAGCCGGGAACTTTTTCTCCTGCAATCGTGCCTTCACCGTATTGCCCGCGCACGGTGCGCTGCAAAACGTCGTCCGAATTCAATGGCTGAATCGAATGCAAAACTTTGGCCTGCTCGTTGCGCACTGCATCCGCCTGAAAAGATACGGGCGTCTCCATCGCGGTCAGGCTGAGCAACTGCATCACATGGTTCGGGACCATGTCACGCAGGGTTCCGGTCGTGTCGAAATAACCGCCGCGCAGTTCCACGCCTACGGTCTCGGCATTCGTGATTTGCACATGGTCAATATAACGCCGGTTCCAGATGGGCTCGAAGATGGCGTTGTCGAAGCGGAAGACCATGATGTTCTGCACCGTCTCTTTACCCAGGTAGTGATCGATGCGGAAGATCTGATTTTCCTGCAACACCTTCTTGATATCGCGATTCAATGCCAGCGCCGAATCCAAATCGTGCCCAAATGGCTTTTCGATTACTACCCGGCGCCACCGTCCCGTCTCCTGCTGCGACAAGCCAGACGCTCCCAGTTGCTCGACAATTTGCGCGAAGAATTTAGGCGCGGTCGCCAGATAGAAAAGATAATTGCCTTCGGTTTGTTGTTCCGTGTCGAGCGAGGCCAGCCGCTGCTGAAGTTTCGTGAATGTATTCGCATCCGCGAAGTCGCCGCGCTCATAGAAGAGCCGCTTGCGGAACCAGTCCAGGGCCTCGGCTGAATCAGCCCCGGTCGGCAGGAAGCTCGTCACCTGACTGCGAAAAGCCTCCAAGCTCAAGTCGTCGACCGACACGCCCATCACCGCAAAGTGTTCGGGCAACAGGTTGGCTTTGCCCAGATTAAACAGCGCAGGCATCAGCTTGCGCTTGGTCAAATCCCCGGCCGCGCCAAACAACACAAATACGCAAGGCCCGGCTGCCCTCTCGGCGAACCCGAGGTCACCCTCGCGATTGGTTGAAGCGGTTGCAGCCATTTTGAAAAACTCGGAACCGGCGCCCCCTGGGGATTATCCAACTGGCAGGTTGGCCGTGTGGAACCCGGCCATTGTAAACCGAGTTGTTCTGGAAGAGGGAAGCGAGTTATCGTCGCGACACGAGCGGTCGCTCGCAACCGGAGTCGAAAGTTAACGAAATCGGCGATAGCGCTCGCGATCCGGCCACTGAGCGACATGGCGAAGTCACGACAGTGATCAGGTTCACAGATCCGAACGTTGCCGCCCGTGGATGTGTGCGTTGGGATCTGTTTAAAAGTTGATCTTCACCGCCAGTTGAAACCTGCCGC